>PVMK01178851.1_pt1 | contig 10962 bp, 11 predicted proteins | sample 1853481 | NCBI WGS metagenome assembly PVMK01 (sample SAMN08533507, study PRJNA380276) | Marine sediment metagenome, whole genome shotgun sequencing project. | reverse complement strand
ATCTGATGGTTCATTTAAAACATACTCTAACAGTTGTAACGCTTGCTCCGACCCAATGGTTACTAGCTACTCTCAAGGCGATTGTAAGTAAGTCTTTCTTCTCTGTTACGACTAATAAGACGCAATCCAGCTCATTATTGCTAGTAGTTTTTAGTAATCATTTCAATCCACAACACGATGGCCACCTGGATCAAATCTGGGTGGCCAATCTAGTTCTTAAAAAGTGTCTGTCCCCTTCCGAGGTTCCACGATTTCTCTGGCCCAAGATAAGGCGGCAGAAGCAGCAGGGAATCCAATTGTGCTCGCCAGAAGAATTATGCTGTGATAAATTTCAGCCGTTTCTGCGCCAGCCTTCAGAGCCCGTTTGGCATGAGAATGCACCGCACCTTCAGATCGAACACTTGCCGCTCCGGCAAGCTGAATAAGTTGAGCGGTTTTTTCATCAAGAGGGCCTGCCTGATGAAGTTCCTTACCAAAAGCTTGATGCGCCTCCAGCACGTTCCCGAACTCACCCATGAGCCAAGTGTAATGACTAGGATATTCTTTCATCATATCTCCTTATCCGTTAGACCAGTTCAATGCTATTTATAGACTTAATTTTACCACATACATCCGGTCTGCTATGTTCGCAATGGCACATTAAGGCGACATAAATCAACAAAATGCGTTTTAAAGTGTTTCAACCGTTCAGATCTTCAGGTTTGACTAACGGAGTTAAGAGCTTTCTGACCGAAGGATTTTCCCCTCTTTCCTGAAAGCGTCCATACATGCCTCGTACCCGTATTGATTGATAGGACAAACCTTAATGCAGATCCCGCAACCATAGTATTTCTTGAAGTAGGGATAGCACTGGTTGTCAATGATCTTGCGCTTGTAAACGCCACGCCACCACAATCTCTCTTCGCTGATGGCCTTTCCCGGGCAAGCCTTGATACAGATCTTACAAGCATCGCAATACTCCGCCATCCCCAAGTCTACAGGTTGATCGATTTCGATGTCCGCGTCGATGCCTATCATTCCCCACCGCTGCCTCGGGCCGTATTGAGGCGTGATGACTACCCCTTGAGCTCCCAACTCGCCCAGACCGGCGTTGATCGCATGAGGAGGATACTTTATCCAGAAATCGGTGGGGGTCCTCACGAAGCAACGGTAGCCCTTAGATCGAATAAACTTTGCGACCTTGTAAATTCTGATGCCCGACTTTATATAGATCTCAAAGTCGCAGAGTTTGCGAAGTTGATTAGGAATCTCATCTACCAGGGCTTTATCCATCTCCATCCCGAGCATGAGGATATTATCATAGGGCATTGTGTCATCGTTTGCCTCGGCGAGGAAACGCCTGTCGAGCAGGGTAACCCCGCTGATGTATCCCTGCGCAGCAGCAAACTCCTTGATTTCTTGCTTGAGTCGGTTAAGGTCGGTTTCCTTCTTCCGCGAAACGAAAAAATTATCGACCACTGCCCATAGTTCATCCGTAACATCGCCCATAAGATGCGCCAACCGTAACCATACAATCTTCGGTACTTCCACCACTTGGGTATCTCTAAACTGACGAGCAACCAGAACTTGTCGCCAAAACCACCAACGCCTTCCGTTACGGGGTCAACCTCGCTATACATGTTTAAATCATCCGGTTTGATCTTAAGCGTAGGGAGGTTATCCGTGATTTCTGCTCCTCGGTTCACACGCCTCTTTACGACGGTCTGTTTCCTTACATTGTAACGGTGAAGTTGGTATGCCATTAAAAATTCCCTTTTTGTGCCGTTCTGGAATCGAAACACTGCCATTATTATTACTGGCTAAATTGCCTGTGATAAACTTGGGGCGTGGAAGTAACATTTCAAACATTATGTTTTTCAGCCGCGCTCCTTACGCCCACTACTCACCAAAAGCAGCAACAGCAAGACAACTCCCACCGTGATTGCAACAGACATCTGCACAAAAAATGCATCCCCCGCGCGCATAAACAGGGCCATCAGAAACTTTTTAATTATGGCGAACGCAGCAGCCGGCGTGTCTGCCGACGGGACACTCAAAGCTTGAGACATAAACCCTGTTGGTGACAGGAAAAATCTCATCAGTAGCAAACCAAACAGACCTGCTGACAGCAAAGGCCATTTCAGCCAGATGACCAGGGCCTTGCGCGAGCGCACCGCACAAGCAAGGGCACCGACCAGTAACAGTAGCGGCAATAGCCCGATGGCATGAGTGACCGTGCGTAGGGTATGTATTTTCTTCTTCTGCAGACGCATCTTTTCTGGAGTGAGTTGCGCTTTACTCAACTCTTCGGACAAACTTATGGTTGGGGAGATATCCTGCGCCTGGATTTCTTTTCTGAGGAGTTCTGCCGCAAGAGGAATCAACTGCGAACGCGATTCAGCAGCAGGGCGGCAACCGATCAAACTCATCAGGTCACTGCCGAAGTCCCCACGCGCGTAGCGGGCTTCCTGTTCCTCTGAGCAAACCGGAAAGAGCATGGAATCATAGATCCAGGGGACGACCTCTTCGGCATGAGACACAAAAGCAGCAGCATATTCACCCGTCGGTATCACGAGTTCTGGATAGACTTGCTCGCTGTCCAACCAGGCAAAAAAAGCTCCTGTCGCTTGCTGCATCAGCGCGACACGCTCCTTTTGTGGCATCACCAGATCAAGAAGTGCAACCCATTCGCGCTCATCCACGCTCCCTGTCATGCTGAGCATCATTCTCTGCTCCAGCGTGAAACCTTCTGCGCCATGTCGAACCTGCGCCACCACGGCTTTTTTGATTGATTTCGGTAATGCCGTATCCGAAACAATGCTATCGACGACCAGTTCTCCGATCTTTTCCGGGGAGAACAGGGTTTCACCCACATTCATTACAAACAGTGAGACCGGCAGGCTCAAAACAAACAAAACCAACAAGACAATGGCGGCAAGCTTGCCGGAGGTCACTGACGCCCGATGACTGGTCGGTCCTTCACTCTTTTGCTCATTGTCCGTCGCCGCCGGGCGCGCGCGCCACCAACTCAGGAAACCGAAGAACACGCCAGTGCCGCTGAACATCACAATACCCATGACGGCCGCCTGTGGTTCACCTTCCAACATGCTCATGAACGCCCAAGCCAGACCAAACGGAACCAGCAGAATAGCAGCAACAGCATAGGCCCAGGATTGCCACTCCAAAGGGGTTCTACGATGAAAGTTATAAAAGCAAAAGGCCGCCAGGGCCATCAGCCCACCTAACAAAACATAGAAAAGAATTCCAACGTCACTCATGTGTTGCTCCCTAGTCTTCTTTTGCCCAGAAATCTTCAACGTTCTGAGGTGTTATTTCGCCATAGCCGAAAGCATCATCCATCTGCCTGGCAAAATCCCTGCCGACCGGAACTCCGACTGCAAGCTTGGCCACGTCATGAACCCAGGTATCCAGCTTATTGTAAGGACAGACTGCCAGACAAACGCCGCAACAGTGGCCATTCTTTTCCCACACACCGAAGCATTTTTCGTTGTTGTGATACCACTTACGGACTCCGGGATGACTTGAGATAGAGCCTGTCTTGGGCTCCATGCTCGGCTCATCATCAATACTGATCGCCTGTCCCGGGCAAGCATCCGCGCATTTCTTGCATTTCTTGCAGAACTCCCACACACCGAAAGAGATCGGCTTGTCGAAATCCATCTCCATGTCGGTAAAGACTTTGGCCAGACGTATCCGAGAACCATACTTTTCCGAAATCATGGTTCCCATACGACTCATTTCACCCAACCCAGCCTGAAGGGCAATTGGAATACTCATCGCCGTATCATTGCCGCAGGGAATCGCCTTGTAGCCAAGATGATTGAGGAATGTAGCGATTTTATGAGTCGTTTCCGCCATATGCGAATATTCGCGCCCGGCGGCGGCATCCTGCACGTAACCTGGCGTCATCGTCGCATCATAATCCATTTCAAAAGCCAAAGAGATTACCGACTTGGGCTTAAAAGGGAAAACTGCATCTTCATGAATAGGTTCTCCGCCATGCCCTTCGATAACATCTTTGTAATCGAACCATTTTTCATAAACCCAACGTTCATCGAAAGGGGCAATCCCCACTTCATCGGCACCCAAAAACCGGGAGGCCCGCTTGACGATCTGTGCGGCCTCAGACTTGTTAGCGAATTTATGGCGCTCCGGGGCGGTCGGGTTGGCATGGATCTCCCAGTTGTTTAACGGTCCCTTGTTTCTCACACCGCCGGCACTCAGCGGCGCGCCGGTCGTTTCTCCTGCCCAGGAGGCGATCATCAATGCATGCGCTTCAGGGGAAAAACCCGGTTCGCCATCCATCGGGTTTGGGACCAATCCCAACCATTTTGCATACCAGCTCTGGAGTAATCCTTCCGGCTCACCGATCGGCGAGCTCCAGACACCCCGGCTAAAAATCGTATTCTTCTGATCCATCCGTTTATAGTCAGCGGCTATTTCATGAACCTTATCGATAGATGCGTGTTCCTTGCGAAACAGGGAGAAAGTCTTTTTGCTCGCTCCATCTAAAGCGGCTTTCGCCGGGCCTGGAGCGGCAAGAACACCAGCACCCGCAAGAACACCAGCACCCGTAAGAAGAGCAGAAGCGCCGGAAAGCGAGGACAGTTTTAGGAAATCACGTCGATAAATGTCTCTGGGACTTTTCTTTTCATTCTTATCATCTATCTTCTTCATATTGAGCTCCTCTCTCCTTGATCGCTCCAAGGAGATATATATCTCGGAAAAATAAAACTTCCGACAACAGTAAAAATCGTTTCAAACTTTGTTGTTAATCAATAACTCAGCCCCACCAAAGCCTTTGTAGCTCGGCCGCGACATTGGCCAGGATCTCCGCCATGATCAGCAACTGGCAGATCAGCGCAAACGTCAGTATGCCAATTTCACTCTTGTTCACGACTGTTTCCTTCCCGAATTTCAATGATCCAGCTTCGAACCATCCGAAGGAAGTCCATCACTGGAGTAATGGGACAAAGATATGTACACCAAGGCATCCTGACAACCAGAGCAGCCAACAGCACTATCCCCAAAAGAATAAACTGCAGGCTTGAGCCTTTGCCGGTAAACATGCTGTCGAACACTTCGTAGCCGGTCAATCCAGGGCTTCTGAATAGTAGTGCAAGCACAATAGCCAACCAGACAATAGTACGTGTCACCCATTGAAGTGGGCGGCGGTACCTTCCTACAGAGATAATCTTCTTGCCACCAACCGCCCCAACACACTCTTGAACAGCACCAAAAGGACAAAACCAATGGCAGTAAGGGTTTCTGTTGCTGACAACAAAGACCAACAGAATGCCGCCAATCAACAAATACCAGTAAAGATGGGCTTGCCATTCCGGCCAAAAACCCAACAGAAACTTGTTGATGTACGCCAGAGAGAGCGGGCTGTTATAGAGAAACCCAATGGCGACAAGGCCCACCAGCAGGGTTAACCGACGAAGTTGCCTTGTATAGTGAAAACCACGTCGGTGGGCAACCAAGACAAGAACAAACAGCAGGACCAGTATGCTCTCACGAAAACCGAAGTTAATTTCAGAAGCAGTTTGGGGCGGTGCCTCGAAACCAAGCTGGTCAACGGCAACCAGCCGGCTGCCCTGAAGTACCGATTCGGCAATGGCGCGGGTGGTGAAGGTCGCCCCGGTCACCGCATCAATGTCTTCATTTATTTGAAAGGGGTCGGCGTAACTCTTTCCCGTCAAGCCATCAAGGAAACGGCTTGCCTTCACCCTTTTGAACCACGCCGGAGTTTCCCGTTGATCGACAACGTCCAAGGCAAGTACTTCGCCATGGAGATCCACAGCCACTGCGACCTTCAGCGGCCCGGCAAAGCCGTTGGCCTCTCCGGTCGTCACGTAACCGACCAGTGTTTCTGAAGGTTTGCCCATGTAAACAGCGTAGGTATGGCTGTCAAGCTTTTCGAAACGTTCGGCCTGAGGCATGATCCGTGACAGGATCGGCTCCAGGTCAAAATGACTGCCAGCGGAGCCAATCACCCAGGCGGTGACAAAAGTCACAAAAGCCAGAACACCAAAAATTCGTTCGGTCTTTTTTGAGACTGCACGTTGTCCGGTCGTACCGCTGTCTGACAAATGGGTCACCACATTACACCTTAGCTATTAAGACCTTAGATTGATTAGTGAAAATACCTTCGCAAGGTAAACAGCACACCGTCGGAAATGACAGTTTGTCGACGTGCTTATTTGTCAAAACAGACAAGCCTGACACCATTTAAAGGTGCTTTCGCGATGCAGGTATTACGATTGCATTCCCCCAGAGTGATATCCATATCGACAGCTCCAGACCGATAGAAATACAGATCAGCGAAGGTCAATCTCAACAGATAATGGAGAAGGACAGTGAAAGGGATAAGGGATAAGGGATAAGGGATAGAGCGAAGCATATTAATAAAAATGACAAGTTTTTTTATAGTACCAATTTTTAACAGAACAACCTGTATCACAGTAGCTCTGGCCACCAGGATCTATTCCTTGGTGGCCTTTTATTCTTGGTCACCATATTTAGGTCTTGAAAAATATATCTGAAGCAGTTAGTGATAAATAGCCTGTGTTTTTACAACAGGCCCTGCTGATGCGGCCTCTGGGGATTGGCTCCAGGGGCCGTTTCTTAATTGTTATGATCAACAGATTATTGATGGTAGCAATTCCAGCCTACGCAAGGAAGCTGGAGTTACCAGTCAAAAGTTTCCAATCCCTCCAAATAATCACCATCAGAATCAAGATTGATCCAGGAACAGTTGGCGTCGGCCGCCATCCTCATCATGTCGATGAAGGCCTCACTGTATCCTTGTTTTCTCATGCCTGGATATACAGATTCTTTTTGCGTTTTCTTGTCATATACGCAAATCCACCAGCCGTATTCATGAGCGATTACCCGTGTGGGGAAGCTTTCATGCTTCCATAATAATGTCTGGCTGTCTTCGTAGGTGATGTGTCCTGTTGATATGTCTAAATATTTTTCAATTGCCATTTTAAACTCCAATTCTTGATTTAGTGGTCTTTAGACTCCTTTCGTCGATAGATATGAAAAGTTTATGGGGTATGTGAAATTTGAATTTATTTGAGAATAAAAGGGAGTTAAGGCAATTGAACTCAAGCATTGATCCCATAGCTGGAGTTCAAAAAAGTTGCCGTACTGTCATTCACATCATCGAAAAAAACAAAACCTACACAGATGTTAATAAGTGTGTAGGTTTTGTCAGATTTCCCACGCTTAATTGCAAACCCCTCAAGTATGCCTTGTTTCTGGTTCGTTATCTTTAGCCGCTGTCCGTCCAAGAGTACGATCCCCACCAAGTCTTTGATGTACCCCTAATATTTTTGAAAAAACACTCCGAAAAGAATTTCAAACAGTACACGATCGTTATACGCGAAAGAATCTGCTTTCAAAGAAATGATGATCGAGAACTATTCAGAACGGAGGACGTTATGTACAAAGCCAGACTGGTCGTTTTTATGGATGGTGGATTAATTCATCAGGTATTGTCAAACGAGCCGATTGAGCTTGTTATTGTTGACTACGATTTAGAAGGACTTGAGGAGGACGAGGTCAGCATCGTTATGGGGGCGGAAGCTTATGTCCATATCGACAGGGCTTCTGAGTTGAACACGGAGGTGGTCCAGCAAGTTTTTAAGGACGTCAACCGCTAACTACATTTCATTCGAATGGCGGGCTATCTTTTTTGATTACCCCCTGAATTAATCTTTGCTGGCTACCGAAGAGAACCTTACTGGCCACTTCCGGCCCCTAAAAATTGAGAGGGTAAAAAGATGACTGATCTCTATTCGACGATGGTTCCATACGACTTCATCAAATGTTCACTAGAGGATTTTGAAGGGTTACAACATGTTATGTCATTGGAAAATCAGCGTTTGGAAGAAGAAGAATATTTGAGCCTTTGTCTGGAGATTGAATACACCGAGGGAAAGCTATTCATCTATGCTGAAAATTTTGGTGATGATAGCCTGCCTGAAAATGTGTGTTCTGCAATAGGCCGACTGTTGAGGCTTTCAGGGAAGGAATTTCTAGAGTTTGAATATTCACAAACGTCTTCAAGAATAATGATTCGCTCACATGGTGGAGGTGTCTTTAGAATCTACAACGACGGGTCCCTGGTCTATCCAAAGATTGTTTGGCCAAGCTGAAATGCTGAATGCCTTGACAGGCAAATGTTTCTTTTTAATCTCGCCAACCTGCGCAGGAAAGTTGGGCTTTTAATGCCGGGTTTAAGATGAAAACTGGGATTTGCCTGGGAATATAAATATACAAGCTGGCCTAGATTTACGGTGCGATACAGAATAAATTTAGTACCATTCTCCATTTCAGAAATGATAGAAAACAAGACTTATGTGCCGCATGGACTCTGGGTGAGTTATTTTTGTATGTGCACAGGTTGACGTTGTATGTGGTTGATGAACAATATTGAGACTACCTAAGATAATATCTTGAAAAGAAAAATACTCATAAATATCTATAAGCAAACCCCACTTCTGCCACCCATTGAAGATGCTCTGAAACTTTTACAGCAACCATCAAACATAAGCGAAATTGCACTTGTTCTTGCTAACAGTCAAAAGTTAACTCTTCCTGTGGACAAGAAAACACTCACCACATCAAAAAGAAACCCAATAAAAAGAAGCACCGCGATGAGTATATTTCGTTTTGTATTGGAGTCTTCTCCAGACTTTGTTCGTTGTGATTCCCTTTTCACTTTCTTCGATTTTGAATTCAGGAAAGAGTTACGTTCTTTTGTTAAATATCCTTCAAATGGGATGCTTTGGAAAATTTGGCTTTTGGGGTTGGAAAGATCAAACTTCACAGGATTTTCGGGCACAAAATCTTTTTTAAGGGGGAGAGCTGCCGCAGAATTAGATTTGTTTGAAAAAGCAAAGGTTAGCAAAAACAAGGTCGCTGTATGTGTGGATGTTTACACTAAAGTAACCATGGTAGATGCGAGTCTAATCAAAATGGCTATGGACGAACTCGTCAGTAATATTGATGTTTCTCCTAGGCGTATAACAAAAAATACCGCAGAGTTCGCAATTAGGCACCATTTGGACTTTTATTTTTGGTTTATTGCTTATGCAGATAGGGATATCACAGAATATTATTTGGCCCATGCAATAAATGAGGATCAAGCCGAGGCAGAGCTAGGAGTTTTTTAAAATATCTTGCCATCAAAGAAAGGTGGTAAATATATCACTCCTATAAACAGTCTCTTCAATCGCTGGCGTAGTTCCGTTGCCTTAAAGGTCTTGGGTAAAGAAAGGCCGTTTAATTGGTCTCAATTATCACAATTTCTGCCCGATCCAATCTTCAGCAATACTAAGAAAAGCGATGTCTGTGAAGAAAAAATCAAAAAAAATAAATACAGGGAGCTAGCCTCTTGGAGGTCAGGGAAAGTGATCCCTTCAGATGAAAAGCTTCAGGGATTTATCGATAATTTGTTGCCTTTGTGCCGTCAGCGGCAATGGTTTTTCTGGTATGCCAAAGCTGCAATTGGAATGAACCAACTTTTTTTCGAGATAGAAAAATCTAAAGTGTTTAGTGAAGATGAGCTTATAAATATATTCCAAGATTTTAATCGATACCATAGCGCAGCAAAGAGCATGTCTAATCAATTTCAAGATAATTAGATGCCTCAATGATGTCAGGTCATCGATCACTTCTCAGGGGAAGAACAAGCGCTCCTCCCTTGAGAAGTTTTTGATCAATTAGTTCTTTGGTGGGTTATTCCCTCTACCTTTTCCTGAAGGTTTTCCCGGCTTTTGGCTAGGCCCATTTGGCGGTGTTGCAAAAGAATAGATTGTCATAATGATATCCCTTTTCTGCCCCTAATTCCTCACCATCAAAGCAAGAGAGGCATTCTTGCTTCGTGGCGGTTCATGAATCACTACTGTTCGTAGTGGTTAACTATCAATACTCTATCCAAATATTCACAGAAATATAAGATGAGTCGATTTGGGAATTTTTACTACGTGCAGGGGGCGGAGGAAAATCTCCTGTGATGGCAATCCTAGGGGATACTCCAAAGCTGGGTTCACAAACGCCAGGGAATAGAAAAACACTGGAATTGGCATTATCAAACAAAACATCTTTTGTATGATAAAAACGCTCAATTCGACGAGTATTTGTGTGACACTGAAGCGCAGGTAAACTGGAACGCAACCTGCCTATGATCAATTGATGTTGCTAAAATTTAAGACCTTAAGAGGCCTACGGAATGACCGCGATTAAGAACCTAGCTGAAATCGCCTCCCTCATAGAACAAGCCGTTAATATTGTCGCTCTGACCGGAGCAGGACTCTCCACCGCTGCTGGCATCCCTGACTTTCGTGGTCCTCAAGGAATCTACGTGACTCGGCGTTACGATCCAGAAAAGACTTTTGATATCCGATGGTTTAAACGCGACCCGAAACACTTTTATCAATTTGCCTCTGATTTCAGCGAATTAATTGCTCGCATCCACCCGACTTTTGCTCATACTTTTCTGGCTCGCTTGGAAGGAGCGGGCAAGCTTTCAGCAGTGGTCTCTCAAAACATTGACATGCTCCACCAGACAGCAGGGAGTAGTAACGTTATTGAACTGCACGGGTCCTTCATTTCGGCGACTTGCTGCGATTGCAGTAAAAACTATTCGCCCCTGGACGTGACTTGGTGGCAAAAGGCGATTGCTGCAAACCCCAGCACACAGGTGGCTCTTTGCCAGTCATGTGGCGGTGTAATTAAGCCGGATATCGTCTTCTACGGAGAGCAAGTGAATAGATACCCAGAAGCTGAAGAGGCAGTCAAGGGATGTGACTTGTTGTTAGTGCTCGGAACCTCTTTGACCGTCTACCCAGCAGCACTTCTTCCCGACGTCACAACTGCACCAGTTGTCGCCGTTTCAAATGGGGATGTCGCGCTCACTCCAGCAAAACATCACCATACCGTTAATGCCGA
>PVMK01169708.1_pt1 | contig 10962 bp, 5 predicted proteins | sample 1853481 | NCBI WGS metagenome assembly PVMK01 (sample SAMN08533507, study PRJNA380276) | Marine sediment metagenome, whole genome shotgun sequencing project. | reverse complement strand
ATATGGTTGTTGGTTAATGGTGGACAATACTTTTGCCACGCCATATTGCCAGCGGCCTCTTAGTTTGGGGGCGGATGTGGTAGTTCATTCTGCGACCAAATATCTCTCCGGCCATGGGGTGATTATTGGAGGGTTGGTAATCAGCACGCATTTGGATTATATGGGAGAGGAAATCCCTTTAATAATGAAGACCTTTGGAGGTGCACCGAGTCCGTTCGACGCCTGGTTGGCAAATCTGGGATTGAAAACTTTTGAATTGCGCATGCAGCGGCATTGCGAAAACGCAATGGGTGTCGCCCGATTCCTCAAAGGACATCCCTCAATTGCAAGTGTAAATTACCCTGGATTAGAAAACGATGCCGGTCATGCCATCGCAGTAGAGCAAATGCACGCTTTTGGAGGAATGCTTTCCTTTGATCTCAAGGGAGGCTTGAAGGCAGGTGCGAAATTAATGAATCGTTTGCAGATAGCGACCCTTGGCGTGAGTCTGGGTAATGTCGACAGTCTTGTACAGCATCCCGCCAGTATGACTCATGTCAGCGTACCACCTGCTGAAAGGAAAAAAATGGGAATTAGCGATGGTCTGGTACGATTTTCGGTTGGTATTGAGAACCTGGACGACATTCTCGCTGATATTGAGAACGGATTGGAAGGGTGAAATAAACTTGTCAAATTTTCTAGGAGTTGGTCAGTTGTTCGTGTAAACCTGGCACTGTTGAGGTGAATCATGCAAGTTGCTTTATGAAGGGTTGCACCGTCCTTCGAGTATAATCACGCTATCTTGAGGAACCATGCTGCATGTTTGACCGTCTCCTATTTATGGAGAAACCGGTATGCCACTTAGATTTTATCAATTGCGGGACTACATTCTAGGTAATTTGAGACACTATTGTCCATACTTACTGGTATTTGTACTCTTGCTGGTTTCATCTGCCTGTTCATTCCCCAGTGGAGAGACTGAGGCACCTACCCTTTCACCCTCCCAGGAAATCGTTGCGAGAGCTACTGCGACCATTCCTGCCAAAGCAACTCCCACTCCCCAGTCACTGCCACCTGATTTGGTGGAAAGCGAACCTTTTCCAAACTCAGAGGTGGGGCTTGATGGCTCGGTGATATTTTATTTCAACCAGGCTATGGATCAAACCTCAGTCGAGGCGGCATTCTCGGGTCTTTCAGGCAGGTTCGATTGGGTTGATGACTCAACGCTGATTTTTACTCCGAACCAACCTCTCACTCCATCTGCACAACTCAATTTACAATTTGATACCCAAGCCCAAGCTGCCAATGGATTGCCATTGGTTGAACCAATAAATTTGGTCTATCATGCGGTTGGTTATTTATATCTCACGCAAGGTTTGCCAGAGGATGGTTCAAAAGCGGTAGACCCTTCATCTGCAATTGTGGCGACCTTTAATCGACCGGTAGTACCGCTAGGATCTGATCAGAGGAGCTTAACCCCGGCTTTTGCGCTGGAACCCAATGCTGTGGGTCGCGGTGAGTGGATAAACACCAGTACTTATGTGTTTTCCCCTGAACCCTCGCTGGCGGGTGGGACTGAGTACACTGTCAGATTTAATAGCGATTTGACCGGTGTGGATGGCAGTCCGCTGCAGATTAGACAAGCCTGGTCGTTCACGACGGCGGATCCCAGATTGCTGTTTGTTGAACCAGTCGCTGGCACAAAAAATGTGAGCTTGGATTCTGATGTACTCTTGAGATTCAATCAACCCATGGAACCAGATAGCGTTGTGGATGAATTTACAATGCTGGAAGCGAAGAATACCCGTATAGGAGGGGAGTTCACATGGAATGATGACACCACAGAATTCACATTCACTCCTGATAATTTGTTGAAACGTGACCGGGTATATTCAATCGAACTCAATGAAGAAACTGTATCTGGTGGTGGAACACAAATTGGTTCAGATTATCTGTCAACTTTTCAGACAATTCCTGAACTCGCCGTCATCAGAAGTGATCCAGGGGATAATGGTCAAAAAGAAATCTACAGCAGTATTGCCATAGAATTTAATTCCCCGATAAAGTTCAAAAATATTCTTCAATTTGTTACCCTTGATCCGCAGATTCCAGACCTGGAAGCTTTTGTTGACGAAGAGGAACGCACGATATGGCTGAGCGGTTATTATGAACCGGATACTGCATATACGCTGATAGTTTCCCCCAATCTACCTGACAAGTGGAATGGTCGTCTGGGCCGGGAGTTTATTCTAAATTTTAGTACCAAGCCGTTTGATCCCTCCTTGTTGGTTGCCACAAGTTCAGATGTTATCTTCTTGACGCCAGAGCAGTCAAGAATTACAGTTCAGGTCACCAATTTAAATGATATTAAATACTCCCTCGGTGAGGTGCCTTTAGAAGATTTCCAGCAGTTGATCGCGCCTGGGAATTATGAAATACGCCAAACCTACCGTCCGAAACGAGAACTAACCCTTCTACTCAATTTGGAAATCCCTGCCAACCAGAGTACGCCCGTTGAGATCCCACTCTCGCTAGATGGCGGCCCACTAGCTCCAGGGATTTACTCATTACGGATGAGCGCGGATGTGGATAATATATATCCCGGGCCCTACCTCCTGATTGTCAGCGACATCAATACCACGCTTAAGTTGAGCGCGACAGATGTTCTTGCTTGGGCTGTGAATTTAAAGGACGGTTCCTCAGTAGAGAATACACCTGTAACCGTATATTCTGAGAGAGGTGATGCGCTCGCCCGTGGTCAAACTGACGCGGATGGTGTATTCCATGCAGATATTCCAATCCGGGAGATGGAAGATATTTATGGCATTTCCTATGCCATTCTGGGTGAACCCGGTCAAGAGACTTTTTCTGCAGCGCTTTCCAATTGGGGGCAGGGACTAGATGGTGGAAGTTTTGGCTACCGGGTTGATTACGCCCCACCTCATCTTGAGGCATATCTTTATACTGACCGGCCTATCTACCGGCCTGGTCAAATTGTTTATTTCAGAGCGATCCTCCGCCAGGCTTATAACGGGCGTTACGATCTTCCCGATCAATCCAACCTGATCCTTAATTTGTGGAACGACTTTGGCGAACAAATCGCCACCTTAGATCTACCACTCTCGGAATTCGGGACCGCGCATGGGTTGTACACATTACCAGAGGATTTAGAACCAGGCACCTATCGCTTTACCAGCGAGGAAGCCAACTATTCAAGTGTGGCCTTCCAGGTAGCGGAATATAGGAAGCCAGAGATCGATTTGACTGTTTCATTTCCATCTGATCAAACCTTGGCAGGAGAGAAAATAACCGGAACTGTGTCGGCAAATTATTTCTTCGGTGCTCCAGCTGGCAATGTGCCGGTCAGCTGGACCTTGTTTCGCTCCCTAGAAAATTTTTACCTGCCAGGATATCAGGTGGGCAAACCAGATATTCGCTGGCTATCAGGTTTGCCAAGTTTTATTTCATTTGGGTTCCAGGAACAGGTCTCTCATGGAGAAGGTCAGACCGATCTCTCTGGCAATTTGGATATTGAGAGAGTTGTACCAAGTTCTGACGAGCGCTATCGTTATACTCTCGAAGCTACCGTGGTGGACGAGAGCAGATTTCCCGTCAGCGCTCGGTCAGATGTAATGGTAAACCCGGATGAGTTTTTCATTGGAGTCAGGCCGGATGCTTGGGCGGGTCGAGCTGGGAGGGAAGCCGGTTTCGAAGTGCAAGTCGTGGATTGGAATCAAGTACCGGTCGGGGAACAGCCTTTATTAGCGGAGTACAGCAAAGTTGTTTGGAAGCGGATTGATCCCCAGCCGGGTGATTTGCGAGGTTTCCCCACTTATGAACCTCATTATACACTTGTGGGCAGCACAGATTTCCTGACTGGAGAGGATGGGAATGCACGTATTGCCTTCATTCCATCAGAACCAGGCACTTATCAGCTCCAGGTCAGGGGGCGGGGCTTGCCTGGCGAAAACGCTGTCACGCAGACTATCCAATGGGTGGGGGGTCCCGGTCAAGCTGTTTGGCCGACATTGCCTAACCAACGGTTACGGATGACTGCCGATAAGGGTTCCTACCAGCCAGATGAAACCGCGCAGGTATTTGTGCCCAACCCGTTTGGTGATGGTGCGATTGCTTTGGTGACCATAGAGCGTGGTGTGCTCTTTGAATATCAAATCCTCCAGGTGAATGGATCCGGGGTTGAAATTCCTGTTCTACTAACAGGTGAACAGGCACCCAATATTTATCTCTCCGTGACATTAATAAAACCGAATGGTGAGGGAGACCCTGATTTCCGCCAGGGCTATCTTGTGCTACCCGTTGAACCGGTTGAGCAATCCTTAAATGTTTCACTGCTCAGTGACCCGCTCGTTGTCGAACCCGGTGAAAAAATAACCATGAATTTGCTTGTGACCGATGCTCAAGGAAATCCAGTCCAAGGGGAATTCTCAATATCAGTGATCGATCTGGCTGTTCTCGCGCTGACAAATCCGAACTCGCCGGAAATTGTCTCAGCATTTTACGGGGAACAACCGCTGGGTGTGAGTACGAGCCTCAGCTTGGCAGCCTCGACTCAACTGGGACACTTTCTGACTGAAGGGATTGGAGGTGGGGGGGGAGGCGAACCTGCCCCAACGATTCAGGTGCGGGAGGAATTTCTTGATACGGCCTATTGGAATGCAGCGATCGCCACCGATGCTGAGGGTCAAGCCCAGGTGACTCTGACTCTGCCAGATAATACAACCACCTGGCAACTGGATACTCGCGGAGTGACTTCCAATACGAAAGTTGGCCAGGATAATGGTTTGGTTGTGAGTACAAAAGACTTGCTGGTCCGTCCTGTGACCCCACGCTTCTTAGTGGTCGGTGACCATGCGGTTGTTGCTGCCATCATTCACAATAACACAACTGATGAACTTCAAGTGGATGTTTCGCTTCAGGAAAGTGGATTTGAATTGGATGATCCGAAGCTTGTGCTCCAGGAAGTTCGCATTCCACCGGGGGATCGGGAACGCGTCGAGTGGTGGGGGACTGCTGAGGATGTTGAAAGTGTTGATCTGGTATTCACTGCTGATGCAGGAACTCTTCAGGATGCTAGCCGGCCTGCTTGGGGCGATTTGCCGGTATTACGTTATATTGCCCCGCAGACCTTTGGAACATCTGGAATTATGGATGATGGGGGAGAGCGATTGGAATTGGTGAGCCTGCCACGCTCATTCGATCCGGGTGGTGGGGAATTAAGGCTGGAGATGGCACCAACTCTGGGTGCAGCCATGATGAGTGCTTTAGAGGTGCTTGAATACTATCCATATTCAAATAACGAGCAATCTGTCTCCCGATTCCTGCCCAATTTGGAAACATATCGAGTTATCCAAGATTTTGGATTGGAAGAGCCCGGGCTGCAAGCTCGATTAGAACGAACATTGGAAGATTCTGTTGCCCAATTGAATGTTCGCCAGAACCCGGATGGGGGTTGGGGATGGTGGGTGGGTGACCAGAGTGATACCTATATCACTGCTTATGTGCTCTTCGGTTTAATCCGGGCCCAGGATGCTGGGGTCGAGATTGAACCTTTAGTTATTGAATCGGCGATTAATTATTTGACTGCCTCATTACCAGCTCTAGATATGCTAACAGAGACTTGGCAATATGATCGTCTCGCATTTGTGCATTACGTGCTATCTCAGGTGGGAGACGGGAATTTATTCGGTGTATCTGGTCTGTATAATGAACGCTCACAGTTAAACCCTTGGGCGCAAGCGCTGCTCGCTCTGACATTGGAAAGTCTTTCCCCAGGAGATGAACGCGTACAGACGCTTTATTCTGATTTGGGGAGAAGTGCGACTCGAACTGCAACGGGTGCACATTGGGAGAACCGTGAATCGAGCTGGCAGAACATGAGCACTACGATTCAATCCACAGCAATTGTCCTATACGCGCTGGCCAATCATGATCCAGCTTCACCCCTGGTTGCTGATGCTTTACGCTACTTGATGGCTCACCGAAGTGCTTTGGGTGCCTGGGCTTCTACTTATGAAACTTCCTGGACCCTGATGGCATTAGCAGAGGTAATGCAGGGAACAGGAGAACTGAGTGGTGAATTTGATTTTTCCGCAACCCTTAACGACACACCCTTGGTTGCCGGTGAAGCGAGTGGAACGTCTCAACTAACCCCGGTTGAGACTAAAGTGCCCATCTCACGTTTGTACCCCAGTGAACCCAACAGCTTGGTGGTGCAGCGTGGGGAAGGAATGGGCAGGCTGTACTATAATACCCATCTCAGCATCTACCAACCAGTTGAAGATGTCGCCCCACTTGAAAAAGGGATCAATATAACCCGGGCTTATTTTCCCTCCGACGGAGAGTGCTTGGAAGAAGAGTGTCCATCGATTGGGCAAGCCCAGAGCGGCGAACTGGTCACGGTGCGATTGACGCTCACTATTCCCGAGACTACCTACTATCTATTGGTGGAAGACCATTTCCCCGCTGGAGCAGAGGTGCTGGATATAAGCCTGAAGACCAGCCAACAAAGTGCTGAACCGCAATATAATCCTCAAGCACCCTTTGAGCAGGGATGGGGCTGGTGGCATTTCGGCGATCCACAGGTATTTGATGACCGAATTTCCTGGGCAGTCGATACTTTACCGGCAGGAACATATGAGCTGACCTACCAATTTGTCACAGTGCAGCCAGGAGAATATCGGGTTATTCCCGCCCGGGCTTATCAAAGTTATTTCCCTGAGGTTCAAGGTAATAGTGCTGGTGATATATTTGAGATTAAAGAATAGTCATTGATCTTTCAGTCATATTGTTCTTCTTCTATAATCGACCCAATCAGGTTCTAAATTCTGAGCGTGTGAAGTAAGCGAAGAATCTCTTTCTGAAACATCTTTGTGTAGAACTGGTTGAGAAATTAGAGTGTATGGCTGTGCGGTATGCTTTGATAATGAACAAGAAATGAACAGTGTGCAATATGGAAAACCATTGAGGAAATCATGTCTGACAAGAATAAGCGTTCGGTGATAAATTCAGGTGGAGGGGGTGTATTCAGTGAAATCTCGAATCACTTTAAACTTGTGTTTCGCCTGATGCGTGACCCGCGGGTGAGCTCATTTTTGAAGCTGATCCCGATTGGTACACTTATTTACCTGATTATCCCAGATTTGATCATTGGCCCCATCGACGATGCGGCTATCATTGGGTTCGGTTTATTTATCTTTGTTGAGCTCTGTCCATCGGATGTGGTTGAGGAACATCGGGCTGCCCTGGCTGGTACGATCCCTGGTGAGTGGCGGGATCCTGAGCAGATTGATGATGAAGATATTGTCGATGCTGAGTTCACAGAAAAAGAGGAGTAAACACCCTAGCCAGTATTGAGGATTTATTGATCCGTATATCGGTGCTGTTTATTTGTTATAGCTTATTGGCGTTGGTGGGTACGGCTTGTGGGGGTTCTTTGATGGAGATATCTCAAACATCAACCCAATCGAATCCAACTCACTTCCCAAGTATTGGTTCGGCGCGCACTGTACTACCGACCTTGCCACGGCCCACATCGATTTGGACACTGGAACCTGCAGCATCATTGACGCCTGAACCAGCAACCATTTCCCCGACACTTCCATCCACGCCTACTCTGTCAGACAGTGTTTCAAATCCTGCCCAATTCCCTAATCCCGATACATATGAGTGGCGGTTGATCCTCAGCGGTTTAATCCAGCCAATAGGTCTCACAAACGCAGGGGATGGCTCTGGCCGTTTATTTGTCGTGGAACAATCTGGTGTAATCCGCGTAATTCGAGACAATGACCTGCAACGCGAACCCTTCCTGGATATCAGTGGTCAGGTCAGTTGTTGTGGCGAGCGTGGTTTGCTGGGATTGGCTTTCCATCCAGAATACAATCACAACGGTTATTTCTTTGTCAATTACACTGATATAAATAATGATACGGTTATTGCCCGCTACCAGGTTTCGGATGAAATTGATCAAGCCAACCCATCGAGTGAAGTCAAGCTGCTGATCGCGGAACAACCCTTCAAAAACCATAATGGTGGCAGCCTGGCTTTTGGACCTGATGGCTATCTTTATGTTGGGTTGGGGGATGGCGGTAGCGGTGGCGATCCCCTGGGCAACGCTCAAAACACTGATGTGCTCCTAGGTAAGTTGCTGCGCTTGGATGTGGATCGAGGCGATTTATATGCCATTCCACCTGATAACCCGTTTGCAAACGGTGGTGGAGCACCTGAAGTTTGGGTTTTTGGCTTGCGCAATCCGTGGCGTTTTTCCTTTGACCGATTGACCGGGGATCTTTATATCGGGGATGTTGGTCAGGGTTCCTGGGAGGAGATCGATTTCCTCCCTGCTGGGAATTCGGGTAGGGTTAACTTCGGCTGGAATTACATGGAGGGGGCACACCCTTATTCAATTTCACTGCCACCTGGAGACACCACATTTACTGATCCTGTGGCAGAATACGGTCGCGACCAGGGCATTTCAGTGATCGGTGGTTTGGTTTACAGGGGAGACCAGCTCCCCGACTGGCAGGGAATATATCTCTATGGGGATTATGGGTCCGGTTTTATCTGGGGACTATTGCGTGATGTAGATGGTTCCTGGCAGAACGCGCTGTTGTTTAAAACCGATACCAGCATCACTTCCTATGGAGAAGATGAGGACGGGGAAATATATTATGTCAGTTATGCAGGTGGCTTGTACAAGTTCGCAAGTAGATGAGAATTAAGCAGTTCATGTCAAATCTAAAGAAATTAACGATTTTATTTCTGCTGATCGGTTTTCTTATCAGCGGGTCAATGTTTGGCTATACGGTCAAAGGTGCCGCACTAATCGCAGCAGATCTACAAACCGATCATGTGATTTCCTCACCTTCAGCCAAGGAGAAGGTGTTTTTCCCCCTGGTGTTCAAAGAAGCAGGAGAAAATTCCGATCTCCGCTTCGCGGTCATCGGTGACTATGGTAATGGAAGCCAGGCTGAAGCTGATGTAGCTGCCTTGGTCAAGAGTTGGAACCCCGAACTCATTATCACCACCGGGGATAACAACTATCACGATGGTGCTTCAGAAACGATCGATCACAACATCGGTCAATTCTTCCATGAATTTATCGCACCCTATGTTGGCGGCTCTGGAGAAGGAGGGCAAGAGAATCGCTTCTTCCCCAGCTTGGGCAATCATGATTGGCCTTTTACAGGTGCACAACCCTACCTGGATTATTTCACACTGCCCGGCAATGAGCGCTATTATGATTTTTCCTACGGACCAGTGCATTTCTTTGTCCTGGATAGCGACTTGGATGAACCGGATGGCGCGGACAGCAAGTCCATTCAAGCGAACTGGCTGCAATCGCAGCTATCCACTTCTGATAGTAATTGGAAGATCGTTTACATGCACCATTCACCGTACTCATCAGGTAAATATAGTTCTTATGGAAGAATGCAGTGGCCGTTTGCCGAATGGGGTGCGGATGTTGTTATTTCTGGTCACGATCACACATACGAGCGCATTTCCAAGGATGGCAGCCTCTATTTTGTCAATGGATTAGGAGGGAGTTCGAAATATTCTTTCCGCGATATAGTGGAGGGCAGCCAGGTGCGCTACAACGAGGATTATGGCGCCATGCTGATTGTTGCAAGTGAGATTATGATGCGCTTTCAATTCATCAATCGAAAAGGAATGGTGGTTGATGCTGTTGAGCTAGTCAAACCTCGATCCCATTGATCCTTGAGGATTATTCCGTATTGAACGCCATGAAACAAGATCTGATTCCATATTCTGTAACATAAAAAAAAGGCCAGCCTCGTGATGTTTACAAACAAAATCCTCGAGAGAGCAATGTGGACGATCTTCGTTCCTGTTATGCTTGTTTTTCTTCTTGCCGCATGCAACGGTACTGCGCTCCCTCCTCTGCCAACTTTAATTCCGCGTTCCTCACCCACCCCCAGTGAGATCCCCTCACCGACTTTTATTCAGCCCACACCACTTCCAACAGCTATCGACATTCCCACAGAGACAATCTTACCCCCTATTCCATCTGAGACGCCAATTCCCCAAATAGTGCGCTTCGCCGTCATCGGTGATTTTGGCAGCGGAAAGCAGCCCGAAGCCGATGTAGCTGCCTTGGTCAAGAGTTGGAATCCTGATCTCATCATCACCACTGGGGATAACAACTATCCTGATGGTGCTTCAGAAACAATCGATCACCGCATTGGTCAATTCTTCCATGAATTTATCGCACCCTATGTTGGCAGCTATGGAGAAGGAGGGCAAGAGAACCGCTTCTTCCCCAGCTTGGGCAACCATGATTGGTATTCTACAGGTGCACAACCCTACCTGGATTATTTCACACTGCCTGGGAATGAGCGCTATTATGACTTTAACTGGGGTCCGGTTCATTTTTATGCCTTAGATAGTGACTCACGCGAACCAGATGGGGTTGGGAGAACATCCCAGCAAGCGGTCTGGCTGCAAAACCAGCTGGCGGTCTCAACAAGCCCTTGGGATATTGTATATTTTCATCATGCTCCATACTCATCAGGTATACAAGGTGATGTGGATTGGATGCAGTGGCCCTTCGCTGAATGGGGTGCAGATGTTGTCCTGAGCGGACACGATCACACATACGAGCGCATTCTCAGAGATGGTATCATCTACTTCGTTAACGGCTTGGGAGGATATTCCAAATATTCATTCTTCGGTGTTATCGATGGCAGTCAGATGAGATACAATCAAGATTATGGCGCTATGCTGGTCGAGGCTAGCGAGAACGCGATTCGCTTTCAATTCATCAACCGCCTGAATGAAGTCATAGATACATTTGAAATCCCTCAACAGTGACCGAATGAGCGCTGTCTTATTAATCTACGGTTAATGCCTTGACATGAAACTACTCTCAATGGTAAACTCCCGCCACTGAAATTTCCGAAAGGAGTCGGTTTTTGATGTTCAATAAGCCTGTTTACATTACCCTGA
>PVMK01126880.1_pt1 | contig 10965 bp, 13 predicted proteins | sample 1853481 | NCBI WGS metagenome assembly PVMK01 (sample SAMN08533507, study PRJNA380276) | Marine sediment metagenome, whole genome shotgun sequencing project. | reverse complement strand
TTCTGTCAAGCTAATGATATAGGTCCACCCTTAGAGTTAGTATTGGTAAAGTATTCTTTTAATTAGTTATGTGTAATGGCCCTTCATTAATCTACTTTACCTCGAAAACCACACGTCGTACCATACATTCGGAAGAGCATTTAACAACGCTTCCTTCCCACTCGCCCTTTCAGTAGCATGTGAACCAACATGATGACAATGGAAGTGCTCACACTGTCCATGCATTGCTCCATTCGGACAATGACACAGCATGCCGGAATTATTCCCATAAGCGTTATTATTTGCCTGACCCCCACTTAGCAAAGGTCTAAGTAAATCACCTATAGCAAAACCGTTGCCAAACCTGAGCATTCCAAAGGAATTCGCGTATGAAATCCCCGTTCCGAACAGTAATAAAAAACTGCATATCGATATTAATCTTTTCATTTTAATCATCTCCTTTCGTCTTTAAGCTTTTTCTAACTCCATATAAAACAATTCCCATAAATGCTATAAAGAATGAAATAAAATTCCACGCCCATAATCCATTTAAAAAGAACGCTATTGAAATAATTATTATAAAAACATTAAGAATCATTTTTTTGCCTCCTTAAATTTTTATAGTTAAATAGTAACAAAGGTAATGGACACCATTTGACCATTATAAATACTATTTTATATTTAGAAAAAAGCTTAGGAATAGACGTAAATCAGATATTTGATTAATATTGCTTCAAATTATTTTTTAGGTCTTTTATAATTGATTTTCTAAGATCCATAGGTTCTAACACTTCTACATAAGAACCAAATCCTCTAATCCAACCCAGTAAAATTAAATTCAAATCACTTTTAAATTTCAGGATTGTACTTCCATTAGATTGAGTTTTTACTTTCTGATTTGGATACCATTCTCTGTCAAGAATATAGTTCTGAATTTCAGATGAAAATTTTAATACAATATCATGAATATCATCTTCGAAATTAAAAGACTTAGATTTAAAATGTTTATCTACATCCAAATCATCAGGATATTTAAATGTAACATCAAGAACTTTAATATCATTAATTCTATGTAGTGCCATATTTATTAACTTAGTTTTCTTTCGATATTTTGATAATTTAATGTTTATTGACATAAGGTACAATGCATCTCTGTAATTAAACATGTGTAGAGGGGCAATTCTGAATTTTTTCGTGTTTTTTCCAGATCCATAACTTATATCGCATTGTTTATGTTCCAAGGCAGATTTGATAATCAGTTCAAGTATTTCTGGTTTTTTATTATCATTGTAGACTTTACCCCCCAATTCTCTTGGAAGAATAAATAAATTGGATATTCTTTCCTGGAAATTATTACCCGTTCGCAGTCTTGTTTCTTTAGCGGACAGCTTAAATTTGCTAAAAACATTTAAAAGATTTTCCTGTATAAAATTTATATCCTTAAAATGGGCAAACCCTCTAATAAAAAATAATGACATTACCTCGTATGAGTTGAATACCAGGGGTCTAAATGGAGCTGCACGTTTTTCAATCCTATATTTGTACTTTCTATCGGGTCCTCTTTCTTTAATTAAATCGACACCAATTATAATATTATCAATATATTCTAAATACCGTCTAATTGTTTTTTCACTTCGCTCTAACTCACTTACAATTCCATCTATTGTTGCACCATGATCAAGATATGATAAATATTCAATTAAGTAATATATTCCATCAATCTTATTAATTGGTTCTGGTAAAGATTTCATACATTGCCTCAAATGTGGTTAATTTTTATTAGAAATTGTAATCCCAATTTCTCAATTGTTAAACTTAAACTATTTATTGAGGTATTATGATATTTAGATTCTCATAAATTAATAAGTTGTTCTGTGTTTATTTGTCATCGAAGATTGCTAGATGTAAAGGATTAGATTTAAAATATACAAATTCCCCGACAAATTCTTTATTCTTTATTTTCATGCTTTCCTCTACTCCATAGTTTTCATCTTCGATTAATTCGGAGCTGCAAATATTCTCAAATATAGAATCAATTGTTTTATCAAGAATTAGATTTTTTTTCTCTGCTTTTTCTATATATAAGGCTTCAATTAAATAGCCATTAAGAAAGTTTTCATACAGATCATCAAATAAATCTGGATGACCCACTATATCAAGGCCTAAAAACTTTCCATTTGCAAATAAAATAAATCCAATTTGTGAATCAAATTTTTTAAACTTATCAAAATATTTCTCAGTTGATGAACTTATCTCTTCAGAAATATCATGAAGACTGTAACTATCTGACTTAATTCCAGATTTACGGGATAAACAAGCAACATGATTCCAAATCTCATCCTGGGCATATTTATTTTTCTTTAGGGTTTTTCTAATTTCAGAGGAACCATTATATTTACTCTTCGAAAAATTGTTTGATTTTTCATACCATCTCCCTTCTTCAGTGCAACTTACAGGAATCACATTCTTAGTATGAGGTTCAATAAGTATTGTTTTATTTATTATTCTGTTCTGTTTTGCTCCTATCAGCTGTTCCCCATCGAATATTAAGATATATTCATCTGATTTATTAATTATCTGTATTTCTGGAACTGAAGCCTCCTCATCAAGTTCTTTTAAAGTGATGTAATCAGATTCTAATGCTTGATTTAAAGTTTTATATATTAATTTATTAGAATCAGCAGTAGTTATGGGTATTACCGTAATGTGTTTATATTGTTGCTGCTCTCCAAATCTAAGTTCTTCTAACCAATTGTTTAAAGTTTCATTCATAATTTCTATTACCTCCTAGGAATTTAATGAAACTTTAACCTAGACAATGGACAACTTGTGACCATTATGATGGTTAAAATTATTTTGTAATTTATAAAAGTGAAGAGGATAAAATATTAAATTTTTCTTGTATAATAGTTCAAACTATAAAATGGATAATTACCTAGATAGATACCAGAATTTAAATGACGAGCAAAAAGAGGCAGTAGATTATATTGATGGCCCACTCCTCGTTATTGCTGGACCCGGCACCGGTAAGACTGAAATACTAAGTCTTAGAGTTGCAAATATACTAAGAAAAAAAGAAGTCGAACCCAGGAATATTCTCTGCATTACCTTTACAAATTCCGCTTCTATCAATATGAGGGAGCGCCTTTCGCAGTTAATAGGGCGTGATGCTTATAAAGTCGATATTCACACTTTTCATAGCTTTGGAGTTCACATAATCAGCAGCTATCCAAATTACTTCTATAACTCCACAACCTTTTATCCAATTGATGATCTGACACAAATTGAAATTTTGGAAGAAATCATTGGGGATCTTGAATATGACAGTGATTTAAAGAAACAACACGATGGGAAATATACTTATTTAGACAGTGTTAAATCAATGATAAGTAACTTAAAGAAAGCTGGTTATACCCCTGATGATTTTAGAGAGATCTTAGTTAAGAATAAACAATCCTGTGAATCGCTGAATCCGGAAATTAATTCAATATTTTCCAGTAGAATCAGCAAAAAAGTATTTGACCCAGTTAAAAATTTTCTAGAAATAAAAAACTCTGAGGATATATCAAAAGAGATACTTCCCAATATCCAATCTATAGAATCTATAATAATTGATTCTCTATCTACAGCCTTTTCAGATGCAGAAAAAGATGAAAGTACTAAGCCAATTACAGCCTGGAAAAATGATTTTACCAAAAAGGATGACAGTGGCCTAACGGTATTAAAAGATTCTTTGTATATTGATAAGCTTTTAATTCTTGCAGATCTATATGAAAGATATCAGGAATTAATGCATAAAAAGAAGTATTTTGATTATGACGACATGATACTTGATGCAATAAAGGGGATTATAAAGAATAAAGCACTAAAGTATGATCTTCAAAACCGCTATCAGTATATTTTGGTGGATGAGTTCCAGGATACAAATGGTGCTCAGATGAAACTGCTTGATCTTATAGCCTCTACCGATGATGATGAAAATGTTCCCAATATTATGGCTGTTGGGGATGACGACCAGGCTATTTATAAATTCCAGGGAGCCGAATTATCTAACATTTTACATTTTAAAGATTTATATAAACAAGCAGAAATAATTCCAATAACAAAAAACTACAGATCAGTTCCTGCAATCCTTGATGTATCAAGTCATATAATCAAACAGGTCCAGTCAAGACTTGAAAATCAGGTAAGTGATTTAAATAAAAAGATAACTTCAGAAATTAAATGTCCCGAATCATGTGAGACAAAATCTAAATCCTTTCCCACCGATCTACATGAATACTACTGGATAGGAAACAAGATCAAGCAATTGATTAAAGATGGTCACAGCCCACGTGAAATTGCGGTTATCTCCAGGGTTCACAAAGATCTTGAGGAACTTGCTCTAATCCTTAACAATTTGAAAATTCCTATCAGCTATGAAAGAAGCAACAATGTATTAAAAGAACCGCATATATACCAACTTATTCAAATATCCAGGTTTATATGTTCTCTTTGCCGTAAAAATATTGATGAAGCTGATGAACTACTTCCAGAAATCTTAAGTTACCCATTCTGGGATATAGACAGGAATGTAATTTGGGATATTTCTGTAAACGCTGAAAGATCCGGCCGGAAACGTCTAAGATGGCTGGATATTATGAAGAATCATGATGATAAGAAGATTAAGGAATTATATGATTTCTTTATCGACCTTGCTTCTACTTCTTTGCATGAAACCCTTGAACATGTATTGGATGAAATAATGGGAGCCCAGGATGATTTAACTCCTGATGATGAAAATGAAGAAGATAATATAAAAACAAATAAAGATAGTAAGAAATTTATCAGTTCATTTAAACAATACTATTTTGAAAGAGACAAGATAAGTGATAACAGCGTAAAATATATAAGATTTCTTTCAGGATTAAGGACTTTTATTCAGGCTCTTAGGGATTATAAAAAAGATCAAACACTCTCTATAGAACACCTGGTAGAATTTGTAGATCTTCATGAAAGCAATAATATTCGAATAGTAGATAGAAGTCCGTATATAAACTCTTATGATGCTGTAAATCTATTAAGCGCTCATAAGGCAAAAGGTCTTGAGTTTGAAACTGTATTTGTTCTGAATTGCCAGGAAGATGTATGGAGAGGTAAGGGCAGAGGAAGCTCACTTCCACCTCCAGTAAATCTACCAATTACTCCTGCAGGGGATACGGAAGATGATCAGTTGAGACTTTTTTATGTAACTATTACAAGGGCGAAATATAATCTTTATATGTTGTCTTATGAACAAAAAAGTACTGGAAACGAATCGTCATTATTGTCTTTTCTTGTTACCGCTGAAACCAATGATTCTTCAAATATTAGTAGTGCGTTAACTATAGAAAAAATAGTGATGAACTGAAGGATTCTGAAAAGAGCGCTGAAATTCTTGGCAGTGTTTGGCAATCAATTCACAAGCCACCATTAATTCATGATGAAAATGCTGTAATAAAAAAATTACTGGAGAATTATAGGCTTAGTGTAACTCATCTTAATAACTTTTTAGATGTAGCAAATGGAGGCCCTCAGAACTATTTTGAACACAATATCCTGAGATTTCCTCAATCACAATCACTTTCCGGCTCATTTGGAACAGCGGTTCATAGCACCATGGAATTTATTTATGGGTATTTAAAAAATAAGAATAAATTGCCTGGTAAGGATTTAGTGCTTGATAAGTTTGATGAAGAACTATCCATTGAAAGATTAAATAAAAAAGATTTTAAAGATTATTCAAAGAAAGGGCGTAAGGCTATTGGATTATTTTATGATAAAAAGATAGATAAGTTTGATAAATCACACATTTCTGAATTGAATTTCAGGGATCATGGAGTAGTTATTGGAGATGCTCATCTTACAGGAAAGATTGATAAAATTGTGCCAATTAAAAAAGATGAATTTTCTGTACATGATTTTAAAACTGGCAAACCCAAACGTGAATGGGGAAAAGGTGGATTATACGACAAGATGCTTCTTCATAAATATAGAAGGCAGCTGGTATTTTATAAGATCCTAATTGAAAATTCAAAGAATTATCAAGACAAACATACGGTAAACACAGGTGTTTTAGAGTTTGTTGAGCCAGATAAGGTGAGATAGTTGATTTAGCTGCAACTATAGAGAGAGGAAGAAGTAGAAAGAACATTAGCCTTTGATAGAGATTGTTTATGCGAAGAATCATGGATTTAGATTTTCCTGAACAAGTGAATACAAGCAGGATGTTAATGGATGATTAAGTTTGAAGATGATTTGCTTGAGGGAAAATATAATAAGTGGAAGATATATTAATAAATATTAGATAAATTAGAGGTAGCTAATATGTTGAAACTGATAGCATTGATTAGCCTTATGGTATTAGTATCATCCTGCTATGCTCCAGTGCAGACACAGTTGGATAGCGGGCCAGTTGTTAGTGATGATGCCCTGTACTGGCGTTCGGGGAATTATATATTCAAACTAAATGATTTTTAATGAACAATGACCAGTTTTTACTGTTGCAGATCTTAAGGAAGAACATTCTAAAAACCTTGAAGTTGTATAGTTAAAATTAACAATATTAGAGTTATTTCTTAGAATGTGGTAAGTATAAAATTATGTGGAAGTTTATTTTCTTTGCTATATTAATCATCAGTTTTTATGGTTATTCAGAGGCTTCAGAAGTTATTGATAAAGATTACGAATATGGATCAGAAAATAACTCTGGTTCTGGCATACCTGTTTATCCAGAGAAATCTTGTATTGGACCAGTGATAAATGGAGTATGTAAGGGTGAAATACTTCATCCAGGCCCCCCGAAAGAAAAATGTTATGGTCAATGGCTTAATGGTAAATGTATAGGTCCACAATTCTAATTATTGTATTTTATTATTGTGTATAAACATGAATGTAATGAAAAAACAATATGTGTTTTTAATAATCCTATTAGTACTCATTATCCTTATTCCTCAATACTATAAAAAAAAGCAATATGAGAAAAATAAATTAGATTCTGAAGTTAGAATGGAAAACTTTTCCACCGGATTGGATTATTATAGCTTGGCATTTGATAAATATTTTTTTGAAGAAAAACCCAAAGAAGCACTAATTCTTGTTAATAAAGCCTTTGAAATATTTCCTAAGGATTTACCCTCTTATGTATTAATGAAAGCAAATGCTTATGGACTTTCCAATATATATCAATTAAGAGGCCAGATTTATCAGGATTTGGGTTACATCGAAGAAGCTATTGATAATTATACGAGAGATATTGATCTAAATGCTAATATATCAAGAGTTACTAGTGCTTACGTCAACAGGGCATCTGCCAAAATTCTAGTCGGTGATTACGAAGGAGCTATAAATGATTTTGATAAATCACTAGAATTATCCCCTGGATACCTTGTTGCATATTATGAAAGAGGAATAGCTAAAATTAAATATGGCAAAAAGAAATCGGGTTGTCTTGATTTATCAACTGCCTTAGAACTAAATTATGATTTTGCGAAAAATGATTTTAAAAAATACTGTGTGCAATGAACTAGTAGAAAACAATATGAAAGAATATTTTTAAATTACAATGACTATCTGAAGGAAAGAGAATAAAGGGGACGCAAACCTTTTTGTGTGAAAAGATAGATCCTGAAATGAATTCAGGATGACACTTCTACGGGCTCACCGTTCAAAGCAATTGCTGACGACATAAGACGAGACATACTAAGCCTTCTAAGCAAGTCCGATCTCATATTAATGTATAGATGGTGTTTCTGCTTGAACAGGAGGTGTTTCTGAATCACTGTTCAACCCTGTTGCAATAAGGGTAATCCTAACATCGTCATGAGAGTAATTGTCAAAAAACAGTCCAAAGATCAGGTTGACATCATGATGTGCCCTTTCCTTTATGTAGTTGCATGCATCATTAAGTTCTCCAATATCAAAATCGGGTGGAGCGGTTACATTCAGCAAAATCCCCTTGGCTAAGTCAATGGGTATATTCTCCAGTAATGGGCTAGTTATCGCCATCTCAGCTGCTTCAACTCCCCTGCTTGAGCCCTTGGCAAATCCAGTTCCCATTAAAGCCTTTCCATCATTTTCACTCATCATGCTTTTAACCTCTGCAAAATCCGCATTTATATAACCAGGGCCGGTTATAATTTCGGAAATACTCCTAACTGCCTGATAAAGTGTCTCATCAGCTTTTTGAAAAGCATCCAAAATACTAATTGTGTGTACTGACCCTAACCCGTCAAGTGGGATTACGATTAAGGTGTCTACTTCTTTTTCAAGCTCCTTCATACCTTCAAGTGCCTGCCTGTTGCGCTTAGGTCCTTCATAGCTGAATGGTTTTGTTACAACGCCGACGGTTAATGCGCCAAGCTCTCTTGAAATTTGAGCTATCAAGGGTGAAGAACCCGTTCCTGTACCACCGCCCATGCCGGCCACAATAAATACAATATCCGAACCTTCTAGGGCTTCAGCAATTTTCGACTGGCCTTCCTGGGCAGCTTCTCTTCCTACGGAAGTCTCCCCCCCCCGAACCCAGTCCTTTGGTAACTATGTTTCCTATCTGCAGCTTAGTCGGGGCGGTGGTTTTTTTCAGATCCTGAGAATCGGTGTTTGCAACAATGAACTCAACACCTTTAATTCCTTTATCAATCATGACGTCAATAGCATTGCCGCCTGTACCTCCAAGACCCAAAACTTTAATCTTTATCTTATAGTTTTTATGATTATAAATGTCAAAATTTTCCATTGATTACTCTTTAATTTTAGAAACAAAATCCTTAATAACTGTAAACAAGAAGATGGTCACTCTGTGACCATTATATTAAATATTATTTTTCTATGAAGTAATAATTTTAGGTCAACAATTTTAATGAAGAATATAATTGTGAATGGACACATAATGACCATTTACAAATATATAATTGAATTTGTTAATAATATGAGAAGGAGAAAAAGAATGTATAAAGAACACGTAAAAGAATATATTTCGCCATTATTTAGTAAGCAAACTGATAATTTTACAATCAATTGTCCATTACATTACTTTGCTGTACCCAAATTTATGCAAATTCTAAGATTAAACGGGTTTGGTTTAGTTCACCCAGAAAATCTTTTTCAGAACAAATCTAGTGGGGATTTTATTAATATCGAAAGGGATATAGATTCTTATGCTGTAGACATTATTTCGACTCTTAAGTTTTCAGAAATTGAATCCTTGTTCCATAAAGCTTTTAACGAGGAATATAAAAATCAATATATTTTAGTACAGGGATCAACTATTAAAATAAAAAATAATCTTGAAGGTTCAGATTATGATGAAATAAAAAATACTATTTCAGATGATGTAGTTTCTATTTTGGAAAGTACCCTTTGGAATTATGATGAATTTTGCAATACATATAGAAGTAGTAATTTATTTAATACTATTGGTATTTTGTTACATGCACCTCCTGGATATGGAAAAACCTATCTTTTAAGAAGCTATTTAAATAAATTAGTAAAGGAAAAAAACTATACAATTGTCCAAGTATACAATAATTCTTTGGCAAGTCTTAATTTTTCACGTTTATTTGAAAGTTGTGAGTCACTCTTTCCCTGTGTTTTATTTATTGAAGATATAGATATAAAGTTCAAAGATAGAAAGAATATGCATTATGGTAATATTTCGGAGGCATTTCTCGAGACTTTGGAAGGTCTTCATAAAATAGAAAATGTTATTTTAATTGCTACTACAAATAAAGTAGATGAAATTGATACAGCATTACTAAGACCTGGAAGATTTGATTATCTTATTGAAATTGAAAAACCGAGTAAAGAAGCTAAATATATAGCGCTATCAAGATTCATAGAAGATTCCAATATAAAAATTTCTGATATATTAACAAATCATCTGATTGAAATATGTGATACATTTGCTGAATTAAAAGGGGCTTTTCAGTATATTGCAATATCGTATTTTAGTAACGGAGAACCTCCATCCTTTGAAGAAATCTCTAAAATAACAAATAAATGGAAAGATACCAGAGTAGATGGTGTCCCAGTCATTGAAGACAGAAAGAAATTAGGTTTAATATGAAATTGAGGAAGTTTTTTTTGTAAAAATGCTAAATCGGTAGGTGAAGATAGAAGATATGGGAAATTTACTATTACAAATTGCAAAAGAACGATTTTCAAGACCTACAAGTCAAATAGTTCATTTTGTTGATAACGATGGGGCAAATGAAATACTTAATAATTTAGAGTCGTATCCACACGCATATGTATTAGCCTGTTTAATGGACAGGCAGATAAAAGCAGAACGAGCATGGTCTATACCATATGAAATCTATAAAGAAATTGGTTCGTTTGAATTAACAGAATTAGAAAATATCACTCTAGATGAATTAAAAAAAATATTTAGGAAGAAAAAGCTTCATCGCTTTAATGAAATAATGGCAGAAGTTTTTCACAGTGCTGTTAATGATATTAAAAATAAATATAGCAACAATGCTGCAAATATATGGAGCAATAATCCAAGTAGCTCAGCAGTTGTATATAGATTTTTAGAATTCCATGGTAGTGGTATAAAAATATCTACAATGGCTGCTAACATTCTTGCTCGACAATTTAGAATTCCTTTTTCTGATTATTATTCAATAGATATATCTCCGGATAGACACATTATTAGAGTTATGAAGAGAATAGGATTAGTACCTGAAAACGCAAATAATGAAATGATTATTTATAAAGCAAGAGAATTAAATCCTGAATTTCCTGGAATTATAGATTTTTCTTGTTGGGAGATTGGAAGAAAATGGTGTAAGCCCAAAAAGCCATTATGTAACGAGTGTATAATAAAAAATGACTGTAGTAAGATATATTAATATAAATTAAAAGATGGACCTGTTTTCGGGGAGAAGAAAATGAAATAATATATTATTACGTTATTTATCTCTGTTTGCATTCTTTTTCGTTTCGCAAATATGTCTGACTCAAGTG
>PVMK01126216.1_pt1 | contig 10966 bp, 9 predicted proteins | sample 1853481 | NCBI WGS metagenome assembly PVMK01 (sample SAMN08533507, study PRJNA380276) | Marine sediment metagenome, whole genome shotgun sequencing project. | reverse complement strand
GAGACAACCGAAAGGCGCTGACCGATATATCCGCATCGGAGCGACGGTGCTTCTTGGGTTCAACGAGCCCGACCGAGCGGGCCAGGCAGACATGACTGTTCAGGACGCCGCGGCGCGTTGGCCGCCACTAATGGGCACACGGAAGCGGCTCGGTTCGCCCCCGCCCTCGAAGGGAGAGGCCTTGCCCCCTGGCGGCTGGCTAGCCAGGTTCATGGACGCCGCCTCGGCAGCGGGCCTGCGTGTCGACTTTATTGCTGATGTCGCCGACAATCTGCCGCGCTTACATGGAGATAGCGACGACGAGGAGCCATACCATCGTGGTCCCGTGATAGACGGGCCGTCGGGATAACCTTTCAGCGCCACCGGTGTCCGCAATGGGTCCAGGCTGTGTGAAACCTATTTTTTGGAGACCGAGACAAAATATTGATTCATGCAGTTGGCCTTTGCCGCACCAATGATTCGCCTGGGTCGCCTCCCCGATTCAAATACTTGCGCGAAAGCTCTCGGCGTCAACGTTTTCACACGGCCTGAGTCCGAAGCAGGCATCAAAGCGACCGCAAGGAAAATGATAAGCTGGACCGAACCGGCAACCCCGGTGAAGGCTTGCCAGTCCAGCTCCATCCCGTTGCGATCAGCATCAACGAACTAACTGCTGACTGTACTAACTATGGGTCTATTTGCCTCAGGTCCTGTTTGAATGGCCCCTTCTCTTCCGCCATCGCCTGAGCCTGGCTCTTGGTGCCGGGTAGAATCTCGAAACCAAGCTCGAAATCAACAAGCGTTGCAGCGAGCTGGCCGAGGACGTCTCTGTTGCCCTCGATCTTGGCCGTGCCGTCATCGATCTGGGCCGCCAGCGTCTTCACGCCCATCATCACCTGTAACAGGTCGGCGCGGTTGATCGTTATGGTCAGGTCGGGGTTGGCCACCTGAAACCCTTCAAGGTTGGTGAAGGTCGCGTTGCTCAACTCAATGGCAAACTTCTCGTCATTGTCCGGCGTCACCAGATTGATCGAGAACTCGAGCCCTTCCGCCTTTTTGCTGTCCATGCGGATGCCGATGAAATCAAGAAAGAGTTCAGTAGACATGGCCCGCACCATGTCGGGTCCGGTGGTTTTCGGAATGGCACCGGTCGGGATGCCCGAACGCAGCTCAAATGCCCCGGCCAGGAAAACGTTGCGCAAGCCGGTGTTCTCCTGCTGATAGCCGAGCTGCTCGAACACATCCGCCAGTAGATCCTTGGCGGGCCGATTGTCCGGCTCGGCCTGCACCAGCTTGTTCAAGATTTCCTGCGCCAGCCTGTACTTGCCCTGGTCGTGCAGCTCCTTGCCCTTGGCCAGGATCGTCTCAGCGCCGCCCATCATCTCCACATAAAGCGGTGCTGAATCTTTTGGCGACAGCGGAATGATGTTTACCGGATTGCCATCAAAGTAACCAAGAAAGCGGTTGATGACCCCACGGCTGTTGTTTTCCGGTGATCCATGATAGCCGCGCGCGAACCATTGTTTTTGCAAGCTCTCAGGCACCTCATATTCGTTGTGAATCTGGTTGATGGTGACACCCTGGTTGGCCAGGTGAAGAACCTGGTTGTTCAAGTGGGCATAGGCGTCGCGTTGACCGCGCAGAACTTCCTGGATGCGATCGTTGCCCCAGCGCGGCCAATGATGCGAGGCGAACATCACCTCCGCCTCCCGGCCGTAAAGATAGAGCGCCCGGTTGATATATTTCGACCAGGCCAGCGCGTCGCGGATCAGCGCACCGCGCAGCTTATAAATGTTGTGAATCCCGGCAGTGACATTCTCTGCCATCCACAGCGCCCTCCACTCGGGGATGTAGGTATTCATCTCCGAGGGCGCCTCGGTATTCGGCGTGTTCTGGAAGATCATTTTGACGCCGTCGATGGTAAGTTCCTCGATCGGCTTCTCAACGATCCTGGTTGGTGCGATCAGACCAAGATTGCCGGCGGCCACATTCTTGGCGAGAGCCTGATCGACATGGCCGAAAGGGCTGGCGGGCAGGAGAACGCCATATTGATAGAACATCCGCCGGTTCATCGCGTTTCCAGCGTAGACATTTTCCGATACGGCGTGATCCATGAAGTCGCGTGGCGCGATAATCTGAACTTTGCCCGCACGGACGTCGGTTTCATCGACGATGCCCCGCACACCACCGAAATGATCGGCGTGGGAATGGGAATAGACAACCGCCACGACCGGCCGCTTGCCCAAATGTTTGTCGACGAGTTCTAGCGCCGCCCGGGCGGTTTCCGCCGCGGTCGTCGGATCGAAGACGATCCAGCCGGTCGTGCCCCTGACGAAGGTTATGTTGGCAAGATCGAAGCCGCGCACCTGATAGATCTTGTCCTTTAGAACCTCGTACAGGCCGAAATTCAGGTTCAGGATTGCTTGGCGCTGTAGCGAGGGATGTATGCTGTCGAAGTCTTTACCCATCGCCAGGAATTGATACCGCTCGATATCCCAAGCCACGTGGCCGGCATCGGCCATGATCTTCATCGACTCAGGCGCTGCGATGAACCCCTTCTTCTGTTCCTCAAAGTCCCGCGTGTCGGAGAAGGCCATGGTGGCGCGCGCCTTCTCGATTATCTCGATCGTGTGCTTCGACGGTGGTTTGCCCTTGGGGTGGAAATGTTCGATGTCTGCAGCCGGAGCAACACTTCCCGACAGCATAAGCATTACGGCAACTCCGGTAATTGCAGCGCCTAACCTCATGATCTCTCTCTCCCCTTTAGTGGTCTTGGATATGATGAACCCGGTAGTGCCCGCTTCGGGTCCAGACTGGACTCTAAGTCGGGGATTGGATGTCAAGCTCTCCGTGGTGTGCCTGCCGGGGTCACTGTTCTCTCCGCAGTAGGGGCTCTTGCCCTCTGCGTGATGGCGTTGGAGGTCGCTGAAGGACGCTGGCGGATCGGTCGCATTTCCAGCACGAATGCCGCACCATGGCGGCGGGGTATTCGGCAAGGCTTAGCGATCCATCGGGCATGATGTGTCCGAGATGACAAGAGGTGGCGGAACCGACATCAGAAAGCTGTAACACGGCCATGCGCCCATACCGAATGCAAGAGGTACCCCTCTCATGCATCGCCTTGCCCCGTCACATGGCGGAGCTTCTTCCTTTGGCGCAGACCCCCTATTCGCAATTTGGGGAGGCGCCTAGTAAGCGAGAGTGGCAAGATAGGGTGACTAGCACATCACCTCTCTAATGTATTGCCTAGCCTCGCTCCGGCGGGGCTTTTCTTTTGGGCTTGTGCCGATTCCGCGACCGGTGGCAGTTATCGGCCCTGCAAGGACAGCAATTCGGCATACTATTCAGTAAATGTCATACGCACGTCATTTTCCCCCGAAAATTCAAAGCTGGCGAGCGTTAACTTTTTGTTAACCATATTCGTACGAAAGCTGTCCGATCTGAGGTCAGACCGGTCGCAACACCATGAAAATCATTGCAATAGCCTCCCGTAAAGGCGGCGTCGGCAAGACGACACTTGCGGGGCATCTCGCCGTCCAGGCCGAACGGTCCGGTTTGGGACCGGTGGGATTGATGGACATCGACCCGCAAGGCAACCTTTCCGACTGGTGGAATGCGCGTCCGGTCGCCACCCCCTTGTACGTCCGCATCCCCTTGGAGCGCCTCGGGCAGGAGATCGCCAACCTGTCCAAGCAGGGGCTAAACTATCTCTTCGTGGATACGCCGCCGACGGTCAACTCGGATGTCGGCGATCTCATCGCGCTCTCCGAGCTGGTGGTGATTCCAACCCGCCCCGGTCCCCATGATCTGAGGTCGATCGGCGGCACTATCGATCTGGTCGAGCGGCTCGGCAAGCCTCTGGTCTTCGTCGTCAATGCCGCCGTCGCGAATGCGCGAATCACCAACGATACCTTGGCCTTGCTGTCGCGCCACGGGCACCTGGCGCCGACGGTCATCCACCAGCGGGTCATCTTCGCCTCCAGCATGACCGACGGGCGAACGGTGATGGAGCTCGCGCCCAGATCGCCGGGAAGCGAGGAGATCGAGGCCTTTGGTCTTATCTGCCGCAACGCATCGCCCGCTCCGGCCCGTCGGCGGCCCTAAACCTGGGGGCGCCAACCGCACCAACCGCAGCGGCCGCAGCAAGCGAAGCACGCGTTGCTAGCTCTCAGCGATAACATGGCCTCCTCGTCTGATAATTCGTCCACCCTGTTTGCCTCCAAGGGGCGGGCCATGCCCGCCGGCTCCGAGCCACTGGTTAAGCGCCAGGCCCAAGGTCCACCGCAAACCACGGAGCAAGCCAGGGCGCGCGGCACGCCCGCAAAACCGGATCGCGCAGAGGACAAGCCACAGGAGGACAAGCCACAAGATGGCGGTCCGGCCAGCGTCCTATCGATCGATTTGCGGCGTGCGCTGGTGCCCGCTCCACCCGCGTCGCCTGGGACCGCATCGCCTGGGATCGCGGCACCACCGCGCGACGAAGCGATGGCGCGCGACGGGGCGCCGGCCGCGCCGAGCGCCTCGCATCGCATCGCGGCAGCGCCCCAGCCCCAAGGCCAGGGGATGGCCGGCCCGTTCATAGCTGCGCTCATAGCCGTCAGTATCGCCGGCGGGGTCTTCTACGTCTTCGAAACGGATCGCTTTAGCGTGATGCCTGTCGCCGAGAAGTCCTCCGCCGCCGGTGTGGAGAGCACGTCTTCCGATGACACGATCCTATCGTCGGAGGGCAGTCAGCCGCAGGAGCACGAAAGCGACACGCCGCAAGAGGCTCCGGCCAGCGAGAGCGAAGAGGAAACCGCCCCCGAAGACGGCAGCCTGCCGAGTTTCGATCTGGTCCGTGTCGAAGCGGACGGCTCAGCCGTGATTGCCGGACGCGCCGCGCCCTACACCGAGCTCATACTGCTCCACAACGGCGACCCAATCGGCAAGGTCAAAGCCGACTGGGCCGGCGAGTGGGCCTTTGTGACGGACAAGCCGCTGCAAACCGACCGTCACAAGATCACCATTTTGGTCAACGATCCGGACGCCGAGATCACCCTGCCGGAGGGCGCCGAGCCACCGGCCCAAGTCGGCGGCCTAGGAAGCTCGCAATCGCGGTAAGACCCTCACTGTGCTATGCCGGAGCGACCACCCTCGGCACGTCGACATGGCCCCTCGTCGGCGCCTTCTTCTCAGGTTTCGAAGTAGCCGGCCCGGACGGCCGTGCCGATCAGATTGAGGATTAGGCGCCCGGCGGTGACACTGGTGATGTCGTTCACGTCGCGCTTGGGCGTGATCTCGACGATGTCCATGCCGACCACCCGGCCCTTCGCGACGAGGCCGTGAATCAGCTTGCAGGTCTGGTGATAGGTGACTCCCCCCGGCGCCGGCGCCGCAACCGCTGGCATGACGGCGGGGTCGAGGCCATCGGCGTCGATGGTGAGATAATAGTCCCCGCCGCCGGGTATGCGCTCGAGAACCGCCGCCATGCCCAGGTCATGCAATTCGAAGGCGGTTATGAGGTTCGAGCCATAACTGAGCGCCGCGTCGACTTCCTCTGCCCGGGCGCTGCCCTGGCCGCGCAGGCCGATCTGGAAGATCTCTCCGATATGCGCCATCTCCGAGGCGCGGCGGATCGGACTGGAATAGCCTTCTCGCGCGCCGTTCACCTCGTCCCGCCAATCGAGATGGGCGTCGATGTGCACCAGGGTAATGGGCCCGCGGCCCTCGAAGGCCCGAAGCACCGGAATCGGCACCCCGTGATCGCCGCCGATCGTGATCGGCATGGCGCCGGCCGCCAGGATCTTGCGCACCGCCGCCTCGGCCCGGCGATAGTGGCCGTCGAGGTCGCGCGCCTCACCGGGCACGTCGCCGCAATCGACCAGCTTCACAGGACGGCCGTCGAGGAGCGTGCCGCCCAGGTCGAAGTCCCACTGATTTGGGCCGGTGCTGATCACGTCGGAGGCCTGACGCACGGCGGTGGGCGCATTGGTCTGGTCGTTGGTCACCTCGTCGATCGAATAGGGATCGCCGTAGGGAATGCCGAGGATCGCCACATGGGCGCCAAGGGTTGCGAGGTTGTCTAGGTCGAGCGCCAGCGGCACGTCGAGGAAGGTCTTGAAGCCTTGGCGCGGCGCCACGGTCAACGGCACGGTCATGGAAGGCCCCCCCCTTGGTCAGTTCGTGAGCGGACTGGATCGCCCGCCAAGCTTAACAGGTTACTTGCCGCCCCTCACCCGGCGTCCGCGCCGAGGGCACCAAGGGCGGCGTCCAGGCGATCGCAGAAGTCGCCGCACACGGCCTCGTCGTGGGCCAGCGACAGATAGAGCTTGGTGCCCATGGGGTTCAGGAAGATGCCGCGCTCGAACAAGGCCAGCATGAGGCGCCGCCCGAGGGCGCGGTCGCTGCGGTAGGCCGAGCGGTAGTCGCGAATGGGCTCGGCGCTGAACACGATCTGCGCCAGGGGGCCGTCGCCGATGACCTGTGCGGTCAAGCCGTGGGTCGCGAGCACGCGCGCGATCGCGTCACGGAAACTGGCGCCGAGCGCATGGAGACGCGGGTACACGCCGTCACCGCGAAACACGCCGAGGGCCGCGTTGGCGGCCGCGCAAGACACCGGGTTGCCGCCCAGGGTCGAGGCCATCCAGACATAGTCCGGCCGGCCGATGCGGTGCTCGTTGACCATCTCCATGACCTCGGCCCGGCCGCCGAAGGCGCCGATCGGATAACCGCCGCCCAGCGCCTTGCCGTAGGCCACCAAGTCGGGAACGACCCCGTAGTATTCCTGGGCGCCGCCGTAGGCGAGGCGGAACCCGGTCACCACTTCGTCGTAAATGAGCAAGACACCATGTTGCGAGCAGGCCGCGCGCAGGCCCTCGAGGAAGCCGGCCACGGGCGGCGTGCAGCGCTGTAAAGGCTCGACGATCACGCCGGCCAGGGAGGCGGCATATTCGGCGATTAGCGCTTGCGTAGTTTCCAGGTCGTTGAACGGCGCCACCAAAAGACTGTGTTTCGCGTCCGGTGTCCCGGCGCTGGTCAATTCGGGCTCGGGAAAATCCGGCAGCCGGTTGGGAAACAGGCTGGTGACCCCGGCCTCGTTGGCGCCGTGGTAGGCGCCCTCGAACTTGAGGATCTTCGGCCTGCCGGTGAAGGCGCGGGCGAGGCGCTGGCAGTACATCGTGGCCTCCGTGCCCGAGGCGCAGAACCGCAGGCGTTCGGCGGCCGGCGAGATTCGCGTGATCTCCTCGGCCAGGGCCAAGGCCTGCGCGTTCAGATAGGCGAAGTTCGAGCCGTCGCCCGCCTGGGCGCGCACCGCCGCAACCACCTCGGGGCGCGCATGGCCCACCAGGACGGAGCCCCAGCCCATGGAGAAATCCAGGTACTCTTTCTCAGCGCTGTCCCACAGCCGACAACCCGCGCCCCGGGACATGACGACGACACGTTCGTCCGGCAGGCCGAATTCGCCGTTCGAAATGCCGGCTGGAAAGATCGCGAGGGCCCGCTCGCTGGCCATGGTCATGGCGCCTGCCTCCTGGCTAACAGTTTTCGGAGTGTGCCATGGCGGCCACGGCGGGCAAAGCGGAAGGGCCGCACGATTGCGCGGCCCCGCGGCGCGACTGGGTTTCACGCAGGCGTTTTGCCTCATGCCCGCCACCGAAGCCGCGCCTTGATGGGACGTGCGCTAGTCGATGATGCCCATGACGTCGGTTTCCCGCATGATCAAGAGGTCCTCGCCGTCGACCTTCACTTCGGTGCCGGAATTCTTACCGAACAGGATTCTCTCGCCCGCTTCGACGTCGAGCGGGGTCAGCTTGCCGTCCTCGGACCGGTTGCCCGCACCGACCGCCACGACCTCGCCCTGCATCGGCTTTTCCTGCGCGGTTTCTGGAATGATGATGCCGCCGGCGGAACGGTCTTCCTGCTCCAGACGGCGAACGACAATGCGATCATGAAGCGGCCGAAACCTCATGCTTCTCTCTGCCCCCTGTCACCAATTGAAAATACGCGCGGGGCCGCGCCCCGGCACCCGGCACTCTATGCGATGGAGTGCCAGCGATCTAGGTTCTCGGGGCATGGTTTTGGGCAGTCTTTGACGGCCCAAAGGCTAGAGCGCTGCTTCATTCCGGCCGGGAAGCCGCGCTAGTCGATGACGCCCATGACGTCGGTTTCCTTCATGATCAAGAGGTCCTCACCGTCGACCTTCACTTCGGTGCCGGAATACTTGCCAAACAGGATTCTGTCGCCCGCCTTGACGTCGAGCGGGGTCAGCTTGCCGTCCTCGGACCGGTTGCCCGGACCGACCGCCACGACCTCGCCCTGCATCGGCTTTTCCTGCGCGGTTTCGGGAATGATGATGCCACCGGCGGAACGGTCTTCCTGCTCCAGACGGCGAACGACAATGCGATCGTGAAGCGGCCGAAACCTCATGCTTCTCTCTCCCCTCTGTCACCAATTGAAGATGCGCGCGGGGCCGCGCCCCGGCACCCGGCACTCTATGCGATGGAGTGCCAGCGATCTAGGTTCTTGGAAGTGGATCAGTTTCAAAGACTGCCCGAAACCATGCCCCGAGAGCCGTCGTCCCGATGCGAATGTCCGCTTTTCCGCTGACTTCGTCCGATTTGCACCTGACTCCCAACAATTTTGGGACGCGCCTGGATGGTCCGAAGGTGACCCAACTGAGACATTCGCTTCCCCGGCGTGCAACGTGTGAGGTCATACCTTTGTCTCGATATTAGCTCGAGTCGCGCCTTCGCCAGCTAGGTTACGTGGAATGTCGCGTCGCATTAATTAAGCGAAGAGACTGAGCCCAGAAGCGCCAAACAAGAAGGGCGCCAACCACAGACACGCCCACAGCCAGGCTGATCCAGACGGCTTGGCCGCCGAAACCCAGGTAGACGCCGAACAGTGCAGCCGACGTCAGCCCCAAGCCCAAATAGCCGGCAAGCGCGATCAGCATCGGTCCGCGCGTGTCCTTGAGGCCCCGCAGCGCACCCATAGCCGTAGCCAGGGTAGCATCGGCAAACTGAAATAAGGCAGCTATGGCGAGGAACGAAATGGCAAGCTCTATGGTCAACCTGTTCTCGGGCCGCGCCGTATCGAGAAAGAGATCGACAATGGCGCCGCCGAGGAACCAGAACGCCGCCGCCGGCACGAATGCGAAACCGATCCCCAGTGCCACTGCGGTCCATCCCGCCCTGGCCATAGCCTGGGGCTTGCCTGCGCCCACGGCACGCCCAACCCGCACGGTCGCCGCCTGGGCTATGCCATACGGCACCATGTAAACGATGGCCGCGCATTGATTGGCGATGGCATGGGCCGCCAATTCGGCGGTTCCGATCAGCCCCATGAGCAGCGTTGCTGCCAGAAACATGCCTATCTCGGACAGGTTAGCCACGGCTATGGGAAGGCCGAGCCGGACAATTTCGTAGAGCTGTGACCAGTCCGCGCGCCAAAGGCGGCCGAGCAGCCGATAGCGGCGTAGACGCCGGTCGATCAACACGAAGGCCAGCAACGCCAGGAACATGAAGGTCGTGACGATCGCAGTGGCGACGCCAGCGCCAATCAAGCCCAACCGAGGGAAGCCGAAATGGCCGAACATGAGCGCGTAGTCGGCGAGCGCATTGAGGCCGATCCCCAAGACAACAACGATCAGTGTCGCACGTGGCCGCATATGGGCCGCCAGGAATCTGTTTAGCACGATGAACCATAGTCCGGGGAGGAAGCCTAACACCATGAAACGGACGTAAGCCTGACCGGCAGAGGCCAGATCGGGGTCTTGCCCTAGGAGCACAAGTATGGCCTGGGCGTGCCAAATCATGGCCATGCAGGGAAGCGCCAGAATCACCGCTACCCAGACACCTTGACGAAAGGTGCGCCGGACCAGGCGATAACGGCGGGCACCCAAATGCTGCGATAGGATAGGCCCAACTGCGCTGAGCACGCCGATCGCGAAGTATTCGAAGAAATCGTAGAATTGCCCGGCCAGTTGACCGGCGGCCAAGGACTCCGGCCCCAGCCAGCCCATCATCACCTTGTCCGTCGTAACCATAGCCATGTACGCCAGCACGGTGAACACCAGCGGCACCGCAAGCGTCACCGTGGCGCGGGCCTCCTGCCACCAAAGTGTGACAGTCTGTGACGAGCGCCAAGGAATTTGCGTATTCGCGTTCACGAGTGCGATTCCACCGCAAAAGGGCCTGGGGCACCAGGGCTTGAAGCCTGAGCGCGCGCACACGGCAACTGCACTTGCCAGTGGTTCGCACCCGAAGAGGCCATGCGCACCCATTCAAGAACGGCCGCCGTCAAGTGGCAGACACCCGGGTAAGGGATTTTGAACGGTAGGCATGAATGGCGGCTCCTGGCTAAACGCAGACTAATTCGACGCTTCCCAACCACGACCGCTTTGATCCCAAAATTGGGCATTCGGGTCCAGATTGCGCATCCAGCGCAATGCGTTTCAAACCGAGACACGGGCCGGGGTCTTTCATCTTCCCAGGCAGTTTTCCCACCGCCAAAAAAATGAAAGCGGGGTGCGGCTTGACCGGTCCGGAGAATTTTCCTATCTCGGTCTCGGTTCATTCAAGGGGGAGGCAGGTCCGTGTCCGTCACGATTTACCACAATCCGCGTTGCAGCAAGTCGCGCGAGACACTGGCGCTCTTGAACGAGCGTGGCCTCGAGGTCGACATCGTCGAATACCTGGAGACGCCACCCGACGCGGCGACGCTCGCGGTCCTGCTCGTCGGCCTCGGGCTGGAGCCGCGCGAGCTCATGCGCAAGACCGAAGCCGCCTACAAGGGGCTAGGCCTCGAAGACCCCTCCCTCGACCGCGCGGCCCTGATCGCGGCCATGGTCGAGAACCCGGTCTTGATCGAGCGGCCCATCGTCGTCGCCGGCCGGCGCGTCGCCCTCGGCCGGCCGCCCGAGGCGGTTCTCGACATCCTCTAGGCCGCTCTACCTCCCACGCTTTTCCAGGCGCGTCGTCACCACGACCTCGCTCTCCAGGGTCCG
>PVMK01123313.1_pt1 | contig 10966 bp, 11 predicted proteins | sample 1853481 | NCBI WGS metagenome assembly PVMK01 (sample SAMN08533507, study PRJNA380276) | Marine sediment metagenome, whole genome shotgun sequencing project. | reverse complement strand
TACCACTCGGTGCAATCACCGGATAATAACGCCGCGATCATGGATGGTATTCGCAGGACCTCTGACGGCCCGCTGGCCATTGCCCGAGACCTAATGGTCATCAATGTGACCAAGGAAACGATCAAGGTGCGCATGGCTATAGTGGATGAATATGTCCTGCCGCCAGATGTCACTGAAGCGTACAAAAAGGCACCACGTTCAAACAAAAAGCAGCCCGGCAAGTTCACCGTGAGTGGCAAGTGGGAAGGCTACACGCCACCGCCGATGCCGAAGAAGTAGTCGCAAGGAAAACAAACCAGAATAAAGGAGACAGATAAGATGAGAAAAAGCTTAAGGATGAGCAAGGTTCTTGTCATGACAACCTTGGTAGTCACTCTGATTTCTATGGCTACATATGTAGATGCTGCTGGGTCCGATATTTCCATGGAGAGCAAGGGTGGTGTTCTTTACCCTGTCACTGGTGACTCGACACAGGACATCTTCCATACACCTCCTAACATTACAGACACCCTCCGTCCTGGGATGTTGCTGGGAATCTTGCCAGCGGACTGCAGATCAGCCAGCAAGGGAGAAATCGGCGATTACTATATTTGTCATCATGATTTAGCTCTTAAGCCTGAGGAAAGGGAAGGCAAAACAGTCTACAGAGTAATCGAGATGAATTGATTCTGTTTCATCGAGTAAAAACACTCTTCATAACTCACGACTTGTGAGAAAAAAATGGCTTCTTGATGATCGGCATATTTTACTCTTGAAAAATTGTCTGGAGAAGTTAGTGTTAATTAACCTGTGTTTTTAAAAACAGGCCCTGCTGCCGCGGCCCCTGGGGATTGGCTCCAGGGGTCGTATCTAGTAGTTCTCATAAGTCAGATCAGTAAGAATTGTGCGTTTTGGCGAATTTGAAGTTTTCAAAACAATGCGAGAGGATAAATAGTAAATCGGGATGACTGGATTCGAACCAGCGCCCCCTTGCTCCGGAATCCTTTGGGAAAAAATTAGTATATTTCTACGGAATTCCCCGGCAGTATTTTAATGAGTAGATCCAGGCGAATTTATATGTCCTGGCTGAGTTCTTATTGTTTATGTCCTTATCGTAAACAATTAAGCAATGCACGTAAAAAAAGTTCACTGTGAGGCGAAGCAATGAACTGCCTCGCAGCAAGCTACGAGGTATCAACAACCTGCAACCTTTATAAAGTCTCGCAGCAATCTGCGGGGAATTAAACCCACCTTTTTGATTAAAAAGCACTAACTGCTTGATTTTAAATGAAAAATATAATAGTGTTCTGAAAATTTTATAAATTGGAGGAAAAAATGAAGAAACTGGTAATTTTGGCTATGCTTCTGGCTTTTGTCGGTGCAAACGTTGCTGTTGCAGCAGATGTTATGACCTTCGAAAACAAAAAAGGCTCGATCACTTTCGAGCACAAAGCTCATCAGGAAAGACTCGGTGATGACTGCACGAAGTGTCACGAAGGAACACCTGACAAATTTGGTATCGACAAAAACTTCGGTCACAAGACCTGTAAGGCTTGTCACAAAGAAATGAAAAAGGGACCGACTAAGTGTAACGGTTGCCACAAAAAGTAGCCGTTGTCTTAGTGAAACCCAGAAGGGCACTGAATCTCAGTGCCCTTTTTTATTGGCACGAGCTTCCTAATAGTCAAACACCACACTCAACTTCATTCCTGACAAGAAGAACGCTCCTTGTAAACACTGGTCGGGATGACTGGATTCGAACCAGCGACCCCCTGCTCCCGAAGCAGGGCTCTAATAGATTGCGCTATATTCTTATAAGTCACGACTTTTGGGACGAAAATCGGCTTCTTATTGATGGAGACATTTAGGAAGCTCGTTAATCCACAAAATTATGGCCACCTGGCTTGATCACCGGGTGGCTTTTTCTTATTCGCTTGGGCTTTAGATTTCTTGAAGGACACCCAGTTTCTTACCCTCAAAAATAGTATCAGGGTAATTGTTGCAACAAGCCATAACTCTGATAACTTATATTCTCGACTTTACAACGTGAGGAGAATGCGTATGGGAACACATTGGATTGACGAAGGGTGTATCAATTGTGCTGCCTGTGCTGAAGTCTGCCCGGTCGATGCAATCAGTGAACAGGGCGAAGTTCACGTGATCGACAAAGACGTTTGCGTCGATTGTGGAGCGTGTGACACAGTCTGCCCTGTGGACGTGATCAAATGGGAGACGACAGCTTGATCCATCAAGAGAAGGCTTTGCAAATTAGAATGGACAAAGGACCATTCCTTCCGTAGCCCTGTTTGTTGCAGTAAAGCGATTAGTGGAAGGCTTATTGTGGCTTCTGTGAAGAAAGGAGTGTGCGTTTGGGAATGAAGATGCCAAAAGTCATGGAGGGTTCAGTTAATAATTGTGCCTACAATACCGAAAAAAGCTGTCATGCCATGGCAATTACGGTGGGTGAACCCGCTGGCGACCCTTCATGCGACACCTTCTTTATTGCTGAAAAGCATGGTGGTGTCATGGATATGACTGCCGGGGTAGGCGCCTGCAAATTGGCCGACTGTAAATTCAACAAGGATTACGAATGTTCAGCCGCCAGCATCTCAGTCGGGATGCAACAAGGCCAGCCGGACTGTATGACCTTCGAAGCAAGTTAGTTTTATAACGGATAGCACAGAAGCCATGTAATGATGGCCACAGGATTTGATCTCCTTGTGGCCATTTCTTATTAGTCAGTATTTCTGATACTCGCCATTCCCCCTCGCTACAAGCCATCTCATTTTCAACAAGATGATTTATTGATCGGAAAAAAGGATGAGGCCCTTCGGTCCTGATCCCTTTTCCATACAGATATGATCAAAGGAATAGCAGCGAAAACCAGATTCTGAGAGCCGCAATAGCGATAAGCAGAGCCAGTATTTTTTTTAGTTGTCGTACCGGTAGCTTCCGGCTAATGGTGCTGCCAAAACTGGCCGCCGGGATGACCGTCAAGACAATCGGCACGGCCAGTAACCATTCAATCTGTCCCGTAATGGCTTTCCCAAAAAAACCAGCGAAGGTAGCAATTGATACAATTGCCAGGTTACTGCCTATCGCGATTCTGGTGGGGATCCCAACGCAAAATATCATCAGTGGAATGAGGATAAAGGAGCCGCCCTGGCCGACCAGACCTCCCAACAGCCCGACTACTGAGGCGGCGCTAATTGCCCGCCAGTTGCTGAAAGTAAGTCGATCAATATCCGGATTATCCAGATCTTCCTTTTCCGGCAACAGCATTAAAAAGGATGCACTTAAGGCAAGCCCGCCAAATATAACGAGCAGGATTTCATTGGAAACATATTTTGCACCAGCACCTCCCAGCAATGCTGTGAAAAATATGCTTATGCCCATGACAAGACTGAGCCTGCCTGAGACAAACCTGAAATGATGATGCGTCCAGGCGCCGGAGATGCAGGCGGTAAGACCCTGAATAATTGTAAGCCCGGCTACAACTCGCATGGTTAGCTGTTCGAACCCGAAAAGAGGTGGTAGGTAGAGCAAAAGCGGAGCCATGATTATGCCGCCGCCGATTCCCAGAAGACCGGATAGAAAACCTGTAGCAATGCCAAGACTGCCTATTAAAATATAGATCATTGGAGTCGATGTGGTTTAAACAACCACAATTCCGGCAGGACCTTCCACAACCTCCCCGATACGAGCTGCGACAGCAACGCTGGCTGCTTCCAGTTCTGCCACGAGAGAATCGACCTGAGCAGCAGGAACCGATAACAGAAGCCCTCCGGAGGTCTGGGGATCAAAGAGCAATTCTTCCTCGCTTTCAGAAAGAGAGGCTTGGATTTCCAGCCTATCTGCAACTAGATCTCTGTTGGCTTGATTGCTGCCGGTGGTTTCGCCCTTCCGGTACATTTCGGGAGCAGCGGGATAAAAGGGTAACTGCTTATATTTCAGGATCATTTTAGCATCACAGCCAATAGCTGTTTCAAGCAGATGGCCGACAAGCCCGAAACCGGTGATATCGGTGCAGGAATGCAGGTCGAATTTCAGCGCTTTTTCCATGGCTAGGTCATTTAAGGCCGCCACAACCGGCAGGACGTCTCGCTCAAGTTCTTTGAAAGGCAGCTTTCCAGAGCGGACCGCGTTAAACAAAACCCCTGATCCCAATGGTTTAGTCAGGATGAGAACGTCACCCGGTTGGGCTCCGGCATTGGTTATTATGCGGTCCGGATGAACAACGCCGTTGACACATAGACCGTATTTGGGCTCCTCGTCATCTATGGAATGGCCACCGACCAGGCAAGCCCCAGCCTCTATCACCTTATCATTCCCTCCGCGGAGGATTTCTTTCAAAATCCCCATATCCAACTGGTTGCAAGGGAACATCACCACATTCAACGCGGTCAATGGTCGTCCGCCCATCGCATAAATATCGGATAAGGAGTTGGCGGCCGCAATCTGACCAAACCAATAGGGATCATCTACCGGTGGCGTGATGAAATCGATGGTGTTGACCATGGCACAATCATCAGACAACCGATAAACGGCCGCATCATCGGCAGTTTCGATGCCAACCAAAAGGTTCGGGTCGGATGACGGCGTTAAGCCTTTAAGCGTGTCCGACAGATCTGCCGGAGCGATTTTCGCAGCTCAACCACAGGTCCGAGCTAAGCCGGTAAGCGTCTTCTTTTTAAAAAAGGCCATGATTCCTCCTGATTTGAGACCGGTGGCCAGCTCCGGGCAACCGGTTTAAATCCTGGAATGCCATTTAACACCTGTTTAAACTAATCATACTGCTTTTTTCGGCATCTTTCCATGTCCGCATCTGGTAAGGCTCAAACTGTTGGTATTCAGCTTCAAAGTCAGCCGGGCTTCGATACCCCAGAGTCGATTTGAACAGGCTTGCAACTTGCAAGGTTAGAGGTATCTTATAAGTAGGCGCTCGGTGAAACTGCTTGATCGTTGCGCTCATTCAGATTTGTCAGGTGCTGCGTCTATCGGTTTAAACCGGGGAACCGGTGGCGGCTGACCGATCCCGAGGCAATGGAGGAGAAAATGTCAATCATCAGATGGAACCCTATGCAAGGAATGGATGAAATCCTGGAACATTACAACAGGGCAATTGGTGTACCGAGCATTATGGATCTGGAACTTTTCCCCAAAGGAGATTGGACGCCACGCGTCGACATCGCCGAATCGGACAAATCTTTTATTATCAAAATGGATGTTCCGGAGGTAGATAAGAAGGACGTCAAGATCTCTGTAAGGAACGGTATCCTTTCGATCAAGGGTGAACGTCTACAGGAGAAAGAGGAGAGCGGTAAGAAATTCCATCGCGTTGAGAGGTATCACGGCACCTTTTGTAGGTCTTTCACGTTACCAGAGAATGTAGACATTAAGGCTGTAGACGCAACTTTCAAAGATGGTCTCTTGACGGTTGAAGTGCCTAAGCTGGAAAAGACAGAGAGCCCGCAAGTTGAGGTAGCAATCCACTAAGATCCATGCACTTTTCATGTGTTTAGGGGAGGAGAAATCCTCTCCTTTTCTTTTGTCTACAGACCAATGCAGGATGATAAATAAGAAACCCTCCTCTTTGACTTCAACCTACGAACGTCTATAATTGGCAAAATCTGATTTATGTAGGTCTCTGGAATTCAGGGGATATTGACCGATGACCACAAGTAATCCGTAAAGAAGTTGGCGGCTTGTCTTACTTTGAACTATCCCTTTTGTGAGAAGCTTACGGGTGCCACATGCTAACAGACTTATCACGAAAAAACGATAACGCTCTCGCCCAGAATGTTAAAATGATTGCCAAGCTTTTCTCTGAAACTCACATTCGTGAAAACTTTCTTTCGTCTATTGTAAAAATAATAAGAAATTGGACCGATTGCCAGTGCGTTGGAATTCGAGTTATCAATACTGAAGGGCTCATGCCTTATGAGGCCTACGTAGGATTTTCTTATAAATTCTGGATGCATGAAAACTGCTTGTCCATCAAGAAGGATCAATGTGCTTGTATAAGGGTAATAACCGGGACACCGGACCCTTTGGACCTGCCTATACTGACCGATTCTGGGTCCATATGGACCAACGACCTCCAGGGGTTCGGAAGTACCATCCCAGAAGAATGTTACAACCGATACCGTGGAAAATGCATTGAAAGTGAGTTTGCTACCTTGGCAGTTGTGCCCATCCGGTACAATTCTAAAATTATTGGCCTTATCCATCTGGCCGATTCCCGAAAGGATATGCTTCCTAAGGAATACATCCTCATACTTGAGTCCGTGGCTCCTGACATCGGAGAGGTTGTTTTAAGGTTTAGTGCCGAGGATGTCTTAAAACAAAAGAAAGAAGCTCCTTATGGCCATGCTGACGAGGACTCTGGTGATTAGCCAGAGAGGCTGTTTCTTTAAATTCCTAAAAGTTACGACTTCTGAGACGAAAACTGGCTTCATCTTGATAGAGACATTCAGGAAGCTCTTTAATCCACAAAACGATGGCCACCAAGGTTCGATCCTTGGTGGCCTTTTCTTACATTGCAGAGTTCGTAATAATTCGCTGTAACCTCACTTGTCTTATACGCCTGCCCAAGTAAAGTTAAGTAAAGCTAACGGCAAAGGTGATTCTATGAGAATCCAAGCTCACGATGTCACTAATTTCTCATCTGAAAATGCACTGATATCTGGTTTGTGGAGACTTTGTGACCCAAAAATTAGCATGGCCTCTATCTCTTCAATGTTTCTTGGTACGTGTTTAGCTGCAACATCAGGGAAAATAGATTTGATGTGGTTAGCTCTGACAGTAATTGGGATACTGGCATTGGAAGCGGCCAAAAACGCGTCAGGTGAAGTTTACGATTACGACTCAGGCGCAGACTTAGCAGTGGCAGAGGAGGACCGAAGCCCATATTCCGGTGGCAAGAGAGTAATTGTAGATGGCTTGATGTCGCGCACACAGACAATTGTTTCAGGTGCAATATTTTATCTGTCAGGAATAACGATTGGACTGTTGATTTTTATCCAGAGAGAACCGGCCATTTTGATTGTCGGTATTGCTGGAGTATTGTTAGCATTTTTTTACCACGCTCCCCCAGTAAAACTCTCATATCGTGGGCTTGGTGAAATTGCCGTGGCAACGGTTTATGGACCCTTGATTTGCTGCGGAACATATCTTGTTCAGCGTAATGAAATTTCCGCCGAAGCTATTTTTCTTTCTATCCCACTTGGATTTCTGATTGCTGCCTTTCTGGTTATCAATGAATTTCCTGACCGAAAAGCTGATCTTAGTGCCCACAAAATGAACCTCGTTGTTCGTCTTGGTGTACAAAAATCCAAATGGCTATTCTTTGCTCTGGTTGCTACAGCTTACCTTGGAATTATGATTCTTCCTCTAGTTGGATTGACAATAAATGTGTGGCTAGGCTTGATTGGACTCCCTTTCGGTTTCAGTGCAGCGAGACGATTAAAGTCGATAAAACAAACAAGTGAAATAATTCCTGCTCAGCGCTGGACATTGTTCTCATTTTGCTTAGCGGCTTTTGGATGTGGGACGGGATTGATAATATGAAAGTTACTAAAAGTCACGGCTTCCGAGAAGAAAACCGGCTTATTATTGATAGAGACATTCAGGAAGCTCTTTAATCCACAAAACGATGGCCACCAGGGCTCGATCCTTGGTGGCCTTTATCATATGCCATGAGCTAGTAAGAATTAATATGAAAAACCTCCACCTAAACTTCATTATTAATTCTACTCAGCAGGCAAAACCTCCGGTAGACGTACCACCAACACTGGTACTTTAGCACTGTGCAGGATTTTCATCGTTGTTGAACCGAGCAGAGCATCGGACGCCACTGAATGACGGTGCGAGCCCATGACGATCAGGTCGGCCTTGAAATCATTGGCAGCTGTCAGAATGGCAGCTTTCGGTGCATACGCAGAGATGCGGATATTGGCGATCACCTCGGGATCTGCGGAATATTCAGCCAGCACTTTTTGGCAGAGCTCTTCCAAATAGGCCGTGACATTTTCTTCGGTATCAAGGGGCGACTTATCGAAGTTATCTGTCATCCCCTCTTGCAGCATGAAGATCTCGGCCTGGCCCTGATCAGAAATATTCAGTGCTTCATGACTGTGAACAATATGGATTTTGGCCCCGTACTTATGGGCCTGGCTCAGAGCATATTCAAGGACGTACTTGGTGTCATGACCCAATCCGACAGCGAACAGGATATTGCGGATATTCGGCAACATAATTATCCTCCTTTTCTGCCCTGAAGCCATAACTGAAAGAATAATTCAGCAACGGGACGAGGGACTTTATTTAATTATGCCGCAGTTTTCTGTTCTTGCCAGCGAACAGCAGGTGCAAAATGAACTACCTCGCAGCAAGCTGCGGGGAATTAGACCCACTCTTTTGATTAAAAACTCGGGTTTGACCTGCAAAAAGGACTATCAAGAGCCGATAACAGCATGAAGATTTCGTCATCCTTACGTCTCAAATAGTTAGATATCAAGCAGCCATTCCCAGTGCCCATCTTCGTCCTCCTTGGGGAGGTCAGCCCAGACTCGAACAACAAGTTCAAACTTTCTTATATGTCAGAGTTAGTAAGAATTTTGCATTTTGGCCGATGTGGCAACTCATAACAATGCAGGAGGAGAAATAAGAACTTCACCTACTTTGTAGTGGTTGACTATTTCCGCCCAAAGCCGAAGTAAAATGAAATCGCCACACGGCAAATCTCCCACCATTTAAAGCTCATCAGGTGACGGCTCCAGAACAGCTCTCTCTTGTCACAAACCGTGGAAACACTATAATCATGAATCTCGCCATGGAGTATCTGTTTTTCTTCTAAGCTCATCCCGTTGCGGGTGTTAAAACTTTGCCTCAGTCTATCCTTAAGACCTCTCGCCCTGATGATACGTTTTGCAACCTTTTGGCCTCGAGCACTATCAATCCGGCAGTATTTCAACTTCAATGTATTGAGGGCCTCAGCCGCATCATAGGTGATATCAACCAAATCATCTCGCGACATCCATTTTGTTTCGTAATTCAAGATCTGTCCCCAGGACGGCTTAACAAGTAGCTGACGGTGTTCTTCAAGCGTATGGGCAAACAGTTTGTATCCAAATCGACCGGGGTCTTCAAAACAACGGCTGCCAGGATCTGCAAATGGCCCCATTGGAGAGATAAAACATGTTAGCCGTGTATCAGAGATTTGGAATAGATGGTCACAATAGCGGATCGTCGCCATCACAGATTCCCTGGTTTGTTCAGGTAGCCCAATCATGAAGAACACATCAATTCGATGGCAGCGAAGCACTAAAGCCTCTTTGATTACTTCCTCCATCTCCGAATTTCGGTAAAAAACTTTTTCATCCTGTATCCGACGAATCTCTTCATCATGACTTTCTGGTGAAAGCTCTAAAGACCAATTTTCGACGGCATCATCAATAGCTTGCAAATATTCAGAAGAAGGCATTCCGAAAACCTCAAAGACAATTTCATTTTTGATCTTTTTAGACTTAAGTCTCTCTATAGTGTCAAAAGCATACTCTTCCCCACCCTGACACAAGTCACCCACCAGAAAAATTGGGCCTTTTGAAAATCGGCTTATATCGACAATGTTTTTCACGAGATTCTGAGGGCTGCGGAACGTTGGAGTGTGGCGAATATTGAGAAGCTCATTTGCCTGACTTGACCCCCCACATGTGGTGCACTCGTGAGCACACCCCTTAACGGTGAATACTGCAGTGATCGGGTTCTGCCACCAGCCGTTAAAAGGCAACACGCTCTGCAGGTCACGATAACGCATAACCATCCTCATGATCTGTTCTGGCCCAAGATCAACATAGTCTGAAGTTGCTGGTACAAATTCCAGTGAATTAACTTTAACCTGGCCTTCGTTTTTCCAGGTCAAATTAGGTATCGTCTCTACAGATTGTCCTGAGCTCAAGCATTTGAGCAGTGAGTACAATGGAGGCTCTATCGAATCTCCTCTTAAGACGTAATCAACTTGGGAATATTGGATGAGTTCTTGATGGAAATAGGTCGCAGAGAGTCCACCAAAGATAATTGGAGTTTCAGGATGACACTCTTTCGCCAGTCTTGCTATTTCGATTGAACCGTGAGCATGGGGGAGCCAATGCAAATCAATGCCGATTGCTTTTGGTTTAAGCTTGGCTAGAAAATCAGGCACATCAAAATGCGCATCATTCATCATTCTCAAGGCCAAGTTGACGATTCTCACTTTTAAACCACGCAACTCAAGGTAGTTCGCCATGGTGAGGAATCCGAGCGGATACATTTCAAAGACAGGAGAGGAAGGAATTAAATCACTGATAGGCCCGTACATGATGGACATGCGTCTAAAATCATAGACACTTGGTGGGTGGAGTAAGAGCAGATCAATTTGAGACATGTGAGCCCCACGGAAGATTAGTTTTACCCAATTATACCATATGGTTTTAGCAGCAGTACTTTCTTCGCACCTCCGTAAGCGCCCCAATAAATTTAACCGTTGTGGCTTTACAATATAATGAGTTGTCGTTTCTCATATCTCACGATTTGTAAGGAGATGATTGTCTTGTACATAAGTTTCTTATTTATCCTATCGCAACTCATTACCACAATACCTAAGAATATTTAGTATGATGTGGGCGCAGGACACTGCCTATCAGATCTAGTCACAATCAGTACTGATGATACGATACGCAGATCTCAATCTGGTCAGCCTCAGTTCTCTCGATAATTCTTTGGTCGACCAAACGATCGATCTCATCCGACTTCATTCTGACGTTGTCGATGACCGGTAATCGAGGAATTTATCTTACTGATACAAAGAGGTTTCTAACGCCAGAGAATGCTTTGTATCTTAGCTAGTTAGAAATGTATTCCTATCGAGTGGGAGTAAAACGGTAGCGCGTGGCTCGTTGCGAAATAAATCTGAGAAGACAAGCGGGGACAGAATTGAATTCTGCCCCCG
>PVMK01165543.1_pt1 | contig 10968 bp, 10 predicted proteins | sample 1853481 | NCBI WGS metagenome assembly PVMK01 (sample SAMN08533507, study PRJNA380276) | Marine sediment metagenome, whole genome shotgun sequencing project. | reverse complement strand
TCTTATCGATACATTAAAATCGCGGAAGAGCATCTTCCTGACCGACATCTCGCAAATCAGCGGGTTGAGCCAGTCCACCAGCACTATTTCATCGCTGGGCGCCTGACACCGCAGACTGACGGTCTCTTCGGCTGCGACCAGGCCTGGTTCGGTAATTGCCGCGGTAAGTGCAAGCGCAATGGCCTCAAACGCGCGAGCCTTGTCGATACCAGTGCCGCGCAGCCCGAGATCCGCATCATGCGGAAAATGGGACCAGCCCATGCGTTACTCCCAGAGTGTTCGTACCAATGCACAAAAACGATTCTGTAACAACTAAAATAACTGTATCGAAGTCCGGTCCATCAGGAAATCTGCAGAAATACTTATGTACCCGGCCGACGAACAACGACAATCGCGAAACAGTCACGATCAGTGGGCTAATTGATTAGGTACTTTTGCGAATATAATTGCTGTCGCTTTTCGTATTAGGATCGAATCTTTCTGATGATTCTGGAGAGCGGCATGGCAACATGCGATACCTGCGGTAACGAATATGAAGAGACTTTTCAGCTAACAATGAAAGGTCGCAGTTATGATTTCGATTCCTTTGAATGCGCCATCCATGCGCTGGCACCTGAGTGTGACCATTGCGGCTGTCGTATTCTGGGCCATGGTGTGCAGAACGACGACACGATGTTTTGCTGCGCGCACTGTGCCACGGAGGCCGGCGTCACTGGGCTCATAGACCATACACTGGCTGCATAACAGGGCCGCTTTGATTCGCGGCTGAAAAGAATTGGCAATGAACACTGTGATAATAGTGATTGCCTCGGGTGTGCTTCCCGGATGAACACACCACCGCAAAGAAATGAATCGAGCATTGCGGTCGGCGATGCGGTGCTCAAGGGATGGCTCGAAGTACCAGCCGGCGCCATCGGCATTGTCGTGTTCGTGCACGGTAGCGGCAGCAGCCGTTTTAGCGTGCGGAATAATTCCGTCGCCAAATTCTTGCGCGAAGGGCACTTGGCGACGCTCCTGTTCGACCTGTTGACGAGCGATGAAGAACGCATCGACTCCGCCACCCGTGAATATCGCTTCGACATTCCATTGCTGAGCCAGCGGCTGTCAAACGCAGTCGACTGGCTGGGTAAGCAAGCCGAGGCCGCTGATCTCCCCGTGGGTTTATTCGGTTCCAGCACGGGTGCTGCGGCCGCGCTAATCGTGGCTGCGAGGATACCCGACCGGGTCAGCGCTGTTGTATCGCGTGGCGGACGAGTCGATCTGGCTGGTGATTACCTCAATAAGGTCGAAGCTCCAACTTTAATGATCGTCGGCGGCGTCGACTACGAGGTTCTAAAATTCAACAGGGCTGCGAGGGAACAGGTACGTGGCACGTCGGAAATCGCTGTCGTCGAGCAGGCGTCGCACCTGTTTGAAGAACCTGGAGCCCTGGAACAGGTTGCAAGCTTGACGCGGGATTGGTTCGTGAAATACCTGGCTCGTCGTCCCGATGGATAAGTGCATGGACATGCTGTGCAACCGGCGGTATTCGCGACGGAGCAGCTGCTTATGAGTCCGATTCGCTCAATCAACCAGATGTGGAGTCAGGCCTGTGAGATGCTCGAGCGTGCCGATCGCCTGCAGCGTCAGTTCTTTCGCCTGGGCCAGGTCGGACAACTTCCGGTATGGGAGCCGCCGATCGACATATTTGAGAGTGACTCGGAACTGTTAATACGAGTGGCCATTCCGGATGTCAGTCGTGAGGATTTCGAAATACGACTGGAACCGACCGCCCTGCGGGTGTCCGGGCGACGCAGCCTGCCCAAAGAAGTGAAACAACGTGTAATTCGACGGCTCGAAATTCCCTACGGCCGCATAGAGCGCTATGTCACACTGCCACTCGGCCGATTTCGACTCGCAGCACACGCTTACAACAACGGCTGTCTCGAAATCCGCCTGCACCGGATAGACGAAAATGAGTAAACCCGACACCTCATCGCAGAACGAACTCGCGAGCCGGACCGATGCCCCGGAACCGGAACTCGCAGAAGACATGTTGATCGTCGTACCGGTTCGCGACATGGTGCTTTTTCCTGGCACCATCCATCCGGTGACGATTGGCCGCGCGGCATCGATTGCGGCCGCACAGAAAACCATCAGCAGCAACGGTAAGCTAGGCTTTCTGTTGCAAAAAACGCCCGGCACTGACGATCCGGCGCCTGCCGATCTGAACCAGGTCGGCACAATCGCGAGCATACTGCGATACGTAACGAGTCCTGATGGCTCGCATCATCTGATCTGCCATGGCGAAGCACGATTTCGGGTAACTGAGTTTATCAGCGGCTACCCCTATCGGGTTGCACGATTCGAGACACCGGTTGAGCCTACGCGAAGCGAGCAGGAAATACAGGCGCGTGTGCTTGTACTGCAACAGCAGGCGAGCAAAGCGATCGAACTCCTGCCGCAGGTACCTGCTGAACTCGCCAGTGCTATCCGCTCGATCGATTCTCCCGGTGCCCTTAGCGACCTTATCGCAGGCTTCCTCGACATACCGACAGTGGAGAAGCAGAAACTGCTTGAGACCTTCGATATTCAGAGTCGCCTCGATATCGTCATTGAGCAGATGGCGAAGCAACTCGAGATTATTGAGCTCTCCCATGAAATCGAACAACAGACACGAGCATCCATCGACGAACGGCAGCGGGAAGCAGTGTTACGCGAACAACTGCGGACCATCCAGCATCAACTTGGCGAAGACGATGCAGACAGCGCCGAGTTCGAAGCGATCGATAAAGCGATCACCGCTGCAAAGATGCCAGAAGAAACAGAACAACATGCTCGCAAGGAGTTCGACCGGCTGAAACGAATGCCGAGCGCCGCCGGCGAGTATTCGATGTTGCGTACTTATCTCGACTGGCTTACCGACCTCCCGTGGTCGGCACTCGAGAGCGAATCGATCGACATCGGAGAGGCTCGTCGGATACTGGATGAAGATCACTATGGCCTGAGCAAGGTCAAATCCCGAATCATCGAATATCTCGCTGTACGCAAGCTCAATCCTGATGGCCGCAGCCCGATCCTCTGTTTCGTCGGCCCACCCGGCGTCGGAAAAACATCGCTTGGTCAGAGCATCGCGCGAGCCGTCGGGCTCAGGTTCGCGCGCATCAGTCTGGGCGGGACTCACGATGAGGCGGAGATTCGCGGTCATCGGCGCACGTATATCGGGGCACTGCCCGGCAAGATCATTCAATCGCTCAGGAAAGTCGGTTCGAGCAACCCCGTCTTCATGCTGGACGAAATCGACAAACTTGGTAGTGGCATTCAGGGCGACCCGGCGTCGGCACTGCTCGAGGTGCTGGATCCGGAACAGAACTCCACATTTGAGGATAACTACCTCGGCGTTTCGTTCGATCTCAGCAGGGTTATGTTCATTGCGACCGCAAACCGCCTCGACACGATCCCGACGCCACTTCTCGACCGCATGGAAGTTATTGAACTGAGCGGTTATACGGTTGATGAAAAGGTTCAGATTGCGAAACGGTATCTCGTCGATCGACAGCGTAAAGCCAGTGGACTCGTCAAAGACCAGGTAGAAGTAAACGAGGCCGGACTTCTGTCGATCATCACCCAATACACGCGTGAGGCAGGATGCCGAAATCTGGAGAAGCAGATTGGCGCAGTATTACGCCACGTCGCCGTCTCGTTCGCCGAAGGTGCGGCAGAAAAAGTCTTCTTGGATGCCGACGACATCGGCGAGATCCTTGGAGCACCGAAATTCGAGGACGAGGTCGCGTTGCGTACCAGCTTGCCCGGGGTTGCAACGGGCCTGGCCTGGACGCCGGTGGGGGGAGACATTCTTTTTATCGAATCGGCCCAGGTTCCCGGCAATGGCAAGCTCATTCTGACCGGGCAGCTCGGCGATGTCATGAAAGAAAGCGCCCAGGCGGCATTGAGTCTCATTAAAGGCCGGATCGATGCTCTGCAAGCTTTACCGAACCAACTGCAGGACCACGACATTCATATTCACGTGCCTGCCGGTGCGATTCCAAAAGACGGACCGAGTGCAGGAGTGGCCATATTTGTTTCGCTCGCCTCGTTGATTACCGAGCGCAATGTACGCCATGACGTTGCGATGACCGGCGAAATCAACCTGCGCGGGCAGGTAATGCCGGTTGGAGGCATTAAAGAAAAGGTGATCGCGGCGCATCGTGCCGGAATCAAAACCGTACTTTTACCATCGAGAAACCGCAAAGATTTTGCAGACATCCCCGAATCCGTACGCTCGTCCCTGGACATTGTCTGGTTGATGACCGTCGAAGACGCTCTTGCCGCAGCCCTCACCAGCGGGGACAAGGAATCTGCGGCTGCCTAGTCCGTTACGCTCGCAACTCGATGTGACAGGAGGGTTTCCCGATCAGACGAAAGGACCAATTGGTGGAAACTTCGTTCAATGAAAGCGCTGCCCGGATCCTGCGGGACTGCGCGGAACTGCTTCGGCAGCAACATGCGAATCCGTTTCGCGTGAATGCCTACATTCGGGCAGCCGAGACCCTTGACTCGCTGCCCGGGGATGTGCGCGAAATCTTGTCCGATGAAGGAACTGACGGCTTGATGCGATTGCCCTTTATTGGTCGCGGCCTCGCATCCTCCATCGCGGAGATCATCCGCACCGGACGCCTTTCGCAACTCGATCGCTTGCGTGGCGAGACCGACCCGGAGCAGCTGTTTCAGTCCGTGCCCGGCATCGGTCCATTACTGGCGGATGCCATTCATAACAACTTGCATGTCGACACACTTGAGGCACTGGAGATTGCCGCGCACGACGGGCGGCTGGCGGCTGTTCGAGGAATAGGGCCGCGGCGAGCCGCTGCAATTCGCTCGAACCTCGCAACCCTGATCGGCCGCGCACGCGCCGGTCGGCACGTCCCCGGCAAAACACCATCCGTGGAATTATTGCTCGATGTCGATCGGGAGTATCGCCGCAAAGACACAGCCGGCAGCCTGCCGAAAATCGCGCCCAGGCGATTTAACCCGCAAGGTCAGGCCTGGCTGCCAATCCTGCACACTGACCGGCAGGACTGGCATTTCACGGCGTTATTCTCAAATACGGCACGGGCACATGAACTTCACCGGACCCACGACTGGGTTGTTCTCTATTTTTATGACGGCGATCACGGCGAGGGCCAGCACACGATCGTCACCGAGACTCATGGGCCAATGAAAGGAAGGCGTGTTGTCCGGGGTCGCGAAGCCGAATGCCGTAAATTGCGGCTTACTTGAATTAAGTCACGACAGGACGCACAGCGCCTTTATTGGCGACTGCGCAATACGGCTGACCATGATATTGCGAATGATGACCCTAGTACGCGGAGCGATCAATTCGCGCTGCGAGGGCTTGCAGAGATGCGGAAATTTCCACCTGGGAGGCTGAATCAATAAGCGGATCGCGCATCGACTCCGGCAATGCGGCAAGTTCTGCTGCGGCGCGCTCGCGTACCAATGACAACGCCGGCGACGAAGTCAGCCGCACACCGTCACGCATGACCGGTTCGAGTAAAGCGCGTCCGTCCTGCGACTCCTTAAACTCCGCAACAGTATCACCCCGCATGCATCCGTCCGCATTGCAGAGCCGATAAACTTGCTTTCGGCCTGGCCAGGTTGCCTTGCCGGTCGATCGTTTGCGACGCGGTATGCCCGCGTATTCTTCTATCTTGTAGGCGCAATCCAGATACGGCTCGTCAGCCGATACGTCGAGACGGGTGCCTATACCAAAACCGTCCACCGGTGCCCCCGGGAAATCCGTAGCCAAGGCATATTCGTCCAGACTGCTGCTGCAGAAGATAGAAATGTCCTCGCATCCGTTGCTGTCCAGAATCACCCTCACCTTCGCCGCGAGCGAGGGCAGGTCGCCGCTGTCAAGCCGCACTCCACGAACTGTTCTCCCCTCCGGGCGCAGTCGCTTGACGAGTCGGGTAACGGTTTGCGCAGCAGCCAATGTATCGTAAGTGTCGATCAGTAACACTGCGCTGTCCGGATACATTCGCGCAAAGTGCTCGAACGCCTCGATCTCGGACGTGTGGGCCTGGACAAATGAGTGTGCCATCGTGCCAAAGAGCGGGATGCCGAATTCCGCCTCGGCAAGAACGGTCGAGGTGCCGGAAAACCCTGCAATATACGATGCCCGTGCGGCTAGCAGACCGGCTTCGGCGCCATGCGCACGCCGGAGTCCGAAGTCGACTAAGGTCTTTCCGGGTGCAGCCAGCACACATCGAGCAGCTTTGCTCGCGATCATCGATTGAAAGTGGAGCAGATTGATCAGCCGTGACTCGATGAGCTGCGCCTCCGGCAGAGGTGCGATAATCTGAACGATCGGCTCATCCGCGAAGAAGATGGTGCCCTCCTGCATTGCCCAGACCTCGCCGTTAAAGCGAAAACGCGTGAGATAGTCCAGCAAACGCGAACTAAATCGCCCGGTGGATTCAAGCCACGCGATTTCCGCCGGTCTGAAGGACAATGTCTCCAGAAAATCGAGGAGTTGCTCAAGGCCCGCCGCCATTAAGAAACTCCGTTTTTCAGGCAGCCGACGTACAAAAAACTCGAACACCGCCTGGTCACGCATATCGTGTGCCAGATACGCATCCAGCATGGTTAGCTGGTACAGATCTGTCAGCAAACCGCTCGTATGCTGTGTCCCGCGCCGGACCTCGGCGAAATCAGGTGATGTAACGGGCTTCTCAGTTCTGCTCATCGAGAATGTCACCGGAATCAGTGATCGTCGCATGCTCCCGACGCAGCGCATCAATGGCCCGCTCTCCGTCGACCCGATCAATTGCGCGAATCGCATCCGTAAGCAGCATTGCGTCATAACCATGTCGAAGCGCGTCCTGGGCACTTTCGAGCACGCAATAGTCAGATGCCAGGCCGCCGATGAAAAGGCGCCGCACACCGATTTCTTTTAACCAGGAATCGAGTTCGGTGCCCTCGAACGCGGAATAAGCATCCCGATTGGGGGACCGGCCTTTGTCCACGATCCTTGCCTCGACCGGGAGATGCAGCGCCGGGTCGAGCTCGGCGCCAGGACTGCCGGCAACGCAATGTGGTGGCCATTGCCCACCGGCCTCGCGAAATGAGCAATGGTCTGGCGGATGCCAGTCACGGCTTGCAAATACGGGCAGCTTCTGTCGGGCAAACGCCCCGATGCATGCCGCCAGCACAGGCACAATCTCGTCACCATCGGGCACCGCAAGCGCGCCGCCAGGCAGGAAGTCGCGCTGTACGTCGACCACTAGCAATGCGTCATCGTCCTTAATCATCTGTATACCGACGGGGTTAGGTCGTCGCGGTTCTGCTGCCAAGGGCGGACAGACCCGGCCAACGCTTAGGCGGCTGAACGAGCGGCCCAGGCATCGAGCAAAATGCCGCGAACCTCTTCGTCCGTGGTCTGTCCGAAGTTTCTGTAATAGTTGCCAACTGCATAGAACGGATACGGCGTATCCAGACAGACGACTTTGTCGGCTGCGCCGGACACCAGGCGCACGGCCTCCGCCGATGCGGTCGGAACGGCAATGAAAATGTTCGCCGGATGAAGACGTCTTACCGCCTCAGCAGCAGCCCGCATCGTCGCACCCGTCGCCATCCCATCGTCAACGATCACAACATCTTTGTCCCGCAAATCCGGATACGGCCGATCCCCGCGATAGAGCTTTTCCCGGCGTGAGAGCTCCTGCGATTCTTTAGCAACAATCTCTTCAATAACTGAGTCGTCGATACCAGGCACATTTTCCAGAAGTTCTTCGTTAAGCACACGCACACCACCGGACGCAATTGCACCTATCGCCAGTTCAGGCTGAAATGGTGCGCCGAGTTTGCGAACGACCAGCAAATCAAGCGGCGCATCGATGGCCAGCGCTACCTCGTCAGCGACGGGAATCCCACCGCGCGGCAAACCAAGAACTATCGGATCCTTGAGCGTGCAGCGCCGTATTTCCGGTGCCAGCGAGCGACCAGCATCGCGACGATCCTCAAAAACCCGGTTGCTCATCACTTACTCCAGGATGCATCCACAAGCTGATTATGCGAGCCAGGGCCGGGTCTGACAGTATGTAGAGATACCTATGGGCAGTAAGAGTATGCAATCGCTAGACTCGATCCTATGCCACAGGAGCAACATGCCATGCGCGCCGCAGGCAAATCGGCATCGGACAACCCAGTATCGGTCAGCTTTGACGACAAAGTCGCCTTTCTTTGCGCCCCGGAAAATTATCGTGAACGGGCAAGAATCGTCACTCTGATACAAACGCATCACGCCTGGGTCTTCATGACCAAACGACACGTATTTAAGATGAAAAAACCGTTTCGTCGCGGCAGTTTTGATTTCTCGTCACTGGAATCCCGCCATAAGCTGTGCACCGAGGAATATCGACTGAACCGCCGGCTTGCGAAAAATACCTATCTGGGGGTTGTGCCACTGGTAATAAACGCAAAGGGTAAGCTGGAACTTGACGCAGAGGGATGTGTGGTCGAATGGCTGGTAAAAATGGTTCGCCTGCCGGAGTCCCGGATGCTACTGGTCGCCGCCTCACAAGGGCGGCTTGTGCGCGCAGACATCCAATTGCTGACACAAAAACTGCTGCGCTTTTACCAACGTGCACCGATTTGCCATTTTGACCGGGGTGGCTACAGCGCGCATTTGCGGCAAAAGCTGGCGAAGTGGCGGCAAGAGTTGTCCCGTCCGGAGTTCGCAATGCCTGCAGCCCTCGTCAACGAAGTAACTGAGCAACAAGGCGCGTACATCGAGGCGTTTGCGGAACTGCTGGATCAACGTCAACAAGATAGCAACGTACGCGAATCACACGGTGATCTCAGGCCAGAACATATTTTTTTCGTTGAAAATCGTGAACCGGAAATCATCGATTGCCTTGAGTTTGATGCCGAACTTCGTTGCCTCGATTGTGTGGAGGAACTTGCATTCCTTGGTATGGAGTGTCGGCATGCCGGCCTTGAGTGGATAGAACAGGAGTGTATCGACTGCTATCGAATTAACAGCGGCCAATCTATCGTGCCTGCGCACTTGTGGAATTTCTATGGCGCGCTGGGGGCAACGACCAGGGCAGGACTCTCTGCGTGGCGTACGCTGGATTCACCTTCCGTCGCGACATGGTCACACCGGGCGGTGGACTATCTGCACGATGCCCGGCACTACATTACATCGTCAGGCGTCCCGCATTAGTGCATGCCTCAGCTCTGCCCCGACGTGGCCGAGCTGCACGAGCCGTTGCTAAAGAACACTTGCGACTACGTCCACATTTGCCAATTAGAAAGCAGACGATCTGAAATACATCCGTGCAGCACATACGGCTATTCCTTATTGTCCACTTTAGTGCGAAATGTTAACTGTATCTTGAGATTACACGCGTAACAGTGGGGCCTATTATCATGAAATTTGGGATATTAGCTACGTTAATTCTATGTACTGTCGCAACAACTGCTTGCGATCGAGACCGCATGTCCGAGAAAGGATTTCGACTTCCTGATGGCGACCCGGTTCAGGGCAAACAAGCATTCCTAAATATGCAGTGTCATGAATGTCACACCGTTAGCGGCATGGAACTGCCTGTTGTGGAACTGGCAGATCCACCGTATGTAGAGCTTGGGGGCAAGGTAACCCGACGTCAGGACATATGGTGAGCTGGTTACCGCGATAATCAACCCGTCACACAAACTGGCAGACGGCTATCCGGTTGACGAGGTATCTGAAGACGGCAAATCAAAGATGACTTTTTACAATGGCTACATGACGGTCCAGCAACTCATCGACATTGTTATGTTCCTGCAACCACAGTATGAAGTCGCTGTGCCAGACTACGAGTATCCCACCTATTGGCCATAGTAGACGTTGTATTGATGGAGTAATTTTTTGCCTGAACAGCAGCTTGATGTTTCCTGGCTGTACCGCAAAGACTGGCGCCACCTGGAGTAAGAGAGAGCTTGATGAAATCCCGCCATGCAAAGGTCCTCGTCGCCCTGATCTCACTCCTGGCGTCAGGCATCTATCCAAGCGCTTTTGCGCAGGTCTTCTCGGAACAAGATCAGGACGCCCGCCCGTCGATTGCACCCATGCTCGAAAGAGTAATGCCTGCTGTTGTGAATATCTCGGTGACCGGCAAAACCACACCGCACAGCAGCCCGTTATTTAAAGACCCGTTCTTCAGGTACTTCTTTGACCTGCCGGATGAAATGCCAGGCTTTCTTGTACAAACGGTTGGTTCCGGCGTAATAGTTGATGCGCGAGAGGGGTTCGTACTCACCAATTATCACGTCGTCGCAAACGCTGATGAAGTCATAGTAACTCTGCACGACAGGCGACGCTATGATGCAAGTCTGGTGGGCCGCGATCAGGGTACTGACATTGCCGTATTACAGATCAAGGGGATTGATCTTACCGAAATCAGTTTTGGCGATTCCGATTCACTAAGAGTGGGCGATTTCGTCGCCGCGATCGGTAATCCGTTCGGCCTTGGACAAACCGCCACTGTAGGCATAATCAGTGCACTCGGCCGTGCCGGCCTCAACATCGAATGTTACGAGAGCTTTATCCAAACTGATGCTGCAATCAATCTGGGTAATTCAGGCGGCGCCCTGGTTGACTATCATGGTGATCTAATCGGTATCAATACAGCAATCATTTCTCCTGCCGGCGGAAATATCGGCATTGGTTTTGCAGTGCCCAGCAACATGGCCCGTGCAATAATGAATCAGCTAATTCACTTTGGGAAAGTGCAACGTGGTCGACTTGGCGTAAATATTCAGGATATCACTCCAGAACTCAGCCAGGCTCTCAATCTCAAAACCGATGTTGGCGTTCTGATTACGCAGATCGAACCGAACTCTGCTGCCGAGCGCGCAGGTCTCAAGATCGGAGATATCATTATCGGCCTGAACGGCCATCCGGCACTGAGCGCAAACGAGGTACGAAATTCAATCGCACTA
>PVMK01131789.1_pt1 | contig 10971 bp, 11 predicted proteins | sample 1853481 | NCBI WGS metagenome assembly PVMK01 (sample SAMN08533507, study PRJNA380276) | Marine sediment metagenome, whole genome shotgun sequencing project. | reverse complement strand
TAATATTACTAATAAATATGCAGGTAAATTTTCCATAGTGTTGTGATAGTTATTTAAAATGCTTGAAGTATAATAATTTCGGCCTTAATGGTTACAGTGTGCGTTTTTCCTGCAATGTCATTGTGGTGAAATTGGTTTAATTTTTATTTTTAATTTTACAGCTGCATAACCAAGGTTCTGAAAAGAAAAAAATGGCTGACAAGAAGAAACTTATAATAATTAATGGGCCTACAGGAGTAGGAAAGACTTCAATCTCACTTTCCCTGGCACAGGAACTGCCAGTTGAGTTTATTAACGCGGATTCTATGCAGGTCTACAGGTATATGGATATCGGCACAGCAAAGCCTGAGCCAGAAGAACTTTCAGCTGTGCCCCACCATCTTGTTTCCGTCGTAGATCCTGATGAAGATTTTGATGCGGCAAAATTTATGGCACTTGGAAGAAAGGCAGTTGATGATATCTGTTTAAGAGGAAAGATACCAGTCGTTGTTGGCGGTACAGCTCTTTATATCAGAGCGCTTATCAGCGGGATTTTTGATGCTCCTGGAAAAGATGAGAATTTAAGAAAAAAACTTATGGAAGAGGAAACTGGTATCCTGCATAAAAAACTTGCTGAGATTGACCCTGAGACAGCCATAAGAGTAAACCGGAATGACCGGGTAAGAATAGTACGTGCTCTTGAGGTCTATTATCTGACAGGAGAAAGACTCACTGCCCACCATGATAAGCATAAGTTTGAAGATACGCCCTATAATTGTCTAAGGTTATGTCTTAACAGGGACAGGGAGGTTCTGTACGTACGGATTGAGGGGCGGGTGGATAAAATGATGGAGCAGGGGTTTTTAAGTGAAGTCAAGGACCTTCTCGAAAGGGGTTATTCTCCACAGCTTAAGTCCATGCAGAGTATAGGTTATAAGCAGCTGGTTTCCCATCTTACAGAAGAGCTTCCTCTTGCAGAAGCTGTTTTACAGATAAAAAGAGAGACCCGCCGTTTTGCCAAGAGACAGCTGACCTGGTTTAGAAAAGATCCTGATATCTTATGGGTTAAATTGCCTGAAAAGAATTGTGCTATAATTGATAATATTAAAAAATTCTTGAATATTAACTGATAAGTATTTAGAATATAATCCTTATTGTTTATTCTTCTTCTTAAAGGGTGGAAGCTTAACAGAACGGACTCTTTTTAAGGTCAGTCAATCTTATAAATATGACAGGAAAACAAATGAAAAAAAATACAGATTCATTGTGCTCGTAATAGTTGTTTTCTTGTTGATTACTATTTTCCCAGGGATGGCAATGACTCAGGACTTTAATGAAGCAGGTTATTTTGGAAGCGGTGTTGCAAAAATAAAGAATGGTAATGTTCCCGATGCAAGGAAAAAAGCTTTTATCGATGCTCAGGAAAAAGTACTTATTGCTGCGGTTGGTTCGCAGCTGTCTTTAGAGGGTATTTCAAAATATTTTCTAATGCTTAAAAAACTTTTTTTCTTTTTTCCTGATATTTATCTGCAGAGTTTTAAATTAATTAGTGAACACACTCTTTATGACATATATCAGGTTAATATTCAGGGATTTGTCCAGCAGGATATGCTCAGGCTGGAGCTTAAGTCTCTTGGAATACTTGATTCAGAAAGAGAAAAGACTAAGGTCCTGATAATGATAGCTGAGCAAGATATTGCCTCAGCCAACGAAACATCATGGGGGGAGTCAGGGACAGCAGAATGTATCATCACAAGCAAATATTATTAATAAAAATCTTACCAATTATTTCAGAGACAGCGGATTTGATGTTATAGATCCTTCTGTTGAAAAGGGCAAGGCAGACAAGTAGTGTCAGGCCGGGGACCTGATGCGGATCCGGAAGAAGTGGCCAGATTTGCGGATGCTTTTGGCGCTGATATTGTGGTGATAGGAAGGTCTGAGCTTAAAAACATTGAAAATCGCAGGCTGGCTTCGGTTGAGAGTATTCAGTGCGCTATAAACGCACGTGTTATTAGTGTGATAAGTTCTTATGTTCTTGTTCAGGCAGCTACTTATAAACTTGGGATGAATGTTGATGAATTGACTGCATCAAGACTGGCACTTAATAATGCCTGTTCACACCTGGCTGGACAAATGGTTGATAAGATATATTTAAAACTTAGAAATTCTAATTATTATGAGTTCAGGCTTGCCATGGATAAAGATTCTGAACAGAACGATGTTAATAAATGGCTGGATAGTCTTAAAACTCTGCTTCCTGATGTGGAGCCAAGGTCAATTGAACAAAAAGAAGATGTGTGGATAGTGAAGACAGATAGTTCCATGAAACGGGCTGATATTGTTCAAAAGATCCTGCATTCTGGAGTAGAAGGGTTTCGGTCGAAACTTCTTTCAGCTGATGGGGAAGTCATTGAGATGAAAATATCCTCTAAATAATAGTCTTAAAGAAATATTGAGGTCTTAATGTCAATTTTAAAGGGTAAAGAGGTCGTGCTTGGCGTGACCGGTTGTATTGCAGCCTATAAAGCCGCGGAACTGGTGCGTCTTATTGTAAGGGAGGGTGCAAATGTTCAGGTGGTGATGACTGAGAGCTCAAAAGAATTTGTTTCGGCGCTTACATTTCAGGTCCTTTCCGGAAATCCGGTTGTAACCGATATGTTTAAGCTTTACCATGAAAAGGAGATTGGTCATATATCTCTTGCTCAAAAAGCGGATATCCTGGTTGTTGCTCCGGCCACCGCAAATATTATCGGGAAGGCAGCAGGTGGGATAGCGGATGATATGCTGGCAACTGTTTTTATGGCAACTAAAGCACCTGTTCTTTTTGCGCCGGCAATGAATGTGAATATGTGGGAGAGCCCGGTTGTACAGAAAAACATAGGCCTTTTAAGAAGTCTTGGGACACTCTTTTGTGGAGCCCGGTATTTGGGAGATCTTGCCTGTGGTGTTCAGGGTAAGGGAAGGCTGGCTGAGGTCGAAGCGATACTTGAGGAGATGATTGCAATTCTTTCTCCGAAGGATTTTGCAAATAAACGTGTTCTGGTAACAGCAGGACCGACTCAGGAGTCACTTGATCCGGCCAGGTATCTTACCAACCCTTCAACCGGGAAAATGGGCTTTGCGATTGCGCGTGCTTTAAGGCGCAGAGGTGCGGATGTTACTCTTGTAACCGGGCCCACAGCAGTTTCTCTGCCTGAGGGAGTGAAATGTGTAAAGGTTAAAACAGCGGAGCAGATGGCACTAGAGGTTGATAAGTGTTTTGAAGATATGGGCATTATTATTAAGTCTGCGGCTGTTGCTGATTATCGGCCAAAGCAAGTGTCTTCTGCGAAGATAAAAAAAGAGGGTTCAGGGATTGTTCTCGACCTTGAGAAAACTTCTGACATACTGTCAGACCTCGGGAAAAAGAAGGGTAAACGAATTTTAGTGGGGTTTGCAGCGGAGACAGAAAACCTGTTGGCAAATGCAACAGAAAAACTGAAAAAGAAAAATCTTGATATGGTCGTTGCCAATGATATCAGCCGCAGTGATGTTGGCTTTGGTGCGGAAGATAACCAGGTGACATTGGTTTTTAAGGACGGAACATCAGAGTCCTTGCCAAAGATGGGAAAAGATGAAGTTGCTGATGTTTTGCTTGACAGGATTTTATCTTTAAAAAGCAGTTGTGGAGAATAGAAAAAGATGAACGCAGCAGATCTTCCTGAAATACTGGAAAGCCTGAAAACACATTTTGAGTACAGAAAATCCTGCGGGATCAGTTATTTTCAGAAACCTGAAGAACAAAAGAGCGGTTTGTCTGAAGATAATCAGTCTCTTCTTGATAAGGTGGTAGAAGAGATGGGGGACTGCAAAAGATGTAAGCTGCATCCCTCTCGTAAAAATATTGTTTTTGGTTTTGGGAACTCTGGAGCAAGGCTAATGTTCGTGGGGGAAGCTCCTGACGCTGATGAAGATGAACAGGGCATGCCTTTTGTGGGTAAGGCCGGCCAGCTCTTAACAAAGATAATCGAAGCAATAGATCTTAAAAGAAGCGATGTCTATATCGCAAACATAATAAAGTGCAGACCTCCTTCCAACCGAAATCTTGAGGAAGATGAAATAAAGACCTGTATTCCTTTTCTTGAAAAGCAGATCGAGATAATAGCTCCTGAGATCGTATGTACTCTTGGTAATATTGCAACCCGTGCGCTGCTTGATACGGATTTGGAGGTTACAAAACTCAGGGGCCGGTTCCATGAACGATCAGGTCTTAAAATAATGCCGACCTATCATCCGTCTTACCTGCTTAGGGATCCGAGCAAAAAGAGGGAGACCTGGGAAGATATGAAAAAGGTAAAAAAAGAGTATTTTAAAGAATAGGATTACTGCTGTCTGCTTACTTCAAAATCATGAGGACGATCGTCACTTAAGTCGACAATCGTGTATGCGAGCCTCTCAACACCTGAATCTTCAAACAGTTTTATAATCGCAAGGTTTATTTTTTCCCTTACAAGTTCATGCTCTTTCCAGACAGTTGTTTTGGTAAAGTAGTATAGTCTGATAATGCGGGAATTGCCATCCAGTTCACGAAAATTTACCATATGAAATTCCTGATGAACATTATCGCTGTTCTCCAGAATGTTCCTGATTCCTGCAAGTAGTTGTTCCATCTTTTCTGATGTGACACCGTCAATTTTAAAGCTGTACTTGACCCTGCGCTTGAACATCTTAGACCAGTTTTTTATGATTGCGACGGAGATATCAGAATTGGGTACGATCGAAACAGTATTGTCAAAATTTCTAAAAATGGTACTTCTGACCCCGATGTGCTCTACCGTAGCATCTATTAATTTACCATCATTAAGCTGTACCCAGTCACCTTCACGGAAAAGGTTGTCAATATAGATAATAGAACATCCAAACCAGCAGGCGATAATATCTCTGAACACAAGACCCAGGGTGATTCCCATCCCGCCTAATAGTCCAATGAGGGCAGCAGCCGTCATCCCCAGAAAGACTTCAGCAGATTTGACCAGAATAATCATAATCGCAGCAATTTTTATTGTTTTCGCAACATAGGGAAGCAGAAGGTCATCAAGCTCCGTTTTTGTGCGGCGGGTGAATTTCTGGAAAAATGTGGTGATTATTTCAGCGCTTTGGTGAACAGACCAGCATATGATCACAACAAAGAAAAACTGGAGAAGTTTATATATGGTTTTGTCTATTTCAGGGTTTATATAAGGGATAAGGATCATGCGGCACAGGATTATGCCAGCAAGCAGAATAAGAAGGCCCAGTGGTTTTTCAGCAATTTCTAGAAGAGAATCATCCAGAGTGGTTTCTGATTTTGAGGCCAGCTTTTTTAAGTATGACATTATAATATGAGAAAAAAGTCTGCGGCTGATTAGCGTTATCAGAATGATAAGCATAACTGTTGCTAATTTGCTTCCCGGAATGCCAAATAAAATATTATCACTGTTTAAGAAGAGTGCCAGATTGTCCATGTTTGTTTTATTCGCTAAGTTTTAGAGGTTTATAATAGTTTTGCAAGTTCATTTTCAATTGCATCAGGTTGGTTTGTGTTATATTGCAGAAGTGATTTTAAATAATGAAAACTTTCTTCTTCAATATCTTAAAAAACACAGCTGTGTAGTTTTCGGTTATTTGCAAGATTTCTCCTATTGTTTTGATGCCTATTTCAGGGCTCAATACAATCTTTATTTCACAGGGTGTGTCCTGCTTAAAAGCGGGATCATTATTGCATTTCATGCTGCGAAGACTTAAATCTCAAGATTTTACTTTTACGGTATGTCCTCCGGTTGTTACGGTTACCTCAAGTTTGATGGGTACCCGTGTTCTTGACCTTCGTTCCTGAGTTATAATATAACCATATTTTAAGTTGGATTTTGTTCCTATTATAGATAATAATACAAAAATAACAAATGAAAAATTATTGTTAAGATACTCAAAGGCTGATAAATGAAAAAATATGAGAAAGTAATAGAAGGAATACATAGAATTATTGGTGTTCGTTCAAACATTTACCTGATAGAAGGTGAAGATCTTATCCTGATTGACACGGGAATGCCGGGTGACGGAGATAATGTTCTTGAGGTTTTAAAGGAACTGGGGTACCGGAATGAAGATGTGAAATACATTTTAATTACCCATGCCCATCTGGATCATGTGGGGTCCCTTGCTTTTTTAAAGGAGTCAACCGGGGCAAAAATTGTTGCCAGTGTAAAAGAGAAAGATTTTATTGAGGGAAGAAAAATGTTGTGCAGTATGAAAAGAGAGGGTTTTGGTGGAAAATTTTTTAAAATAATTCTTTTTATGCTTGAAAAGTTCGCAGCCAAATATGAGCCCGCAATACTTGATATTCCATTTGACGGAAATGAGAATAAGGAAATAGTAAAAGGTATAAAGATCATTAATACCCCTGGTCATTCCATGGGCAGTCTTTCTTATTTATGTTTAGCCAAAGATGCTGTTTTTACAGGTGATGCTTTAACCGGTGTTCCGGTTCCCGGACTTCCCATGAGAGCTGGATGCTCTGACCATGGTCAGGCGCTTGTTTCTGTTAAATATATTTCAGAACTTCACTTTAATACAGCCCTGTTCGGTCACGGTATTCCAGCGAAAGATGATGCAGCCGCAGTTGTTAAATCTGTTTTACAAAAAGCATGTTAAACAATATTTTTGCAAATAGTGTGTTTATTGGATGATTTGAGTTGTTTATAGTATGAAAGATGTGTTTGTATGAATATTTTGGTAATAATTTGTAATAAATACATTTAAGAACAAACAGAGTTTAGTCGATAAATTTCATTGTAATGCTAAATAAGGGCCGGGGAGGGCCAATATGAAGATAAACACGGATGTTTTCCCAGTCAATGATACAAAAAAAGAACTCAATTCTCAGAGTCAGAGAAGTAGCGCGAAAAATACTGATAACAATGTTGATACTGTTACCATAAAAACTGATAAAGCATTACTTGTCACAGAGGAGAATAAGTCAGCTGCGGAAACGGCTTTTAAGGATATTAGACAGGTCGAAGAGGCTGTGGGAGAGATTAAAGATATGTTGTCAAAAGATTTTGATACTGCTTCTGAAATTCATCAGCTGGGTAAAAAAAGTATAGTTAATATTTCACAGGACTAAATGTGGGTTTGCAGTTGTTTAGACAGGAGACGGCCGGCTGCTTTGGGTGTCTTTTTTGTCAAAATTAACCTAGACCTTGTAATATTCTTTATACCAGTCAACAAGTCTTTTAATGCCCTTTTTTAAAGGGGTCTGCGGAGTGTAGCCTGTATCATTCATAAGGTCAGTGATATCCGCTCTTGTTTCAATAAGGTCACCGGGCTGTGTCGGCAGCATTATTTTTTCAGCTTTTGTACCCAGTTCCTGTTCAATTGTTTTAATGAATTCCATCAGGTTACAGGGATCATTGTTGCCTATATTATATATTTTGTAAGGTGACGGGCTGGAGGAAGGGTCAGGGTTTTTTCCGTCCCATTTTTGATTGCCCTCTGGTATTCGGTTCAATGTTCTTAGGATTCCAGAAGTGATATCATCAATGTAGGTGAAGTCCCGCTTCATGTTGCCTTGGTTAAAGACATTTATGGGCTTTCCTTCAAGGATTGATTTAGTGAATAGCATGGGAGCCATGTCAGGTCTTCCCCATGGGCCGTATACAGTAAAAAAGCGAAGCCCTGTTACTGGAAGATTATAAAGGTGACTGTAGGAATGCGCCATAAGCTCATTGCTTTTTTTTGTTGCAGCATAAAGGCTGATGGGATGGTCAATGTTATGGTGGGTGGAAAAAGGCAATGTCTGATTAAGGCCGTATACGCTTGAGCTGCTTGCATAAACCAGATGTTTTATGTCAAAGTGTCTGCAGGCCTCAAGGATTGTCATGAAGCCAACAATGTTGCTGTTTATATATGAATATGGATTTTCAAGGGAATATCTTACCCCGGGCTGTGCAGCGAGATTGCACACCATGTCAAACTTATGTTCTTGAAACAGCTTAAATATATTTTCTTTGTCCTCAAGGTCAAGCTTGATAAACGAGTAGTTATCATGTTTTTTGCTGTTGATTATTTTTCCATATTTTATTTCTTCTGAGAAAGATGCCGGATTCTTTGAGCCTGTCCAGCTTAAGTTTAGTTTCATAATAATCATTAATATTGTCTAGACCTATTACTTCATCGCCGTGTAGCAGTACTTTTTCAGCAAAGTGGTAACCGATAAATCCTGCGGTTCCTGTTATGAGAATTTTTCTAGACATATTTATGGTTAGAATTAAAAATGTTTCATCAGAGGTTTTCCGATTGCAGATACGTTGAAGCCGATTTTGAAAAGTTTTTCATGATCAAGGATGTCTCTGCCGTCAAAAATGAAAGCAGGTTTTTCCATGGATCCAAATATCTTTTTATAATCAAGGTCTCTATATTCATCCCATTCTGTAAGTATTGCAATAGCGTGAGCATCTTTCGCCGCTTCATAAGGGTTTTCTGTAAACTGTATAGATGATATGTCTTCTTTTAAGTATGGCTTTAAGTCTTCTTTCGCGTTCCCAATAGCTTTTGGGTCGGTTATGGTCAGTTTTGCGTGTTCGTTTACCAAGTGGCGCGCAACATATATTGCAGGTGATTCGCGTGTGTCACCAGTATTTGCTTTGAAAGCAAAACCAAACAGGGCAATCTTCTTTTCTGAAATCGTATTGAACATTAGGGTGATCATATTTTTTACAAAACGCTTTTCCTGATAGTCGTTTATTTCAACAACACTTTCCCAGTACTTTGCTACTTCATTGAGCCCATAGGATTCGCAGATATAAACCAGGTTTAAGATATCTTTTTTAAAGCATGAACCACCAAAACCTACGCTGGCATTTAAAAATTTACTGCCGATCCTTGAATCGGTTCCGATTGCATTTGAAATTTCTGTTATGTTTGCCTCGGTTTTTTCACACAAGGCAGAAATACTGTTGATGGATGAAATGCGCTGGGCAAGAAAGGCGTTTGCCACCAGTTTTGAAAGTTCAGCGCTCCATAGGTTGCTGGTGATAATCTTTTCTCTTGGGATCCAGTTGGCATAAATTCCCACAACTTCGTTTCTGGCTTTTATGCCACTTTCCGTTTCCCGTGATCCGATTAGGACCCTGTCAGGGTTTTCTAGGTCAGCAATGGCTGAGCCCTCAGCCAAAAACTCGGGGTTTGAAAGAATGTCGAAATGGAGGTTTTTGTCATTGGTGTTCAGAATACGCTCCATTGCATGGGCTGTTCTCACCGGCAGGGTGCTTTTTTCTACGATGATCTTGTCCGATTCTGCAGCACTGATGATATTTCGTGCCGTTTTTTCCAGAAACTGGAGGTCCGAAGCTTTTCCTGCGCCCTCACCATAGGTTTTTGTGGGAGTATTAACAGATACAAAAATAATATCTGCTTTTTTTATGTTTTTATCTATTTCTGTTGAGAAAAAAAGATTTTTATCTCGAACCTGTTTTACTACTTCAAGTAAACCCGGTTCATAGATGGGTAGGTCATCCGTCTGCCACGCGTCAATCCGTGCCGTGTTGATATCCACTATGGTTACTTCATACTGGGGGCATTTTGCAGCTATCATTGCCATTGTAGGGCCGCCAACATAACCGGCACCGATACAGAGTATTCTTTTTTCAAATTCTTTTACAACCATCTAATAAATCCTCATATTATTAATAGATTTATATAAGCCTAAGTATAATATATACCAATATGTGAGTTTTATATCAATTAAAGAATTAGTTCTGAAAGCTTAAACTAAACATAAAGTTTGCTGTGTAGTCAGCTTGAATATTAATATGATTCATGCAATATATAGCTTTCGATACAAATAACCATTTTATTTATTATCTTTCTAACATGTCTTCCGGTAGAAAGGTTACCTCTCTTTCAAGTGATATACCAAATTTTTCAAATACACGTTTTTGTCCAGTTTCTATAAGATTCTTTATATCACTGCTTGTTGCGTTACCCAAGTTTATTATCCAGTTAGCGTGCTCATGGCTTACCATGGCTCCTCCTGATTTAACTTCTTTCATGCCGGATTTTTCAAGCAGCCATCCAGCGGAATGACTGATGTCTTTTGGGTTTTTAAATGTTGACCCGAAGGTTCGACTGTTTTTGGGTTGTTTGTGGCGGCGAAGATCAAGGAGCTGTTTTAAAGCTTCACTGGCTTTTTTTGTCGGCCTGTCAATTTTTTCAGGCAGGAAAAAGGCGCCTTCTATTATTATTTTACTTGAAGACTTAATCGCGCTTTTCCGGTAGCCAAAGTCCATTTCCTCAAGCAGAAACTCTTCTTCCTTTAAAGTTTCGGGATCAAGTATAAGTGCTGATAAAAAATTGTTCTGTATTCTTTCATTATCATTAATGCCCGCGTTCATTGTTACGGCACCGCCAACCGTTCCAGGGATAACGCCCATATACGTATATCCCTCATGTCCGTGTTCAGCAATTTTAGAGCCGAGCTGCATAAGGGGTACACCGGCACCTGCCAAAATTTTATTCTCCCTGTATTCGAATGAGAAGGATTTGAATCCGTCTCCAAGGCTTATTACAATCCCTTTAAATTCATCATCATTAATCAGCACATTGGACCCGTTTCCAAGTACGTAAAATGACAGGTTATTTTCTTTTGTAAAAGTAATGGTCTGTTTCAGCTCCTTCAGCGTGTTCACTTGAGCATAAAACTGGGCCATGCCTCCTGTGTTTATTCTTGTTAGCGGGGAAAGCGTATAATATGTTTTGAAGAATTCAGGGATTTTTTTTAAAGTACTTGTATTCATTTAACTTCACAGGATGTTATCGGTTTGTTTTTATTTTATAATACATCAAACTATGATAGGATTTTCTTATTATAAAGCATAGAATGTGAAAATGAAACAGGCAAAGATGAAAAAATAGAGGCATATTTTTATTAATTCATAGGAGTTAAAGAAAATGAGTATCCCCCTTTCAAATCCT
>PVMK01173795.1_pt1 | contig 10972 bp, 7 predicted proteins | sample 1853481 | NCBI WGS metagenome assembly PVMK01 (sample SAMN08533507, study PRJNA380276) | Marine sediment metagenome, whole genome shotgun sequencing project. | reverse complement strand
GTTTTGGTATCCGGGGTTTGAAAACCCGGTCATTCCCGAATTCCTGAAGTCACCCGTTCCCTGTTTTCCAGATCTTTACGCGTGTTTACATCGCTGTAGCCGAGATCCACAAGCATCTGCCGGACCTCATTTCCCTGGTCGTACCCAGGTTCGAAAGCAAGCATTCCGCCATGCGCCAGATAAGGCATGGCATCACCACTAATGTGCCGGATGGCTGCCAGCCCATCCTGGCCGGGGGTGAGGGCTTCGGCGGGCTCGAAGCGAGAATCTCCGCGCTGCAGATGAGGGTCGTCCGCGGGGATATAGGGGGGGTTGCTGACAAGCACCTGGAACGTGCCCTTAAGCGGGGTCAGCCAGGACCCCAGGTGAAACTGTACCCGTCCAGGTGCGATGGCTTGCCCGTTCTCTTGCGCCACTCTTAGTGCCGTTTCGCTGTACTCCGTAGCGTGGATTTCGCACAAGGGCCGTTCGCTGGCGATGGCCAGCGCTATGCTGCCACTGCCGGTGCCCAGGTCGGCAATTCGCCAGGCGGCATCTGCGGGAATGAAAGCCAGGGCCGTTTCGACCAGCAATTCCGTTTCCGGTCGTGGGATCAACACGTCGGTTGTCACTTTCAGTGGTAGCGACCAGAACTCGCGATTCCCCGTCAGGTACGCGATCGGCTCGCCATTTTCACGGCGCCTGACAAGATCCAGGAACCTGCCGCTCTGTTTCGAAGCAGGGATTTGTTCCGGGTTCGCATACAACCAGGCACGGCTGACACCCAGCACCTCGCCCATTAGTATCTCGGTCTCCAGCCGGCCCAGGGGTTGGTCTTTCAGTTGCACCCGGCCCCGGGCAAGCAACTCTTTTACGTTCACGGCTCGGATGGTTTCGTGGCTGTGCCGGCCTTGGCGCGTATGACCTCAGGATGGGCAGCGGCCTTTGCGGATTTATTCGGCAGAATATGGCTCCACGCTTCTCGCCACCATTGTCCGAAGTCATCCAGAATCAGGTAAAGCGCCGGGATCAAAAACAATGTAATTACGGTCGCAAACAAGATGCCAAAGGCCAGCGAGGCGGCCATCGGGATCACGATCTGGGCCTGCAGACTGGTTTCCATCACGATCGGAATCAGTCCGAAGAAGGTCGTCAGGGACGTCAGGAGAATGGCGCGAAAACGTTTGCTGGCTGCATCGGTGACAGCCTGGACCAGGGGTATGCCCAGCCTGCGTTCGCGGTTGACGAAATCAACCAGGATCAGGCTGTCGTTTACTACCACGCCGGCCAGTGCGATGATGCCGAAAAAGCTCATCATGCTGACCTGGAGGCCGAGGATCCAGTGCCCGAACAGGGCGCCGATCGCCCCGAATGGGATCACCGACATGATAATCAGGGGCTGGGTGTAGGAGCGCAATGGAATGGCCATCAGCGCGTAGATCAGAAATACCGCGAACAGGGCGCCCTTGATCAGGTCATGCTGTACTTCCTTGGCGGCCTGGCTGGAGCCACTGAGGCGGTGGTGAACGCCCGGGTAGTGCGCCAGCACTTCGGGCAGTTCCTTCTCCAGGATATCTGAGGTGATTTTGCCGGGCTCGTAATTCTCCTTGTCCACTTCGGCCGATACCTGCACGGCCCGTTCGCGGTCGAAGCGCTGGATCCTGGTGGGACTTTCAGACAGTTCCACTTCAGCCACCACGTGGAAGGGCACGCGGCCGCCGTTGGGAGTTCTGATCCGCATGTTGTCCAGGTAGCCAACTGAATCGCGCTCGTCGCGCGGGAAACGGACCATCACCTTGACCTCGTCCTGTCCGCGCTGCACGCGTTGAACTTCCTCGCCGTAGAATCCTGCGCGTACTTGCCTTGCCAGGTCCGAAAGCGTCAGCCCCAGGGCTTCCGCCTCGGGTTTGATGTTGAGCTTGATTTCAGGGGTGCCGCGCTCGTAGGAATTGCGGATGTCATAGACGCCTTCATACTGGCGTATGCGGTGCTCCAGGTCCCTGGCGGCCCGTCCCACCTGTTCGATATTGCCGCCGATGAGTTGCAGTGAAATCGCTGGCCCACCGCCCGGCCCGGTAGCGCCTTCAAAGCCTAGTGTCTTGACTCCAGGGATCTCACCGACTTCTTCACGCCAGCGGCGCAGCACTTCCTGCCCGTCGATGACATCGTCATTTTCCTTGACCAGTTCGGTGATGATTCGCCCGCTGGTGTCACCGCGCGCGAAAGCCAGTGCACTGGAAACCACCGCGCCCGACTCGACGCCCTGCTCCAGGCTGACCTTGCGGTCAACTTCCCACAGGCCATCCTGGATCAGGCGCAAGGCATCATGGGTCTGCGAGGCTGGCGTGCCTTCGTTCATTTGCAACTCAACCCGCAGAAAATCCGAAGTGAAGTCAGGGAAAAACACGAAGCGCAGGATGCCGCCAGCCAGCAGGCCGATCGAGAGGATCAGCAGCGAGATGAAAACCGAGAGTGTCAGGTAACGATGCTCCAGGGCCCTGTTGAGAAAGGGGATATAGTAGTCATCGACAAAATGATGCAGTCCCTCGCTGAAAAAGCGCTGGAAGCGGATGAAGACATTGTGTGTATCCTTTTCGTAATGCCTGACCTTCATATGAGCCAGGTGGGCGGGCAGGATCAGTTTCGACTCCACCAGGGAAAACGTCAGGCACAGGATCACCACCCAGCCAATGGCGGAAAAAAACTCGCCGGACATGCCCGTAACCATCAAAATCGGGATGAATGCCGCGATGGTTGTCAGCACGCCGAAGGTCGCAGGTACGGCGACTTTCATCACTCCCTCGACGATATTGTCCACCGAATGGCCGTTTGCCCGGATATTGGTATAGGCGCTCTCACCGATGACGATGGCATCGTCTACCACGATACCCAGCACCAGGATGAACCCGAACAGGCTCAGCATATTGACGGTGACATCCACCATGGGCATCAGGAAAAAGGCGCCCATGAAGGCGATCGGCAGGCCCACCATTACCCAGAATGCCAGTTTCAGGCGCAGGAACAGGGCCAGGATCAAAAATACCAGGGCGGCGCCCAGCACCAGGTTCTTGACCATCATGTCGAGACGGCCTTTAAGGTAGTAACTGACATCCGCCCAGGCCGCCAGGGAGATACCTTCAGGCAGGGCGGCGGCTTTTTCCTCCACGAATTGATGCACCGTCGCGGAGATGTCCAACTCGCTCTGGCTGCCGACCGAAAGAACCTGGATGGATATCACCGGCTGGCCGTTGTATTCCGAGAAACGGTCGCCCTCGATGAATTCATCCCGGATGTACGCAATGTCCTTGAGCAAGACCCGGGTGCCGTCGGGGTTGGTACGGATCACAATATTCTCGAAGTCCCTGCCGACGTAGGCCTGGCCCTTGGTGCGGACCAGGATATCCCCGGCCTCGGAGCGGATCGCGCCGGCTGACAGATCCAGTGAGCTACGGCGCACGGCCAGCGCCACTTCCGACAGGGTCATGTCGTAATTCTGCAGCGTGAACTCGCTCACTTCTATACTGATTTCATAGGGCCGGATTCCGAAAAATTCGGCGCGGGTGACGCCGGGCAGGGTCACAATCTCGTTCCGGATCTGCTTGGCGAACTCGTTGAGGGTGCGCTCATTCACATCGCCAAACACGCTGACGATGACGACCTGCTGCTGGAACTGGGTACGGGAAATGACCGGCTTCTCGGTGTTGTCGGGGAAGGTGGAAATGGCATCTACCCGGTTCTTCACCTCGTCCATCAGTTCGGTGACTTCGTAGTCCGCGTGCACCTCTACCCGTACTTCGCCGAAGCCGCGGCGGGCCGTGGATGCGATTTCCTCGATGCCCTCGATATCCTGGATGGCTTCCTCGATCTTGATGACAACGCCTTCCTCCACGTCAAGCGGCGTGGCGCCGAGGAACGGGACGCCAACAGTAATGAAATTGGTATCGACCCTGGGCTGGATTTCTTTCTTGATGGTGAGTACGGTGTAGAACCCGCCCGCCAGTAAAATAACCATCAACAGGTTGGCGGCAACGGAGTTGCGGGCAAACCAGTTAATGATTGATGCGTAGGGGCCCTGGCTCACTGTTCGGCTCCATCGTCAGAGTCCGGGGCCACCTCCTGGGCAGGAGGTTCCTCACCGGTGATGGCCAGGCGGGTTCCTGGAATCGGTGCATCCATTGATGTGGTAATGACCAGCTCACCCCCCTCGAGGCCTTCGCTGATGTAAACATTCCGCGGTTCGGCCCGCAGCACAGTCACCTGCCTGATTTCCAGCTTGCGCTCAGCATTGGCAACCAGTACTGTTTCGTCGGCCTGCAGTACGGAGCGCGGCAGAATTACCACGTTATCTGCGCGTAAGCCCTGAATTTCCGCCCGTACAAATGTGCCCATTTTCAGCTCAGGCTGGCTGCTCTGGCCAAGAACCCCGTAAGGATCGACCACTTCTGCCACAGCGTAGAGCACCCGGCTGCTGACATCCACGACGCCTTCGGTCCGGACGATTTCCGAGCGCCATTCCCCACCGGTTCCCGTACCTTCAGCAGTCAGTTTTACGGGTACCCGGTGGGCCTTGTCCAGCCGGGTGGCAGAGGGCAAGTCCAGGTAGGCAAGATCACTGTTGGACAGCGGCAGCCTGATCTCGGCCTTATCGATGGCAAAGGTGACTCCCAGCGGCGTGCCTGGTGTGACGTACTGACCAACGTCTACTTTTTTGTTTCGGACCAGGCCATCGTAGGGAACCTTGATCCGCGTACGTCGCAGGTTACGCTGGGCTTGTTGCAATTCAGCCTCGGCAGCCTGCACGCCGGCCTTGGCCTCGGCCAGTTGTGGTATCCGCAGGGTCAGATCCGAGGGTTCACCCTGGCGGCCCAGATTAGTCCAGTCCTTCAAAGCCTGGTCGGAGCGTGCTTGCTGGTCGGCCAATTGCGCTTTGCGCGCGGCCAGCGTGGCCTGGGCGCGCAACAGGGCGGTTTGATAGTCGCTCGGATCGATCTGCAGCAGGACCTCCCCTTCACGAAAGAAACCGCCGGAGATGAAATTGGAAGAAACGGAAACTATCTGGCCGGCTACCTCTGCAACCAGGGTCGTTTCTGTCCTCGGCGTTACCGAGCCCTGGGAGAAGACGGAAAAGTTCAGTGAGGTAATTTTCGCCGGGATGGCATCGACCCGGATAGCCTGGTTGGCCGTGTCTTTACGTTCTGGTTGCTTCCCTTTTGCGATTGAAACCATGATCACGACTGCGATGATCGATATCCCGATCAGCCCCAGGGGCAGAATATATTTGAAAAACTTGCGCATGCCTGGTCTCTCTCCCATAACCCGCCATCGGGGCGATACAATATCTGACAACATGTAATTATCCCTGTTGCAATGCAATGTACAATGTATTTTTAAGTGATGAATGCTCCAATGTTCAAAACATTGCGTGCTAACTGGGTAAAAAGTGATTCGGCAAGGCAACGTGTAAAAATGGGAATTATTCTAAAATCAAAAGAAGAAATTGAGCAGATGAGGGTCGCCGGCCAGTTGGCCGGCGAGGTTCTGCGTATGATTCGTCCGCATGTTCAGCCAGGTATCACAACCGGTGAACTTGATGACTTTTGTCACGAATATATCACCGGGCACCAAAACGCCATTCCCGCGCCGCTGGACTACCGGGGTTTTCCGTGCTCGATCTGCACTTCTGTTAACCATGTTATCTGTCACGGGATTCCGGGCGAAAAACGCCTGAAAGACGGTGATATCGTGAACATCGACATCACCGTCATCAAGGATGGCTGGCACGGTGACACCAGCAAAATGTTCCTGGTCGGCAAACCAACCATCAAGGGCAAGCGAATCAGTGATATCGCCTACCGCTCAATGGTGACCGGCATCGAAATGGTCAAGCCGGGCGTCAGGCTCGGTGATATTGGTTACGCCATCCAACACTATGCGGAGGGCCAGGGCTGTTCCGTGGTGCGCGAGTACTGCGGCCACGGTATCGGCAAAGGCTTCCATGAAGACCCGCAGGTACTGCATTACGGCAAGCCCGATACAGGTGTGGAGCTGGTGCCCGGAATGGTATTTACGATCGAGCCGATGATCAATCTCGGCCGCAGGGAAACGAGATTGTCAAAAACGGACGGCTGGACGGTAACGACACGCGACCGTAGCCTGTCCGCGCAGTGGGAGCATACGATTGCCGTCACCGACGATGGCTTTGATGTTCTCACTCGCCTGCCCGGGGATGATCTCTGACCATGTATGGACGTCTGGCCGCGTTGCCGGCAACAAAAGGCTGTCTGGACCTGGAGCAAATCAGGGCGCTTGAGAGTCCCGGCGTAATTAACCTGGAAGAAAAAGACAGAGCCGGGCAAGTCGCGGAGCTGCGTGATGAACTGCGTTCTTCCATGGAAAAAGCCGATGCCAGGTTGGCTGAGCAGTTCTGGGCTGGCGCGGATGTGGTTGAGCTGGTTCACTCCCGCGCCTGGGTGGTCGAACAATTGTTGTTGCTGGCGTGGAAGCGACTGGTCCCCTTCACCGACAACATCAGCATGGTGGCGGTCGGCGGTTTCGGTCGTGGTGAGTTGCACCCCGGCTCGGATATCGACCTGCTGATCCTGTTGGGTAACGACATTGAAAAAGCCCTGATCCGGAATGAAATTGAAGCGTTTATTCAACTGCTGTGGGATGCTGGTTTTTACCTGGGCCACAGTGTCCGGACCATAGCGGAGTGTGCCGAAGATGCTGCGGCTGATGTGGTGACGGCTACCACCTTGATGGAGTCCCGCCTGCTGGCCGGTTCGATGGAGTTGCTGAACGAGATGCTCGCGGTTACATCATCCGGGCGGATCTGGGATGCAAAAGATTTTTTCGAGGCGAAGTTCGAAGAGCAGAAACAGCGCCATGAGCGTTACCACGATACCGCCTACAACCTGGAACCCAATATCAAGGAGGGTCCCGGAGGACTTCGCGATATCCAGATGATTTCCTGGGTCGCGCGCCGGCACCTGGGCTCCCAGACTCTGCACGGACTGGTTGAGCATGGCTACATCAGCGAATCGGAGCACCGTGACCTGGTAGGCGGGCAGCATCTGCTATGGCGGGTGCGTTATGCTCTGCACCTGCTGGCCGGGCGCGCAGAAGACCGCTTGCTGTTTGATTTTCAGAGCCAGATTGCTGAGCGTTTCGGGTTTGAGGGCAGTGCAACCAGCCTTGCGGTAGAACAGTTCATGCAGCTTTACTACCGGACCGTGATGCGCCTGGAGCGCCTGAACGAGAGCCTGCTGCAGTTGTTCCAGGAAGCACTGTTGTCTTCCGGCCAGGATGAAGTGATCGAATTGAATGAAGACTTCCAGGCCCGCAACAGTTTTGTCGAATTGAGAAACGAGGCTGTGTTCGTGGCCAGGCCGGTAGCTCTGATGGAACTCTTCGTGCTGCTGGCCAGCGATGAAAATCTGGCCGGGGTCACCGCATCGACCATCCGTTCTATCCGTGACCACCTCTACCTGGTGGACGAAGAGTTCCGCTGCAGCAGGGAAGTCAACGCCTGTTTCCTCAAGCTGTTGCGCCAGCCGCAGGGTGTATACACGCAACTGAGAAAGATGAACCGTTACGGCTTGCTGGCCGCATTGATTCCGGCTTTTGGCAATATTGTCGGGCGCATGCAGTATGACCTGTTTCACGTTTACACAGTCGATCAGCACACCCTGTTCGTGGTGCGCAACCTGCGCCGTTTCGCCTACGGAAAGTACCAGGAGCGCTTTCCCCATGCGCGCTCCGTTTTCAAACGTATCGCCAGGCCCGAATTACTTTACCTGGCCGCTATTTTTCATGATGTCGCGAAGGGGCGCGGAGGTGATCACTCCGAACTCGGTGCCGTGGAGGCCGAGGCGTTTTGCGCCATGTTGGAAATCGAACCTTCAGAGCGTGAGATGGTTGCATGGCTGGTCAGGCACCACTTGATGATGTCCCAGACTGCACAGCGCAAAGACCTCTCGGACCCTCAGAATATCCAGCAATTTGCCGAACTGGTGGGTAATACACGTTACCTCGACCACCTATATCTGCTGACCGTGGCCGATATTGCAGGGACCAGCTCCAAATTGTGGAACAACTGGAAGAACAAACTACTCTGGGAGCTTTACCTGGCAACCGGGGATGCCTTGAGGCGCGGCCTGGAAAATCCGATCAAGCGCGCCACGCGGATCCGGGAAACGCGTGCGGCGGCTTTGAGCCGGCTGTTACGCCATGGGGTGAAAACTGATGTGGTCAATAGTTTTTGGAATACCCTGCCCGAGTATGCATTTTGGCGCCTGAGTCCGGATCAGCTCGAATGGACCACTGAGATCGTGGTAAATGATGTAGAACGCCAGAACCGGATCGCGGTGCGCCCGGTCCAGCCCCATGGCGTTTCGGAGTTGCTGGTCTGTGTTCCGGATCACGACGGCCTGTTCGCCTCGATCACTTCCATCCTCGATGAAATGGGACTGGACGTGATGTCTGCCCGGGTGCTGACAACCAACGACAAGTGGAGTTACGACCTGTTTCAGTTGATGGACCAACATGGTGACGTCCTGAACGAGGTCGATGCTGCGGAACTTGTCCAGCGCCTGAAAAATGCAACGCAGGATTGCAAACCACGGGGTCCGGTCCGGCGTACGATGCCGCGCCGCCTTCGCCATTTTTCATCCGATCCGGACATCCGGTTCACCAAAGACCCGGACAAGGCCGGATCCGTCTTGCATATCCATTGCAATGACCGGCCGGGCTTGTTGTCCCGCATCGCCGCAGCCATATTCAAACAGGGTATACAGGTTCACAACGCACGAGTTGCAACCTTTGGGGAACGGGTTGAGGATACGTTCCTGGTTAGTGACTCAAAACATCTGCCGCTGACGAATGAAGCCAGGAAGGCGTTGATTGAAGTCCTGATGGAACATATTGAGGAAGGTTAGTCTGATGAAAGCACTGATCGAAGCTGCATGGGAAGAACGCAATAACTTATCTCCCGCGAGTGCGCCGCTGGAGCTGAAACAGGCGGTTGAGGAGTGCCTTGACGGACTTGAAGCCGGCACATTGCGGGTTGCCGAACCCATCGGCTCACCGGGCGAGTGGAGAGTGAACCAGTGGCTGAAAAAGGCCGTGTTACTCTCGTTCCGTCTGCATGAGAACGAAGTAATCGAGGCGGGTTATACCCGTTTTTACGACAAGTTGCCGCTGCGCTGGGGCAACGGGAGCGGCGAGGGGATTGACGAGACCGGGGCACGGATTGTTCCGCCCGCTACGGTTCGCCGTGGCGCGCATATCGGTCACGATGCCGTGCTGATGCCCAGTTATGTGAACATCGGCGCATATGTCGGAACCAGCACCATGGTAGATACCTGGGCCACGGTTGGTTCCTGCGCCCAGATTGGCTCCAACGTCCACCTTTCCGGTGGTGTGGGCATTGGCGGAGTACTCGAACCACTGCAGGCCAACCCGACCATCATCGAGGACGATTGCTTTGTCGGCGCCCGTTCCGAGGTTGTCGAAGGGGTGATCGTGGAGCGGGGCAGCGTGTTGTCGATGGGTGTGTACATCGGCCAGAGCACCAGAATCTACAACCGCGAGACCGGAGAAATCATCCGTGGCCGGGTTCCCGCCGGATCGGTCGTGGTGCCGGGGTCATTGCCGGCCAAAGACGGCAGCCACTCGCTCTACTGTGCGGTCATCGTCAAGCAGGTAGATGAAAAAACCCGCGCCAGCACCGGCGTGAACGAGATTTTACGCAGTATCTGAACATGTCGAACGTACTGGAACTGACTACAGAATTAACCGCCCGGCCCTCGATTACGCCGGATGACGCAGGTTGCCAGCGCCTGATCGCCGAGCGCCTGTTACCGCTAGGCTTCGAAGTAGAGTGGTTCCTCTGCGGAGATGTAACCAACGCCCTCTTCACCCATGTAGGAGCGGCTTCAAGCCGCGATAGTCGTGCTTCTAATAGCCGCGACCCAGCCTCCCAACCATCCCTATGGTTCCTCGGCCACACCGACGTAGTCCCCCCCGGCCCCGAAGAACTATGGACCTTCCTGCCCTTCCACCCGGACCAAAAAAGCGGAGAATTATACGGCCGCGGTGTGGCGGATATGAAGGGTGCGGTCGCCGCGATGGTGGTGGCTCTGGAAACCTTCGTCCAGCAACACCCGGAGCACGGCGGGCAAATTGGTTTGCTGCTGACCAGTGACGAAGAAGGTCCGGCGGTTGACGGCATCGTCAGGGTGGCGGAAGAGTTGCAGCGCCGCGGCGCCTGGCCTGACTATTGCCTGGTCGGTGAGCCATCCAGCCAGGAGCGCCTGGGTGACACCGTACGGGTGGGCCGGCGCGGCTCCATTTATGCACGCCTGAAAGTCAACGGAATCCAGGGCCACACGGCGTTCCCCGAAAACCTGGACAACCCGGTGCACAAAATTGCGCCTTTCCTGGATGAACTCGTTGCTCTGCAATGGGATACAGGTGACGAGGACTTTCCCGCCAGCCATTGCCAGGTGTCGTATCTACAGGCCGGGACCGGGGCCGGAAATGTTACCCCGGCAAACGTGGAATTGCTCGCCAATTTCAGGAACGGCCCGGATTCACCGGCCAAAGCGATCGAGACCCGTTTCCGCAAGTTGCTGCGCAAACATGACATCGAAGATTACGAGATTGTGTGGGAAGTTATGGGCGAGCCATTCCGCAGCCCTGCAGGCAAGCTGCGTGAGGCCGTGGTTGCCGCGGTCGGGGATATTCTCGGGGAATCACCGGATCTGAACACAGGAGGCGGCACCTCGGACGGGCGCTACATGGCGCCTTTGGGCTGCGAAGTCCTCGAACTGGGCCTGCTCAATTCAACCATCCACCAGGTGGATGAGCGCACCCCGGTAGCCGACCTCGACCGCCTGTTCACCACCTATTACGACATTATCCTATTGTCACGAATTATGTGATTTGACCCAACCCTACAACGATATTTTTACCCACGCAGTCCGCCCCTTGT
>PVMK01143072.1_pt1 | contig 10972 bp, 13 predicted proteins | sample 1853481 | NCBI WGS metagenome assembly PVMK01 (sample SAMN08533507, study PRJNA380276) | Marine sediment metagenome, whole genome shotgun sequencing project. | reverse complement strand
AGAGTAATCGGATTTCAACTTCTGGCACGTACCTGTGACTTTGGAAGGTTTTAAGGGTACTCATGGTTATGTGAAAAAGCAAAGCCGAAACCCTGCCTTTAAAATTACAACGTCAAACCTGTTATTATCATCCGCTAGGAACACTAGTTAATGTAAAATTATAAGGCCGAATTATTGAAACATTGAGAAGTTTTCTCTTTTTTTAACAATTCATACACAGCCGTAAGTAAATTACTGATTTCGAAAGGTTTGGCAAGGGCACATTCAGCCCCAGAAAATTTGGCTGTTTTTAGACAAGGCTCGATCATCCCAAGACCCATGCCAGACATCGCAATGATTTTAATATTAGGGCAAATCCTTTTCAATTCAATTATAGTTTCAAATCCATCTTTATCCGGCATAATTATGTCAGTAATAACCAGATCAACCTGATTGTCGTTAAACAGCTTCATGCCTTCTTTACCATTAATGGCAGTCATTACGTTAAACCCTTCATACATAAGCCTTTCTTTTAAAAAGCTGAGCATTAATTCATCGTCATCAATAACTAGAATGCTTGCCATTGATTAGAACTCCTTTAGGTTTAATTGCCTAATGTATAAATAATCGGTACAAACTACAAGAATTATTAGATTTTTTTGAAAGGAGGTATTTCTGTACTAATAATATGTTTTGTAAGAATACTTCATATTATCAGCAGTAATATGGAATCAATCTCGGAGAAAAGAAAGTAAGGATTATGGCACGTAATATGGATTTTAGGTTTTGTTAAGGTTGCTAGTGATTATGTAGCTTCAAGTCATTCCAGAAAACACAGAGGCAGTCTATGTCTCAAATTTCCTATGCATGGTAGCAAGATGTTCAACGTCAAACTGCTGGTAAAAATCACACTTCATACAGTTATGTTCTTTTTTTGCGAAGGTCCCCTGGATTTCATCATCGCAAAATGTTCCAGCCACCATCCAGCAGGCTTGCCCTGCATCCTTGGTATAGGCAGGACAAACTCCAAGTTCAGCTACCTTTGAACCTTTTGCTTCTCGACCACACTTTTTTGATTCCCAACAGTTCATGGTTACTTTCTCCCTTTGCTGTTTTCTCAGTTGTCTAACTTATAGATTATATTGCGCACTATATTTGTCGGCAGAGAGTCCATGATTGCTAGAATCAACATTACTTCTGATTATGGTAACAATTCAGAGCTAGTCAAAAGTCAACATAAGCGATAATAATGTTAACTTTTACTAAACTATAAAATCAACTCCGATGATCAGATTAGGCACAAAGAAAGGAAAAATCAAGATTTATTACAGGAACAAATTAGTCGAAAGACAGGCTTTTTCAAAAATAGAAAAACGGCTTCAGTAAAAAAAACTGAAATCGCTCTTCTTCCTGGCATGCCGAAGGCCGGACTAAACCACATCCTTTATTTTTTTGTCCTTAATTATTCCTTCGAATATCTTTGTTGCCTGCTTTTGCATTTCTTTCTCATCTTTTTTTGAGCGTTCATGCTCATAACCTATAAGATGAAGCATGCCGTGAATGAGGAGGATGCTCAGTTCCTTATAAAGAGAGCACTTTCTGTTGCGAGCCTGCTTTTCCGCTGTTTCAACAGAGATCACTATATCTCCCAGGAGCTGGGGCTGGACATTGCCTGAGGACTCGTCACGCATGGGAAAAGAAAGAACATCTGTGGGTTTATCTTTTTCCCGGTATTTCCTGTTAAGGGCTCTTATCTGAGGATCGTCAAGCAGGAGGATACTTATTTCTGGATTTTTTAATTCCAATTCTGCCAAGATCCCTTTCAGTATTCGTCTGATCAAGTGCGGATTGATCTTGACCTGTTTTTGCTGATTTTTTATCCAGATCTGAGGATTTTGATTTTCCATTTGATTCCTTTTCGCTTGAGTCAGGATATTCAATTCGTGAATGAAATATCCCGTTTAGAACCCTGTTAAAACTATCTGCGATTAAGTGCAGGTCTTTTAAGGTAAGCTCGCATTCGTCCAGCTGGCCGTCTGCAAAAATACTGTTTATTATCTGCTGAACCATTCCCTGAATCCTTGACGGGGTGGGGTCGCTTAACGTCTTTGACGAAGCTTCAACAGAATCTGCCAGCATTACAATACCCGCCTCTTTTGTCTGTGGTTTCGGGCCTGGATATCTAAAGTCCTTGTCGCTTACCGGCTGGTTGCCTTCCGCGTTCAGTTCTATTGCTTTTCTGTAAAAATAGTTCATACAGCTTGTGCCGTGATGCTGAAGAATAATGTCCTGTATGTTTTTACCAAGGTGATACTGTTTAGCAGTTTCCAGTCCGTCTTTTACGTGTGCGGAAATAATAAGACTGCTCATGCTTGGGAGTAATTTATCGTGTTTGTTCTCAAGTCCCTTCAGGTTTTCAACAAAATAGAGGGGCTTCCTTGTTTTTCCAATGTCATGATAATATGCGCTTACTCTGGTGAGGAGAGAATTGGCATTGATTGCTTCAGCAGCTGTCTCTGATAGTATTCCAACAAGGATAGAGTGATGGTATGTTCCCGGAGCCTCAATTAAAAGTTTTCTTAAACCCGGCTGATTCAAATCTGCAAGTTCAAGAAGCTTAATGTTGGTTGTATAATTAAAGATTATTTCAATGACCGGAATAACGCCTATTGCGAGTATGGATGACAAGAGCCCGCTTAACAGGCCGAATCCTAAGCTTATAAACACTTCTGCTCTAAAAATATCTCCGGAAATCAGGTAGAGTGATAGGATTATAGCTGAATTAAGCACGCCGACAATGAGTCCGGCCCTTATTATGGTTTTTCGTTCTTTGCTTTGAACGACTTCCTGTGAAGCTACCAGTGATCCGATAAAAGAATAGATGAAAAATACAAAGCGGTTGTCCAGCAGAAAACAGGCGAACATGGAAATAATTATTGCGCTCAGTGCTGCCAGCTGTGGTGTGAGTACAGTGCTTATTACAATTGCAGCAAAGGCAAAAGGAATTGCATAAAAATAAGAATCCACCGGTATTACGGTTATTGCTTTACTGAATGTTCTTGCGCTTCCTGCAAAGAATTTTATTATTAGAAAACTTAATATGAAGGTAACGCAAAGAAACACTAAGTCTCTGCGGCTTAAAGGTGTGCTAATCCGGGTTCCGAGGTTTGCTGAAGAAAACCGGTAAAGAATATGGAGAGATATGAAAGACAAAAGAAAATATCCAAGCAGTGTCCATAGTACGCCCTGCTTTTTTTCAAGGCTTGTCATGGCGTTAAGCTTGACAAGGGTTGATTTTGTTATGCGCGCACCTTCACGTACGATTATTTCGCCCTTTTTTACGTGATAATAGAGCGGGCTTATTTCCTTTTTAGCCGCTGTTTTACGTTTTGTGGTTTCAACTCTGTTGAAGGTTATAGTGGGCTCAATCATTTCAAGACCGATGCTTATGATTGTTTTCCTAACATCGATTCTTACCTTTTTAAGGACTGTTCTCGCATCACGTTTTAATAGTGCCTGGGCTTCTTTCATGTCGATAATTGAAGAAAAATCATCGACGATTACTTCTTCGTTTGAATGAACATCCCGCAGGATTATTCCGTGTCCTCTTTCTTTGAAAAGGTGTTCCTTTGAGAGGACAACTTCCCTCTGGGTAAATGGAATCATCAGTTCAAGGAGATAATCTTCAATTACTTTTTTAAATTGTCTCTGGGCGAGAAGATTGAAATCTTTCAGGCTGGTATTGGTTTCTAAAAGTTTTTGAAACAGAACATAGCTTTTATTCTGTGGGGTCAGCTCTTTTTCTCTGGAATTTTTAAAAGCTTTTCTGCCCATTGAAAAAGATGCAAGGACTCTTTTTTCAAGTTCATCTTCAGCCATTGAGTTAAAATCATATACAGACAGTACGGAATCGGTTTTTTCTTTTATTCTTATTTCAGTTGTTTCTTTGTCCTCAACAGAGAAATCCTCCGGTGCTTTGATATTATGCTTTGATATATCTCCAGGTATGTAAGTGAGTTCCGGAATTTTCAGCCTTGGAGATATCAGAAGCGCCATAACCGCAGACAGCAGGATACAGATGATAACTCTGTGTGTTGAGGGTTCAATAAGAGGCTTTGTAATGATGTCGGATTTCTTTGGTTTTTTAGAATCCTCTATCTTTGAGGGTTTTTTCTTTCCCGATTTTATGTATTTTAAAAATTTATCTTTCATGATCTCGACGTTTTATTGTGGTGAAAAAAAGATTGTTCCTTTTAGCTTAGTGTTTAACTTTTTTTCTCAAATTTTCTGCTATTTCGTAGGCTTTTATTATTTCCTTAACCAGAGGATGTCTGACAACGTCTTTCTCTGAAAACCGGACAGTGCAGATTCCTTTAATCTTAGATAATATGTTTTGTGTCTCTATGAGGCCTGAGACTGTTCCTGAGGGAAGATCGACTTGTGTTATATCTCCTGTTATTACTGCTTTGGAATTAAACCCAAGCCTGGTAAGAAACATTTTCATCTGTTCGGAAGTTGCATTCTGTGCCTCGTCAAGAATGACAAAAGAGTCATTTAATGTTCTTCCCCTCATAAATGCCAGCGGTGCAACCTCTATTATGCCCTTGTGAAGAAGATCTGTTGCATTGTCTATTTCCATAAGGTCATGCAGGGCATCATACAGCGGTCTTAAGTACGGGTTTATTTTTTCAAAGAGATCTCCGGGAAGAAACCCCAGCTTTTCTCCTGCTTCAACTGCCGGTCTGGCAAGGATAATTCTGTCAACTTCTTTATTCATAAGTGCTGCTATAGCCATTGTCATTGCGAGATATGTTTTTCCTGTCCCTGCCGGGCCGATTCCAATTACAACATCAAAATTTCTTATCGCGTTTATATATTCTTTCTGGATAATGCTTTTTGGTGATATGGTCCGTTTTTTTGGTGTTACAAGAACCGTATCCAGAAATATATCTTTAAGTTTAACAGGGGCGCTGTCCTTAAGCATGTTTATTGCATGTTCAACATCAACCGGACCCAGCTTATATCCTGACTCAATAATAAAATAAAGGTCCTGAAACAGTTTTTTTGCTGTTTCCATGCAGGGTTCTATTCCCTTTATGGAAACTTCATTCCCTTTGATGTTTATTTTTACGCCCAGCTCTCCGCACATTTTTTTAATATTTTCATCATGTTCTCCACATAGGGTTTTAATAATGCTAATGTCTTCGAACCTGAGTTTTTCGCATAAGCTGGTACTGCTGTCTTTTGTATTATAAATATTATTCATGTGCAAATATTATTTTTCACTATAAAATAATAAAATTTAAATGTTTAGCCTCAAGAATTGATCTGGACAAATACTTCACGTGTTCTAGGGCGGTTGTCAAAATCGCACAGAGTTATCTGCTGCCATGTTCCAAGAAGTAAATTTCCATTGATAAGAGGAATCGTTAGGGAAGGTCCGAGCAAAGCTGCTCTTACATGGGCAAAACCGTTTCCATCTCCCCATCTGCTGTCATGTGTATAGTGCATATCCTGGGGAGCAAGCCTTTCTATCGCATTTTTCAGATCATTTATCACGCCGCTTTCATATTCAATAGTTGTTAATGCAGCTGTTGAGCCTGCCACAAAGATATTAACAGATCCGTTCAAAATGGAAGATTTTCCAACAATAGCAGCGACCTGACCTGTTATATCTATTATGTCTGTGCTGTTGGTGGTTTCTTTGTTGAAAGTTGAATAAGTAGACGCCATATTTTATTTTGTTAGTTTGTGTTTGTTTTTTTAAAGCGTTTGGAAAGTTAGCATATGAATTTATGGTTTACAAGGTATTTTTTGCATGTTTTAGCTTGACAAAATTAATAATATAAACAAAAATAATCAATTAAGGATTTTATGATGATATAGAAAGGTATGTCCTTTCTAAAGACTAAAGGAGGAAATTTGAGTTATGGCTGTAAAGATTCGTCTTGCCAGATATGGAAAGAAAAAAAATCCTTTTTACAGGATTGTAGTAGCACAGGATACTTCACCCAGAGATGGAAGATTTATTGAAATACTAGGTACTTACGACCCATGTTGCGATCCGGCCAAGATAAGTGTTAAAAAAGAAAGAGCTATGAACTGGATAAAAAAAGGTGCAAAACCGACCCAGACAGTTGATAATCTCTTAAGAAAAGAAGGTCTTTTCAAGGATTTGGCAGGGTAGTTCCAATATTTTTTACTTTTTGCAGAAAAATGGTTTTTGAACAGAAGTAGTAATAATTGGATACTTTAAGGTAATAGGAGGCGATTATGAAAGATTTAGTTAAATATCTAGCTCAAGCTCTTGTTGACAGTCCAGATGAGGTATCAGTAAGCGAAATAGAGGGTGAACAGACATCTGTGATTGAACTTAGAGTTGCAAAGGATGACCTGGGAAAAATCATTGGTAAACATGGTAGGACCGCACAGTCAATCCGTACAATATTGTCTGCTGCTTCTGCAAAAAAACGGAAAAGAGCAGTTCTGGAAATAGTTGAATAATTTGTATTGAGGGCTGATATCAGCCTTCAATTAAAAAATTTTTAATTTTACCTGATAATTTTAGGCTTTTTCCGTTAATAAAAAGAAGATATTAAAAAGGGCAAAGAAATAATGGTTTTTTGTCCTGTTTTTAGCTTATATAAGACCATTTAACTATGGTTCAATTTGATATAATCACCCTGTTTCCTTCGATGTTTGAGTCCCCCTTAAGCGAAGGTATTATAAGCAAGGCTCAAAAGAAGGGGTTGGTAGACATCCGAGTCCATGATCTGAGGGAATATACCGAAGACAGACATAGGACTGCAGATGACACTCCTTATGGCGGAGGAGCTGGCATGGTGATGAAAGCAGAACCAATTGTCAGGGCTATAGAAGCCATAAGGCTACCAACAGGAAATACTAGAACAGTATTTTTAACTCCCCAGGGAGCCCTCCTGAAGCAGGAAAAAGCAAAAAAGCTGAGTACCTATTCTCAGGTGCTTATCCTCTGCGGCAGGTATGAGGGGATCGATGAGAGGGTTCTCTCATTTATTGATGAAGAAATATCCATTGGTGATTATGTGCTTACTGGTGGTGAGATTGCGGCAATGGCAGTTTTGGATGTAGTTGCAAGGCTTGTTCCCGGGGTAGTGGGGGATGCGGCATCTGTTTCTGAGGATACGTTTTCTAATTCACTTCTCAAATATCCTCAGTATACAAGGCCGGATAATTTCAGGGGTTTGTGTGTGCCGGAAGTCCTTCTTTCCGGAGACCATAAAAAGATATCGGAATGGAGATCATTAGAATCACTTAAAAGGACATTAAAGAGAAGGCCTGATCTTATAGAAAAGGCTGATCTTACTGATAAAGAAAAAAAACAACTTGAAAATATAAAAGAATCTGAAAGGTTGGAGTAAAAAAATGAATATAATTGACAGACTCGAAAGAGAACAGATGCGCATGGATATTCCCTCTTTCCGTCCGGGAGACACTGTCCGGGTGCATGTTAAAATCAGAGAGGGTGAAAAAGACAGGGTTCAGGTCTTTCAGGGTATTGTAATAGTTAAGAAAAAAGGCGGTATCCGTTCATCTTTTACTGTCAGAAAGATTTCTTACGGAATAGGTGTTGAGAGGGTATTTCCTCTTCATTCTCCGTCAATTGATAAAATTGAAGTTGTTGAAAAAGGACTGGTCAGAAGGTCACGTCTCTATTATCTTCGCGGTTTAAGAGGAAAAGCTGCCAGAGTTAAGACTAGAAGATTTCAATAATTATTCATATCCTTTATGGAACCACTTTCTTCATTGCTCCAGGACAAAAGCTGTCCGGAGCAGATATTGTATGACCGTGGCTACACGCATGTTGCTGGAGTAGATGAAGTGGGCAGGGGGCCTTTGGCCGGCCCGGTGGTGGCTTCCGCAGTAATTCTTCCCAGGGATTTTTCACATCCGGACATCAGGGATTCAAAAACGCTTACTGAAAATAAAAGAGCAGGGCTTTATGCTGTTATTAGTGAAAATGCCCTTGCCTGGAACTGGGCTCTGATCGACCATGATGAGATAGACCGTATCAATATACTCAGGGCGACTCTTGCTGCCATGAAAAAAGCTGTTGAGACCCTTTGTATTAAGCCGGACTATATAATTATAGACGGTACCCATTCTTTTCCTTCAGACATTTCTCAAACTGCTATAAAAAAAGGTGATACAAAAAGCCTTTCAATTGCGGCTGCTTCTATTATGGCAAAAGTAATTAGGGATTTAATAATGCAAAAATACCATCAGTTATATCCTCAATATAATTTCGCACAAAATAAAGGTTACGGTACGGCCGAACATCTAAATGCTCTTATTGATCATCAATGCTGTCCCGTACACAGAAAAAGTTTTAACAGGGTTGTGAATAACTGATTTTTATTATGACGGTAAAAACTAAAACACTGGGAGAAAAGGGAGAAAATATAGCTGCCGCTTTTCTTAAAAAAAAAGGATATAATATTCTTTTCAGGAACTATAAATGTTCTTTTGGTGAAATAGATATAATTGCAAAGCATAAAAAAATCTTATCTTTTATTGAAGTTAAAACCAGAAGTACTAAAAAATACGGGCTTCCTCAGGAGGCGGTCACACCTGCAAAGCAGACTAAAATCTCAAGGGTTGCATTGGAATTTGTTCAGCGGTATAAGATGGATAACAGAGCGGCAAGGTTTGATGTTGTTTCAGTACAGTATTTGAATGATGGTTATGAGGTTGATTTAATAGAAAACGCATTTGAGCTGACAGTAGATTAGTTGTTAAGTATTATTACCTGGATAGAAGAATATAATCGTGAGCGGCAACATGAATTACTGGAAAACCTTACTCCTGAAGAATATTCCGCAACTCATAAAGGGCTGGAAACAGCAACTTTTGTGCGTCGCCAAAAGGGGGAAGGTTACAAGCACTGAAAAGAGAAAAGTAAATTGGTTGTTATATTGCCTGGTTTTTTTTGGCTTTACCACCCTCTTTTCTTTTCTCAGCGTAATTTTAGCTTATTATTATTTCAGTTATGACCTTCCCCGGATTTCATCTCTGGATGATTACAGACCTTTCCTGGTTACCAGTGTGTACTCAAGTGAAGGTATTAAAATCGGTGAGCTTTCTACGGAGAGGAGATATCTGGTAGATATTGACGATATTGCTACAGTTCTTGTGCAGGCGATTGTCGCGGCAGAGGACGACCGTTTTTTTGACCACAAGGGGATAAATTACTGGAGTATCATACGTGCCGCAATTAAGAATATCCGGTCCTTTGAAATAAGACAAGGGGGAAGTACGATAACTCAGCAGGTAGTAAAATCCCTGCTGCTTACTCCGGAGAGAAAGTTTAAAAGAAAGATTAAAGAAGCTATTCTTGCCCTAAGGATTGAAAGGCATCTTTCCAAGGGCGAGATTTTAGCTCTTTATCTTAATCAGATTTATTTCGGGAATGGGGCCTATGGTATTGAAGCCGCATCCCGGGCCTATTTCGGTAAACCTGCATCGGAGCTTAATCTGTCAGAGGCATCTCTTCTTGCCGGTCTTCCCAAGGCTCCAAGCTCTTATTCCCCTTTTAAAACTCCGGACAGGGCAAAAGAAAGGCAGAAATACGTTCTGTCCAGAATGTATAAGCAGGGTTTTATCTCTCTTGAGGAAGCAAGGGCTACGGGAGATGCTCCGCTTGTTTTTAATAAGTCAAAAAGAGAGGATTTACCAAAAAGTTCTGATTTTTTTGAACATGTGAGAAGAATGCTGCTGAAAAAATATGGAGCAGACTATGTTTATGGAGAAGGTTTAAGGATTGAAACAACACTTAACCTTGCAATGCAGGAGGCGGCAGAAAAGGCAGTTTTAGAAGGAGTTGAGGCTTATGAAAAGCGGCATGAAGATGAGATGGATAATGATACCCGTGTTCAGGCGGCACTTATTGCCATGGACCCTTTTTCAGGGCATGTAAAGGCAATGGTGGGTGGAAGGAGTTTTCAGGAAAGCCAGTTTAACCGTGCGCTTCAGTCAAGACGTCAGCCGGGATCAGCTTTTAAGCCTGTTATTTATGCGGCTGCGCTTGATAAGGGTTACACTCCGGCCAGTGTAATTGTTGACAGTCCTATTGCCACTTTCGAGATTTTAGAGAACAATGAATATAACTTCTGGGAACCCCAGAACTATGACAAACAGTTTAAGGGATCCACAACATTCAGATCTGCTCTTACCAAGTCCTGTAATGTCATTACCATCAAAATATTAAAAGAAATAGGCATTGACTATGTAGTTAAATATGCCCGGCAAATAGGAGTTGATGGCGGATACAATAAAGATCTTACCCTTGCGCTTGGAAGCTGCGGCATTTCCCTTATTAATATGGTCAGGGCTTATTCAACTTTTTGCGCTCTGGGAGTTTCAGCAGAACCGATATATATCTCAAAGATTCTTGACCGGGATGGAAATGTTGTGGAAGACAATACTCCCCGTCTTGTTTCAGCCATTAGTCCACAGACCGCATATATTATGACTTCTCTTCTGAAGAGTGTTGTTGAAGAAGGAACCGGACGAAAAGTCAGGGCTCTGAAACGTCCGTGTGCAGGTAAAACAGGGACAACCAATGAGGGAAAGGATGCCTGGTTTATGGGCTATACCCCTCAGCTCGTTGCCGGGACATGGATAGGTTTTGACAATCTCAAGTCTCTTGGAAAGAAAGAGACGGGTTCCAGCGCGGCAAGTCCGATCTGGCTTAGCTTTATGCAAGATGCGCTAAAAGATGAACCTGTGAAGCATTTTAAAATACCAGAGGGGATTGTTTTTATGAGGATCAACCCTGAGACAGGTTATTATCCTGAAGAAAAAAATGATAAAACAATATTTGAATGCTTTAAGGAGGGAACACTTCCCTCTTTATTTGAACAGGAATATATTCCGGGGAGACAGGTTTTTAATTAGTAAAATATTTGGGAACAGGCTGTCTGTTGCAGGGGCTATGCTCTTGTCAATAGGTTAA
>PVMK01158409.1_pt1 | contig 10974 bp, 8 predicted proteins | sample 1853481 | NCBI WGS metagenome assembly PVMK01 (sample SAMN08533507, study PRJNA380276) | Marine sediment metagenome, whole genome shotgun sequencing project. | reverse complement strand
TGCGGTCGATCGCATCGCAGCCCATCTGGCGGTGACGCTGAGCAGCGACGAGCGCGCCGCGGTCATCGAGCGGAGCGGGCTGGCCTGGATGAAGGCCAACAACGACAAGTTCGCGCCGGTGCCAATGCCATTCGTGCCGCCGACCCACCTGCCGGACATGGTTCGGCGCGGTGTGTCGGGCGGCTCCGCCGAGCTGTACACGCCAGAGCAGCTCGCGCCCGTGGACGCCCGGGCGATCGCTTCCCTGGCACGGCGGGGTAGCAGCTTCCCCTACGCCACGCGGTTCATGCAGAACGACCCCTAGTGGGGCTCGAGCTCGTGCGAGTTGACAGCCTGTGAGGCGAATCTACACTCGGTCGCATGGCAACTTTGGGTGATAAACTAGTCGACAAGCGAATCGTGGAACGGAACATCGCGAAGGGCTTGCTTTCGAAGGAAGAGTACGAGAAGCATTTGGCCGCCCTCGCGGATCGCGAGGGCGACTACGACCAGGTCGAGATCGACCCGGGCGATTCGACGGACGGTTCGGCTCCGGAGTAGGTTTCATGAGTGAGGAAGAGAGCGCGCCTCCGAGCATCGACTTCAACACCTTCATCTTGTCGTTGAGCACGTCTGCGCTGATGCATCTGGGGAAGCTGCCCGGTGCCGAAGATGACTCGACCGTCAACCTCGCTCACGCCAAACAGTCGATCGACTGCATCGCGCTGCTCGAAGGCAAGACCAGAGGGAACCTCAGCGGCGAGGAAGAGCGCCTGATTACCGAGATGCTCTACGACCTGCGCCTTCGCTTCGTGGCAGCTAAGAAAGCGGAAGACGAGAAGGCTTGAGGGGGTTTCCGACCCCATCGGGGGAGGGGTTCGCCGCGGGCCCAGGCTCGGGTATGCTCGGTGGATGAGCCGCCAAACCACCACCCACTACCGAACCTGCAACCTCTGCGAAGCGATGTGCGGAATCGAGGTCGAGATCGACGGCGAGGAAGTCGTATCGATCCGCGGCGACGAGCGAGACGTCTTCAGCCGAGGCCACGTGTGCCCGAAAGCAACCGCACTGAAGGACCTGTACGATGACCCCGACCGGTTGAAGCAACCGGTGCGCCGCGTGGACGATCGCTGGGAGCCCATGTCCTGGGACGACGCGTTCACCGAAGTGGTGGACCGCATCCAGAAGATTCAGGAAGACCACGGCCGGGACGCGGTCGGCGTCTATTTGGGCAACCCAAACGCGCACAACTTCGGCACGCTGGTTTTCGGCCCCCCTTTCCTTCGGACGCTCGGGTCGAAGAACCGCTTCTCGGCCACGTCCTGCGACCAGCTACCACTCATGTTGGCTTCGTACTTCATGTATGGGCATCAGCTTCTCTTCCCGGTGCCCGATGTCGACCGAACCGACTTCATGATGCTGATCGGCGCAAACCCACTCGCATCCAACGGCAGTATCATGGCTGCACCCGGCATCAAGAAGCGTCTCGAAGCGATCAGCAAGCGCGGCGGTAAGGTCGTCGTCATCGACCCGCGGCGTTGCGAGACAGCTCGGGTCGCCGACGAGCATGTGTTCATTCAACCGGGTACCGATGCACTCTTCTTGCTGGGCCTGCTTCACGAAGTGTGCGCCGCGGGAATTGAGTTGGGTCGGATCTCCGACAGCGTGAAGAACGCCGATCGTATCCTCGAGGTCGCGAAGGCCTATCCACCCGAGCAAAGCGAGGCGATCACCGGAGTACCCGCCGCAACCGTCAAACGACTCGCGCGTGAGCTTCGAGCTGCGCCCAAGGGCGTGCTGTATGGGCGCGTGGGCGCCTGCACGCAGGAGTTCGGCGGCCTGTGCATGTGGCTGATCAACGTCCTCAATGCAGTGACCAGCAACCTCGACGAGCCCGGGGGGTCGATGTTCGCCTCGCCAGCGATCGATGTCCTTGGAACGGTAGGCGGATTTGGGGCCGGCCGAGGTTCGTATGGCCGTTGGAAAAGCCGCGTCCGCGGATTTCCCGAGTTCGGCGGAGAGCTTCCGGCGTCGGTCATGGCGGAGGAGATGCTCACCGAGGGCGAGGGCCGAATTCGGGCGATGATCACGATCGCCGGGAACCCGGTGTTATCGACGCCCAACGGGGACCAGGTCGACCGTGGATACGCTTCTCTCGATTTCGCGGTGTCGATCGACTTCTATATCAACGAAACGAGCCGCCACGCCGACATCATCCTGCCGCCGGTGTCCCCGATTCAACGGAGCCACTACGATCTCGCGCTCTACCTGACCGCGGTACGCAACGTCGCGAAGTACTCCCCGCCACCGTTTGCATTGAAGGACGGCGAGCTCGACGATTGGCAGATCCTCACCGAGTTGAGCGCGCGGCTAACAGCGCGCAGGCATGGGAAGCTCAGCAGGCAATACCTGGCCGCGCGTGTAACGCAGAAAGCCGGGCCGGAACGCGTGCTCGACCTCGGTCTCCGGCTCGGCGCCTACGGCAAACGCTTCAACCCGCTTGGGACCGGCCTCTCGCTCGGTAAGCTCAAGAAGAATCCCCACGGCATCGACCTAGGTCCGATGCAGTCGACTCTCCCCGACGTGCTTCCAGAGAAACACGGGCCGGTCGACCTCGCGCCCGACATCTTCATCGAGGACCTCGATCGCCTGCGAGCCCGATTGCTAACGCCAGGGTCGGTCCCAACGGACGGGCAACTCCTGTTGATCGGCCGGCGACAGCTGCGGAGCAACAACTCTTGGATGCACAACAGCCAGCGCCTGATGAAGGGAAAGTCGCGGTGCACCGTGATGATCAACCCGGAGGACGCCGAACGCCTTGGCGTAAAGTCGGGTGACCAGGTGACGCTGAGCTCGCGGGTCGGGCAGGTTACTGCGCCCGCGGAGGTCACGGGCGACATGATGGCCGGTGTCGTGAGCCTCCCGCACGGCTTCGGGCACGGGCGCGACGGTGTGCAACTAAACGTGGCGACGAGTCATCCTGGCGTGAGCGTCAACGACCTCACCGACGACCAACTCATCGACGTGCTGAGCGGTAACGCGGCGTTTAGCGGCGTCCCGGTGACGCTCAAAGCGGCCGCACAAGTCGTGGCGGCCGAGTGAGCCCACCAGCGCTAGCGCGAACCAACGCTAGCGGCGGCGCTTCGTCGGCAAACGAGGATACCTGACACGCACGGGAACGAGTGCAGGAGGCGGGTTGAGCAAGCCCTCGACGGCGTCGACCAAGGCATCGAGAACCTCGCGTATACGATCCGAGAGCTTTTTCGTCTTTTCACCCATCTTGGTTTCATAATGGGCTCGCCAGTGACCCTGTCAATACCTACCTCAACTTTGTTCAGCAATTCGGCTGCTCAGGAGGGCGCATGCACGTTCACTTGATCGGGGTCGCGGGTACGGGAATGAGCGCGCTAGCAGCGCTCCTCGTCGAAGCGGGGCATCGCGTGAGCGGGAGCGACACCGGATTCGATCCACCGGTGGGGCCGTACCTCGAAGAGCTTGGCATCGAATGCCTAGCGGGTTGGCAGAGCTCGAACCTAGACGCGAACCCCGATTTGGTCGTCGTCGGGAACGTGTGCCGTCGAGATAACCCTGAGGCGCAGGAGGCGATGACCCGCGAGCTGCAAACCGTGTCGATGCCCGGCGCGCTTGCGGAGCATGTGTTGTCACGCCGCAAGCCGCTGGTCGTCGCTGGCACGCACGGTAAGACGACGACCTCAACCCTGCTCGCATACCTGCTGCAACAGGTCGGGACGGACGCGGGGTATTTCATCGGAGGCTTTCCACTGAACTTCGAGCGAAGCTCGCGCCTCGGGAGCGAGGGTGCGCCCTTCGTGATCGAGGGGGACGAGTACGACAGCGCCTTCTTCGAGAAGACGCCGAAGTTCTGGAGTTACCAACCCGCGGCGGCGATCCTAACTTCGATCGAATATGACCACGTCGACATTTTCTCGAGCCCGGGTGCCTATGTCGACGCGTTTCGAAAGTTCGTCGAGCTGCTTCCAGCCGACGGTTGGCTGTTCGCATGGGCGGGCGACCCGTTGGTCCGCGAAGTGGCATCGGAGGCGCCCTGCAAGGTGCGCTTCTATGCGCTCGACGGTGACGACTGCGGCAACGTCCAGCCAATGTGGCTCGGCATGCCGGCACCCGGAGGCGCCATGGATCTATTCGGCGGCGGTTCGCTGTGCGGGCGCGCCAACCTGCCCCTGCTCGGCCGACACAACGCGCGCAACACCGTCGCCGCGCTGGCAATGGCGAGCGAAGCGGCAGGGGCGCCACTCGATCGACTGATCGCGGCCCTCCCCGGCTTCCGAGGAACCAAACGCCGTCAGGAGCTGGTCGGAATCACCAACGGTGTACACGTCTACGACGACTTCGCGCATCACCCGACAGCGGTTAGGGAAACACTCGCTGGCTTTCGAGAGCGCGTCGGGGGAAGACTGCTCGCGGTTTTCGAGCCGCGGAGCGCGACGGCGTCGCGGCGGTTGCACCAGGACGCATACCCCGATGCATTTGCGCCAGCGGACGTGTGCATCTTGGCACCGGTGGGCCGAAGCGAGATTTCGCCGGCGGAGAAGCTGGACACCGAGGCGATCGCGGAAGCGATCAGGAGTCGCGGCAGGGAAGCGCGTGCATGCGGGAGCGTGGGGGAAGTCGTCGAGGCAGCGGCCGCGGAAGCGAGGACCGGGGACACGATCGTGGTCATGTCGAACGGCCGGTTAGAGGATGCCCCGGATAGAATACTGCTCGCGCTCATGCAGCGCTGACACTGTCGCTGTCGCTGTCGCTGTCGGGGGCGCCTAGCTCCTAGGGTACTTCGCAGTCGCCTGCCCGGCTTCCTTCCAGCCCTTGATCCCCCCACGCATGATGTGAACGTTCGTCGTACCCGTTCGTGGAGGCTCGCTCGGCAGCCTTATCGGATGCCGTACACCACGTGCTGGAGCAGTAGAAGATCAGATCCTTGCTCTTGTCTTCTGGAAGTTGCGCGAGCTCGTACTCGGAGGATGACGTCAGCATGATCGCATCGGGGACCGTGCCGTGCTTTTCGCGCGTACCCGCCGAGTTGGCGTCGACCGCGACAGCGCCGGACTGGAGAGCCTTGCTAGCGTCTTCGACGGAGATCTCCGGGGTATCCGCGGTCGCGGGGTTGGCGCCCTTGCAGCCAACCAAGAGGACGGCGAGAACGAGAGGGAAGAGGAGTGTTCGCATAGGAAGAGCCTAGAGCTAGCTCGTGCGCAAGCAAGGCCCGGTCGCCGCGTCGGTCATTGGCAATGAACCGGCGCAGTCTCGAGCTCGGGCGGCATCCTTTCCCAAACATAGCCTGCTTTTGCGCGGTCGAAGGCCATTTCGAACAGTTTTCGCATGTACTCGGTGTCGAACTCCCCATGTGACTCCTCGGTGAAGTCCGCCGGGATGTACGCGAGGTTGAAGTCCAAACCGTCGCGGCAAGTTTGGAGGTAGATACGGTAGAGGTCGCCGATCCCTTGCGTCCGAACGAGCGAGTCGAGCGAGCGGCCCGCGATGGGGAAGAGCTTGTTGCGCACCTGTTCGTATTTCGGATCGAGGCGTGAGTTGCGGATGATGTAGACCTTGGGCCGGCCGGGAACCGCGAGCTTCTCGAGGATGTGGTCGTAGTCGATGCCAATGGGATAGAGGAACACTTGCGCGGCTGCGCCACCGTCAACGTGCAGCTCGTCGTACTTCACGCCATCTGCTTCGACCTCGATGAGCACGGGGGAAAACGCGACGGGAATGGAAGCCGAAGCAAGGAGGACCCGGCGAATCAACTTCAGGGCGTCGGGATGACCGCTGTTTGCGATGGCGCCGATGCGCCAAATGACAGGCCGCATCGAATCGAGATTCGCAGTGCCGATGTTCAACGAACGGCCCTTGCGATGCTCGGCGGCGATTCTCTCCATGACCTCTTCATCGACGTGCTGCGCGATCAGTGCTTGGAGCGGGCCCGTGGTCGCCATGGCGTCGGTGCGCAGGGCCCTGATCAGTCCGCGCTCCTTGTAGACGTCCTTCGCGGTGAGCCCCACGGAGACTTTCTCGAGCACGTCGTCGTATTCGGGTCCGAGGAATGCGAATGGGGCAACCAGTGCCCCCGCGCTAACCCCAGTGACGGAGGTGAACTCCGGCCGGTCCCCGGCTGCGGTCCATCCCAACAGCAACCCAGCCGCAAATGCGCCGTTCTCGCCACCACCGGAGATCGCAAGATAGGTGTGCCGGCGACCGTACACACCCGAGTAGCGCTCCTTGATCTCGGCCCTGCTCTTCGCGAACCAATCGTGGTCCCACGGTGGAGGCGCGTCGCCCCACATGCGCACGCGCGGAATGCCCAGCACCTCGGCGTCTTCGATGTGCTCCATCGGAAGCGGGGAGCGCTTCGGAACGTGGGCGCATGCCGTGACGAGCACGAGCGCTGGAACGAACACCGAGCGTAGGACTCGGGAGCGCGCAGGAAGCCTCATGACGAGTGCATTATCACGAAGACCCAGGCCCTGAGAACCTCCCTCGCGCGGTATCGTGCTTTCGGACAGTGGGGTATGGTGCGGGCATGGCTATAGAAAGTGTCCCGCGCGCGAATGTCGAGGCTTCGATCGAGCGTTCTGCGCAAGAGGTTGTTCAAGCGTTCCTCTCCGCCCTCGAACGGCTGGACTTCGACGGCGCGTTCGAGCTCGCGGCTCCGGACATTCAGTGGGTGAACGTTCCGTGGAAGACCGCCACCAACAAGGCCGGGTTTGAAAAGATGCTTCTCGGCATGTTTCGGGACACCACCCGCTTCGAGGTGGAATTCTTGGACATTCATGAGCGTGGGGACGGCGTCGTGTATACGGACCGCATCGACATCGTCGAAGGCGGTGGCCTGTCGATGACCCTGCCGGTCCAAGGTGAATTCCGCGTCAAAGACGGCCTCGTCACCGAGTGGGTGGACCGATTCAGCTGGATGAAGGCGATTGCCGCTATCAGCCGAAGCCTGCCTGGCATCATCAAGCATCGCCTGGCTAGATAGACGCCCCGCGTCAAGTGCCACCCGTGGGTTGGGTGGTCGTCCTATTGCAAAATTGCTAAGTTCCGCCGCCACGAAATCGAAACACCACGGCCAAGGGCCGGGAGAGGTGGACATGACACGTATATTAGCTTTGATCGGGTTGTGCGGATTGATCACCGCAGCGGGTTGCAGCTCTGACAGCTCCAGCGGCCCCGGTAGGGACTACTCCGCAACGATCATCCGCACGACGTATGGAGTTCCGCACATTACGACGGACAACTACGGTGACCTCGGATTTGGCCAAGCCTACGCGTACGCGCAGGACAACTTTTGCCTCTTCATGCGGGAGGTCATCATTTCCAACGGCCAGTCCGCGCTCGCCTTCGGCGAAGAGGACGGGGACGTCGATGCGGACCACGTGTACACCTTCTTCAACTCGGACCAGATGATCGAGGAGGAGCTTTTTCAAGGCGTGACCGACAACATGCGGGAAGCGCTGCTGGGGTACGCCGCCGGGTTCAATCAGTACTTGACAGATACCGGAGTTGATAGACTGGCGGAGGACTGCCGCGGTGAGGACTGGGTCCGCCCGATCACCGACGTCGATGTCGGCAAGGTGATCCGCAAGATCATCCTGTTTGCAAGCACCGACCGCTTCACTTCCGCCATCATGACTGCCGAGCCACCGACCCAGTCGATGGCGCAGCTCCTCCCAATGGAAAGCACTCTGTACGATGTCCGCGATCCAATGCCTGACCCGGTCACCTTCGGCAGCAACGGATACGGCATCGGCTCCGACAGCTCTCAGACGGACAAGGGCCTCCTTCTCGGCAACCCCCACTTTCCCTGGCGCGGCAGCCTCCGGTTCTACATGCAGCATCTGACGATCCCGGGCGAGCTCGACGTCATGGGCGCCACTATCACCGGGCTTCCGATCGTTCTCATCGGCTTCAATAGCAACATCGCGTGGTCACACACCGTGTCGACCGCGCGACGCTTCACGATGTACGAGCTCCAGCTGGTGGAAGGCGACCCACTGAAGTACCACTACGATGGCGAAATCCGCGACATCGAGGCGGTGCCGGTCACCATCGAGGTCTTGCTCGAGGATGGGACCACCGAGGAGCGCACACAGAACATCTACTTCAGCCATTTCGGACCGATCATCGACGGTGGCGTGCTCAGTCCGCTCATCGGCGGCTGGCCGATCGCCCTCACGGGGAGGACACTCCTCACGTATCGAGACGCGAACCTCACCAACAATCGGGCCACGACGTACTGGGAGGCGATGGACAAGTCGCAGTCGATCGACGATCTCGAAGAGGCGTCCAAAATCATCGGCAATCCGTGGGCCAACACGATCGCCGCCGACCGCAACGGTGAGGCGTTCTACGGTGACATCACCGTCGTGCCACACGTCTCGACGGAGAAGCTCGACCTCTGCAACGACAGCTTCATCACGATGCAGATCAACGATGCCGGCTTCCCGGCACTCAATGGCTCCAAGAGCGACTGCGAGTGGGGCGACGACGAAGGCGCGCCGCAGGAAGGGATCTTCGGCTACGACAACTTGCCGAAGCTCCGAACCCGGGACTATGTTGGCAACTCCAACGACAGCTACTGGCTGAGCAACCCCGACGACCTGCTCACGGGCTTCTCGCGAGTCATCGGCCGTGAAGAGGTCCCGCAGAGCCTTCGTACGCGGCAGGGCTTCACGCAGGCTGAGGCGCGCATGAACGCCATGGATGGAAAGAGCGACACGCCTGGATACAACCTCGCACTCCTACAGGACATGCTCTACAGCGACATGGACATTGCCGAGCAGATGACCCGCACGGACGTCGTCGCGATCTGTAACGCGGTGGCTGATTGGTCGGCAGGGGACTGCGACCCGGATGCGGAAGGGGACCAGCCGTACAGCCAGAACCCGACCGAGGCGGCGGCAGCCTGCACCATCCTCGCCGATTGGGACGGGCTCTACGAAGTCGACAGCGTCGGCTCTTCGGTGTGGCGAGAGTTCTGGACCCGCGTGCGCAACGCGGCCAACCTTTGGGCCGTTCCGTTCGACGCAACGGACCCCGTCAACACTCCGAACACGCTCAATGACGAGGACGCGGGCGTGGTCGAGTCCGTACGTTGCTCTCTGGGCGGTGCTGTCGATCGACTTGTCACCGCCGAGATCCCACTCGACCGGCCTTGGGGCGAAGCACAGTTCCGCTGGAACGGGGATCGTACCGAACGGATTCCCATTCACGGAGGCCGCGGGCAGTCCACCTTCAGTGTGATCGGCTCGAACCTGGTAGACGGCGAGGGCTACTCCGATATCCCGGCCGGTAACAGCTACATTCACACCGTCACCTGGGACGACACCGAGTGCCCCGTCGCATTTGCAGTGCTGACCTATTCGCAGTCGGTCGACCCGGCGTCCCCGCACTACTCCGACATGACCGAGGTCTACTCAGCCGGTGGCTGGAACGACATGCCGTTCTGCCCGGACGACATCGAGGCGGCAAAGATCTCGGAAACGCAGGTCAGCACGAACTAAGCCTCCGAAAACTAGTCGGGGTCCTGACCGGCTGGCATCCTGCGGTTGATGCGCTCCTGTGTACGATCGATCCTCGCGGTCATCATCCTCGGGAGTGCGTCTGCCGGGCTGGCCCAAGAGCCGGATGCGGGGGACCAACCCGCGCAGGACACCGGCACTCTGCCCAAGCAGGAAACCGAGGACAAGCACCCTCGCCTCGTGAAGCCTGAAGGCGACCGGGAGGATAACGAGCAGCTTGGCGGAGAACCGTCGCTCACCGAAATCAAGCAGGAGCCTGCTGCCAAAGTGGACGGCAAGGAGGGCTCGGAAGCCGAGAGCCCTCCGGAGGAGTGCGACCTCGATTGCCTCGAGGCTCAGCTCGACGAAGAAGATGACAAGGAGCAGCGAAAGAAACGCACCCTAGACGTCGCCAGGGAGAGCGGTTCGATTAGCGAGGATGTCTCGGATGACGTCGGGGACGCCCTCTCCGCCGAGCCGAGCACCACCACACTTGCCGAGGCCGAGCCTGACGTTCCGGACGACCGAAAGCTGCCGATGCGTCTTGGGCCGGTGCGAATCCGGATCGGCAAGAGTGACGACTGGATCGGAATTGGTTTTGCCGCGCAGATGGAGTTCGAGTACGACCAACAGTTCGCGGGAGGGGGAGCTCAGAAAAGCTCGCAAGAGACGCTCGAATTTCGCCGGATCCGGACGACCCTATCGAGCTCGTTCATCGACGGCCGGATCCGGAGCCGCTTTCAGATCAATCTCACGCCGAGCGCATTCGAGCTCATCGACATGTGGTTCGCGTTCACGCGCTTCAAGTTCGCGACATTTCGCGTGGGGCAGTTCAAGATCCCCTATGACCGCTACCGCGCGCAATCCTTTGCCGCCCTGTCGTTCATCGACTGGTCGCCCACCACCCGCATGTTCGGCTCCGAGCGCCAGGTCGGCGCGGAGATGCTGGGCATCGGGGGCTTTCTCAAAGCGGAGTACGCCATCGGCGTCTTTAGCGGGACCAATGCGCGCGCTTCCCACGGTGTCGGTATCACCGAGGTTTACGGGGAAGTGCCGCAAAACGCCTCGGACTTCGGATTTGGCGAGGTCATCAGCGAGTTTCATCCCGAGCTAGTGGCCCGCGGTGCGAAGAACTTCGGGAAGATCAACACCGACACCAACAGCGATGTGACCGGGAGCAAGGAGCTTCGACATAGCGTAGGCGCCGGCATCGCTTGGGACGCCCGCCCCAAAGCTGTCCAGGACCTGGGCCTGCGGCTTTCCGCGGAGTGGCTCGGCAAGATCCGTCACGTGCACATGAACGTCGTCAGCTACCTGGCTTGGTATGAGCCCTGGCAGGGAGGCAAGATCCTCTTTGGCCCGATCGGCTTCATGGCGGAGACTGGCTATCGGTTCTCCCTGATGTGGGAGCTCGCTCTGCGGTACAGCGTCACCTATCTCACCCCGTGGCTCCGGAGCGACG
>PVMK01128691.1_pt1 | contig 10974 bp, 6 predicted proteins | sample 1853481 | NCBI WGS metagenome assembly PVMK01 (sample SAMN08533507, study PRJNA380276) | Marine sediment metagenome, whole genome shotgun sequencing project. | reverse complement strand
CCGCCGACAGGATCAGCGAGCCGGGGTTGACCTTGTCCATGCCCGTGTACTTGGGGGCGGTACCGTGCGTCGCCTCGAAGAGGCCGATGTCGTCCGACATGTTGGCGCCGGGACCTAGGCCTAGACCGCCGACGAGGGCGATGGCAGCATCCGACATGTAGTCGCCGTTGAGGTTCGGCAGTGCGAGCACGCTGTACTCGTCGGGGCGGGTCTGGATCTGCTGGAAGATCGAATCGGCGATACGGTCCTTGACCAGGATCTTGCCCTCGGGCATCTTGCCGTCGTACTCGTCCCACAGGCGCTTTTCGCTGATCGTCTTGTCGCCGAACTCGCGCTCGGCCAGCTCGTAGCCCCACTTGGCGAATGAGCCTTCCGTGAACTTCATGATGTTGCCCTTGTGGACCAGGGTGACCGAGGGCAGGTTGTGGTCGACCGCCCACTGCAGGGCCTTTCTCACGAGACGCTCGGTGCCGAAGGTCGAGATCGGTTTGATCCCGATGCCGGAATCCAGGCGGATTTGACGGCCTGTTCGTTCCTTGATGAGCTCGATAATGGCGAGCGCCGTTTCGCTGCCCCGCTCGAAATCATAACCCGCGTACACGTCCTCGGTGTTCTCACGAAAGATGATGAAGTCGACCTTGTCGGCATATTTGTTGGGCGCGGGCACTCCCTCGAAATAGCGAATCGGGCGAACGCAGGCAAAGAGGTCGAGGTACTGGCGGAAACGCACATTGATCGACCGGAAGCGTGGGCACACGCTGTCGTCATGGCCGCAGTTGTCGCAGGTGCCGCCGTGGTTCTGCTGATGTGCGCAGTTGAGGCAGACATGGGTCTCCTCGCCGATCGGGGTCGTGAAGGGGCCTTTGATGGCGATCTTGAGGTGGCGGATGGCGTCCACGGTCTCCTCGGGGAACTCACTCCCGTAGTGTTGGAGTCCTTCGAGACCGGCGTAAAGCGGGCACCAGGCGATCGCGCGGCTGCCCCCGTAGCTCTTTTCAACTGCGGCATTCACCACCTTCTCCATCACCGGGCTGATGTCGAGTCCGATGCCGTCTCCGCGGAGCGTGCCGATGATCGGCCGGTCGCCGATGATGAGCTTGCCGTCAACTGACGTAATGAGGTCGCCCTCGGGAATCGTCACTTCTTTGAATTCGACCACGGGATGCCTCCAGAATTTGAGAATCGGTCGTCTGACCGCGGCAGCATGATACGCAAGATGCCGCAGCTTGTCTACGTCGTGAGTTAAGACTTTTGAGTTATGAGTTGAGTTTTGAGTTACTCGGGCCCTTCCGGCTTCGCCCTTTGGGCTACGCCGTGACCACGGCGGGCGCGGTGATGAGATGACAACTCAAAACTCACAACTCAAACCTGGGCCTTAGTACAGTGATGGAGTGACCAACACGTCCCCGATTCCGGTTTTGGTGGCATCTATCGTCTTGGCGACAGCGGCGTGCGCCGTTCTGCCTCGCCGCACCGGCGACGTGAATGAGATCCGTGATGCCGGCGAGCTTCGGGTAGCGGTTCGGCCCGGCTTCTCTGACGCTTCGCGCGATGGGGCTGGCGAGCTCGACGAAACCAGCTTGCTGACCCAGCTTGCATCGCGTCTTGGAGTGCGATTGCGCTGGGTCGAATGTGCTCGTCACGACCAGGTCCTGGAATATCTTCGGGCCGGAGTCGCGGACATCGGGGTCTCGCGGTTTTCTCCGGCCTCGCTTCTCAATCAGGATCTGCGTCCGACGACTGCCGTCGACTGGGCGGAGGATGTCCTGGTTTGCGCAAGGGACTCCACCCTTGACGGTCTCGAATCGGTTCGCGGTTCGACGGTTCACATGCACCGATCTCGGGTGGATGACGACCTCCGCGCATTCCTGGTAGAGCGAGGCTTGCGCGTGGAGGAGGTCCCTGAAGAGGTGCCGATCGAGGAGATCTTGAGACGCGTAAAGCTCGGCCGTTACTCACTGACGGTGGTCGACACAGGGCTCGTACACACCGCCCGGAGCTCGGTGAGGGTGCGGATACTGGCGGAGATTTCCCAGCGCCGTGGCTTGGTATGGGCGGTGCGCCAGGAGAATCCTGAGCTGAACCTCGCGATCGACCATTTTCTCTTTGCCGAGCGCGTCCTGTCGCGTACCACCAGAAGATCGATCTGTCGTGATTTGAGGGAGATCCGTCAGACCGGGATTCTTCGTCTCGTGACCAGGAACTCCCCTACCACATGCACCGTAAACCGTGGCGGTCTCGAGGGATTCGAGTACGACCTTGCTCTCGAATTCGCGCGCTCTCTCGGAGTTCGGCTCGAGCTCTCGATCCCACCGCCCGACGTCGATCCGATGGAATGGCTCGAACAGGGGTACGGCGACCTCGCCGCTCTCCACCAACCCGTGGCGCCCTGGGAAGGGGGATCGTTCCTCATCACCGCACCGTACCGGAAAGTGGATCTGGTGAGCGTGGTTTCGGTGAGAGCGAACCCGCCGGCATCGGTCGAGGACCTGGCCGGCGTACGAGTCGCGGCCGCGCGCCCCGTCGCCGAGCTCTGCCGAATGCTTCCGCTGCCGGCGCCGATGAGGGCCGTGCCCCCTGCGGCCGGTGCGGACGGCTTCAACGCGATGCTCGAGGTCGCGCGGGGCAATTGGCCGGTGGCGGTGGTCGATGAGGATGCGGCGAAGCTGGAGGTCGCCAATCGAACCGATCTCATGATCGGTGTGGTTGTCCTGCCGGATGCAGAGCTGGTCTGGATCCTCAACTCATCTTCCCCGCGTCTATTCCGCGTCGCGGACCGGTTCCTGCGAGAGGCGCAAAGGTCGGGCCTCGTGCGGCAGCTCGTGTACAACGAGTTCGGATCGTGGCAGCGGTATCGGCGCCGCAGTCTTCTGCCGACGCCCGAAGGAAACCTCAGCCCTTACGACGAGCTGTTGCAGTGGGCGGGTCGGCTATACGACATTGATTGGCGGCTGCTGGCTTCGCTCATGTACGAGGAATCGCGCTTCGATCCGGATGCGGTGGGCCCGGGCGGATCAGCGGGCTTGTTCCAGTTCATGCCGGGCACGTGGCGCGACCTCGGCGTCGAAGATCCGCATGACCCGGCCGAGGCGGCGGAAGCCGGCGGGCGTTACCTGCGGAGACTGATGGATGGGTTCGGCGATCTGGGGCTGTCGGATCGAGTGGCGATGGCGCTCGCAGCTTACAACGTGGGACCCCGTCACGTCTTTGACGCTCGCCGTTTGGCGCGGGAAATGGGGCTCGACGCGAATCGATGGTCAGGGTCGGTCGAGACCGCCATGCTGCTTCTGGACGATCCCGAGGTTGCGCGTCGCTTTCCGGCCGGAGTGTGCCGGTGCCGGCGCGCCGTCGGCTACACACGACGCATCCTACGCCGCTACGCCGCCTACACCGAGCAATTTCCACCCGCATGAATCAGATAAGAGTTAAGAGTTTTGAGTTTTGAGTTTTCCGCCACCCGTCCTTCGTTCCTGAGGGAGGGCTGGGTGGCAACTCAAAACTAAAAACTAAAAACTTGTAGCGCTCGTGGGCGGGGGTGCGCAATTCCGAATTCAGAATTCCGAATTCATCAGATGCCATTCTCCTCGAACATGTCCCTCATCGACAGCAGGGTCTTGGCGAAGTTCGTCTCCTTGAGATACTCGTGCAGCTCCTTACGGTCCTCCCCGGCTTTTAGCTTCTTGTCGACCTTCGACGTGATCTCGTAGAAGACCGAGAGCGAATGCAGACCGAGACGCGAAAAATTGGCCTCGTACCAGTCACTTGCGGTGACCTGATCCCACACGAACGGCGCAGGGGTGACGTCGCTGGACCACACTCCCTCGGCGATTGCCGTGACTTCGCGATAGAGCTCGCGGAGGACGGTTTGGTGATCGTTGTTGCCGAGCGCATCGCTGAGTCTCTTCTTGGGACCGACCGCTGTCGCTGCATCGTCGCCTTTTTCCGCTGCCGGTTCGGTCTCGTCGCCGGCGTCAGCCTGGCCGCCTTTGAGGCCGTCTTCTTCGGGCTCAGACTCACCGGGGTCGTGACCTTCGACGGGAATCTCGACGCTCTGGATGTCATCCTCGGCGGTCGCATCGCTAGTCGTTTGATCCTCGTTCGAGTGGTTCTGGGAACCGGCCGCGGTCTGCACCGGTCGCCGTGGTGGGCCTGGTTCCTCGGGTTCCGCCGCGGAGAGGGGCGGCTCGGAAGCAGCATGAGGTTCCTCTTCAGCTGCGTTCTCGGTTGCGGCCGCCGGCGGAGCGGTGTCCTCATGCAGATCGGACGCCGGCGGGCCGATCTCCTCGCCCGCGGCTGCGGCGCGGGCCTTTTCAGCGGCTTTGCGGAATCGGAGATGGAACGTGCCGAGGAATGAAAGCTCCGTTTCGCTGATCGGACGCGCGCGTCCCAGCTTCGCTCGCATCACGTCGAGCTCGAGGAAACGGGCCTGAAGGAGCGCCCGGTTCGGCGCGAGATTGACGAAGTCGGGGAATCGGTCCTCGTTCTTCTCGAGAATCAAGATGAGGTCGGGGAAGGTTGCGTAGTCCATGATCTGCTGGTACTGCCCCTCGTACCAATCGATGGACTTCTCCCTCTCCTTGGCTGCCACGAGGTGCTCGAACACCTCCTCCGGCAAGCCCTTGCGGTACCACTCGTCGCCATACACGCGCTCCAGCACCTCACGAATGACGACGCGCAGGTCACCGAGGACCTCGGAAACGATGCGATACGCATCGATGTTCTGTTCCATCCAGTCCATCTACGAATACTCCCAACCGCGATTCATGATCGTGACATTCGAGATTACCACGGGAGATGTCTAACTGTTACCAAGCCCGCTCCCATCCGGAAACTCCCGAGGCGACAGCTTAGTTCTCACCGGGTGTCGAGCCCGCATATCTCACCACCGCGCTACTGCGGCCCGCGATGTGGTGAGATATGTGGCTAGCGCGCTGGCGATATTCGGTGTCAGTCGGTCTCGAGCGCATATGCGAATTCGGGATACTCGGGACTGTCCTCGACGAGAAAGATGTGGCATGTCTCACAGTCCATCGGGATGGTGTACTTGCCGTCTGAGGTCGACATTTCATCGTCATGGCATCGCCAACACCCTGGAAAATCGTCGTGGCCGATGTTGTTGGGATGGGTTTCCCAATTGGTGTCCATCTCCGGGAACACGATCTTGCCGTAGGCCTGAGCGGCCCACTCGGCGCCCCGCGCCACGAGCTCTGGATCTCCGGCCGCGAGCTCGGGGTACTCGGTCGCGTAAAAATCAGCAACAATCGTCTGAACCGCGGCCATTCCTGCTGCGTGGGATTCGTATTCGCCTTCTATCGCCTCGATGGCCTGGCGTTTGTAGAAGGGCAGGTCAACGAGGTCCGGATGGGTGTCGATGATCCAGTCCATCGCCTTGCTCGGAGGATGGAAGGTGTGCGTCGGCCGGTTATGGCAGTCGATGCAGTCCATGATGCGGGCCGCGTCTCTCGTCGCCTGCGGCGGCAGCTCGTCGCCGTCGCGGGTGTAGACACGGGTCTCGCCGTCGGCAGTCGTGAGCTCGACCCAGACGATCTCCTCGCGACTCTCGTCGGAGGAGATAAACCGGATACGGTTGTCAGAGTAAATGTGCCACCAGTGGATCCCACCGGCACGTCCGATGTCCAGGCTGCCGCCTCCGGTGCGCAGCAGCATCGCCGTGTACGAGGGGGTGTTCTCCTCGTCAGTTCCGTATCTCGAGAAAATCCGCAGCTTGTCGCCGTGGTGCTTGTTGGGCCAGTGGCACTGCTCGCACGTTTCACGCGCCGGGCGCAAGGTATGGAGCGGGGTCGTGATGGGGTGCTCATAGGTACCGAGAGCGGTGTGCCATACCTGGCGCAACCCGTCGAGCTTTGATTTCACGAACCACGATGCGCCGGGGCCGATATGACATTCGACGCAAGCCACTCGGGAGTGCGGCGAATCCTGGTACGCGGTGAACTCCGGCTGCATGATCGTGTGGCAGGTTTCGCCGCAGAAACTGACCGTCTCCATCTCCTCGATGGCGAAGAACGAGGCCGCACCGAGGATGACGGTGTTGAGTGCAGTCATGATGATGACGATGGTCGCGAAGCGACGCATATTGGGATCGTTGAAATCGAGCTTTGGAAAGGTCGTGAGCTCTTCTTCGGTAGCGCCTTCCTTGATGAGCTTGCGGCGCCGCCGCCACATCCCGATCGGGATCTCGATAAGACCGAGGACGAAGATCGCGGGAAGGACAACGTACGCGAAGAGCCCGATATAGGGGTTGTCGAGACCTCCAAACAGCTGGGCGACGAGGAAGACGATGATCAGGAGCCCCGACATCGTCGTGAGCACGATACCGGCGATCGTGAGGCCGTTGTTAGCGTAGTTGAAGAGCCTCCCGAAGAACTTCCGGCGATCACCAGGTGTCGCTGCCATGTCTACCATCCCCCTTCAATTCGGATCCCCACTCGTAAACCGCGGGGATCCTATCATTCGATCTGCATATGGACAACTCTTCAAATGACCTTGTGACGAGGACGTCTAGCCGGGAAGGGCCCAGATGGGCATGGAGGTAGCTGACCCCAGGAACGTTGTGAGGTGTTTGCTATGACGATCTGTCTCAATATCAGGTAGATTACTGAACTTGAATATTTCGTCACATAGAGATACCTTTCATCGGCGAGCGAGGAGACGCCTGGCGTCAGGAGGAGCACATGCAGCCTGGTCGAGCCTTGGTGGGGACTGAAGGACGGCGGTGGGTGAAGATCTTGGTTGCGGTGATGGCGGCCATCACCCTCCACATCGCGGCCGCGGGCGCCCAAGGTAACGATGATTGCCTGATGTGCCACGAGGACCCGGACCTCGTGGGCGAGCGCCACGGCATCGAGGTCCCGGTCTTCATAGATCCCGAGGCGTTTGCCGCGTCGGTTCACGCGGACTTCGGATGCATCGACTGCCACATGGATCTCGACGGCGTGGAGCTGCCGCACGACGAGGAGCTCGAGGCGATCGACTGCACGATGTGTCACGACGACGTAGGGGAGGAGCTCGCGGCGGGCCCTCACGGAGCGTGGGCGGAGGACAAGGACTCGCCCGCCGCGAAATGCATGAATTGTCACGGCGCCCACAACGTGCTGTCGCCGGACGACCCGGCGGCGCCGGTGAGTTCCGCGCGTTCAGAAGAGCTCTGCGGCCGCTGCCACCCGAGGGAGCTGCGCCAGGTCGCAAAGAGCCCGCATGCGCGGAGCGCCGACAACGGACCGGCCGCGAGCTGTGTCAGCTGTCACTCGGGTCACGCCGCGAAGCCGCCGCAGGGTGAGCAGGAGGAGGTCGCGATCTGCGGAACCTGCCACGAGCGGCAGACGACAGAGCATCGGCGGAGCCTGCACGGGCGGGCGGCGGCCGCGGGTGACGAGCTGGCGCCGAGCTGCGTAACCTGCCACAAGCACCACGCGATCCTGCCGCCTACGAACCCCGCCTCGCCGACATCCACCATGAACGTTCCTCTTCTCTGTGGGCGCTGCCACCACGAAGGAACGGAGGTATCCGAGACCCACGACATCCCCCAGGACCGGATCCTCGAGAACTACTCGCTCTCGATCCATGGTGAGGGCTTGTTCAAAAAAGGGCTGTCGGTCACTGCGGTCTGCACCTCGTGCCACACCTCGCACGACATCCTCGAGCACACCGATCCCCTTTCGAGCATTCACCGCGACAACGTCGCCGCAACCTGCACCGTCTGCCACTCGCGCATCGAGGAGGTGCACGTCAAGATCGTTGAGGGGCGTCTGTGGGAAGAGCAGCCGCACCAGATCCCGTCCTGCGTCGAGTGCCACCAGCCACACAAGATCCGCCGGGAGCTGCTGACGGCCCTGGGCGCCGCGAACCGCAACTGCATGCGCTGCCACTCCGATCCCGAGCTCGAGATGGAGCGCGACGGCGAGCCGGTCTCACTGTTCGTTGACGAGACCGCGTACGACATCGCCTCCCATGCCGGAACGGCGTGCGCCCAGTGTCACACGCAGGTGACCCCATCGCACGAGCGGGCCTGCGACACGATCACCCGGCCCGTGGACTGCAGCACCTGCCACGCAGAAGTCGTGCAGAAGTACAGCCTCAGCATCCACGGTTCTCTCTCCTCGGCGGGTGACCCCGATGCGCCGGTGTGCCTCGACTGCCACGACAAACATGCGACCGAGAGCAAGCGCCTACCGACCTCTCCGACCTATCCCCGGAACGTCCCTGATCTGTGCGGAAGGTGCCATCGCCAGGGGGAGAAGGCCGCAACCAGGATCGAGTCGGAGATCGCCGACATTGTTGGCAGCTACGAGATGAGCATCCACGGCAAGGGGCTGATCGAGGCCGGTCTGGTGGTCTCCGCGACCTGCACCAACTGCCACACCGCACACAGTGAGCTTCCCGCGGACGACCCCGACTCGTCGGTTAACAGCGCCCACGTGGCGGAGACCTGCGGCACCTGTCACCACGGTATCGAGGAGATCTTCCTCACCAGCGTGCACTGGCCAGGAAACACCGAGACCGACCGCGAGCTGCCGACCTGCGAGAGCTGCCACACCTCGCACACCATCTCGCGTACCGACGCGACCGGCTTCCGCCTGGCGATGATGAACCAGTGCGGACGCTGCCACGAGAGCGAAGCAGAGACCTTCTTCGACACCTACCACGGCAAGGTCTCGCGGTTGGGCTCGGAGGGCGCGGCCAAGTGTTACGACTGCCACGGCACCCACGACATCCTGCCCCCGATCGATCCCAACTCCTCCTTGAGCCACGACAACGTGGTGGACACCTGCGCCAAGTGTCACCCCGGTGCGCACCGCAAGTTCGCCGGCTACCTCACCCACGCCACTCACCACGATCCCGACAAGTATCCCTTCCTCTTCTACTCCTTCTGGTTCATGACCGCGCTACTGGCGGGCACGATGACCTTCGCCATCCTCCACACCCTGGCCTGGTTGTGGCGGCTGCTGCGCACCCGTGACAAGTGGGTGATGCACAAGGAGGCGCCGCAGGAGCGACTGTACGAGAGGTTTTCCCTCACCCACCGGCTGATGCACCTGACGATGCTGCTGTCCTTCTTCACCCTTGCCCTGACCGGCATGACCCTGAAGTTCTCGTACATGGGGTGGGCGACCGTGCTGTCGCGGATGCTGGGCGGTTTCGCCACGATGGGTGTCTTGCACCGGATTGCGGCGATCGTGCTCATCGCGCTCTTCATATTCCATCTGACAAGGGTCTGGAAGGGGCGCAAAGAGTCCGGTAAGTCCTGGTTTGCCTATATCTTCAGCACGAACTCGCTGATGTTCAACTTGACCGACATCCGCCAGATCTGGGAGTCGATCAAGTGGTTCTTCGGAGCGGCCCGCGCCCCCACTACGGCCGCTTCACCTACTGGGAGAAGTTCGACTACTTCGCGGTCTTCTGGGGTGTCTTTATCATCGGGTCGACCGGGCTTCTCCTCTGGTTCCCCGTCTTCTTCACCCGGTTCTTGCCGGGGTGGGCGGTCAACGTCGCCACCATCATCCACTCTGACGAGGCGTTGCTGGCGGTGGCGTTCATCTTCACCATCCACTTCTTCAACACCCACTTCCGGCCCGACAAGTTCCCGATGGACCCGGTGATCTTCACCGGCCGCGTGTCGCTGGAGGAGCTCAAGCACGACAAGCCCGCCGAGTACGAGGCGCTGATGGCCAGCGGCACGATTGCCGAGATCGAGGAGCGATTGGTCGACGCCTTCCCGAAGCGGCTCGAAAAGGCGTTCAAGACTTTCGGCTTCATCGCCCTCGGCATCGGGCTGACCCTGATCGCGCTCATCGTCTACGCGATGCTGTTCGGATACCGGTGAGGCGTTGAACGTTACACGTTAGAATGTTGAGTATGCAGCGTCCGGGTGGGTGGGAAACGTTGAACGTTCAAACGTTCTAACGGGATAGTCAGCCTTTGAGGAGCTCCTGAATGCTCTCGACGAGCTCTTCACCGGTGAAGGGCTTGTCGAGATAGGTGTTGGCATTCAGATTCCGGTCGCGGAGCACCAGACGGAGCTCGGGACGGCCGCTGACGATACAGATCTTGAGCCCGTTGAACGTCTCGTCGCCCTTGAGTTCGCCGAGCAGCTCCATCGCATCCGTCCCGGGCATGTTGATGTCGAGGGTCATGGCGTGCGGGAGCTCGGAACGCACGAGAGAGAGGGCCTCGGTGCCGTTGTGGGCGACGATGACCGTCGCGCCGCTGTCCTCGAGCACCGTCTTGATAAAGTCGAGTTGATCGGGCTCGTCCTCGGCGACCAGGATCTTGCGTCCGCTCAGTGGCATGTAGGGCTCCTTGGATTCTTTTCGTGATGCGTTCCGATCACGATGTAGCCATACGCTATCACAGGGAATTTCCAGCAACAAGGCGCGATGGCCGAAGCGTCAGGCGCCCTCGTCCTCGTCAACCAGCGACTGAACGAGGCCGGCGTAGCGGCGTTCGACCGTGAAGCCCTTGCTGTAGAAGAACTGCGGCCGGAAGAAACCCGTGGTCAACGACCGGCAGCCGGCGGTCCGCAGCCGGTTTCGCAGCTCCTCGATCAGCGCGCCGGCGATGCCGCGGCCCTGGAAGCCCTCGGCCACGACAATCTTGTCCATGTGCGCCGAGTAGGCGTCGGGCTGCTCCTCGTAGAAGAGGCCACCGATGAGATTGCCGCGCTCACTGATCGCGACCAGGAACCGGTGCTCGGGTCGAAACTGGACTTGGAGCCTGGCGGCGAGGAAGAGCCGGTGGAGCCGCCCCACTTCCTTGGCGCTGAGTGCGTGGCGGATCCGGTAGGGGTTGCCGTCACCGTCCTCGAGGGTGACCACCATCTCGCTCTGTTGGGTGCCGCCGGGGGCTGCCGCCACATACTGAACATCGTCATCGGGCCTCAGGTAGGGGTAGGAGAGCCGGGCAAGGAAGTAATCCTCGTCGGCGCCGAGGGACAGGTGGGCGCGAAGGTCGGCGACC
>PVMK01189322.1_pt1 | contig 10975 bp, 14 predicted proteins | sample 1853481 | NCBI WGS metagenome assembly PVMK01 (sample SAMN08533507, study PRJNA380276) | Marine sediment metagenome, whole genome shotgun sequencing project. | reverse complement strand
GGAGGCATCACCACGGTGCCGCCCGACTACGACCCAGGTGCCTCTCACCCCGACCCGTTCGCGCAGGATCCGGTGCTCTTCACGATCGACGCATCCAACTGGGAACAGCACGCATCCCACCTGACGGAAGGCCAGAAGGCGCTGTTGCTCGCCCATCCCGAAACCTGGCGGATGCCCGTCTACCGGACGCGGCGCTCGGCCTCGTACCCGAGCTGGGTCTACGAAGCGGTCGCCACCAACGCGACGCAGGCCCGGGTGATCATGGAGGGCAAAGGGGGGGTCGAAAACGCGAGCGTCAGCTCGCCATTTCCAATCCCCAAGAGCGGCGTCGAGGTGATCTGGAACCACAATCTGCGCTGGCGCGGCGTCTACGTGCGACGCGCAAACGGTCTGGCCGCGGTGACGCGGCGCGGGAAATATCAGGTCGTAGTGTCAGCCCAGGAGATCGGATTCCCGTACGGCTCCCAGCGCGACACCCCATTCAAGCGGAAGTATCCGAACGTCATGTTCGCCGTGAAATCCAAGGTCGTCGAACCGGCGCTGCTCGCGGGCAACGGATCGCTGGGGATCGAGACCATCAACCAGACACACGATCCGCGAAAGGTCTGGTCCTACAGCCAATCTCTTCGACGTGTCGTTCGCAATCCCTTCGTCGCTTACGATTTCCCAGCTGCCAATTCGGACAATCTGAGAACCGTCGACGACATTCAGCTCTTTCTCGGACCACCGGATCGCTTCGAGTGGAAGCTATTGGGGAAACGCGAAATCTACATTCCCTACAACGCCTACCGGATCAACAGCAACGCGATTTCGGCGAAAGACATCCTGCTCACCCACCACATCAACCCCGATCTTTCGCGCTACGAACTGCATCGGGTCTGGGTGGTCGAGGGCCTGCTCAAGAGCGACGAGAAACACGTCTACTCTCGCCGTGTCTTCTACATCGATGAAGACAGTTGGCAGATCGCGGCCGCCGATCTCTACGATCTGGATGGGAAACTCTGGCGGGTGGCCGAGGCTCACGCGATCAATTTCTACGAAGTGCCGGTGCTCTGGAGCACGCTGGAGGTCTTCAACGACCTGAAGGCGCGCCGTTACCTCGTCTCGGGGCTCGACAACGAAAACACTCCGCCGATCTTTGGAGAAACCACGGATCCGCGCGGTTTCAGTCCCAACGCCCTCAGCTACTACATCCGCTGATCGCTGGATTCGGAGCCAGGCCCGCTGGCGCTCGCGGCCGATGCGGCCCACGAGCGCCAAGTGGCGGATCCTCAGCTCGGATCTGGAGCGGGCGTGTCCGGGCCGCTCGGCGGCAGTTCGGGCATCGCGATCAACTCGGCATCCACGGCTCCGGTCAGCGACTCGAGAAACGCCTCGATCGCGCTCACCTGCGCGTCGTCGACCGGAATCCCGAGCTGGTACTCGGCCATGATGCGAATCATCTCGTCGAGTTCTTGGATCGAACCATCGTGAAGGTAGGGACCCGTCTTCGCGATATTGCGCAGAGACGGAACCTTGAACACGTTGTGGTCGGCCTCTTTACCCGTGACTTCCATGCGGCCGTGATCTTCGGTCGGGTACGGCTTGATGACACCGAGTTTCTGGTAGAGGCCGCCGCCGATCGCTGCCCCCTGGTGACACGTCGTGCAGCCGGCCGATGAAAACGCATCGAGTCCGGCGAGCTGCTCATCGCTGAGTGCGTTGTCATCGCCGGCGATGAAGGCATCGAACGGGCTCGGCGTCAGGAGCTTGCGCTCGAAAGCGCCGATGGCGTTTGCCATGTTGTCGTAGCTGATGGGCTTCTCTTCCTCGGGAAATGCAGCTGCGAAAAGCGGCGCGTAACCCGGGATCGAATCCAGTACCGCGACCACGGCCTCTTCCGACGGCATCGCCATCTCGATCGGATTCAGAACGGGCCCCTTCGCCTGCTCTTCGACATCCGCTGCACGCCCATCCCAGAACTGCGCGATGTGGAGAGCGGCGTTGTAGACGGTGGGTGAATTGCGACCGCCGACCTGCTCGCGGTGGCCGGTGGAAGTCGGCAGCCCGTCGACGCCGTGGCGATCGAGAAGGTGACAGGTGTTGCAAGAGACGTCGTGATTCTTTGAAAGCCGCGGCTCGTAGTAGAGGGCTCGGCCCAATTCGACCTTCGCGGGCGTGATGGCGTTCTCCGGATTCGAAGCTTCAGCGGGAAGCACGCCAAAAACAGCTGCGGCTCGCTTGCGAAGTGCGCTGCGGTCGAGAGCCGGCGCAGCCGCTTCGGGCGCCGCCGCCTCGGTTGCGGATTCGGGAGTATCGGTGACCGCATCCGATCGCTCTTCTCCACCGCAGCCAACGAGCAGTGCCGCGATGATGGACACCACCGAGAACACACCACATCGCATCGCATTCCGGGTCTTGCGCGATTGTTCTGACCGGCTCATTCCCTTCCCTCCTGCGTTTGTCTGCGCCGGGACAGCGATTTTACCCACCGCGCATCCCGCAAATTCCGCAGATCATTTCCGCAGATCGCTCCGTCGAGCGGTACCCGTAAGGCTGCATGAACCGCGACGATCTGGATTCAACCCTGCGATGGACATTCTAGCCGCAGAATTCAACGGCTGCGCGCGAGATCGATTGGAGTGGGGAGCTGAATCGAAGAGTGGGCGGCGTGACCTTCGGCACCCCCGTGCCCCATCAGCGTCGCGGCCGCAATCGTCCAGAGGCCAAAGCCGATCACCAACGCACCCACCGCCCATCGCACGCGCCCGCGATTGACGAAACCCATCAGCGTATTCGAGAGAGCGCCACCGGTGAGCATGATCGGCAGCGTGCCGAGGCCGAAGCAGGCCATCCAGCGCGCGCCCTCGAGTGCGCCGCCCGCGGCAACCGCGCCTGCGAGTGCGGCGTAGACGAGGCCACACGGCAGCCAGCCCCAGATCGCTCCAAGCGCCACCAACTTCCAGGGTCGGTCGAGTGGTCCCAGCCGTTTCGCAAACGGTGCAATGTGGCGCCAGGCCCTCGCTCCGACCTGCTCGATGCGCGCCATTCCCATCCACCAGCCGGATAGATACAGGCCCGCAGCGATGAGGAAGAGGCCGGCGAGCACGCGCAGCGCGGTGATTCCAATCGGTCCGAGCAGAGCCAGCACCGACAACCCAAGCCCCCCCGCGAGGGCGCCGGCGACCGCGTAGCTGAAGATCCGGCCGAAGTTGTAACCGAATTGCGCGAGTACCCGGCCGCGCAACGTGCTGGTTTGGGGCAGCGCTCCCGCGAGGCTCGCGGAGATTCCACCGCACATGCCGATGCAGTGCAGACCGCCGAACAATCCCAGCAGTGCGGCACCCACGAGCGACAGATCCATTGCGGGATTCACGCGGACTCGTCTCCGGGCCGATCGGGGGCTTCGGGCGCGACCGGATCGTCATCGAACAAAATGCTGTGCGCCGCTTGATCGAGGTCTTCGAATTGATCGTTGTTGACCGCCCAGATGAAGCCCCAGATCGCGAGGCCGAGCAGCGCGAGCCCCAGCGGAATCAAGACGAAGAGGATGCTCATTTCGACACCCGCACGTCACCGAGTCTCAGCGCGTTACCGACCACCAACAGAGAACTCAGCGACATCCCAATGGCCGCCGCGTAGGGAGCAACCCATCCCCATGCCGGCCAGCGGAAGAATCGTGAGATTGTAGACCAATGCCCAGGCGAGATTCTGGCGAATCACGCGGCGCGTCTTGTGCGACCAATTCACGGCGCTGCCGAGGGCGTCTAGATCGTCTTCGAGCAGGACGGAGTCGGCGCGGGCGCGCGTCAGATCACTGCCCCCGCCCATCGCGATCGAAATCTGGGCAGCGGCGAGCACAGGGGGCGTCGTTCACCCCATCGCCCGCCATCGCGATGACGGCTCCACCCGCCTGCAGGTCTCGAACGTACGCGAGTTTTTCCTCCGGGCTCGCGCCGCCGCGGGCCTCCTCGATGCCGAGGCGATGAGCGACGCGGGTGGCGCCGGGCGAAGGATCGCCGGTCAGAAGATGCGTGCGCACCCCTCGGCTCCGCAGACGCTCGATCAACTTCGCAGCACCCGGCCGAAGTTCATCGCGAAGCCCGAACCACGCGACGGGCCCGCGCTCGCCAACCAACAAAACGGCACAATCCGCCTCATCGAAGATCGGCACGGATGAACCGGGGATCAGCGACAGCGCCCAATCGGCGCGCCCGAGGCGGTATTCGACACCGCGAATCCTTCCCGACAAACCCGACCCCGTCACCGTGCTGGCTTCCGAGCAGACGACCTTCTGTTCTGAGTGCGACTCATTTTCGCGTCGAACTCCCGGCCCGTTCCAGCGGGAAAAAGCCCGCGCGATGGGATGGGACGAGTGTTCTTCGAGAGCGCGTGCGATCGCCACGCACTCGACCTCGCTCTCTTCTCCGAGTGGCCGAATCGCGACCAGCTCGAGTTCACCTCGGGTCAGCGTTCCGGTCTTGTCGAAAACGAAGTCACTGATGCGCGCGAGCCCCTCCAACACATGCCCGCGCGAAATCAACAAGCCTTTGCGGGCCAGGCCGTTGGTGGCAGCGGCCAGCGCGGCCGGAGTCGCGAGAGACAACGCACACGGGCAGGTCGACACGAGTAGTGCGAGCCCGATTTCGAAAGCTCGATCCGGCTGCACGTGCCACCAGTAGAAGGTCACGGCTGCCGTCAGACCGAGCACGGCTGCCACGAAAATTCGCGCCGCCCGATCTGCGGCGCGCACGGTTGCGGGGCGCTCAGCCTGCGCGCGGTCGAGCAGCGCGACGATGGAAGCGAGAGTACTGCTCGCACCAGTGCGCGTGACCGATATGACGAGCGGGCTCTCGATGTTCTGGCTACCGCCGATGACCGGGTCACCGGGCAGCCGCGCGTGAGGAAGCGGCTCGCCGGTCAGCAGTGCCTCGTCGACCGCGCTTCGCCCCTCCACGATGACGCCGTCGGCGGGAATCGTCTCGCCCTCCCGAACGCGTATCCAATCACCCGGCACCAGGAGACGGCAGGCGACGACTTCTTCTCCGGTCGGACCCAGGCGCCGCGCGGTTCGAGGAGCGCCGCGCAACAGGCGGCGCGAAAACTCGTCCGAGCGGCGCCGCATTCGCGCTTCGAGGTAGCGGCCAAGCAAAAGGAAGAAGGTGAACATGCAGACGGAGTCGAAATACACTTCGCCCGTACCGCGCCACATCGACCCCACACTCGCCAGATACGCCCCACCGATGGCGATTGCCACCGGAACGTCCATTCCGAGTTGACGACTCCTGAGGTCCCTCAGCGCATTGGTGAAGAAGGGGCTGGCGGCGTATAAGACCACCGGAGTCGTGACGATCAGGCTGACCCAATGAAGCAGAAGGCGGTAGCGATCGTCGATCCCCTGAAAGCTGCCGGCGTACAGGCCGACTGCGTACATCATCACCTGCGTCATGCCGAGACCCCGCCACGCCGAGCCTGCGCAGCATCCGACGTTGCTGATCGCGCGCGTACTGCTCTTCGCGATCGGGCTGGAATGGGTGCGCGACGTAACCGACCTCGGTCACGGCGGTGAGCAACTCGCTCAGCTTCGCGATCGTCGGATCCCACGCGAGTTGGGCGCGATGGCTACCGAGGTGGACGCTGACGTCGATCACGCCCGGACGGCGCCGAAGCTGCCGCTCGATCAGCCACGCACACGCCGCACAGCTGATCCCCTCGATCGAGAGCGTCGCGCGCTTGATGCCATCGGGATCGCAGCGCGCGAAACCGCGCTGGATTTCCTCATCGTCGAATGATCGCGATTCCTCGGCAGAGCTCGGACTGAGTGCTTCGGGGTTGACGCCATGGGCCTTCGCGATGTCGATAGTAATCGTCGAGTCCCTGATCGATGATGGCCGTCGCCACCGCTCGACAACCCGGGCAGCACATCGGCCGATCGACACCGTCGATGACCACCGAATAAGACGAACCCGGTGGCACCGCCAGGCCGCAGTGGAAGCACGCCTCCACCGCACCCGCGATCGCCGTTGCGGCGCTCATCTGCTCCCGCCCATGATCAGTGGTTCCGATGACGGGAGGTAGAGCGTGGTCGTCAGGCGCCATGAATCGGATGCACTGGGCGCGCCCTTCGGCGCCGGTGAATCGCCTGCCGGCGCCGCTTCCGGAGGAACGAGGCTCGCGTACCATCGCCCGCTGAGTTCCGCAGTCAACTGCCCTCGGAAGGGGCCGAGATCCGGCCGAACGAGTGAGATGGATCGATCGCTAGACGCCTGCGTCGGATGGCTGAGATCCAGCACCAACTCTCGCACCATCGCGACGCCTTCACCCGTCAGGTCGACGCGCACTTCGCCGGTTACGTTGTCGATCCTGAGCTCGGCACGAATCGACCTCCGCAGCGCATTTGTTTCGGACTCGAGGCGACGGTTGATCTGGGTACCGTTTGCGTACCAGGACTCGCTGACCAGCGAGTCCTGATTTGAAAATGCGATCACTACCATCGCAATACTCGCAGCAACCGACGAGAGGAGCAAGGCGATGATGAACCACGGCCAGAAATAGCGATACCAGGGAAGCCCGGCTGCCGGATCGGAATCATTCATCCTCGGAGGCTCCCGAATCGGGGCCCGCTTCGACGGGCCTCAAGAATCGACTCACCTGTGTGATCGAGTGGATCGGCTCGCCAACGCTCTCCACCGTAAAGCGGACATCGGAGTTCGGTGCGGCGCGAACCCCGGGTGCGGTCCTCAGGCTGATCGGAATCGACGCCTGGCTCCCGCCCGCAATTTCGACTTCCTTGTCTCCTGAATACTGCAGCGGAACCTCCCCTTCCGCGCGAATCGCATACCTGCGCGAGCCCTGCTCCATGTTCATGATTCGCAGCGTGTAGGTGTTTTCGACCGAGCCATCCCAGCTCTCGCGGTAGAGACGCCCGCGATCGCGAATGATGTCCAACCCAAGAGGAACCCGCGTCGCAAGGTCGAAAGCGAGCATGCCGAACATGGCCAGCAGCACCGCTCCGGAACTCCACAACCGGAAGCGCGTCTTCGCCTTCGGAATGCCCTTCGTCTTCGTTCTCGGAGCTGAAGCGAATCAGATCTGGCGCGTAACCCATCGTCTTCATGACACCGTTACACACATCCACGCAGGCCGCGCAGGTGATGCACTCGTATTGAAGGCCCTCCCGAATGTCGATTCCGGTTGGACAAGCCCGCACACAAAGGCCGCAATCGACACACGATCCCGAGGCCCTGCGCGCCGGGATCGACCCGTCTGGAGCGCCCGCCGCGCGGCTCGCCGCGCCTGGCGTCGTAGCTCACGATCAGCGTATCCCGATCGAACATCACGCTCTGAAATCGCGCGTAGGGGACACATGTGAAGGCAGACCTGCTCTCGCAGCACACCCGAAAACAAGAAGCTCGCACCCGCCAGGAACAGGATCGCAAAGCGCTCCCGGGTCCCCGACGCTCAGCTCCGCGATTTCGCGGAGAAGGACCTCGATCGGCGTGAAATACCCGACGCATGTGATCGAAATGGACAGAGCCAGAATCGCCCAGCAAAGATACTTGAAGCCTTTCTTCCCAAGCTTTGCGGAAGTCCACGGCGCCTGATCGAGCTTGATGCGCTGATATCGCCCCCCCTCGATCTTCCGCTCGATCCAGACATAACAAAGGGTCCAGACCGTCTGCGGGCAGGCGAATCCGCACCACAGTCTGCCGGCCGCCACCGTAAACACGAAGAGTGTGAACGCCGCGATCACGAGCAGGAACGCGAGCAGCACGAAATCCTGGGGCCAGAACGTCGTGGCCCAGAACGCGAACTTGCGCTCGGGGAGATTCAACCAGATCGCCTGCCTGCCTTCCCAGCGCAGCCACGGTCCGATATAGAAGACCGCCACCAGGACACCGAGCGCAAAGCGCCTCAGGCTCTGAAAGCGACCCTTGACCCATAGATACTGGATCTTGCGCCAGCGTTCGTAGAGCGAAACGATCTGGAACTCGTCGGGATTCTCGACCGGCGTTCCTTCGTTGGAACCGGCTCGAACACTTTCATCCGCGACCTGCATGGCTTACCGATCAGTCCCCGCTACTCGGGGAATTCGAGAGGCTGTAGACGTAGAGTGCGAGGAGGTGGATCTTCTCGGGCTCGAGAATCTCTCCGTGCGCGGGCATCTTGCTGTTCTTGCCGTTGCGAACCCGATCTTCGATGTCGGTCACCCGCCCCCCGTGCAACCAGATTCCGTTGGTCAGGTTCGGGGCACCCACCGCCGGATTTCCGGTTCCGTCCTTGAGGTGGCAGACCGCGCAGATCGTCGTGAAGTGGACCTTGCCCTGCTCGGCGAGTTTCGCGTCATGCGAACGACCGCTCAGACTCAGCACGTATTGCGCCACCTGCTTTATCCCGGGCTCACCACCGATCGCACCGCCGAGCGGCGGCATCATGCCATTGCGACCGTGTGTGATCGTCTGCACGATCGTTTCGGGAGTTCCGCCGTAGAGCCAGTCGTCATCCGTCAAGTTGGGGTAGCCCTCACCGCCACGCGCGTCGGATCCGTGGCAGGCCGAACAGTTGTTCGCAAACAGCCGCCCTCCCATTTCGATGGCGGGCGGCTCACTGAGAAGTTCGGGAATCGACTTCTCGAAATAGCGCGCATAGATGGGACCGTATTGCGACTTCGCGGCTGCAATCTGGCCTTCCCATTGACCGCCAGACGTCCAACCCAGGGTCCCCGCAAAGCTCCCCAGTCCGGGATAAAAAACCAGGTACACGGCCGCATAGCCAATCGTCAATACGAAGAGCCAGGTCCACCACGCGGGCAGGGGATTGTTGAGTTCTTTGATCCCATCGAACTCGTGCCCCACGGGCTCGCCAGCCTGCCCCGGCTTGATCTTCGCCTTGCGATTGACGTAAAGCAGCCACGCGCAGCCCAGCATGTTCAGAACCACTATGAAAATCACATACGCACTCCAGCCGTGGGTCATCGCTCGCGATCTCCCGCCGAAGTAGTCGTGGGTTCCCGTTCATCCGCGAAGGGCAACATCGCGTCGTCTTCGAAGCGACTCCGATTGCGCGAGCTGTACGCCCACCAACAGACACCGCCGAAGGCGAGCATCGTCACCAACGTGATCAAGCCCCGAAAGTCATTGATGTCCATCGCTCAACGCCTCGCCTTGAGATGGGTTCCGAGCTGCTGCAGATACGCGATCACGGCCTCGATCTCGGTCTTGCCCGCGACGGCCTGCTGGGCACCTTCGATGTCCACGTCCTCGTAGGGCACGCCGACGGAGCGCAGCGCCCTCATCTTCGCAGCTGTGTCGTCTCCGTCGAGCGTGTTCTCTGCGAGCCAAGGGAATCCCGGCATGTTGGATTCGGGAACCACGCTTCGCGGATCGATGAGGTGGGTTCGGTGCCAGTCGTCGCTGTAACGCTTACCCACCCGGGCCAGATCCGGGCCCGTTCGCTTCGACCCCCACAAGAAGGGGTGATCGTACGCCGACTCTCCCGCAACCGAGTAATGGCCGTAGCGTTCGGTCTCCGCACGCAGCGGCCGAATCATCTGGGAGTGACACCCCACGCATCCCTCTCGGATGTAGAGGTCGCGACCTTCGAGCTGAAGCGCGGTGAGAGGCTTCATCCCTTCGATAGGCTCTGTAACCGTGTCCTGGAACATGAGCGGAACGATCTCCGCAAGCCCTCCGAGGCTGATCACGGCGATAACGAGGACCACCATCAGGCCCTATGTTCTTTTCGATGACGTCGTGATTCACCGAATCACCCCCTTAAGATGCACTCGCGGTGGAGCGCGCACCGCGAATCGTCTTGTAGGTGTTGTAGGCCATGAGCAACATGCCGGTCAGGAACATGAGTCCGCCAACGAGCCGCCCAACGTAATAGGGCCAGGTCGCCTCCACGGCTTGCACGAACGAGTAGGTCAACGTCCCGTCTTCGTTCACCGCGCGCCACATCAGGCCCTGCATCACTCCGGCAATCCACATGAACGTCGCGTAGAGGATCACACCGAAGGTCGCGAGCCAGAAGTGGATGTTGACGAGCACCACGCTGTACATGGACTTCACACCGTAGAGCGTCGGGATCAGCGAATAGAGGCTTCCGATGGTCATCATCGCCACCCAACCGAGCGCCCCGGAATGAACGTGCCCGATCGTCCAGTCCGTGTAGTGAGAGAGCGCGTTGACGGTCTTGATCGCCATCATCGGGCCTTCGAAGGTCGACATCCCGTAGAAGGAGAGCGAAACGACCATGAATCGAATCACAGGGTCGTTGCGCAGCTTCTGCCACGCTCCGGAAAGCGTCATGATCCCCGTTGATCATGCCGCCCCATGAGGGCGCCAACAGAATCAACGAAAAGACCATCCCCAGCGACTGCGCCCAGTCGGGTAGCGCGGTGTAGTGAAGGTGGTGCGGCCCCGCCCACATGTAGACGGAGATCAGCGCCCAGAAGTGAACCACAGAGAGGCGGTAGGAGTAGATCGGGCGCTCGGCCTGTTTGGGAACGAAGTAGTACATCATGCCGAGGAAGCCGGCGGTCAGGAAGAATCCCACGGCGTTGTGCCCGTACCACCACTGCACCATTGCATCCACGGTGCCCGCGTAGATCGAATACGACTTCATCGGGGAGACGGGAACGGCGAGGCTGTTCACGATATGGAGCACGGCCACGGTCAGGATGAAGCCGCCGTAGAACCAGTTGGCGACGTAGATATGTGGGGTTTTCCGCCGTGCGATCGTGCCGAAGAACAGGACCGCGTAGGCGACCCAGACCACTGCGATCAGCAGATCGATCGGCCACTCGAGCTCTGCGTACTCTTTCGAACTCGTGTATCCGAGCGGCAGACTCACGGCTGCGCAGAGGATGACCAGCTGCCATCCCCAGAACACGAACGCCGCCAACCCGTCGGAGAACAGCCGCGCCTGGCAGGTGCGTTGGACGACGTAGAGCGACGTCCCGAACAGCGCGCAGCCACCGAAGGCAAAGATCACG
>PVMK01125756.1_pt1 | contig 10975 bp, 13 predicted proteins | sample 1853481 | NCBI WGS metagenome assembly PVMK01 (sample SAMN08533507, study PRJNA380276) | Marine sediment metagenome, whole genome shotgun sequencing project. | reverse complement strand
GTTTGGGGACGATTGATTTTAAGGGACTCTGCAGACGTCTCAGCGCCATAAAAAACGAGCTCATTACCCTCGAGCCCCACACGGAAGATGCTCTTTGGTCCAGCCTTGAATACCTTGAAAAGACCTGGCCCTGGTGACCGGAAAACCATCTTCATTTCTCATTGAAGTTTGAATTCCCCTGGGATAGTATCGGTGACCGATAATTCGCAGGGTATGCGAGATTTTGAGGAGGATCCTGACATGAATTCCCTCATGGATCACCCCTTCCCTAAATCCACCAGTTCTACTGAGAAATGCAAACGGCTGCTGGAAGTGGTGAGTCCCGAAGACAGACTGTGTATACTAATTGACGCGGACCCGGATGCCATGGCAAGCGCCCTGGCGTTAAAGAGATTTTTTTGGCGGAAGGTCAGGAAAACAGACATCTACCATTTTAACCCCATCCAGAGGGCCGATAATTTGGCCTTTATAAAACTCCTGGGGGTTGGGCAGAGACATATTCGGCATTTAAAGCCCTCTGAGATTACAAAATGGGCCATCTTGGACTCACAACCGCACCATCATAAGGAGTTTGCAGATCAGCAATTTGATATTATTATCGATCATCACCCTGTCGGCCCTTTATCAAAGGCGTATTTTGTTGATATCAAGGAGGACTACGGCGCAAATTCTACCATCTTGACCGAATACCTGAGGGCCTCAAAGATCAGGCCATCCCCAACGCTTGCAACGGCTCTTTTCTACGGGATCAAGACCGATACCGACAACTTTGTGAGAGAATGTCTTCCTGGCGATATCAATGCATTCAGATATTTGTATCGCTATGCAAATATGAATATCATCAAGAAGATCGATTCATCTGAGATGACAAAGGAGACATTGGCCAGTTATCGGATTGCAATGGATCATTTGAAGCTGGTAAGACATATGGCCTTTATTTATATGGGAAAGGTAAAAAACCCGGATATCCTGGTGATTATTGCGGATTTTTTTATGAGACTTGCCGAGGCGACATGGAGCGTCGTTTCCGGCGTCTATGACGAAAAACTGATAATAATTTTTAGAAATGCGGGCTTTCGGAGTGATGCCGGAAAGGTGGCTGAAAAATATTTTGGCCATTGGGGCGGTCTTGCGGGGGGCCATAGGAGCGCTGCACGTGCTGAGATTCCCCTTGAGATGTTACGTAGGAGTTAAAAGACAGGTCCGATATTGCCAGGTTTGTCATGAATACACTAAAGACGGTGAAATGAGTCTGATGGGAGATTTATCTTGGTCACTTTCAAAACCGGAGTTTTAGACGAAGGACTGATCCATGACGTGAAGACCCTTATTGAGGGTCATGATAGCCAGGGTCTCAGGCGTTTGATAGATGATGCCAGACCTGCGGATGTGGCGGATCTGATAGAACATCTCAACCCCGATGAACGGTTATTCGTCTTCAAACTGTTTGAGCCTGAAGGGGCGGGAGAAGTCCTTGTTGAAATCGAACCACCTGTACAAGATCGAATACTCAAGGATCTTGACAACCAGGCCATTTCTGAGATCGTGGAGGAACTTGACTCTGATGACGCGGCCGACCTTGTTGGGGATCTGCCGGCCAACAGGGCCAAGAAGATCATTGAGACTGTTGGCGACGAGGCCTTTGGAGAACTGGAGAAGCTCCTCCCCTTTCCTGAAGATACGGCCGGCGGCATTATGGCGCTGGAGTATGTGGCCGTGAAGGCCGGTGCCACCGTGCAGGACGCCATCGAATCTGTTCGAGAAAAAAGAGAGGAAGTGGAAAGCCTCTATTATCTGTGGGTTGTGGATGTCTCCGGGGCCTGGTTGGTGTGATTTCGCTAAAGGATCTGGTTCTTGAGCCCGGGGTTCGTAAAGTCAGTGATATAATGAACCGAGAAGTGATCTCTGTCCATGTCAACACCGACCAGGAAGAGGTGGTTCAGCTGGTAAAAAAATATGATCTGGTAAATATTCCTGTTGTTGACGAGTCCAATCGCCTGGTGGGCCGTATAACCCACGATGATATCATCGACGTAATTGAAGAAGAGACGGACGAAGATATCTCTCGGATGGCAGGGGTAATCGACGAAGAAATAGCAGAAGAGTCGGCATTGAGGATCTCACGAGCCAGGCTCCCGTGGCTCATAGCGGGGTTGTTTGGGGGACTCCTCGCTGCGGTTGTGATAAACAAATTCGAGTCGTCGCTTGAGAAGGTAATCGCCCTTTCTTTTTTCTTTCCGGTCATCATGGCCATGAACACGGGGATCCAGGCAGCCACAGTGGTTGTGAGAGGTCTGGCAACGGGGGACATCAGTCTTATGAATATCTGGAAGCGCCTCCGGATGGAACTCAGGGTTGCAATGATGAATGGGGTAATATGCGGGACAGTGCTTGGAATGATCGTGAGTTTTTGGCTTTCCGATTACGGGTTGGGGGCGGTTGTCGCCCTGTCCGCCATATTAATCATAATCAGTTCGGGGTTTATCGGTTCGGCGGTGCCATTGGTCCTAAATAAATCAAACATTGACCCCGCCCTTGCCACGGGCCCCTTTGTGACCACCTTAAATGACGTGTTGAGCCTCATCATTTATTTGGGTCTGGTAACTCTTTTTCTTGATATGACCTAGGAGTAAAATCGGAGTAACTACTCAGGTGGATAGGCTGAAGGCTGAAGACTGTTAGGAAAAAGCGTATTTTGAAGCCATGTTTGTGCAACAATCAAATATTTCCGCCAAAGTGTGGCAATCGTGTTCTTCTGCCCCCTTCAGCCTTCAGCCTAAACAGCTTCAGCCTGACTACGTGAGTAGTTACAAACCGGAAGTCTTTACCGTAGACTTCTGACAAAAGCCCTGACCCCGGCGATACCCTCTTGTTCCACTATCCTGATAATCTGGGAACCTATAACGGCGATATCAGCATTTTTTTTTAAAAATTCAATATGGGCCCTGTTTTTGATTCCAAATCCAAGCGCAAGAGGGAGGTGGGAGGCCTTTCGGCATCGGGCAAGATAGGGAGTTAATTCCCGCGAGAAGTTTGTTTCAGCCCCGGTGACCCCTTTTCGGGACACGCAGTAGACAAACCCTCTCCCCAGGGAGTCAAGGTATTTCATCCTGTTGCTGGATGTAGAGGGTGAAAAGATGAGGATCGGGGCGAGGTCGTATTTCTCCATAACCCCCAGGTAGTCGTGACCCTCTTCAGGGGGCAGATCAGGGACGATGACGCCTTGTATCCCTCTTTTGGCCAGGGCAGAGACGAAATCATACACGCCGTAACGAAAGATAATGTTGTAATACGTCATAACAAGAAATGGGATATCAAAGGTCCGGACAACCTGTTTAACAAAATTGAGACAGCCTTCTACGGTGGTCCCCCTTTTAAGGGCCTTCTGGTTGGCCCGGACAATCACGGGGCCGTCAGCCAGGGGTTCGGTAAAGGGAATCTGCAGTTCCATCAGATCAACCCCTTCTGCGACCATTGCCTCGATGATTTTGTAGGAATCCTCCAATGAAGGATATCCAATCACGAGATGCGTCATCAGCAAAATATCCTTTTTCTTTAGTTTGTCCCGAAGATACCTCTCAAGGGCCATATTCATCTCCCTTTTTGCGGATAAATTCCCGCCAGCCGGGATCGGAAAACGCGTCTGCAATGGTAAAGATGTCTTTGTCCCCCCGCCCTGACTGGTTGATCAAAATGATATGGTTTCCGGAAAGCGCGGGGGCTTCCTTAAATGCCTGAGCAAAGGCGTGTGCCGATTCCAGGGCGGGGATCAACCCTTCTTTTTTTAGTGTGAGAGACAGGGCCTCAAGGACCTCGGAATCGGTTGTGGCTTCAAACCTGACTCTCCCGTTTTCCCGAAGAGAGGCAAGGATCGGTGACACCCCCACATAGTCTAACCCTGCAGCCACGCTGTGTGTCTCTCTCATCTGTCCGTCCCCATCTTGGAGGAAGTAGCTTTTGTAACCCTGCGCCACACCAACGGATCCATCATCGGAGGCGAGTCGGGATGCATGTTTTCCCGTGTCCACACCCTTTCCTGCGGCTTCAACACCCACAAGTTCCACATCGTCATCGAAAAAACCGCTGAAAATCCCCAGGGCGTTGGAACCTCCTCCAACACAAGCATAGATGCGGGAGGGGAGGGCCCCCTCGCGCTCCATTATCTGCTTACGGGCCTCTTTCCCGATAATGGATTGAAGTAGGAGACCATCTCCGGAAACGGATGGGGGCCGCATGCGGTGCCAAGGACATAGTGGGTGTCATCCATGTTTGTCACCCAGTCACGGAATGCTTCATTTATGGCATCCTTTAATGTTTTTGTGCCTTCTTTAACCGGAATAACCTCCGCCCCCAAACGTTCCATCCAAAACACATTGGGTCTTTGCCGGAAGACATCCAACTCTCCCATATAGATCGTGCATTTAAAACCAAACTTGGCCGCCATGGTGGCCGTGGCCACACCATGTTGACCGGCGCCGGTCTCGGCGATAACACGACGTTTTCCCATTCGCTTTACAAGAAGCCCCTGCCCCATGACATTGTTTGCCTTGTGGGCACCCGTGTGGTTGAGGTCTTCACGTTTGATGTAAATCCGTGCGCCTTTGAAATGTTCTGTAAGGTTCCCTGCAAAGGTAATCGGTGTAGGCCTGCATGAATAGGTAGACATAACGCTCGCATATTCCTGCCAGAAGGAAGGGTCGGTTTTGGCCTTTTCAAATGCTGTCACAAGTTGTTCAAAGGTGGCGATAAGTATTTCGGGTACAAATGCGCCGCCAAAATCTCCATAATACCCGCGGTTATTCATTCAAATCGCCCCCGTTGTCAGTGTTCCGGATTTTTTTCATCAATTCCTTTATAAGAAAATGGTCTTTTTCCCCTGGCCGGTTCTCCACGCCGCTCCCCACATCAACCGCAAAGGGTTTTACCGTTAAAATAGCCCTCTCAATGTTTGAAGGGGTGAGGCCCCCTGCCAAAATGACAGGAACACCCAGCCCCTTTCCCATGATCGCCAAATCCCAGTCAAACCTCCTGCCGGTACCGCCTCTCTCCTGTGCCACGTAGGTGTCAAAAAGAATTGCCTTGATTTTTCCCTTATAAGGGGCGATGGATTGAAGAACCGTTTTGTCCCTGACCCGAAAAGCCTTGATGGTGTGAGGCATAAAGTCCTCGCACATTGCCGGGGGTTCGTCGCCGTGAAACTGAATCAGGTTTAGGCCGCAAAGGTGCATGATTTCCCTTATAGCATCGGGCGTTTCATTGACAAACACCCCGACCGTCTGCACGAAAGGGGGTAGTGCATGTATGATCTGTCGCGCCTTTTCGGGTGCGATCCGTCTGGGGCTGGGGGCAAATACGAACCCGATGGCATCCGCCCCCAGTTTAACCGCTATTGCTGCATCCTGATGATTTGTGATGCCGCAGATCTTAACTTTTACCATGTTCTATCCCAGCCTGAACCAGTTCATTTGTCTTTTTGATCAAATCACGGCTTTTCATAAGCGAAGTTCCTACCAGGATGGCGTTGAGGCCCCGGCCTTTCAGAAGACGGACATCCCCGGCGTTTGAAATGCCGCTTTCACCGATAACGACACATCCCGTGGGAACCAGGGGGGCCAGATCAAACGTGGTTGAAATATCAACCTTGAAAGTGTCCAGGTCACGGTTGTTTATCCCAATAATCTCGGCGCCGCACGCAATCGCTTTTTCCAGATCAACCCTGTCATGGACTTCGGTAAGACAGGCCATCCCCAACTCTCTGGAAAGTGCAAGCAATTCGCTTAATCGCTTCCGTGTCAAAATGCGGGCAATCAGCAATACAGCGTCGGCTCCGTGTAAAAACGACTCCTTTATCTGAATCGCATCAATGATAAAATCTTTGCGCAGTACGGGCAGTGAGGTCGCACGTTTAAGATGCGACAACATCTGTATGTCTCCATTAAAAAAGCGTTTGTCCGTAATGAGGGAGATGGCCGCTGCCCCGGCAGTTTCATACATACGTCCTATTTGGATGGGATCTCTGCTTTTGCTGATTATACCCGCCGAAGGAGACGCAAACTTTATTTCCGCAATAAGAGAGATTCTTCCCGGAATGGAAATGGCCCCCTTGAAGTCACAACGAGAGAGCGATTCCGTACCACTGCCGGTTGAAATCCCCTCTTTCTTGAGACGGTCGACCTCTCTCTCTTTTTCCGCTAATATTTTTAACAATTGGGCATGCATCGAAACACCTAAAGTTCCTTTCGAACAAAGGCACCGCACTGCTGTGTGAAATCAACCAACTTGACAAGTTTGTCTTTTGCCTGCCCTGAATCTATGGAATCTTTTGCCCGTTCAACCCCTTGGTCCAGGGTGTTGTCGAGCCCGGTTACTACAAATGCAGCCGAGGCGTTGAGGAGAACTATATCTCTCTTGGGTCCCATTTCCCCATCCAGTATATTCCGGATAATTTCCGCGTTTTCCTTTGGATTCCCTCCTGTTATGGCCGCAGGGGCGGCCCTCTTAAAACCACACTCCTCGGGTGTCAGTTCAAAGGTGTTTACGTCACCTTCCTTCAGATGTGAAACCCGGGTGGGGCCGCATATGCTTATCTCATCAAAGGTCCCTTCGCCACAGACCACAAAGGCTTCTCTTGTCCCGAGTCTCTGGAGCACCCTGCCCATCTTCTCTGTCAGGTCGGGGGAGTAGACGCCGAGAACCTGTGCCGTGGCACCAGCGGGATTGGTCAGCGGGCCCAGCAGATTAAAAATAGTCCGCAACCCGATCTCTTTCCTGGGCCCGGCAGCGTGTTTCAAGGCCCCGTGATAAAGGGGGGCGTAGAGAAATCCAATCCCAACTTCCTGGATGCATCTTTCCGCGTTGGCAGTGTTGATATCCAGTTTAACGCCCAGACTGAGCAGGACATCTGCGCTTCCGCATTTGCTGGAAACCGCCCGGTTTCCATGTTTTGCTACTTTTATTCCGGCCCCGGCAGCTACAAGGGCTGTTGCGGTAGAGACATTAAAGGTGTTGGTTCCATCTCCCCCGGTACCGCACGTGTCCAGAATGGTTTCCTGTTCCACATTGATTTCATCCCGGTCAAGGCTGACGAGATGGTTGTTCAGGCTTACCGCTGTCGCCCGGGCCCTCATGGACCGGGCAGCGCCTGTGATCTCATCGACGGTTTCTCCTTTTAATCTCAGGGCAATGATAAATGCGCCGATCTGAGCGGGTGTGGCGTTCCCGGACATTATTTCATCCATGGCCTCTTTCATCTCAACCTCTGCCAGATCAACACCCTTGACTACCTTCCCAATGGCCTCTTTGATCATGATTTTCACCTCCAGATTAGTTGATATCTCTTACAATTAGGAGGGGCACATTGGGAGGGGACGAACAATCGAACAAAACCAAGAAAGGTTCGACCATTTCCTCGTCCTCTCACCCATGCCCGTCAAGTACTATTCCATCATGGACCTGTTCAAATTCCGGGACGTTCGGTCAAATATGGCATGCAATATCCCGGGGCCCTCGGTTGTCAAAATTGATTCCGGGTGGAACTGGACTCCCTCTATTTCAAGCTCCCGATGCCGGAGACCCATGATTTCGCCATTCTTTGTCCATGAACTGATTTCAAGACAGTCCGGGACTGAACCCCTGTCCACAATGAGTGAGTGGTAGCGGGTCGCCTCAAAGGGATTTGGCATGTCTTGATAGATGTTTCGTCCATCATGAAAAATGAGGGACGTCTTCCCGTGCATAATCCGCTCCGCCCTGACTATCTGGCCACCATAGGCTGCGGCGATTGCCTGATGCCCGAGGCATACTCCCAAGACAGGAATTTTGGGGCCAAAATATCGAATCGCCTCCATTGATATCCCTGCCTGATCCGGTGTGCATGGTCCCGGTGATATGACCAGGCCTGACGGGTCTTCCTGTTCAATGATCTCAAGGGTTACCTGATCGTTTCTAAAAACTCTCACCTTATGATCCGAAACCTGAAGTATTTGAACCAGATTATAGGTAAAAGAGTCATAGTTATCTATAAACAGTATCATTTTTATTGACCTCCTCTATGGTCTTTAGCATGGCCGCTGCCTTTCTCAAAGTCTCTTCATATTCTGCTTCTGGAGAAGAATCAGCCACAATACCGGCGCCCACTTGAACAGAGAGCCTGTTTTTCGCAACGGTAATGGTGCGGATGGTAATACAGAAATCCATGTTTCCATCAAAACCGAAATATCCGACAGCACCGGCATAGGGCCCCCTTGGGGTTGGTTCCAGTTCATTGATAATTTCCATTGCCCGAATCTTGGGCGCACCAGATACCGTACCGGCAGGAAAAGCCGACATAAACAAATCAAAACTGTCCATATCCGGTTTCAGCAGACCTTCCACATTGGAGACGATGTGCATCACATGAGAGTACCGTTCCACACCCATAAGCCTGGGCACGGTGACAGAACCGGGAAGGGCCACCTTTCCCACATCGTTCCGTCCGAGATCCACCAACATGATATGTTCGGCGCGCTCCTTGGGGTCAGAGATGAGGTCTTTTTCCAGTGCCAAATCCGACTCCGGATCATCACCTCTCGGTCGGGTGCCGGCTATGGGACGGAGCTGGATTCTGTTGTCCGTCAAACGAACAAGGATTTCAGGCGAGGCGCCGATCAATCTGATTTCTCCGAAATTGAGATAAAACATATAGGGAGACGGGTTGATGCTCCTCAGATTTCTATAAAGCGCAAAGTCATCACCTGACATCTCACCTGAAAACCTCTGAGAAAGGACCACCTGAATGACGTCACCTGAAACGATATATTCCTTGGCCTTTTGCACGGCTTGTTCAAATTCCGCTTTGCTAAAATTGGAATGGAATTCTGAGAGAGAAAAAGGTTCTTCATGAGAAGATGGAACAGGTTGTTGTAGCATATGGATTGTTTCATCAATTTTCAGACAGGCCCGGTTATAGGCTTTTTCTAAGTTTGTATTTTCTTGAATATGAGCAAAGGCAACCACCTTGATCTTATGTGTCAGGTGGTCAAATATAATAAGTCTGCCGGGCATGGTAAAAATGGCCTCGGGCAGATCAGTATTTTCAGGGCGCGTCCCCGGAAGCCGTTCCCACATCCTGATCACATCGTAATTACAATATCCCACAAGCCCGCCCTGAAAAGGTGAGAGTTGCCCAGTGTCCACAGGGATAAACCTCCGGCTTATGTCTCTCAATACAAGAAGGGGATTCGAAACCCCCCTGATGGTTTTCTTCTTTTTTGACCTTTCCACGATCTCCATCTCATTGTTGTATGAAAACGCCGTCAGGTAGGGATCGTAACCAATAATGCTGTACCGCCCCCATCTTTCTCCTCCATCTGCGCTCTCAAGGAGATAGGAAAAAGGTCTTTCTTTGATTCTCAAGAAAACCGAGACAGGGGTTTCGGTATCCAGCAAAAGCTCTTGATAGACAGGGATCAGATTCCCTGCCGTTGCCATCTGTTTGAATTGAGAAAATGAAAATTTTGTTTCCACAGATAAACTCCAAAATAAAAAAGGCCGCGGAAATTTTCCCCGCAGCCTTTTTCAAAACAAAAAAACCGCGGGATCCCTGGAGGAGCCGCGGTTTATGAATTTTCAATATCTTAGATTATATCAACGCCGGCGGGCACACCTCCTTGTTGAAGCTGTGCCACCACCACCATTTCATTGGGGTTAAACAGACGTGCATATATTTTTCCAGAGAGTTCATGTTTTGGTGTATAGTCAGGCTGGGGAAAAAAGTCAACAAAAAAGTTTTAAAAAAAATTTCTTGACAAATGAGAAAGATTCAACTACAAACCTGGCTACCAAACGTAGGGAAACAAACGCAAATGAAAAAAACAGTGATCACTCAATCCTGGCAGGGCTTTTATTTTTATTTTGAAGGGAGCAGTCCGCCCATGGATTGATTGATCTTTTTTGCAATCCTAAAAGCCGTGGGCAGATTAAAGCCCACGGCTTTTTTTTTGCCTAGTTTCCTTGTTTTAGGAAATCACCATTTATTATAAAGGTCACTGACCTGGAATCAGATGAACATCGTACTCATAGGTTATCGGTGCAGCGGAAAGACCGTCGTGGGAAAAATAGTCGCCCGTGAATTGGAAAGGAATTTTATGGACACCGATGAACTGATTGAAACCAACACCGGATGTTCTATTGAAAAGATTATCTCCACAAAAGGATGGCCTTGTTTTCGCAGGGTTGAAAAAAAAATGATCAAAAAAGTGGCCCAAAAAAATAATCTTGTAATTGCCACAGGGGGTAGCGTTGTGATGCATAAAAAGAATTTGAAAAACCTGAAATAAAATGGTTGGACGGTCTGGCTCGACGCGAAACCCGAGGTCCTAAAACAAAGGATGTTTAATGAAAAAAAACGGGGGTATTGTCAGACCGTCTCTTACGGGGGATGATCCCCTGGAAGAGATCCAACAGGTCTTGGATGTGAGAAGACCGCTTTACAAAGAGGCGGCGAACATTGTGATTGATGGCACCGCCCTTTCCCCTTGGCAGGTGGCTGATTCGATTATAAACGCTCTCCCGGAAGAACTGTAGAGATAGGATTATGGCAGGAAATTCCTTTGGAAAAATGTTTAACGTAACCACCTTTGGTGAATCCCACGGCAAGGGCATCGGTGTGGTTATCGATGGCTGTCCTTCCCGGATCGGTCTGAACTCGGATGACTTTGTCCGGGACATGGAACGGCGCAGGCCGGGCAGACACCGTCTGGACACGCCGCGGAGAGAAACGGATCGTGTGGAGATTCAATCAGGTGTTTTTGAGGGGTTGACCACGGGGACTCCTATCACCCTTTTTATCCGAAATCGGGATGCGGACAGCAGACCCTATGAGATCCTTAGACGGCTTTTTCGGCCGGGCCATGCCGATTACACCTATTTTAAAAAATACGGTCATTTTGATTTCAGGGGGGGAGGCAGATATTCTGCCCGGGAGACTGCGGCCAGG
>PVMK01168009.1_pt1 | contig 10977 bp, 14 predicted proteins | sample 1853481 | NCBI WGS metagenome assembly PVMK01 (sample SAMN08533507, study PRJNA380276) | Marine sediment metagenome, whole genome shotgun sequencing project. | reverse complement strand
TCAAAGAGCACGACTTTCCACCCGCTGTTCTGGGGGCGCAGGTTTCCCAGATTCTGACCGACGCCATATTGGAGGGCATCCTCAAACAGGGTGACCAGCTCGTTGAGGCGGAACTGCAAAAGCAATTCAGGATTAGCCGTTCTCCGTTGAGAGAGGCGTTTCGGGATCTGGAAAAAAAAGGCCTTGTAATTATTGTGCCCCGGAAGGGAACATTTGTTAAGGCCATTACTAAGAAGGACATATGGGGAAATTTTCCTGTTCGAGCAACCCTTGAAGGACTGGCTGCGAGGCAAGCCTTTTCAAAGATGACGGCGAAAGAGCTCAAACAGCTGAGACGGGCCTTCGAGGGGATGAGAGGTGCGGGACAAAAGAAAGACGCTGCCAAGGTTTATAGAGAACATCACCACACATTCCATGAGGTTTTTATCAATGCCTCTCGAAATGACACGCTTATGAACATACTGCGAACCTTGAGGATGCACAGAATGTGGTATTATGTGTCCTATCAATATTACAGGGAAAATTATTCTGAGGGACTGGCAGTGCATGAAAATATTTTAGGGCTCTTTGAAAACAGGAACTCAGATGAAAAAGAGATTGAAAAGGTAGTTCGAGACCACATCGAAAGCCATCTGGATAAATTTCTGGACTATTTGGATGGTAAGAAGGAAATGCCGTAATATCCTGTGGGGAAGGTAAGTAGACTCGGCTCTGACATGGGCCCTGCGGTGCGGCCTGCCATAATGAATCGCTTGATACACAGCAGTATCAATGTCTTCAACAAGGCGGAAGTAAAAGATGTTTCCGGAAAAGATGTGACGATTGATCGTCACGGGGCCATCATAACCCAAAGGGATGTTGACAGTATCGTGATTTCAGTTGGCGTAGAGCCAAACAGGGTGTTTACAAGAAGAACTGAAAAAAGGGTCCCTCAAAATCCATGTGATCTGCAATTGTTCAAGGGAGGGGGCAATCATGGAAGCTGTTGCCGATGGTACGGAGGTTGGCAGAAGGGTTTAGATGTTGACCCAAAAGAATATCTATTTTGTGAGGAACGTTCAGATATCCAGGTAATCTCGGCCAAAAACCAGGGCCTTGGTATTTATAAGGAGGCAAGACCATGGGAGAAAAATATTCTTTAGGAAAGACGTTAGTCGTAGATCTATCAAATGGCAAAACAAAAACCAAAGAGATTGACGACCAGATCTTCTCGGCTTTTATAGGCGGGAGGGGGGCAGGTATCAAACTCCTGATGGACATGTCTCCCCCGAAGATTGATCCGTTCTCTCCTGAAAATCCCCTCATTTTCATGACCGGCCCTTATACAGGTGTAGGGGTTTTTTCAGCGTTCTTCAATGTGACCACCAAATCCCCCCTAACCCATATCGCCGGAAGCAGCCATTGTGGCGGTAAGTGGGGCCCTCGACTCAAGAGAGCCGGGTTCGACGGGATCATCATCGAGGGGGTTGCCCAAAGCCCATGTTATCTGGTTGTGGAAGAGGGAACGGCAAGCCTTCGGGACGGAAGAGAGCTTTGGGGCAAAGGCGCGCTGGAGACCGAAAAAGTCCTCAAACAGAAATTGGGGGACGTAGAGGTAGTTACTATAGGGCCCGGTGGAGAGAATGTTGTAAGGTTTGCGACCATAATGAACGGGCACAGGGCGGCCGGGAGAGGTGGTGTCGGCGCAGTTATGGGGAGTAAAAAGCTGAAGGCCATCGTTGTCAAAGGCAAGATTCCCATTCGGGTGCATAACACGGAAAAAGTGTCAGAGATTTCGCGTCGGGGTGGCAAACTCGCACTGGAGAACGGTAAGGCGTTTGGTAATACGGACCTCCATGGCCTATTCATCTCTTAATGAAAAAAAGGTTCTGCCCACGAAAAATTTCAGGAATCCTATTTTCCCGAAGCACATAGGATTGACGCGACGCCCTGAAAAAACAGTACTTTGTGAGAGACAGAGATGCTTCAACTGCCCGCTGAAGTGCGGCAACGTCCACAGCATCCCGGCGACATATCAACTGAAGGAGTCGAGGGCCCTGAATATCGAAACGCTCATGGCCTTTGGATCAAACTGCTGCAACGCGAATCCTGAGTCGATCCTGATGGCCAACTATTTGTGTAACGATCTTGGCTTGATACCATCTCATGCGGGATACCTTCGCATTTCTTATGGATCTTTATGATTTGGGGATAGTAGATAATAAGAAATTGGATGACGTTTCGCTGACATGGGGAAATCACGAGGGTATAATAAGCCTAATTCCCAAAATAGCCTACCGACAGGGAATTGGGGATCTGCTTGCCGAAGGTTCTTATGAAACAGCCAAGAACCTGGGGGAAGCAGCGCTTTCCCGTTTGATCCACATCAAGGGCAGGAATTTCCAGGTTATGAATCCCGGCGGTCTTTCGGCACGGGCTTCTCATTGGCAACAAGTAACCGGGGGGCTGACCACCTGCGAGCCACCTTCTATGTCAACGAAATATTCATGGGGGAATTGGAAGAAAAGGGTTTTGAACAACACATTGATCTGCTCTTGGACAAAGAGCACCTCATGTCTATCGATGATTCTTTTTGCATGTGCAAGTTCGGCCAGAGGAACGGTGAATTTACGTGGCCGGTTCTGGCAGATCTTTTCTCTGCACTGACTGGTTTTGGTTGCACGGAACAGGATTTGAAACAGGCCGGAGAAAGAATTTGGAATCTCGAGCGGCTTTACAATCTCAGGGAAGGGGTGGAAGAGGACATGCTGCCCCGGCGTTTTTTTGAGGAAGATTTGACCGATGGATTTGAAGGGGGAGAAAAAGTATCAAAAGAACGTTTCCTGAAGGCCCGCTCTTTATATTATCGAATGAGAGGCTGGAGTGAAAAGGGCGAACCACAACCGGCCAAATTGAGAGAATTGGGTTTGGATTAGAATTCCGAACTATCTAGGAGGCTGTCGAAAAGGATTCGAACAACGATACGATAAAGTGAGTCTCCCTAATCCAAGGGTATTAGGAAAGCACATAGGCCTTAACCTTTTCGATAGATGTTGCGCCAACCGTAACGGCTCACAAGTGACAGGCATTTTTCATTTTGGGAGAGGTCTCGTACCTGTCTGATGAGCCGTTTCAATATTCACTAGCCCTGACACTATTAGGCCTTTTTCGACTAAGCGCTTATGCATCGAAGCCAATACCATCCTGGGTGAAGATGTGATAAGGGCCCTCAGGAAAGGCTATGAAACAGAATAATCCCCCTTAGGTAAAAAAGAGGGTCTCAATTTCATATGGAGGGAGGTTTCTGAAAGAAATGAAAGCAGCGCGATTTTACTCTCCGGCATCCCATTGAAAATAGAGGAAGTGCCTGTTCCACAAATAGGTGCCGAGGACATTTTGGTTGAAGTAAAAGCCTGTGGGATATGCGGGTCTGATGTCCACATTATAAAGGAGAAACGTTTCCGGGAAAGAGTCCAATTATAATGGGTCACGAAGGCTCCGGTATAGTAGCTTCTGTGGGGATGCGGTTCAGGATTGGAAAGAGGGAGACAGTGTTGTCATAGATTGTGTCACCAGTTGCGGGGACTGTTTCAACTGTCAAAAAGGACATGATTCTATTTGTCTGAACCGTCAGATAACCGGCGTGCACATTGATGGGGCCCTTGCGCAATATATTAAAGTGAGAGCCCAGGAATCTGATTGCCTGCCCCCAGACATCCCTTTCGAACAAGGTTCCCTGGCCACGGATGCTGTGGCTACACCCTATCACGCTTTAAAGGTGCGGGCCAAACTTCAGCCTGGCGAATCCGTCGCTATTTTTGGCTTGGGAGGATTGGGCTTCCATGCGGTCAAGCTTGCCCGCCTTATGGGGCCAATCCCATAATAGCCGTAGACATTTCAGAAGCGGCACTTGATCGCGCCAAGGATGCTGGAGCTGACATCGCGATTGATGCCCAAAAGGAAGATCCACCAAGCATTATCCGTGATCGAACGGACCAAATGGGTGTAGATGTAGCTTTAGAATGCGTAGGGCGCAGCCAAACCGTTCTTTGGGCTGCTGAATCCGTAAGATCTGCTGGCAAAGTGGTGGTAGTTGGCCTCACGCCGGAGCCACTGCAGCTGATGGGCATTACGGAATTTGTACGGAGTGAAATCAGTGTCATGGGATCCTCGGCCTTTGAGATTAAGGAAATCAAGGAGATCTTGTCCTTCATGAGTTCCGGTCGGCTTGATCTTCGTTCATCGGTAACGAAGACAACATCCCTGGATCAGATCAACGAAGCCATGACGGAACTTTCCGAAAATTCGGGGAGTCTTATTCGAATCGTTGTCAACCAGTTTTAAGAGGGGCAAGAGGAGGCAAACAACATGGACATGAGGAGCAATGCCGGACCCAACTATGAAGACTTCCCGGGAATGGCCTTTGGCCAGATGATGGACAAACTGGCGGAGGAGGTCCCATTAAAGGGGAACGTAGGTTCCAAAACAACTTACAACAATTAAGCGTAAATCAAGGATTACGGTCTAAAAATCTAAGCCTTTGATAAATTGTCATTACGTCAACATGTGTAAACAATGAGATATCAACGTGGTACCATAGCTCAGTTGGCTACAAGGAGCTAATTTTTCGAACCCATAGAAAAAGGCGAGCCTGAGCCCGCCTTTTAAATTTCCGAAAGAAAACCTTCCTCTATTACCCAACCATATCTTTCACTTTCTTTAGCGGGTTGATCTTGACAACCCTCCGGGCCGGTTTGGCCTTGAACATTGTTTCTTCCTGGGTAAACGGATTAAATCCTTTACGGGCCTTTGTTGCGGGTTTCCGTTTAACCTCAATTTTCATAAGTCCTGGAAAGACGAATTTACCCGGAGAGCGTTTCTTGATATGACGCTCGATGAGGATGGCCAGTTCATCCAGCACTGAGGATACCTGTTTTTTGTTCAACTCTGTATTTAGGGCGATCTCACCAATAATAGCGGATTTGGTCATGGGCTTTTTTACAGCGGTTATCTTGCGGGCGGGGGCTGTTTTCTTGGCTGATTTCTTTACAGGCATAATGGTCTCCTTTCTGGGTTGGTTAAGGGTTGTTTTGGTATTGTAATATGTTAGATTTGTGGGTAATGTCAACCTGTTTGTATAAAAAAATGAAGAAGGGCAAAAGTGCTGTCATCCAGATGGCATGAGAACTCGGCATGAGTTGAAAAAATCATAACTTCAATTCAAATTTCTGCTCGAGGACTGTTACCCCCCATTGGGTGTCCTCATGTTCTTTACAGAGTGTAAACCCGTATTTTTCGTAAAGACGCCGGGCAGGGTCCAGACCCTGGAAGGTCCACAAGTAGACACGTTGAAAATTTGATCTCCTGCAAAAGGTCAATGCTTTATGGATGAGAAGAGTCCCAATCCCTCTGCATGCAACTTCGGGGGAGATAATGAACCATCTCAAATGTGCGCCATCGCTATCCGCCTTTATTCCATCAATGGCTATTGAACCGATGATCTCTCCTTCAAGTTTTGCCAGCCAAAATCCATCACGGGTCGAATCAATTCGGATCAGGAACTCAGACATTTCGCTTGCCACCTTTGCCTCAAAGTAGAGGCCAAAACCCCAGCTTTGGCTGTAATAGGTCGCGTGGAGTTCAGCAATCCTTCCAATTGCACCCGGCACGTAGCCATTTGATATAATCGGTTTCAGTTTTTCCATAAGAGGATTCACTGCGCATTTTTGTTGAGGATTATGACGGCAACATCTTTGAAATGAAAGGATGGGTTCCCAATTGAGCACTATAAACCCGGGGTCCAATGGTCATTGCTTTGGTTGGATATCGGTTATGTTTTTTTGTGTGTCACCCGCCTGGCAACTATTTTTTAGTCAGGTTGAAATCCCGAATTTTGGCAGGATATAGGCCTGCAAGAGAACCCAGCCCCCGATAATTAAGAGAAAAATCCAGATATCACTCATATTAGGTCCCTTTCTTCTTTCTTGTCCCAATAATGCAATCAAATAGACCCTGATGTCATATACAGCCTCCGGCTGTAAAAGACTAACTTCCTCAGGAAAATCCGCTGGAAGCACAAGAGGGGTAGGGTCCACCACCCGCACTACCGGCACAATTGGCAGAAGCTTCACACCCCGCGAGGCTATCAGTTGAACCGGAAGAGATGCATGAAAAGGATGATAACAGTTTTTCGTTCTCTTTTCCTCCGCATGAAGGGCAGGGGATGTCGCCATCTCCGTCACTGGAGAAATACAAGGACTCAAAAACATTGTTGCAATCTTTACATTTGAATTCGTAAATAGGCATAAATTTTCTCCCTTTGGTTTATCCCTATACAATAAGTCCTTCAGAAATATTTGCAAACAAAAAATGTGACTGTTTACCGCGGAGACAAAGAATGCAAAGAGTTCAGTGTTTTTGGACCGATTATCTGCTGCCCAGTATATTTGGTAGAAACAGGCTGAGTGCAGGCCAGTAGGTGATAAGCAGGAGGGTTAGCAGGAGAAGGAGCAAAAAGGGCAGGGTGGCCCTGTATAGCTGAACAATGGGCCGGTCAAACCTGGAACTGGCAATAAAGAGGTTTAACCCCACAGGGGGCGTGTTGTATCCGATCCCCAGGTTTGCAAGAAAAATTATCCCCAGATGCACAGGGTCTATCCCAAACCGGGATGCAAGCGGGACAATTAACGGAACGACCACCAGGGTGGCGCTGAATATATCCATCATACAGCCCACAACCAACAAAAAAACGTTCAAGGCTATCAGGAACTCGATCTTGTTTTCCACCATACTTTGCATAAAATCAAGGATCTTCATGGGTATAAAGGCATCCACCAGATAGTTGGTAAATCCAAGAGCAGCCCCCAGGATGATCATTATACCCCCGACCATCTTCATGCTATCCACCATTATGGCAGGCAAATCCTTGACCAGACTCAATTCCCGAAAAACAACGACTTTAACAACGAGTACATAGACAACCGTGAGCGCGGCAGCTTCTGTGGCCGTACTAAAACCCGAGTATATCCCCACGATGATCAATAAAGGGATCGGCAACTCCCACCCAGCCTCCTTTAGGGCGGAAAAGAATTCCCCGGTTGAAAAGGAAGGTCTTTCGAGCCGCCATTTTCTACCCATATATACGGAAAAAAGGCAGGGGACGCCCACCATCAAGATACCGGGCAGGATACCTGCTATAAAAAGCGTCTCAATGCTTGTGCCTGAAACAAATCCGTACAATATGATGGGAAGGCTTGGTGGAAAAAGGAGTCCAAGACTCCCTGAAGAGGTCATCAAACCTAGTGAAAAGTTTTCGTCATATCTTTCGGAGATGAGGGCTGGGAAAAGGAGTCCGCCGAGGGCAATAATGGTAATCCCGGTTGCGCCGGTGATGGCAGTAAAAAACGCACATGACACCAACGCGACTACCCCAAGCCCCCCTGGGACCCAACCAAAAAGGCTTCTTGAAAACCTTACCAGACGTGCCGAGGTGCCACCCTGGGAGAGAAGGTACCCTGCGAATGTGAATAGGGGGATGGCCAAAAGGACCGGTGCATTGGCCAGCCGAAAGATCTCAATGGGGATCGCGGCAAAATCCACTCCGCTTACATAGAGCCCAAGCATGGTTGCCGCCAGGATGCCCGCAAAAAGAGGCAGACCCAAGACGATCAACAAAATGACCAGAATTACCAGCGCAAGGATCATCTTGGTTCCCTTTTTAAGAGCTGAACTCCTTGATCCACGGCCCGAATCATAAACCTAAATGCGATCAGAGAAAAACCACCGGGAAGGATCAACTGGCCAATCCAGCTGGGGAGGTCAAGGAACATCTTTCCCCCAAATTCCATTTCCATCTTGACATAGCCGATACAGACCTTGAGCATGATCACGCATATCAATGTGCCGATCAAGGCCAGGATAAGTTCTCTAAAGGGAAGCCATTTTTTTGGAAGTATTGTGGAGAAGATATCAATCTTGATGTGTTTGTTGTCAGCCGTAAGGAGAGAAGCCCCCAGGAAGGTCAACCACAATACAAGGAGTCTGACAAAGGCCTCTGACCAGTCCAAGTGTCCCATGAGGGTGTTGGCCCACATGAGATGACCGTGTGTATACAAACCCCTCAGACAGACCTGAACAAAGGTCAAAATGACCATGGCCCATAGCAATGCTACTATTGCCCATCGTTCCAACCTGGCCAGGGCTGTATCAAACCATCTTAGCTTATTCACAATAATATGTTGTGGTTAGATAGGTTAGTTAAAATGTTTAATTAGATCTGTTAAGGATTGTATAAACCCGCTCAAGGAGCTCTTTGGGGTACATCTTGTTGGTCAACTTTTTGGCAACCCGATCATGTACCGCATAGAACTCGTCCAGGTCCTTACCCATTGGAAGTGGGATTATCTTTAGTCCACTATCCTGGATCATTTTTATTGCCTCTTTATTTTGTTTTCTCAGGTCAAAAGTGAGTTCCATCATGGTTTTCTCAAGACCCTTGATGAGCATCTCCTTTAGATCCGGAGGCAATTTTTTTAAATACCTGGAAGAAACCAGAATTGCTCCCGTGGCATGAACAAGAGGTAGAGCCATCATGTCCCTGAGGGAGGTCTGCCACTGGAGTGCCAGCGCTCCCAAAGGTGGCGCATAGACAGTATCTATCATACCAGTACTAAGGGCAGTGGTGACATCTGTTATGGCCAGTGGAATCGGGTTTACTCCCATTGCCACAAATGTCTCTTTTGAAATGGGGTCGCCTGACCAGGTCCATATCTTTAACCCTGATAGATCCTTGACCCTCTTAATAGGCCTCTTGGAGAACAGGTGTACATTTCCAACCTCAGCCCAGCCGAGAAGCTCAAAACCTTTTTTTCTGAACTGTTTGGCGAAAAAAGGGCGCAATTTTTTATGAACAAGATCTATCTCAGTGTCATCCCGAAACAAAAACGGGAGATCCAGGACCCTGACCATGGGTAGGATTTGGCCGAACCCCACCCCGGAAAACGCCGCGCTGTGGATCTGGCCAATCCTGATCTTTTTTAAGACATTAAGCTCATCCCCGGCAACACCCCCTGCGTAGATCCTAAACCCGAGGCGACCGTTGCTTTTTGCCCTGAGTTCTTTGTCCAATGCCCTCATGTGTTTTATCCAGGTGGAGCCTTCTGGTGCTACAGTGGCAAACTTGATAAGATATTTTGGTTTTGCCACAACAGAATTTGCTGAAATCAGCTGAAAACTCAGGCCTAATACACAAACACAGAGATATGGGACTATGTATCTTAATCTAGCCAAGTTCACCTCCTAGAAAAACAATTCATCTGACATATTCATGAGTCGTTTGGCTTTTTGTTTCATAACTGTATTGATGAGACACGCCTCCTTGAGATCTTCGGGCCGGGTCATATCAATTTGGCGAATAAGTTTATTAAATAACGTTTTATCTTGTGCTCTAACCGCGTAGTACCTGGCAAAATGGTACTCTGCAAGGAGAAATTTTCCGTTTGTCAAAGAAATGGCCTTTTCAAAGTACTCTTTTGCCCGGATGGGGTTACCACCCAGCATCTTTGGTTTTGAAGCAAGGATTGTTCCCATAAGGACATAAGGAGTGCCATAAAAATAATCACCGTTTAGTTCGAGAACCCTTTTAAGGCATGATTCGGCAATGGCCAACTGCGCCAGGGCTGCGGGTTTGTCAAGATTCAGATTGATCCATCCATTCCATGACATGGTGGTCCAAAACAAAGGTCCAAGTTCCTCTTGTCCTGTTGTGCTCAGGGCGTTTTCAATGGCCGTTTTTGTTTGCCCGGCCGCTTTCAACAGGGAGCCGCTTTGTCCCATCGCCCTGAGCCCATAGTTTTTGGCCCGTAAATAGAGATGTGATGCCCTTTCCGGGGCGTCTTCTTCAACAAACAACATGGCGTACCCCGTGAATCCCATAGAGAGAGCCGTCAAAAGCCGCCTGTTATTCGGTGCGTTCTTTAACAGTCCCTCCATTAGTTTGAGCTCTGCCGGCAGGGACTCTTCCGCCAATTGCAAGTCACATTCTTCAAAAAAGGCCTGGGTAAGGTTGGAGATCAAGGAGGGCGAAAACTCCAACCCCAAACTCACACATCCCGTCATGATCAAAAGCAAGAGCAGGAGGAGAGATGATTTTGAAAAGAATTTTTGCATCACAAAATTAATATCCTATAAAGGGGTCCTGTTTTTTAGGAGGGTATTTCAGGAGTCTTTTTGCCAAAAATTGGGCCCCTGATCCGTTTTTCATATCTATCACTATCCGGTAGTATTCCGTTGCCCTTTTTCGATTCCCCTCCAGATCGTAACTCATCCCCATCTTTATCATGGGCCATGCAACCATATAAGGGTCGTTTTTAGGGTCAGCGTGTTTGAGAAGAAAAGCCAACTTGGACCTCGCCGCAGCATAACGGTTTGAAAGAGGTCATAAATTGATTCCATATAGAGGGCGCGTCTCTCCCACATGGCGGACCTAGTGGTCAAGGGACTTCTGGACCCTCTTTTTCTGATACCATCGACGACATCCCGAAACTCGGATTCCATGCCAAGCCTTAAATAACTGACACCTTCCAGGACCTTGTAACGCGGGTTATTATCGTATTTTGTGGTAAGCTCCTTGGAAAATGTAAGGGATTTTGAAAAATTCTCCTCAAGAAAAAGATAGATGTAAAGGAGCATGCTTTTTGCTTCAGTGGCCGAATAGGTCGCCTGAGAGGCGGCAATATTAATCTTTCTGAGCCCCTCCTGTTTATTTCCCTTGTGGAGAAGGAGGTACGAGAGAATTTTCAACGTCCCTGAGAGGCGGGCTGTATAATAATCGAAACTGCCGATACCCAACAACACGTCTTTATTGTCGGGAGCCATCTCATGGCATATTTTTAAGGCATCGATCGCCTCCCTTGCAAAGAAAAAAGCGGATAACCAGTTGCCTTGAGACAGTTCAAATCGGCCTTTAAACCCCAGGGCACCACCGAGATAGAAGTAATC
>PVMK01127339.1_pt1 | contig 10977 bp, 10 predicted proteins | sample 1853481 | NCBI WGS metagenome assembly PVMK01 (sample SAMN08533507, study PRJNA380276) | Marine sediment metagenome, whole genome shotgun sequencing project. | reverse complement strand
TGTTGCCCGATCTCGATGGCGCAATAATGTGGCAGGACTTTGCCGAGTCAGGCGCAGAACTCGACTGCATACCCGTGCCATTCGCTCATCCCCTCTACATCATGTATTCGTCCGGCACGACCGGTGTTCCCAAGTGCATTGTTCATGGCGTCGGCGGTACTTTGCTGCAGCACCAGAAAGAACATGTGTTGCATTGTGATATCGGGCCGGACGACCGGCTGTTTTATTTCACGACCTGCGGCTGGATGATGTGGAACTGGCTGGCCAGCGGCCTCGCGTGCGGCGCAACACTCATTCTTTATGATGGTTCACCGTTCTATGAAGATGGACGAATCTTGTGGCGCATGGCACAGGAAGAAAAAATAAGCTTTTTCGGGACTAGCGCAAAATTCATTGCAGCACAGGAAAAGGCCGGTATTCGGCCAGGTGAAGAATTCGACCTGTCGTCGATCCGGACGATCATGTCAACAGGCTCGACGCTGGTTCCGGAAAGTTACGATTTTGTCTATGACGCGATCAGTGAGGATGTGCAGTTGTCGTCCGCATCCGGCGGCACCGACATCCTCAGTTGCTTCGCTGGCGGCAATCCAATGAAATCTGTGTACAGGGGCGAATTGCAGAGCCTTGCACTTGCGATGGAGGTCCAGATTTTCTCCGAGGTAGGCGAACCGCTCATCGGGCAGAACGGAGAACTGGTTTGCACCAATGCGTTTCCGTCCATGCCGCTCGGATTCTGGAACGATCCCGATGACAGGAAATATCATGCAGCGTATTTCGAACAATTCCCCGGTATCTGGGCGCACGGTGACTTTGCAGAAATAACGGACAACGGCGGCATGATTATCCATGGTCGCTCGGATGCGGTACTAAACCCGGGCGGCGTGCGCATTGGTACCGCAGAGATCTACCGCCAGGTTGAGAAGTTGGAGGAAATCCTGGAGAGCATTGCCATCGGCCAGAACTGGGATGGAGACGTTCGGGTTGTGCTGTTCGTCGTTTTGCGGCCGGGGTCGGTGCTCGACGATGATCTCAAGGCAAGAATCAACAAATTGGTGCGCGAAAACACGACGCCGCGGCATGTGCCGGCCAAAATTATCGCCGTGCCCGAAATTCCACGCACGATCAGCGGCAAGATTGTCGAATTGGCGGTGCGCTCCGTGGTGCACGGTGAAGCTGTCAAGAATACGGATGCGCTTGCAAATCCGGCGGCGCTGGAACACTTTCGGGATCTGCCCGAACTGGCTGTCGAGTAATCACTGCTATGTCGAAAAACGAAATTCTCGGTGCACGGGTTGCTGACGGTGTCGTAAAGCCGGAATGGATTGACGCCAACGGTCACATGAATGTCGCCTATTATGTGTTGGCTTTCGACCTCGCCGTCGACGCGTTATGGGACGTTTTCGGAATTACGGCGGAGTACATTAAACGGTCGAACGGTTCCACGTTTGCGGTGGAGAGCCACGTCACGTATCAGCAGGAACTCGTGCAAGGTGATCCGTATATCGTCACGGCTCAGATGCTTGCTTACGATGACAAACGCATACACCAGTTCCAGCGCCTGTATCACGCGGAAAAAGGAATTCTGGCGGCAACCGGGGAATGGATGAACCTGCATGTCGATCTGGACAAGCGGCGTGTGAGTCCATGGCCGGAATCGATTCTGGCAAAGCTCGCGGAGTTTTCGGCTAGCCAGGGTGAGCAGGCGTATCCTGACGAGGCCGGTAAACAGATGAATATCCGGAAACCGATCTACACCATGCAGTCGGAGGCCTGATACATGAGCGCTGCACCATACCTGTTAGCGATCGATCAGGGTACGAGCAGCAGCCGTACCGTAATCTTTGATCAAAGCGCGGCGGTCGTCGCCAGCGCTCAGCAGGAGTTTCCACAGGAGTATCCGCAGCCCGGATGGGTCGAACACGATCCCGAGGCGATCTGGAATTCGGTACTAGAGGTCACAAAAAAATCTCTGGCCGCTGCTGATGCCAAAAACTATGCGGGCCTCGGTATTACCAATCAACGAGAGACGACGCTGATCTGGGATCGCAAGACCGGCGAGTGTGTGCACCATGCGATTGTTTGGCAGGATCGCCGCACGGCCGACTACTGTCAAAAACTAAAGGATCAGGGCGCCGAAGAATCGGTCACGCAAAAGACAGGGTTACGCCTTGATCCCTATTTTTCCGCAACCAAAATCGCCTGGATTCTCGACCATGTAACGAATGCACGGCAACGGGCCGAGAATGGACAACTGGCTTTTGGCACGATTGATTGTTTTTTGCTGTGGCGCCTGACCGGCGGCCGGGTTCACGCGACGGATGCAAGCAATGCGTCACGTACGTTGCTCTTCAACATTCATACCCAGGAGTGGGACCGGGAGTTGCTGGCGTTATTCGATGTGCCGGAGTCGTTGCTGCCAGAGGTGAAGAATTGTGCTGATGATTTCGGCGTCACGGATCAATCCGTCATCGGCGTGGAGATTCCAATCTGCGGAATCGCGGGTGATCAGCAAGCAGCATTGATCGGTCAGGCAGGATTTCAGACTGGCGCAACAAAAAGCACCTATGGAACCGGATGTTTCGTGATTGCTAACACCGGCGATCAAGCGGTGCAGTCCAGGAACAATTTGCTGACAACGGTAGCCTATCGCCTCGATGGCAAAACAACCTTTGGCATCGAGGGCAGTATCTTCGTCGCCGGATCAGCCATTCAGTGGTTGCGCGATCAACTCGGGATCATCGAGTCCGCGCCGGACAGCCAGGCGATTGCGGAAGCGACCGGTATCGTCGAGCATGTGCATGTGGTGCCCGCATTTGCCGGACTTGGTGCGCCGTACTGGGATCCGCGTGCGCGCGGCGCGATCCTGGGGCTGTCCAGGGACAGTGGCATTAATGAAATTGTTACGGCGACGTTGCAGGCGGTCGCCTATCAGACCAAAGACCTGATCAACGCAATGTCTGATGACGGCATCGATCCCAGCGTCATCCGCGTCGACGGCGGCATGGTCGCGAATGACTGGTTCCTGCAATTCCTGGCCGATATGGTCAATGTGACTGTCGAACGTCCTGTCAATGTCGAGTCGACGGTGCTCGGTGCGGCGTTCCTGGCTGGACTTCAATGCGGTGTGTTTGCATCCACCGATGCCATTGCGGAATTGTGGGCCAGCGACCGCGTATTTGAACCGCAGATGCCGGATGACCAACGAGACGCCCTCTATCAGGGTTGGCAGGATGCGGTAGCGCGGGTTCGTGTTTCCGCATGATTTTCATGCTCCGGGTTTTCCCAACTTCTGATCTCCCTGTACACTTGGCAACCCGCATTCGGAACAAGTTCAATCGTCATGTTGACGGTATCCAAAGAAGAATTACAGGAATACGTCGATAAACCGCTAGAGCCATCGGCATGGGTTCGCATCGATCAAAAAATGATCAATACGTTCGCAGACGCCACGATGGATCACCAGTTTATTCACGTGGACAAGGAGCGGGCGGCGCAGACACCATTCGGCACGACCATCGCGCATGGCTATCTGACGATGTCGCTGATTTCTCATTTTCTTGGAGAATGTGCGATCGGTCCGAAAAATGCGGTCACGGCGCTGAATTATGGATCCGATAAGGTGCGTTTCCTGCAGCCGGTCAAGGTCGACAGCGAAATCCGGGCGCAGGCGATCTTGATGTCGGTTAGTGAAAAGGCGCCCGGTCAGATCCTGGTGAAGACCGGATTTGACGATCGAGATCAAAGGCGAGGAACAAGCCCGCGCTGGTCGCAGAAATCCTGAGCCTCTATCTTCTTCAATAAATAACGATAAAAGGAATCAACATTGAGCATACGATTTGACGATCAGGTAGTGATCGTTACCGGTTCCGGCCACGGTCTCGGCAAAAGTCACGCACTCGAATTCGCACGCCGCGGCGCGCGCGTGGTCGTGAACGATCTCGGCGGCAGTCTCGATGGTATCGGCGAGGGCAGCGACGCCGCCCGGCAAGTCGTTGCGCAAATTGAAGCCGAGGGTGGCGAGGCGATGGCGAACGGCGCCAACGTCACGGACTACGGCGAGGTCGAGGCAATGGTGGCCGACGCTATCGACAAATGGGGGCGCGTGGACGTACTCGTGAACAACGCGGGCATCCTGCGCGACAAGACCTTCGGCAAAATGGATCTTGCTGACTTTGCTGCCGTCGTCGATGTACATTTGTACGGCTCGGTCAATTGCACCAAGGCGGTCTGGGGCAAGATGTGCGAGCAAGAGTATGGCCGCATCGTCATGACATCGTCATCGAGCGGCATATACGGCAATTTCGGTCAGACAAACTATGGTGCCGCAAAAATGGGTGTTGTGGGATTCATGAACGCGTTGTGGCTCGAAGGCCAGAAATACGGAATCAAGGTCAATGCGTTGTCGCCGATTGCGGCAACGCGCATGACCGAAAACCTGATACCGGAGCATATTCTCGCGATGCTGCAACCGGAGGCGGTTACGCCGGCGGTTATTTTCCTGGCAAGCGAAGACGCGCCGAATCGGCAGATCATCGCCGCGGGCGCCGGCGTGTATGCAAGGGTCGTCATCCAGGAAACGCCGGGGATTTTCCTGCCCGAAGACCAGCGTGATGCCGAACATATTGCGGCAGCCTGGGAGCAGATCGCAGATACCGATGACCAGGTCGAGTTGCAGGTGGGCAGTGAACAGACCACGAAACACATCGGCAAGGTTGCCGCGGCGCTGGGTCTAAAGCTGGAGTAGAGGAGTCAAAGTGAAAGAAGCAGTGATCGTTTCAACCGCACGTACGCCGATTGGCAAGGCGTATCGTGGCGCTTTCAATAACACCGAGGCACCAACCCTCGCGTCGCACGCAATACGTCATGCTGTGGAACGTGCAGGTGTAGCGCCGGAAGAAGTCGACGATGTCGTCATGGGTTGCGCGATGCAGCAGGGGTCGAGCGGCCAGAACGTTGCGCGTCAATCTTTGCTGGCAGCTGGTCTGCCGGTCACGGTGCCCGGAATGACAGTCGATCGCCAATGTTCGTCGGGCATGATGGCGATCGCGATTGCCGCCAAACAGGTACTCGAAGACAACATGCCAATCGTCGTCGGTGGCGGAATGGAATCGATCAGCCTGGTGCAAAACGAGCACTACAATCGCTATCGTGCAACAGATCCCAAGGTGCTCGAGGCCGCTCCTGATATCTATATGAGTATGCTTGATACCGCCGAGGTAGTGACGAAGCGATACGGCATTTCGCGCGAACAGCAGGACGAGTTCGGACTGCAGAGCCAGCAACGCACGGCCGCCGCTCAGGAAGCCGGCGCGTTCGACGATGAAATCGTTCCCGTCACCACGACAAAAGGCGTCATGGACAAGGAAACGAAAGAGATCAGTTTCCATGAAGTTACGCTGGAAAAAGATGAGGGTAACCGACCGCAAACCTCATTGGAGGGTCTCGCCGGTCTAAAGACAGTCTTTGAAGACGGCAACATCACCGCTGGCAATGCCAGCCAGTTATCGGACGGTGCTTCAGCCGCTGTCATCATGGACAGCAAGCTGGCGGAGAAACGCGGTCTCGAACCGCTAGGCATTTATCGTGGCATAGCGGTCGCCGGTACTGAACCCGATGAAATGGGTATAGGCCCGGTTTTTGCCGTGCCGAAACTGCTGGAGCGCACCGGTGTTGCGATGGATGACATCGGTCTGTGGGAGTTGAATGAGGCGTTTGCTGTGCAGGTGATTTATTGCCGCGACCGGCTTGGGATTCCGAACGAAATCCTGAACGTCAACGGTGGTGCGATTTCGATCGGCCATCCCTACGGCATGTCGGGGGCACGGCTTGTCGGACATGCATTGATCGAGGGAAAACGACGCAACGCAAAATTCGTGGTGTGCACGATGTGCGTTGGCGGCGGCATGGGCGCTGCCGGATTGTTCGAGGTAATTTAGAGGCTGCCCCAATTGATCAACCATTTCTCCGGAGCCTGAACCTTGTTACGCGCCCGGCAAAAGCTTGGTAAATATCGAATTCTTGGACGGATCGCGTCAGGCCCGCTCGCGGACGTCTATCGAGCAGCGGACACGATTCACAAAACACGGGTTGCATTAAAAGTTCCGAAACTGGGCAACGGAATCGGTTCTGAAGATTTTCTGCATGAAGTGCAAGTTGCATTCAAGCTCGATCACCCGAACATATTGAAGGTGCAGGACGCCAGTTTCATCGACGATAAATTTGTCATCGTGATGGAACTTGGCGCCGAGTCACTTGCGGATCGGATCGTGCGGCGCATATCGATTTCAAGCGCACTGGAGATTGCGGAACAGGCACTTGCAGCACTCGCGCACGCGCATGAGAAGAAGATAATTCACTGTGACGTGAAGCCGGAGAATTTTATTCTGTTCGAGGGCAACCGTTTGAAAATGGCCGACTTCGGATTCGCAAAAATCAGCCTGCGAACACTGAAAGCGTCCGGTTCCGGGACAATCGATTATATCGCGCCGGAGCAGGCGATGGGCCGGCCCAAGTTTCAGTCGGATGTCTTTTCGGTGGGGCTGGTGTTGTACCGGCTGTTCTCCGGCAAATTGCCCGACTGGCCGTACAAGTGGCCGATGATTGGCAACGACAAACTACAGGCGAGAATCCGGCCAGAGCTTGCACAGATGTTGCGCAAGGCCATTCAACTCGATCCGGCCGATCGCTACAGGAACGCGATCGAGATGTATGCGGAGTTCGAAAAGCTCCACAGTCGCGCACGCCGGCAGCGAAAAGGCCGCAAGCGCAACGGCGGACGAAAATCGGCCAGGACCGGTTCATCCTGGCGGCAAATGCAATGGCGGGAGTTCCAGCGGCAGTTCAGATCTGCATTGGAAACACGGCACCAGTGCCGTCGCTGCGAAGGCCCGGTATCTGAAAGTATGCAGGCGTGTCCCTGGTGCGGTTTTGACAATCCGGCGCGCGGTGCGGTAACCCGTATGCCGGCGCACTGTCCGCGCTGCGAGCGCGGTGTCAAAGCTGATTGGGATTATTGCGCCTGGTGCTACGGCCGTGGCTTCGAGGCAGAGACCAACCGGCATTTCCAGGACCAGCGTTACGTCTCGCGTTGTGCGAACAGCCGTTGTCGCGAACCTCTCATGCGGTTCATGCGCTACTGCCCGTGGTGCCGTAGCAAAGTCAAACGGCCATGGAAGATACCGGGCAGCCGGCATAAATGCCGCGCCTGCAATTGGGGGATTGCCAAAGAATTCTGGAATTACTGTGCATGGTGCAGAGAACCGGTGCGGAGTGAATGACGCTCGCATGACCTCGTCAGGCGACGCAATGATTTTTCTGGATGGCACTGATGCCCCGGAGAAGCTCGACATTTCCATCGGTGGTGGCTCGCTGGTTGCATTTTCCTGTCCTGCCCCGGATAAGGAGACGCCCAACGAAGATGCTGTCGCCGCCATTCCATATGGGCCTGATGCGGCGGTATTGATCATCGCCGACGGGGCCGGCGGGCTGCCAGCGGGCCGGCGCGCATCACGGTTGGCAGTGCGCTCGCTCGAGAAATCGTTAATTGAAGCGATGTCTGAAACGATGTTGCTGCGTACTGCGATTCTCAACGGCATCGAGGCCGCGAACCAGGCGGTCTTGTCGCTGGCCAGTGGCTCTGCAACGACGATGACGGTCGTGACCATTGAAGGTCTGCTCGCACGCACCTACCAGGTCGGTGACTCCGAGGCGATGGTCGTCGGACAGCGCGGCAGGATCAAGTCACAAGCAATGGCGCATTCGCCGACCGGTTTTGCCGTTGAAGCCGGGTTTCTCGATGAACGCGCCGCGTTGCATCACAAAGAACGCCACCTGGTGTCCAATTTTATCGGCACTACCGACATGCATATCGATATGGGAATCGATGTCAAACTTAAACCTCGCGACACTGTTCTTCTCGCGAGCGATGGTCTGACCGATAACATTCATGTGCAGGAAATAGTGGACATGATTCGCAAGGGCCCGCTGTCCGCCGACATCGATTCGATGTCGAGCCTGGCACGACGCAGAATGTCGGTGGAGTCCAGGCATCAGCCGAGCAAGCCTGACGATCTGTCCGTAATCCTGTTTCGCAAACCTTATAAGGGCACAGTAATCCGGACGAGCAAACCGCCGTCCGCATGATTTCGGGCGCTAAGCGTGCCGCCGTTAACGCCGACGGCGCGCTCGGCAATCGCAAGTCCCAATCCGGTGCCACGGGCATTTTTTGACGCTTCAGACTGGCGTGTTCTAAAAAACGGTTCGAACAATCTGCGCAGATCTTCGTCGTCGACGCCCGGCCCGCTGTCCCTGACATCAATTAATACATTTTCATCGTCCTGGCTCAGGTGCACTTTTACCTCGCTTTCAGGCGGACTGTGATGAGCTGCATTGCGCACGATGTTTTCGATCGCACTGGTCATCGCATCGACGTGCCCAAGGGTGACCGGTGATGCGTCAATCTGCGCCACGACAGAAACGCCGTTGATACCTTCGGCTTTGCACTCGTAGTTGACGTTTTCAACGACTTCACGAATCAGGTCGGCGAGTTCAATCGGCTCGGGATCTGTTTCGGGGCTCGCATCGAGTTTCGTGTAACTTAATATTTGCCCGATCAGGGCGTCGAGCCGCTCCGCTTCAGTATCGAGACGTTCAAATTCGGGCATGTCCCCGTGTTTCTGTTTGGCCAGTTCGACCGCGACCCGCATGCGTGCCAGCGGCGACCGCAGTTCGTGAGAGATGTTTCTTGATAGTTCTATTTGCCGTATTGCGGCCCGCTGCAGATTTTCGGCCATCGAATCGAAGTCCCGGCCGAGCATACCGAGTTCATCCCGTCGCTTGCCGACAGATTCCGCGACGCGAGCATCAAGAGCCCCACCAGCAAGCGCGACCGTGGCACGCCGAAGTTTGCGTACCGGTCCGGAGATAGCAGTCGCCAGGAAGTAGGACACGATGCCGCTGACCAGCAGGGCGATGGAGAACAACAGCCAGCGGGCGTCAGCCGTCGTCCAGACAGAATGCGAGGCGCGGGATGGAGAAACAAAAAATGTGTATACGCTGCCGTCCGCGGCGACCAGTTGCGGATGCGGGCGCGAACGCCGCAGATTGCGCGGATCGCGGTCGTCAAACCGATGCGATTGCCGGTGTTCGCGAAATCGGCGAAAAACCCGCATCAGGCCGAATGGCACCTGTCGATCGAGGATATCGTGACCTCGATCATCAAGAATAAAAATTGTAATTGCGCGCGATGTCGGATTGTCCTCGATCCAGTCCTTAAGTCCTTCGCGGCCGCCGGACTCGAGTGCCGCGCTGGCGCCCAGCATCGAGTCGCCAATTTCAAAGCTCTCAATCGCATCACGCATGCTTTCTGCGTACAAGAATCCGGCAACGCCTGCGGTGCCGATCGTGACCACAATGATCAGCCAGAAAGACAGGAAGATTCTGAGTAACAGGCTACGCATGCTTCAGTTCGCCGGGAATCAACAGGTAGCCGACGCCACGCTGGTTTTGAATAGTTTCGTTTTTGTTGCCGGCACGCTCGAGCTTGCCCCTGAGATTACTAATGTGCGTATCGATGCTGCGGTCATAGGGGAGCAGCCGCCGGCCAAGCGCACGCTCACTGAGTTGTTCCTTGCTGACAACGTCACCCGGTGTTTCCAGGAGACTCTTCAGAATTTCAAACTCGGTACCCGTCAATTGCATTGGCGTGCCGTCAACGGTAGCGCGGTGGGTGCGGGTGTCGACCTCGATTCCTCCAAGCTTCCAGTGGCGCGCATCGGTATCCTGCGGCTGGGCCCGTCGCAGGATTGCCTTGATCCGGGCAAGGAGTTCTCGCGGATTGAAAGGTTTTGGAAGGTAATCGTCGGCGCCAAACTCAAGGCCGATGATTCGATCGATATCATCGCCCTCGAGCTGTCAGCATAATGACCGGCACCTGGCTGCGTTGACGAATTTGCTTGAGCACGTCAAGCCCGCTCATACCTGGCAGCATGATGTCGAGGATCAGAAGATCGAAGTCATTTGCGGCGAATGATTCGACCCCTTCCTCGCCCGGTAGTGCAGACCGTCACGTGCAGGCGATCCGCCGCCAAATAGTCTGACAACATGACGCCCAGTTCCTGATCGTCATCGATGAGCAAGAGTCGGGGTGTTTGCGGCAGATCAGTCATAACGATGACCATCGTCCGCCAAAGCAGCGGGCCACGCAACGATACCGCGGGAGTCCTTGACAATTCTTGGCAATGCCAATGTGTATGCTGACGTTAATGCACATCCGTGGCAGTAATCTGCCTGCAAGCTCAGCGCGGTTGGCTGAGCGATCCTGGATATAACCCGACAACGGAGGCAATCTGATGATGAAAAAAATCGTGGCTGCGACACTGGCAGTAATGATGTCCACAGTGGCAGGTACCGGGGCTTTTGCCCAGGATTCTGAAAGTGATGAGGGCGAACGCCATATGCGTGGTGAACGCCATCGCATGCGTCACGATGGATTCGGCGATCCGGCTCGGATGCTGGAGAGGATGAACAGGCATCTTGAACTGGACGACGATCAGTCACTGATAATCGGAAATATCATCGAGGCCTCGAGACCTGAAATCGACGCATTGCGCGAACGTGCACAGGCAACTCGCAAGGCAATGGATGAACTCGATGTCGACGATCCCGATTATGGAAGCAGCTTGCAGAATCTGTCTACACAGATCGGTGCACTGACTTCGGAGGCGACGCTTTTGCACGGCAGGTTACGCGCCGCCGTTTTTGCCGAATTGACGCCGGAGCAGCGTGAACGTGCGGCGGAAGGACGCGGCAGAATGCGCCATCGGTTTCGGCATGGTGGTGTTGACGGGTCCGAGTCTGATTCAACTGAGTAGGAGCGGCTCGTAGGAGCCGCTCCTACGTCCTATGTCAAGTAAGGCCTTGACTAACGATCCAAACGGCTGACCATTCATGCCGAGCGCGGATCGGGTTGCCGCCGCG
>PVMK01126664.1_pt1 | contig 10977 bp, 9 predicted proteins | sample 1853481 | NCBI WGS metagenome assembly PVMK01 (sample SAMN08533507, study PRJNA380276) | Marine sediment metagenome, whole genome shotgun sequencing project. | reverse complement strand
TAATTACTCTTTTGTAATCAACTTCTAATTATTTTTAATATCCTACTGTCTCCCAGCATCCAAAAGGAGCTGCAATCTCTTCACTGACATATACCTGTGTGTCAAGTATTTGAAAAATAGAGCTTGGAACATATGGGGTTACTGGACCTAATATTATCAGTCTTGATATCATTCTTTGCCATGATACAAATGTTCCCATTGTCTGTAATGAATGCAATTCTATCCTAACTCTTGAACGGGCTACATCACCAGGTCCAATTGTTGCTGCTTTTGGAGGTACATTTGCGATATCTCCAGATTGTCCAAAGATTCCATGTAAAGAATTCTGGCAAACTGTCAAAGGATGAAGGGTCAGTATTCTTGCATCTTGTTTTAAATATTCATCAATATCATCTTTAAGAAATTCAGGAGTAGGATCTACAAAAGCAATATGCCCGGCCCAGCCAGGACTAGAATAACATACGTCAGCACCTCCCTCTCCAGTCTCGGTTATCATTTTTGAATAATCACTAATATTTTCATTTGTAGGATAGAAAACATTTTCCAAAGGCATACGAAGTTTTTCATCTATCTGATATACAAAATAATTTAGCAAAGAATGTGCAAATCCTGCTTTGTATGTAATGGGTGCAATATTGCCATCCTGATCAGCCCATTCATCCATAGCAAATATATAAAGGTTTCTGCAGTTTACTTTATGATAGTTTATCAATTCTGCAACAGGAATATAAGTTTCTGGTTCAGGATTACCTAGAATAAGTACTTGTTTTTTATCTTGATCATCAGACATCTTTATCCTTGTAAATATATCACCAATTATTATCGGGTGAGGATTTTTAATCACTTTAATCTTCATTTTGTCGTTTGAATATTTTTCAAGATCTTTTCCATGTACGGATCTTGCTTTCTTTAGTACCTCTTTGTCTTTAAAAGGTACAAAATCTGCTGGTTCGAAATTAAATTCACTCATCTTACCTCCAAATAATCTATAATATTTTATCAATAATTAAAAATTTTACTGATTTATAATAATATACTCCTGAACATTGAACTATCTCTCTTAAATTTATTAAACCCACTACCAATAGCTTTTATTATGGCCCAGAAATTCCCATGCCAGGGATATGAAAAATAATTTACAGCATTTTCAATATATTGCAAGGAAGTAGTCTCAATAATATTAGTGTAATTGTCTAATTATAGAAGTTTTCCATATAACGGTAAAGTTTATAGCTTAAATATGTTTTTTGGATTACCATAAAAAAGCATCTTAGCAATATTTTTGGCTTTAGCGGTGCTATCAAACGCATCCATCATTTCTCATTATTTCTTCTTTCACTCATTCCATTACTAATTTGCCAACTGCAGCAACCTCTCTGATTTTTTTGTAGGTATATAAATCTATATAATAATTATATTTGAAGATTTTAATTAATTCAAAACTGGAATTTTTCGAGAGCAAACATCTTATTTTTGTAAAAGCTATTGTTTTAAAATTTGTTGAGGTAAGTTAAAAAGCTTGGTTTAATATATAATAAAAATCTATATAAGGAGGATTATCTTTTGGAAAACTTTAATTTTTATAGTCCTATAAGGATAATATTTGGAAAAAGTGCTGAGGGAAGAGTTGGGAAAGAAACAATAAAATATGGAAGCAAAGTGCTTTTGCATTATGGAGGAGGAAGCATTAAAAAAACCGGCTTATATGACAGGGTGATAGAATCACTTAAAAAAGAGAATATAGAAATAGTAGAACTGGGAGGAGTAAAACCAAATCCAAGACTGGGCATGGTTAGAGAAGGAATCGAACTTTGCAGAAATGAAAAAATTGAATTTATCCTTGCAGTCGGCGGTGGAAGCACCATCGACTCTGCAAAGACTATAGCTGCAGGGACACCGTATAAAGGGGATGTGTGGGATTTTTTCCCGGGGAATAATAGTGTGATAAAAGAAGCTATCCCAATTGGTGTGGTACTTACTATTCCTGCAGCTGGTAGCGAAGTCAGCTCCGATATGGTTATTACAAATGAAGATGGCTGGTACAAGAAAGCAGGTATCGGATCGGATCATCTGTTCCCAAAATTTTCGATATTAAATCCAGAAATCACATATACCCTGTCAGCTAAAAACACAGTTATTGGAATTTCGGATATAATGGCACATGTATATGAAAGATATTTTACATTGACGCAAAATACAGATCTTACTGATAGACTTGCTGAAGCAACTTTAAAAACAGTTATCAACAATGCAAGACGTGTGGTCCATGATCTGGAAGATTATGATTCCAGGGCAGAAATAATGTGGTCAGGGAGTATCGCACACAATGACCTTTTGGAAACTGGTAAAATTTCTGACTGGGCATCTCACATAATAGAACATGAACTTTCTGCAATATATGACATACCTCATGGTGAGGGTCTGGCAATAATTTTTCCAGCCTGGATGAAGTATGTGTACAAGACAAATATTGAAAGATTTGCCCAATTTGCAGAAAGGGTTTGGGATGTTGATGTTTGCCTGGACAATCTTGAGAGGACTGCACTTGAGGGTATTTCAAGGATGGAAGATTTCTATAGGAAAATTGGCTTGCCGGTCAGGTTAAATGAAATAGGAATAGGTGATGACAGGTTTGAAGAGATGGTATCTAAATGTTCAGAAAACGGAACTATAGGAAATTTTAAAAAGCTGGATAAAAATGATATATTAGAAATCTTCAAACTGTCAATGGAATAACTTTAATTTTAGGAAAAATATTCAAATAGACACAAATAGAAAATGTGTGCTGGTGGATGACATAATATCAATAATAGGAATTTTTATTACACTTATGAAACAGGGACTACATTTACCTAATTAAAATAATATATTTTTTAAAATCTTTTCATTTAAAATAGGGGTAGCCCCGCTTTGTGATGAAACCCAGGATCCCAGTTTATTGGCAGCATTACTTATCTCTTTAAGTGTTTTTCCTTTAACATACTGTACTATCATTGCAGCAGTAAAAGCATCTCCAGCTCCTACTGTATCAGCGATTTCAACCTTATATCCTTTATGAATAAAGTAATCACTTCTATCTAATATAAGACTACCCTTGTCTCCTTTGGTTAGACATAGGAGTTCCAAATTGTTTTCACTCATAATTTTCTTACACAGGTTTATTTCATTATCATTATCTGAATAACCCAATAAGTTTTTTAATATCTCTAATTCATTGCTGTTCAGCTTCAATATTGTGGTATTTTTCAATAACTGCCTGATTATTCTACCTGAATAAAAATTCTGCCTTAAGTTTATATCAAATATCTTTATAGTCTTACTACCCGTCAATTTTAAGAACTTAGAAATTGTATTTTCTGATTTTGAAGATCTCTGAGCCAGAGTACCAAAACATACTGCATCAGCATCTGCTGCCAGTTTTTTTAAACTATTATCCAATATTAAAAAATCCCAGGCTGCCTCTTTATTAATTATATAACTTGGCTGCCCTGTTTTATCTAGTTTCACATCGACAGTTCCAGTGGGATAAATGGAATCACTTTGTATATATGTTCTATCCAGGTTAAGGCTCTCTACGGATTGTAAAATCTCTTTTCCTAAAGGATCGCTTCCCACCCTACTGGCAATAATTCCATTTTGTTCTAAACATTTAGCATAATATGCAAAATTTGTTGGTGCACCTCCGAGTTTTTTTTCCTCTGGAAAAATATCCCATAGTATTTCGCCAATACCTACAATATTATATATCTTTTTTTTACTGGTTAAGTCTCTATTTATCACAGAGTGGTTTGTATTCATATTCAATTATGACTCTACTTCCTCAATTTAAAAAAGACGGAAGTATAGTGTCAGTTTATGCTCCAGTATATTTTGAAAAATATATTCTGAAGTAATTTCCTTTTTTATATTAAATTTATTTTAAACCGAAAGGTACAGGTCTTGCAGTCAACTTGTCAGCAACAAACAGAACATTTTCTTTTGGATCTTTATGTAATTGAAGCAGGGTACCTGGCCTGTCAAGAGTAGGTGGGTGCATTACAGCAAGTCTAAAACTTGCAAGCTGCCAGTTCAAATCTCCCCCATTACAATATATCTCTATTCTCTTGGCATTGATTATCGGTTTCATTCCTATGGTAACTGCTTTGGGGGGCAGGTTATAACAGTTTCCACCTATATTACACAGGCTGTTTATAACAAAAGTATCAGAATTTAAATCTATGATCCTGGTTTTCAAGTTTAAAAACTCTTCTATGTTTATCCTGCTGTAATAAGTATCAACAGGCTCATTAAAAGCAATATGTCCATGGTAGCCAAGACCTCCATAGCAAACATCTATTCCACCAAGTTCTTCGATCTTATTATCAATATAATCAAGATCCATTGGGTCGGGAAAGATTATCTGTCCCCAATCCAATCCCAGAGATTTATCAATAATATTAAAAAAGCTCTCTTTCATATATCCTCTGAAACTCATTGGATGGCCTTCATCTACCCATCTGCATTCCCAATCAAGATACTCATCCATAAAAAATACCCATACTTTTTCCAGATTGATTTTCTCAGTATTTATAATTTGAGCCAGTATTGCATATTGAGGAGTAGGTCCGACAGGTAAGATTATTTTTGTTTCTTTTTTATCAGTATTATTTTTAACAATTACATCAGCAATTGAACGGGCCATTTCATTGTGTAGAATATTTGCGTCATCAACAATTTTTACACCTACATTGGCCCAGTCCTTAATTTCTTCAGAAGCAATAGTCATCAATTTAGACAAGTCTTCATTGCTGATAGTCTGGTGAGTCATGAGACCCTTAAAATTCCCCATAATATCTCCTGTGTAAATATTTTTTTAAAGTTACTTATTCTATTTTATTCTTAATATTTGTGTCTGATCCGGTTTTTTTATAACCTGACTACACAATGCTCTTTTGCTGATTTAATTGCTGCAAGTGCAAGCTCTAAAGATTTCCTTCCATCTTCGAAGGAAGCTTTCTCAATATTCCTGTCATTTTTAATACAGTCAACTAAATAACTGATTTCCAGGAAGTACGCATCACTTGTACTGCTCTCCAGTTTTTCAATTGAGCCATCATTCTTATAAACAACTATTTCCGTTTTTTCAGATCTTTTCTCAATATTTTTTCCTGCTTTGAAAATCCATTCTATTGTACCTTTTTCACATAATACTCTTATTATCATAGTGAATGGGAATGCTCCCTTAAAGGCCCACCCACCTTCGGCAATAGCAGAGACCTTGTTTTCAAACTCGATTGTTGTTGCAATATGCACTAATCCTCCAGCTTCTTTATGAACTGGATCATACATACCCTGTGCCATTACAATTGATGGTTTTCCAAAAAGCCAGATCAGATAATCCAGATCATGTATATGAAGATCCAGCGCTGCACCGCCACCAAATTTTTCACTTGCACCCCAGTTTCCCTGATGCCAATCCGGTGTCACTGCAAGTCTCTGGCAAAAAGCCTGCAATGGTCTACCAAGAGCATTACTGTCCAGGTATTCTTTTATCTTCATATATTCCGGCCAGAACCGCAATGCGTGCCCAACTATAGCCTTTACACCGCTTTCTTTTACAGCTTTTATCATATTGTCTGCAGCTTTAAGGGATAATGTCAGTGGTTTTTCACATAAAATATGTTTTTTAGCAGCAGCGATCTTGATAACCATTTCTTCATGTAAAAAGGTAGGGACACATATGTCTACGCAGTCTACATCTGCGTTTTTTAAAAGTTCATCTATATCACTGTAATACTCGGCACTACAGCTTTCAGCTATTTTTCTGCCCTTTTCCTCAACCTTGTCAATTACAGCCATAACTTCAGCACCTTCTATTTGTTTGATTGCATCAGCATGAGCATGAGCAATAAAACCGGCTCCTAATAAAGCAATTTTAATCACTTGATAACTCCTTTACTAAAAATATTATAAAACTTATTAAAGCAATCCATTACTCATAAGAAAATCATAGGATTTCTTTACTGCTTTGTTTATCTCTTCCAGAGATCGTTCTTTACCGTCAAATTCAACTTCTACACTCCCCGGACCATCGAATTGTTCCAGCAATTTAAATATCTTTTTAAAATCCAAAATCCCTTCACCGAGGGCAGGGAAATCCCATTCTTTTAATTTTCCCGTACCATGGTCCTTTAAATGAACATAACCCATAACAGGTAGTGCATATTTCAGGTCTTCTTCAGGCCGAACTCCTCCAAAATAGACTACATTGGCTGTATCGTAATTTAATTTGATATTTGGATGGTCTGCCTTTTTTATTATCTGTGCTCCTATTTTACCTGTATTACACCAGCTGCCGTGCATCTCAAGACAAATAGTAATATCTTTGTCTTTTGCATAATCTCCTAATTCTCTTATTATTGAGTAAAACTTCTTTTCATCTTCCTTAGTCTTTACCTCTCCTGTATCAGTGGTCACAAATTTGACTCCTGCAAGATCTGCAAAATCCAGGACTTTCTTAAAATCATCAACACAGTTTTCTTTCATCATTCTGGTATGCCCTGCAATACACTGTAGCGTAAGACCATAGCTTTTACACAATTTCAGTACATTGTCTACTATCTCTTTATTAACCCCTTTTTCTGGTCTTGGGATGTGCTCAAAATATTCAGGGGCACTTGCAAGTTCGATATACTTAAAACCCGCTTCAGAAATGCCTTCTATCGCTTCTTCACCACTGTAATTAGGATAGGTAGAAGTTACTACTCCAATTGTCTTTTTCATTTTTCCCCCTCTTATTCATTTTTTAAAATTATTACACTAATAGAGTAAACACACTTAAATCTAAGCCATTAAATCAGACCTTTTTAAATTCCCCTACCGGTCATTTGTATTTAGTTTATTTTATTATCATTATTCTAAGGCAGTATTCTTTTTGTAAGTCCCTGCGGATACATCTTTTGCTGAGTGAAGGCTTCTGCATATTCTACTCCTGCCTGGAATCCCCTGAATCTTCCAACAGTTTTAATGAACTCCGCAGAATCACAATTATGCATCTCTTTGAGCCAGCCTAACTGGGATTCCATCTTCATCATCATATCTACCTTTATATCAATGGTTTCGGATATATCAACATATTCATCAGGGCTAAAATTAACACCTGCTATTGTATCCATATAATACAAGTATGGTAATTTAGTCGTAGGGGGAAAATCAGTTTTCCAGAGTGCTATATTTGCAAGGTAGGTAGCCTCAAATACAAGTTTGCTTATATTAATATGGTCCGAGTGATAGTCATTAGGACTGTGGGTTATCACCAGATCCGGATCTGCCTGTCTTAAGATATCTATGATCTTAATCCTTGATTTTAAATCCAATACAATCTCTCCGTCAAAAATCTCAGCTGATATTGAAACAGCATCTATTATCTCAGCTGAGGCAATCGCTTCTTTTCTTCTTATGACAGCCAGCTCTTCTGATGAATAAACATTACTGCCCCTATTGCCATTACATGCATGGGCTATAAAAACTTCGTGTCCAAGCTTTGTAAATTTTGCCATTGTCCCTGCACAAAGCAGCTCGACATCATCGGGATGGGCTCCTATTGCAAGAACTTTCATTATATTCATCTCCCTTTTTTTTAAAAAATAATAAATAATTTTTATGAATTATTCTCTTCTCATCTTCCCTATATTACTTATGACTGTTGCAATGACTATTATTGCACCTAAAACTATAGTCTGGGTAAATGAAGATACTCCGATTATGTTCAATGAATTACTTAAGATACCTAGAAGCAGGACTCCAAAAAATGCACCGACAAGGCTTCCCTTGCCACCTTCAAAGGTAATACCGCCAATTATAGCAGCAGCAAGTGCCTGCAGTGCAAGATTCGCTCCGACATCTGCCTGGACCATTCCTAGCCTTGATATAAGAGTGATTGCAGCAAAACCCACTATAAGTCCTGATAATGTATAAATCGATATTACATGTAAGTCAACGTTGATTCCGGACAAATATGCAGCGAGAGAGTTGCCCCCGATAGCATTCAACCTTCTACCGTATTTTGTATATTTTCTTAAGAAAAATGAAAATGCAAATATTAATAAAAACATTATTATAGCTACAGGAACAACACCACCTATCTTTGCTTGTCCAAGAAATTCAAACTGGCCTATAATAGATTGGGGTCTTCCACCTCCGACTATTAAAGCTATTCCCAGGAAGACATAATTCATACCCAATGTAATAATAAGAGGGGTGACTTTACTTTTAGCAATTATCAGGCCATTAATAAAACCAAATATCATGCCTAAAGCAAGGGCTACAATTACACTTAAAAAAATACTTTTCCCTGTTAAAAGCATCCTTGCAAAAACGATAGCAATAAGCCCAGCCATGTTGCCTATTGAAATATCAAGACCTCCGGACAACATCAACAAAGACATGCACATTGTCAGGATACCCAGTATGGAAATCTGCTGCATGATATTTAATATGTTTCTGAGGGTTAAAAAATTCGGATTTAATACACTGGCAATTATTATTATTATAATAATTACCAAAACTAGATAAAAGATCTGGTTTTTTAAAAATCTCAGTCTTCTTACAATAGAACCTGGCCAATTTTCTTTTTGTTTGATTTCTTTAGAGTTTGACACCTTTAATTTCCTCCCATAAAGCCTGATAAAATATTTTCTTCATTAATCTCATCTTTGTCGAGCACTTTTGAAATTTCATAATCCTTGATTATGATTATCCTGTCACTTAATGATATGAGCTCCGCCATTTCTGAAGAAATCATAATAATCGACTTTCCGCTTGCAGCAAGTTCTGTAAACAGCCCATACACTTCAGTTTTTGCATTTACATCGATGCCGTGTGTGGGCTCATCTACAATTAGTATATTAACGCCTTTAAAAAGCCATTTTGCAAGAACTACTTTTTGCTGGTTACCACCGCTTAAAAATTCTATTTCTTTATTTAGAGACGGAGTTTTTATATTTAATTTCTTTACATATTCATTACATAATTTTCTTTCTTTGGATAAACTTAAAAATATTTTTCCTATATTATCAAGCCCAACCACAGTAATATTCTGGTCGACCGGCAATCCCATGAAAAGGCCGTCTACCTCTTTACTTTCAGTAAGAAGTGCAATTCCTGCTTTAACTGCTTGAACCGGGTTTGCAGGAGTAATATCTTTTCCTTTATAGAAAACTTTTCCCTGATACTTCTTGTAAGCCCCAAAAATTGCTCGTACAATTTCTGAGCGTCCTGCGCCTTTTAACCCGGCAATGCCAAGTATTTCTCCTTGCCTTACTTTAAAATTTATTGGCTTTGAAGATTCTTTAAGCTTAAGGTTGCGTACTTCAAAAACATAATCACCTACCGGATTTTCTTTTTTCTTATAGAAAAGATCTACCGGGCGCCCTATCATTTCTCTTGCAAGATCGTCAGCTTCATAAGTTTCTACACTTTTATCATGAGTTTTAATAACGATACCATCCCTTAGAACTGTTACCCTGTCAGCAACTTCAATAATCTCATCCAGGTCATGAGCAATATAAATAACGCTTACTCCTTCTTTTGAGATCTTCTTTACCAACTGTATTACAAGCCCGATATCATTAGTATTAAAAGCCTGTGTTGGTTCATCAAGAATTAGCACTTTTGGCTTTTGGGCCAGAGCTTTGAGTATTTTAACAAATTGCTGATCAGATGTGCTTAGTCTTTCATATATCTCACCTACCCTTAGCTTTATACCCAGTTGCTCTGCCAGATGATTTGCCTGATTCAGCATTGTCCTATAGTCTATAAAGAATTTTTTACTGTCAACCAGTTCAGTGCCTAAAAAAATATTTTCTGCAGCAGTTATTCCCGGGACAAGAATATCTTCCTGGTAAACAGTCTGGATTCCCAGTCTTCTTGCTATGTGGGGTGTAAAAAAAATATGTTTTTCGCCACTTATAATCATTTCTCCATTGTTAGGTTGAAATGCACCAGACAATATCTTTATAAATGTTGATTTGCCAGCACCATTTTCCCCAATCAAACCATGGACTTCTCCATTATAAAGATCAAAGTTGAAATTTATGAGAGCTTTTACGCCGGGAAATTCTTTGGAAAGGCTTTTTATATCTAATATTTTTTCTTTTTCTAATGAATTTTTTTTCATATACTAACTATTTAAAAAATTTATATTGCAGTTCTGCTATTTTATTTTGCGGTCTTATGTTCTTTAAAACATAAGACCGCAAAACGTATCTAAACACCGTTAATTAACTTAATCACTAAGCTATAAACGGATTACCAGGAATCCAAACCTCCTATTAAATCTATAAGATCCATTGATGCTCCCCAAGAACTGTTCTCACCAATAGTGTCTTGAGTGAATACAGCTTGAGGCAGAGCTATGAACTTCTCTGGTGGTTCTATACCTTTAGCTGTATAAAGCCACATAGCCTTGAATAAATAGAGTCCTTGTAGAGAAACTGGAACACCTACAGTTGCCTCGATAATACCATTTTCAAGTAACGTGAGTCCGGTAGGTCCTCCACCAGTCGTTACTATAGGAACAGTACCTTCAAGTCCAGCATCTTTCAATGCATTGTGGGCGCCCTGTGCAATAGCTTCGTTATTTGCAAAAATAACATCAAACTCTTCTCCAGCTGCTAAAACGTCTGATACTTCAGGCTGGGAAGTCTGTGTATCCCACTGCGTATCTCTTCTTATAACTATAGTAGTGCCGCTTGTTGATTCAGCAATAGCTCTTTCTACACCTTCTTCATAAGCTTCGACTATTCCCATTCCAGGCTGACCTCTTACATAGAATATTTCAGAGCCTGGATAGTTCTCGTCTAACCACTTGACAGCGTTATAACCGGTTTCATTATATTTGGTGGCTGTATTAAATACATAGTTACCCTGAAATTCATAATTTATCAGATCTGAGTCAAGTTTAGTATTCTCAAAGAATATAGGTATTCCTGCTTCTTC
>PVMK01183149.1_pt1 | contig 10978 bp, 9 predicted proteins | sample 1853481 | NCBI WGS metagenome assembly PVMK01 (sample SAMN08533507, study PRJNA380276) | Marine sediment metagenome, whole genome shotgun sequencing project. | reverse complement strand
CATCACGACGATTTGTCCTGGTTCTCGGGCTGCTGACCGGTGTCGCGGCCCTTGCGATCGACATGAGTCTCCCCTCCATTCCGGAAATGGTTCGCAGCCTTGCAACCGACATGTCAACTGGCCAGCAGGTCATCAGCCTGTTTATGGTCGGCGTCGGGCTTGGCCAGTTACCCGCCGGATTCCTGTCAGACCGTTACGGCCGTTTGCCCGTGTTATATGTCGGCTTCGTCACTTTCACCGCCGCCAGTATCGCAACGTCCCTCAGCAATCACATCGAGATCGTACTCGCGGCAAGATTCTTCCAGGGATTCGGCGCCGCCGTTGGAGTCGTAATAACTCGCGCGATCGTGCGCGACGTCGCCAGCGGCAAACAAATGGCAAGACTGATGTCCGTCATGGTGATGATCTTCACCGCCACACCGATGATCGCACCGATCATCGGCTCTTACGTGACAACATATTTCGGATGGCGCATGACCTACGTCGCGATGGCGATATTCGGCGCCGTGATGTTGATTTGTATCAGTGCCGTTCTTGAGGAAACACATTTACCCACGCGGGAACATCACATCTTCCGGCATCTCGGGTTGAGCCTGAAGGAGTTTTTCTCGCACCGGCAAAGCGTGTTTGGCGCATTGCTCGTGATGCTGCCTGCTTTCGGGTTCATTTCCATCATTACGACCTCGGCGGCATTGATCATCGATGTCTTCGCGGTGCCAGTGCAGTACTTCGGCTATATCTTTGCAATCTCCGGAATCGGCATCCTTGCCGGTTCAATGCTCAACAGGAACCTTCTTCATCGGTTCAGCATCTTACAGTTGACTGGCGTCGGCGCCGCCGTTATCGGCATCGCAGCCGCACAGTTACTGTTGATCGCATGGCTGGGACAGGCGAGCCTCTGGTGGATCTGGGGCAACGCGAGTTTGTTCATGGTCGGCACCGGATTCCTGTTGCCGAACGCCACGGCGCTGGCACTGGATCCGCGTGCCAAAAATTGCCGGCACAGCTTCGTCATTGGTTACCGCCATGCAAAATCTTGCAGGTTCCCTTGGTTCTTTTATTGCGGCAATCATCTATGACGGCAGCATTAGCCGTATCGTCATCATCCTTGGATTGTCCGGTGCAGCGACGGCCGTCCTGTTTTTCTTTTTTCGGCACGCCATTCTCGGCGACAAGCCCCTGCATGTCTCCGACGACGATGCATGAATCAGTCAATCCGTCTCGGTGAGTATCTCGCCGACATCTTTCCTGGACTGCGTTGGCAATATTTTCGGATAGCCATACCAAAGCAAGGACACTACGAATTCCTGTATCGCTGTCGATTCCAAGTAGATCGAAAAAACGCGGGTCGCGGGTAATCAGGCCGGTCGTCCATTTGGAAGCGACACCCTGCCTCGGAAAGATAAAGAAGGATATTCTGTATCGGCGCAACAACAGCTGGCATAGTCCTCGCGGCCACGCAATTCATCATCCGATTTTTGACAGGTGACCACAAGCCAGCCCGGGAATGCGCTTTCGCCGCTTTGAACTTGTGTTCACCCATTTCCGCAGTTTTGTTTTCGGTAACGATTGTGCGGATCAAATCCGCGCATGCCGCTTTTTTTTCATCGCCCAGCAAGTAGAAATGCCACGGCTCTGTCAGGTGGTGATTCGGCGCCCAACGCGCGAGCTCGATTGCGTCGTGCAACAGTTGCTTGCTGACTTTTTGTTTCAGGAACAGGTTGGTGGTGCGGCGTGATCGGATACGTTCGGCAATAATTCGAAGATTGCGCGATTCGCCGTCCGGCAGGTGCTCAGCCATGATCGACTATGCCTTCTTGATGATCATCGCGATGCCCTGCCCCACGCCAATACACATTGTGCAAAGTGCATAGGTGCCATTCACGCGTTGCAGCTGATAAGCCGCGGTCATCACGAGTCGGGCACCCGACATACCGAGCGGATGTCCGAGCGCGATTGCGCCGCCGTTCGGATTGACGTGTTCGGCATCGTCGTCAATACCGAGTTCGCGCAGTACCGCGAGCCCCTGCGCTGCAAACGCTTCATTGAGCTCAATCACATCCATCCGATCAAGATAGAGGTCGGCCAGTTCCAACGCGCGCCTTGACGCGGGCACCGGACCGATTCCCATCACACGGGGCTCTACGCCAGCCGCCGCCCAGGCCTCGACGCTGGCGATTGGTTTTAGCGCATATTTCTCTACAGCATCGTCGGATGCGATCAGCAGCGCGCAAGCACCGTCATTGATGCCGGATGCATTGCCCGCGGTGACGGTACCCTCCTTGTGCACGATCGGCCGCAGTTTTGCGAGACCCTCAATATTCGAATCGGCACGCGGATGTTCGTCCACTTTGACGTCGACCGGATCGCCGCGGCGCTGTGGCACCGAAACAGGAACAATTTCATCATTCAGCCGGCCTGAGGCCATTGCCTCCGCCGCTTTTTGCTGGCTGCGAAGTGCAAACTGATCCTGGTCTTCCCTGCTCACTTTGAATTCCGCGGCCACGTTCTCGGCAGTCTCGGCCATGGAATCGATGCCATATTGTTGTTCGAGTTTCTTGTTCACGAAGCGCCAGCCAAGTGTGGTGTCGTAGATTTCGGCATTGCGGCCAAACGCCGCAGTCGACTTGGCCAGCACGAACGGTGCGCGCGACATCGATTCGACGCCGCCGGCAACCACGACCTGTGCGTCACCGGCCTTGATCGCATGTGCTGCGTTGCCGAGCGCATTCATGCCGGAACCACACAGCCTGTTCACAGTCGCTGCCGGCACCGACGGCGGCACACCGGCAAGCAATAACGACATGCGTGCGACATTGCGATTGTCTTCGCCGGCCTGATTTGCGCAGCCATAGATCAGGTCATCAATTTTCTCTGGCGGGAGATTCGGGTTGCGCTTGATGAGTGCGGCGATGGGAACCGCACCCAGGTCGTCTGTGCGTACCGATGATAGTCCACCGCCGTAGCGCCCAATCGGCGTGCGCACAGCGTCACATATCCAGGCTTTGGTTTGCTTGCTCATGCAGTCCGTCCAACCCCGGGCAGGGATATCGGCGCTGCCGTTTTTCTTCTCGAAGGTTCGCCCGAGATACAAACCAACAAACGCCCACAAAATAGCGATGCCCGCACCAATTGCTGCGACGACGCCCAGACCCAACCCGAGTCCGGCAGTGAGCCCGGCAAACGCCCAGCCCGTAATGGTGTCGCCTCCCCGATAGACGACGATATCGATAACCGGCTTGGCTTTGAAGCGTGTTTCACGATCGACGACGGTATACAACATCTCGCGGCCGGGACGTGTTATCGAGTAATTACCACCCTTCAGAATGATTTGTACGGCGATGATTGCAGCGATAACGGGGTTCACAGCAGCGATCAACAAGCCTATCGCGACCAGCACAGGTACCAGCGCCAGCGTCTTTGCGAGACCGAGTTTGGTCGTAATTCTTCCGGTCGCGAACCAGGCCGTCAAAATCGCAATCACATTGATGGATGTATTGATGCCGGCCCAGATGGCAGTTCGTTCATCGCGGGTGAAAACTTCCAGAATATTCTTCAATTCGAAATAGACGAAAGAGCCGACCGATGTATACAACAGGATAAATACACCAATACCGAGTAAGTACGGATTTTTAAAAAACAGCGTAAATCCGGCAAACGGATTGCCACCGATCGATTGCCGTTCGTTCAGGTCGACGCGTACGTTTTCATTGCCAAGCTCTGACACTTTCAATCGCTGCAGAAACCCAAGCGCCGGAATGATTGCTACCAGGATTGCGGCGGCGATGAGCATCAGGTTTTGCGTTCCGATTATGGTCGCCAGGAATAACGGGACTGAAGATCCCGCCAGGGTTCCAATACTCGCGCCGCTGGCTACAAATGCGAAAATTCGCGGCGCCTGGGCCTTGGAGAAAACGTCGGACATCAGGCTCCAAAATACGGAAATATGGAACAACGAAAATACACTGATCCACACGTAAAATGATTTTTCGATGTAGACGGCATCTTCGATGGCGGCGCTGCCGAGGTAAAACGCCAGGAATGACGCGGCGAAGAATCCATAAACACCGGGCACGAGATATTTGAAGCGCGTCCGGGCAACGGCGAATCCATACACGCTGACGGCAACGATGCTGATGAAGAAATTGATGGTCCAGAGCGTCGCCACTTCCGGATCGGACCAGTCACTCGCCATCGCGTCACGAACGGGCTTCAGAATGTTGTAAGCCAGCATCAACATGAACAGGAACGCAAAAGACAGTGCGGTGGCCCGAATCTCGTTGGGCGCTACCCTGGTTGCTGCTGTGACGATTCGCGCAATCGGTCCATTGCCGTTGGTCATTGAATCCCCCGGGACCACTCTTTGAGTCGGCTAGACTGCCATAGAATCATGCCGGTGGGCCACTACACGGACCCACCGGCATGTAATATTTCGGGATTTAATTGTGATTGACGACTAAAGCGCTGCCTTGGCAGCACTTAGCAGGTCATCCGCTGACAGCCGGACCTTGTAATCCGCTTCGACAAAATCGAAAACGATCTTTCCGGAGCGGTCGATAACATATACCGCGGCACGGCCAGCGCGTTGTGCCTGCCGATCGAAGAACCGGCATAGTCCCGCCCCTTTTTGTCCAGGTAATCTGTCAGGCCCTGGTCGACCCTGAACGCGGTTCCGAGTGCCATCGCTGCATTGATTTTTGCATCTGAAAGGATGACGTAGTCCAGCCCATCGATGGCCTCCTGCGTTTCCAGCTTCAGGCTCGAATAAAGAAGTTCGGGCCGGTCATTGCTTAGAAACAATACGTCGTAGCCGATAGCGCTGATTTCCGGAATGACGGTGCGCAACTCTGAGAGATGCATGTTGCAGTACGGGCACCAGCCGCCCCTGAACGAGATCAGTATGGTCGGATTTTCAAGGTTGTCCGGATCAAACACATAGGGCTTGTCATCAACAGTGCGGACGGTAAATCCGGGTGCCCGGTCGCCGCTCTTCAAGGGCGTGGTCAGATCCGCGCTCGGCGGCAACGCCGCATAGTTTTCCGCGATAGCGCGGTCCGCATGCGACAGGATCAGCGGAGCGAGCAATAGCACGAGAAATACGACATAAATCAGGTTACGGCCAAATGCCATGACAAATTCTCCTTAGCAGGGCAGTCAATATGACCGTCAATAATAGGGTTTATTACAGTGGCCGGGCCGAATTCCGATCAGATGGCTATCTCAAGCAGATCGCTTTGATCGATGTTGGACACACCGCGGCAGCGCGCCTTGGCGCGGTACATCGCCTCGTCGGCGGCGCGCAGCAAGCCGGTCAGCGTATTGGCGTGCTCAGGATAGAGCGCGAGGCCAATCGCCGCGGCACAGGATCGAGCGTGTCTTCACCAATGAGGTAGGGCTGTTCAAGAGCACTGGTCAGCCGCGCTGCCAGCTTCTCGGCAACCTCTCCCGTGACGTCCGGAACCAGCGCCACGAACTCATCACCGCCGGGACGGCCAATAATATCGCAGGAACGGAGGCTGGTTTTGAGCCTTGCGGCGGCGATCGTCAGCAACTGGTCACCGATTTCGTGGCCGCATTTATCGTTGATCTGCTTGAAGTCATTCAGGTCAACAAAAAGCAGCGCGCCCGTTGCATCGTCCGCGCTTTCTGATAACAGGCGGGAAGCGTCATTTTCGAATCCGCGCCGATTCAGGACGCCGGTTAGCGGATCGCACAGAGCGGCAGACTCCATCCGTATTTCTTTCGCCTTGCTGTCCGTGATGTCTATGAAGGTGACCGCAACATCCTCGCCCACCGGTTCACTGATCACGCGCATCCACTGTGTTTTCCCAAGCGCCTCGGTCCTGACTTCCGTTTCAAAGACCTGTCCGTTCTGCGTTGATTCAAGGAACTGCGCTAACAGCAGCTCCGCGTCGTCAGGATCCATGCTCGCCGAATACAGCTTGATCAGAGTCTCCGCAGAACGCTCGATCATCTCGTCCGGGTCAGTATCGAGGATTCGTCCGGCTGCTGCATTCGCGAATATGCAGCGAAGTTCACGCGCATCGTGATCGCCATCCGCCCCGATCCAGCTCAATCGAATGATGCCGTTTTCGGAATGATCGATCAGCGTGCGCAGGAGTTTTTCCCTGCTTTGCACTTCCCGCTGCGCTTTCTCTACGTCGCTAACGTCGCGAAACATCAACACACGACTATTCGTTGCCTTGTTGGTCGCGATCGGGGTCACCTGCAAATGCAGAAAACGGCCTGTGTATGTCATCATTTTCTGCGGCAATCCGGTATCCAGGGCGGCGTGAACTTCCGGTACATCTTCGCCAAACACACCGTCGAGTGACGCTCGCAGCGCCTCGTTCTCCGAAATGTTGAGCATCATCTCGGCACCGCGATTCAAACCGATAACACGTTCCTGGTCGTCAACGACGATGACGGGGTCCTGCATATTCTGGAACACCGTCTCGTACGCGACCGGACTGAACTCAATGATCTGCTCACCGACAAGCAGCCAAACGTAAATCGGCAGCATCCATGCTAAAACGAGCGGCACAATCGAAATGGTATCGGGCCCGATGCCGGCATCGTAGGCGACAACCGTGATGGCCGGGGCCATCGCGCAACCGACGATGAGGAACAATCCGCGACGGTGCATCGGCGCGACCGCTGAGCTATGCAGCAACAGCGTAAAGAAACTGGTCGCAACTACAATGTAACTGAAGGGCGCGTGCGCGAACAGAAACCACGGTCCCCAGGCGATCGGCCGGGTCAGGAACTCGCCGGCAGCATTGGTCGCCGGGTACAACCACATGAGCTGGTGCCAGGAGTTCGTCGCAGCAATCACGATTGACAAGACGGGAATAATCAGCAACGCGGCAATTGCGGCTTTGGATGTCTGGGCGCCCGTAAACTTCGCGGAAGCAGAGCAGGATCCCAACAGGGACCAGGCCGGTGCCGACAAAATGCATGACCCGGCCGAGCATGAAAACCGGCATTGACATCGCCATCAATTCGATCGCCGCACCGAGGACCCACAATCCGATGACCATGAAGGTCGCGACCATTGACGGACTGCCCATGCCGTGTCGGCTTCTTCAACATGCGCATCGCAAGCAGCATGTAGCCGGCCGCGCTGCAAGCCAGCAGAACTGCAAGAATGAAGTCGAGGGTCATTACGTCGTTTATCTCAGGGCCCAGGTCCGGTCCCAAGACCGGAATATGTGCAATTCTAATGGCCGCAAGCGACTGATTCTGGGACCTGTTCCACAGCTTTTGGTCCTTTCGCAGGCCGCAGATGGTCGTTTTGTCACACTTTGGAAATTTAGGCCCGAAAACTGCCCCAAATTACCCACTATGGCCCCGTGAAATACTTATGATTCAAAACGTTGTGTGATCCAGTCGATAGGCCAGCCGCCCGGCATGGCACAGAATGAAGCAATGAGTGACAGGAAATCAGCAAAGGTTATGGTGCAACGGCGGTCGAAAATCGCCGCGGACGGCGACGGGCCGTGCCGTGGAAAGTACCGAGGTCGAACTGGTCAGTACGCAGATGCTCAAACAGATACTGTCGTCAAATGACCCGGAGAATCGAAAGGCGATAGAAGAGGCGGCCAAATCCGCCGGTGACGGCGTACTCGCTCGTAATCCGGCGACCGGCTATTTTGAAATCATCGACGATGATGAATTACGGGAGATCCTCGACAGCGGCCAGGACCTGCCGAAACTGAGCCGGCCATCGGATGTCACCGCCGAACCATTACACGATTACGCCGATAATGACCACCTGTCGATGGTCGACACTGAGGCGCTGCGGCGGGTCCTCGACAATGATGAGAAAGAAGAAGATGCTGAACCGGCGGAAGTCGAGGCCGGCGAGTTCAATCCCTACATCGCAGTCTAAAGCGTAGCTCTATATACCTGAACCCACCGAGGCGCAAATCTGCCTGAACGTCTGCTGCGCATTCTCCCGCGGTAATTCCAGAAGAATTTTGAGGAATTCTGCGGCACCACTCTCCGACGCCACTACGCCGGCCAGATACGGATCATCTGCGCCACGCTGTGCCGCTCGCCAGGACAAAATTGAGATCGAGGCAGCCAATCGTGTCTTGATCAGATCAAAAAGCAGATCGATCTCAGGTACTGCCAGCAGCGTAACGGCGTGATAACCCGCCAGGAATTCGGCGATCCGTGAAAGGGGATTCCCTTCCGTAGTACGTAAGTAGGACGCGCCAATGGCCACGTCGACGATCAGCGGCGCTTTGACCATGTCGCCGAAATCGATAACACCGGCCACGCTCGAGCAATCGTCGGCGTCAATCAGCACGTTATCCGGATTCAGATCGCTGTGAATGACTTGCGACCGACCATCCCCGAATTGCGGCAACGCATAAGCCTCAAAGTCGTCCAGTGTCTGCGCAATTCCCTGTCGCAAGGTCTGATCGGCAACATACGGAAGGAGTCTTCGCAACTCCAGTGCCTGCTGCATATCCCAGAGCAAACTATGAGTACTGCCCGGATGGTCGAAATCGTGAAGCGCCCGCCCAAGGCGCGCCAGGTATGAACCGAGACCGCGGCACAGAGTCGGTGACGCCGGCCTATTGCCCAGCGGCACGCCGGCAACATAAGTCACGATGCGCACTACATGTTGCTTGCCACCCGACGTGACCAGCAGCTGCGTCCTGCCGTCAATGGTCCACAGTATGCGGGGCACATTGATCGGGCAATCGTTATTTCCCAGGTACGTTTCGAGGTATAGCAGCGCCTGAATCTGAAAATCCGTGGCGAGCGGATCTTCGGCGGCGCTGGCGATTTTCAGGACAAACTGACGGCCATCGTCACACTGCAGGCGAAAGTTCTGATCGCGCTCGCTCAGCAGGGCTTTGAGCTGGACCTCGAGGCCGTAATGCTCCTGCACCAGCGGCCGGACTTCGTCGTCATCCAGCTGCGGGGGCTCGACTTCAATTACTGCAAACGGGTCTGTCCGGGGCACAAGCGCTCCTCGCCAGCGTGGAAAATGGCGCAGTATGGTTCGCCGCCCGCATGGCATCAAGGCGTGAAACACGATGAATTTGCGAATCGAAATGGCCGATCCGCTCCGATCCGTATACAATCCAAGGTGTTCGCCCTCCGGGCCGCATCTCTAAACCATAGAAATAGTCAACGGAAACAAAGGGCTTGCGGGCCAGAAAGAGCGATTGCAGGTTGCACCTGGCGGGACAATTGACGTCTGCGGTGCCCTGCATTGTCCAGCAATCAAATATAAAAAAGGACGGTTAGTCATGCCACTTGATATTACTTTTACGTTAAGCGATCAGGACCTCGATCACTTTCAAAAAATCGTCGACCAAGCGAAAACCGCAACGGAAGACGGGGAATCCAATGCTTCTATCGAAGCTGCTGCACGCACTTTGATCGATGACGCGAAATCGACTGACCTTCCCGAATTTATCAGCGACAGGCTGAGCAAGCTGGAAGTGGTCATCAATATGGTTGGCGACGAAGAGTGGCAACTGAGCGAGGAAGAACGTAATCGTGTTCTGGGCGCCCTGGTTTATTTCTGCGATCCCGAGGATATAATTCCGGATCATATACCGGGACTCGGCTTTCTCGACGACGCCATATACGTGGAAATCATCATCCGCGAGCTCAGCGCTGAAATCGAATCTTACGAAGAATTTTGCACCTTCCGCACAGCAGAGGAAGCGCGTCGCAAAGAGGTTGGCGAGGACTCACACGTAGAGCGCGAAGAATGGCTGGCCGACAAACGCGCAGCGCTGCACGCCCGTATGCGGAAACGCCGCAGCAGTGTCTCGAGTGGCAAAGGCTGGCGCCTGCGCTGGTAAAGAGCCGCTCCGCGGTGCGGAAAATCACCAATTCAGGGCCGTCCAGCCGGCCGGCCCTTTTCAATTACGCCTGACGGTTCTGCGTTCCAACCAGAAAATATCATGCATTCAAACTGTTAGACAAAGTGGATAGCGGGATTCCGGACCACTAGCCAGTCCATGGCTGCGCACGGCAGGCCATATGCGACGCACCCGCAAGTCTCAGAACTGCCGATTGGTTCCACTCCCGACTGAACATAATCGTTCAGAATTCGGGGTTGTGAGACGTCTGTCGAAAATTGTCCGTTCAGCCGCACCGGGACCCGGTATTCAATTCCGCAAGGCCGCATACGGCACCAAGGACATCCGCCGATTTTTGCGCGATGTCATTGCCGTGGCCAACGCCAAGGTCGAAGGTAATCGATACATCATCGTCGGCGTGGAGCATGATGGAGATACAGCGAAAACAGTGCTTGACGTCGACGAGAGGGAATTCTCCGGCACGCCACCCTATCAGGCTTTGGTTGCCGAGTTCGTCGAACCACCGATCCGCATTGAATATCAACCGCTTATGTTGGATGAAAAGCGAGTCGGTATTTTTGAAATTTTCGATTGCCAGGACCGGCCCTACATGATGCGTGCCGACCACTCAGTGCGTCTACGGCGTGGTGATGCCTACATCCGGATTGAGAACACGCCCGTAAAGATGGGACGACGACAGTTTCAGGAACTGTTCGAACAAAAAATCCGCGGCGCATTGCCCGAGGGCATCGTAGAAATTGGTTTCAATGGCGAAATTATTTACAAAGACCTAAGGGTACCGACTATCGATTTGAGCCAGATGCCGTCGGCGATTGAGAGAGGAAAACTGAGTGAACTTATCGATATCAAAAAGCAATCACGGGATTTAGGATCAACATCGGGCCTGGCGCGGATGACGCACGCGCGCCTGTTCGGTAGCGACAAACCGTATGAAGATTGCACGCCAACGTCATTGTTGCAGACACAATCAGCAGTCGAGGAGACCTATGAGCACGACGATCGGTATTTTTTGTTTGAAACTAATGCACAGAAAATACAAATAGTTATTCTCAACCAGTCCGACAAACCGATAGAGAACGCGTCCCTGTCGCTCTTAATGCCGCAGCACGAAGCGTTCTATATCG
>PVMK01140958.1_pt1 | contig 10978 bp, 3 predicted proteins | sample 1853481 | NCBI WGS metagenome assembly PVMK01 (sample SAMN08533507, study PRJNA380276) | Marine sediment metagenome, whole genome shotgun sequencing project. | reverse complement strand
ACTGCTTTTTGTCGCCGTATATTTAATAAAATCTTCTGCTGACTTTATCCAGCGTTTCGTATATTCATACTTGTTTAGGATATGCACGAGCGCTTCTTTTGTATTGTACTCCTTCCCATTACGGATAAAGGTACATTTGGAATTTTCAATATACTCTATGATGTGTTTGATCTCTATCTCTGTATCAGCCTGACTTTCGATGGGAATTAGTACAGTAGCTGCAATAAGTAAAAAAGCTATGTGGTGACGTAAAAACAGTCTTCGCATGATCTTCATCTAATTTTGTATTAGTATGGACAAGAAATTCATATAACAATTTGGTATAACCTTGCAACTGGATATACTTATTTTAACGAAATTATTTATTGGTTGAAAGTGATCACTGGCCCTTTGACATTGGAATTTTGACATATTATGAAAAACCACAACCATCAATATCTCGTAGCCCTGTTTGCATCTCAATCCCGTTAAAACACGGGCCTAATCGTGATGGCTATAATTCTTTATTGTTTCTAAACGAAATTAAGCCTATAACCAATCATAAAACCTTGAAACCAAAGGCAATAAATTTAGAGTTGGAGTGTAAATGCATAAATTGATAGTTGGTATTACATTATCAGCAATGTTGACACTTGCCGGTTGTGTCTATGTTATGGATGAAAATTTAGTAGTGAGCCAACGGGGTAACAAAAGCGCCATAAATATTGCGGACAACTGTAGCACCGATCCCACGGATGGTACCTATTGTTTCGACGTTAGGGCACCTGGCTGCACTCGATTCCCAACGGCTTCAGCCTGTTAAGCTGGAATATTCAGAAAGGGATGAAAGAGGGGATGGGAAGAAGATTTTCGTCGCCTTAGTTATAACAAAGATCTGCTCATTATTCAGGAGGTTTACCCTGACTGATGCTATGAGGAGATTGCTGCAGGAAAGGGCATCACCACTGGGACTCTGGCCCTTGCCTTTGAATACAGGGATAATAAAACTGGCGTGTTGACGGCTTCAAAAGTTGAACCGAGTTTTTTATGTACCTTCCGGAACAAAGAACCTCTGATCAGAATACCAAAAACCATCCTGATCACCCGATATCCGCTGTCCGATGGAAATCAGATGGTAATGGTGGCCAATGTTCATTTAATCAATTATACACTACCAGTTTCACATTTCCGAGCCCAATTGAAGCAACTGGAGAAAATACTGTCAAAACACCAAGGGCCACTTATAGTTTCCGGTGATTTCAACACCTGGAATGATGAACGCATGGCTGTTGTTGATACTATAGCCAGCACTATAAATCTGAAAGCGGTAACTTTTAGGGAAAACTATCGAGCCACTGTCTTTGGCCATAATGTCGACCACATCTACTACCGAGGGCTGGAACTCATTAAAGCGCTCTCTGTCAAAATAACTACTTCCGACCATAATCCCTTGATAGTTAAATTCAGACTGATCAATGATCCTTAAACAGGTATGAGCCTTGCCATAAGCCTCGAAGGCTATATCATAATTTTGGTGGGGATACAAACCGATGGGCATCAATTTTGGAACGGAATCTGATGCCTTTTATTGTGATTGGTAAGTTATCTAAACAAGTCAATATATCGCACCTGAAGCTTCAATTACCAAAAAATGAAGGTTTAAAACCGAAATCAAAAAAAGTACAGATTGCTTGTGAGACTGTCGAAAAAGTCCAAATTCTGCATTTTCCCGAAATTATCGTACAATAATATCAGATACTTAGAGGTTTATAAAATGTCTTTTTTAGGTTTTTCGACAGTCTCTGCAGATATCACAAGATTTTCGAGGCATGGTTTATAGCTGACTTTCAGGAGCGATTTTCATAAACCAAGCCTTGAAGCGGAGCCACCAGCCCGTCAAGGGTTCTTTAGTTTCGATCACATCTTGTTTATCGATCCGGCTGTGCCATTCAAGCTTGCCCTTGTCGTTTACGCGTACCCTATAGGTGAGGGTCGCCAGACTTTGTTCCATGTCTTGTGTCAAGCTTCCAACCATTGCTGCAGAGTCAATTAATAGACCCCATTTCAGCGTTGAGCTCAATCGAGCGAGGATCAAGATTCAGTGAACCGACAAACAATAGTCTTCGGTCAATGAGGAAAGCCTTGGTATGCAGGGTCAGTGTATCCGGACCATCTTTATTGCCACTCAATTCGCGTGCCGCATTGGCGCGCGCTTCATATAGCTCAGCACCGGCGTTAATGACATCCCGACGATAGCGCGCATAACCTGAATGCACTGGCACATGATTGTTGGATGCCAGTGAATTGGTGAGAATTACAACCCGCACCCCCTTGGCAACAAGGTCACGAATTAACTGCACACCCCTATCGCCCGGCACATAGTATGGTGAAATAAAGATAATTTCTGTTTCGGCATTTAGAATAACTTCGCGCAAATCTTTGGCAAGCCGCATATGCGTCTCGTTGATCTCGTTGATTAGTTTGTCGGGACTGTCAGCAAGAACTCGTGCATGCGCAGCAAACAATGGTTGCCGATCAGCAATGAGATCCTTAAGCAACTGGCTATTGAGTGCTTGTTTGTATACTGTGTCATAGATACCATCGAATTCTTCTGCGATATCCGCTCGAACGGTCTCCAGATCTTCTTTCTTTTGGATTCTTGATGAACTGCTCGATGGGCACTGCACGCGAATGGTTCCAGTATTCGTCGAAGGAATTGGATATTTCGGCTGCGATTGGCCCCACGGCCAAAACATCGAAGTCGACAAACACAGCGTCTGCTTTGAGCTCAAAGTACTCATCGGCGATATTGCGGCCGCCGACGACGCTAATTGAATTGTCTACCGTAAACGATTTGTTGTGCATGCGGCGGTTCGCCTGACTGAATTGGCCGATAAAGTTAAATGCATATATGCCGCGCCGGGAAACGGGATTGAAATATGCGGATTTCGATATTGGGGTGTTGATTCATCAGCAGGAAACTGCGGTCGGGAAACGGTGGTAAATACGTCATCCAGCAGGAAACGGACCCGAACGCCCCGATCCGCCGATTTGAGCAGCGCGTTTGCCATCACGGCGCCCGCTGTATCGAGTTTCATTAAAAAATACTGCATGTCGATACTTTTTTCCGCTCTTTCCGCCAGCCGGAGTCTGACACCCAAAGCATCCATGCCTTGATTCAGGGGATAGAAACCGGACTAGCCCGTCATGCAGTGCGACCCAGTGTGCAGCAGTACTTGCCCAACGCCGTATCGCCGGTGTGGGTGATGGTCGCTGCGCTGTAGGATTTGGGTTGATCAAAGGACACCGTCGCACAGCCGGCAAAGAGTCCGGTGAAAACCAATATCGCTGAAATTTTGAATAGTCTGAAAGTCGTCATCTCAAGACCTCCCACAACAGTCGAACCGTCTTAATTGGCATTGCAGATAGCCTGGCCCTTAGCCGTTATCGTTACGGCTGAAGCGGCAGCGTCAAACTCAAGATCATTGGTGGTAAATTCGTCGTAGGTTCATTTGTCTTCATAAGATATCATAGATTTTTAAAGATTTTGAGAGCCTGTGATACATTGAGAGTATCGCACGAAAAACGGACTGCTAAAATCGTGTGGTTTCTTGCCAGTACAACAGGTTTAAACATCTCAATTTTAATTACATATATCCTATTTCTTACAAAATTGCAAAAAAGGCAAACCCGGTGAAATGGATCTGCCTTTATTGAAAAACGATATCACACGAATTTTTTATAGACATGATACGTGTGTTTTATAGCAGAAAGCACAGGTTTGGACATCTTTTCAAAACCACTACATATTGTGGTAGCCCGAAAAATGAAAAGCGCGGGCTTAAAATGAAAATCCACACTTTCTATTATGCAAAAGTGATTCGAATTAATCCGAACTTTTCAGATTATGAAATGATAATGCGTATCGCATACTGAAATCCAGAACCTCTTAAATTTTTAAGAATTGCGAACCTAAGCTTAAATAGCTTAGTGGTTACGATATCACAACTTCTGAAGCATCTTTTACGATATTGGATAATAGATGAGTTGATGATTTAATATCGAAATCGCAAATATTTGGAAGGTTATCTGGATATAAGATTTTAGATAGGAATCACGCATTTCCTTTATGACGATTCAGCCAAGGCGTTGCCAAGGCGAACGTAATTACATTTTATGATATCGCCAAATACCGAGATGGCCGGTATTTAGAAGCCAATGAGAAGTTTAAAACCTTTCGAGATCAGCTTAATCAATAGACCATTCGAAATATTTTCCCCAAAAGTACTATGCTATGTCCAACTCACTTGAAAACTGGAAAATCCACGCACCTCCCTACTTTCACGGCATTTTATCGGCCTTGATTTCAAGAGCCGTGCCAGATCTGAAAGCGACTTCTCGAACACTTGAAGTTGTTGCTCGTATAGAGCGGAAGCAATGGAAATGAGCATGTTTTGCAACCATTTTGCCAAAGGATGACTTGGGAGTTGATGTATAAAAATTGCCTGGGTGGTCTAAAAATTGATCTGATGCTAAACCGGACGCGCCTCTGGTGCTTATGGAGACGATCAAACCCTGGGATTTGGATAAAAACGTTTATTCTATCGGAGATTGCTTCCAGATGTTGAATGCTGACGTGGATGGCGATAGAATTAAAGATAAGATCTGTCCACTATTCTTGTGATATACACAACTTTGATATAACACTCGGAATTTTTATAATAGTTCAGCCCGAATTCCCCCAATTCAGGATCTTTACATTCCATTATAATCTTTCGTTTTGAAAGCCCATTTACCTAATTTCATCGGTCTCTTTTCGAATCCATAAATTTTGTTCGTCTTTCAATTGACAGTATCACCAGCGAATTGCAGAATATCGCGATTACTTATCTCCTTTATCTATTCCTTTAAAGAAAGAAAATGCATATTACCTGTTTCTTCGCCAAGTACAATATTTTTGCTATCGTGAGTGATTGCGCAGGCAGTAAGTTTCTCATCTGCTGACCACGTGGCAATTAATTCACCACTTATTAAGTTCCAAATCTTTGCGATACCATTTGCTGAAGCCGAAACTGCTTTTTTCCCATCTTTCGTTATAGCGACTGATTTCGTAGAGCCACCTCCACTGAATACATTCAGCGGTTCTCTATTCTTTAAATCCCAAACCCTTACAGTAGCGTCATCAGAGACTGAAATCGCCTTTTGCCTAAAATCATCTACAACTATGGCATTTACCCTATCTATATGCCCATGTAATGTATGTAAATTTCTACCATTCCTTAGGTTGACAATTTCTAAGTCACCACTGAGCAAACCTAAAACAACAATAAGTCCGTCATATGAGGCCAATGCAAAAGAAGTAACTTGTTTATTGCTATATCCTGATACCGAAATAAATTCACCGGATTTTATATCAATTACCTTAATTCTACAATTGGATAACCATATTAAACGCTTTTTGTCAGGTGAATTTGCTATTACACTGCCGGTTGGACCGTACATTGTAAGCCCAGCAAGAATATTCAAAGGATCACTTTCACTTAATTCCAATTTATTTATCTCTCCTTTATCAGAAACTGATATGCGATATCTTCCCCTTGAAGAAATTACTTCCACTCCTTCATACATTTTAATATCCATAGTATTTAGATCAGTACCAGTTTTAGTATTCCATAAGTTTAAAATACCCTCATTTGAAACTGAAACAACACAATTTGGATCTTGTGTTGATGAAAGAAATAATATTTTATTGGTCAATTGACGGGAAAAATATTGATCGAGCCACGGTTTTATAAAATAGAGTTCTAATTCCCATTTCGAACTATCAGCAATCGCAATTCTTCTGTTATTATCAGAGACACTTATTGAATTGATGTTACTTTTTATTGCTGTGGAAGAGTATATTTTATTGATGCCTTTCTCAACATCCATGATATCCAGGCAATTATCACCACTTAAGAAAGCTCTATTTCCATCATTTGATATTTTTAACCCATTTGGAGATCCCGTTCCTGATATGCTGGACACTTGCTTTCCTCCGGTAATGCCAGAAGTCTCTCCCCTCGTAAACCCTATTGGTAACGCTGATGGAGAATACGTTTCATTAATAATGACAGATAAGTCCCATTTCCTAAGCCACCACCTGTCTTGTATGGATATCAGGCCATATAAATATTTTCCATCTGAAGATATTTCTACTGATTGATTAGTAGCAGGGGGCCAACCACCGACATCATTTATATAAGATTTCCATAAAACCCGTGTTCCGCCAAACTTAAAGTCATATATAAGTAAAGCTGCATCACCCCCAAACTTAACAGCAAATACAGCCTTCTTTCCGTCTTGTGTCAGTACCATGGAACCAACCGTTATTTTTACAATTTCTGAATTAGGATCCCGCTTCAGTCTATGGTAATGATTATCGTCCACTAATAAAAAATTTTTTGATGAACCATAACAATTCGGTCGATAATTTACGCAATAACAGACTAATATACATTTTCCCAACTGGACATCCCACAACCTGATTGAGCGGTCAGCACTAGTTGATAATGCTTTTTTGCCATCTTTTGTTAAGACAACCTTTTTGATAGGTTTTGTATGACCGCTCAAATCATTCAACACAACAAATCGCCTTAAGTCCCAAATACTCAAATCGTAATTCTCTTCTTCTCTTTCTTTGCTATAAAATGAAACTGCGGTCTTAAGATCATGGGTGGTTACAATATTGTCTATATTTTTTCTATGACCTTCAATAATATTTTGTTCACACCTGCGTTCTAAATCCCAGCCGATAATAACACCGTCATCAGAAACGGATACAACAGAGTTCCCATCAGATGAAATTGCCACAGAATTAATTGGTTCTATATGTCCCTCTAGTGTAAAACTCTCAAACCATTGCTCGTGATTCCAAACTTTTATAATATTACTTTTTTGGATTGAAATAGCTAAATTGCAATCATGTGTTATTGCATGAACAGTTTCTCCCGGACCATCAAAGGATTTTTCCTTCATGCCAAGAGCTATATTATATATGGTTATTACTCCAGCGGTGGTTGATATAGCTAATCGCCTACCATCTGATAAAAAAGTCATGGTACTAATTTTATCTGGATGTTCATTGATATTATGTAATTTATGTCCAAGAGATAGATCCCAAATACAAATCGTATTTCCATACGAAATAGCAGCAAAATGACCATCTGGAGTTATCGCGCAAATTTCGGCAGAGCTAAAATTCATTTCATAGAACCACTTGTGAGAACCGTCTTTGTTGCTCCATATATCTATTACAGTAAAATGCGCATCGCTTTTTACAAAAGGACGCCATTTGCGATTTGAAATGGTTATTACCTCTTGACCATTAGATGTAATTGCGATTGCATGAATATTATCAAATAAAGAATTTTTATAAATAGACCCAACATCTTCCGAATCATTTGCATATAAGCGATTAGTCCTTTTGCCCTTTGTTAAATCCCAAACAGATATTTCACCTTTTTTTGATGCAGAAACTGCATATCTAAAATCAGATGAAGCATCTAAAAAATCTACTGGAAAATATTCGATTGGAAAAATTTTAACTTCTTCTTGAGTTTTTAAATTCCAAAGACTGATAGCGTTATTTTCTGACAAAGTAATCGCCAGACTCCCGTCATACGCTATTGATACTGCAGTCATGCGATTATTATGAGCTTTTGCCCTTCCAAGCTCTATCCCAAGGTTAAGATCCCAAACCACCAAGGCTTCATTTTCTGTAACTGCAACTAATCTCCTACCATCATGGCTCATAGAGAAAGCTTTTATCGTGTCAGTGCGAGTCAGGATTGTTCGCAGCAGTGGACCATCTGGTGCCTGAAGGCTTAATGTCATGGGTCTAAGCCAAGTTTCACTTTTCCACTGAGCTGCTTGATCTAAAAGACTTCTAATATCTAAATCTGAAAAACATTGAAGGCGACCAAGAAGCTGACCAGGGAGTTGAGCCTTATCAACAGCTATCGCATGACATGAAAGATTCAAAGCATAAAGTATTTTTTCAATTGACTCTGTTTCACACTGGGAGGCATCTTCTTCAGTGATTTTGTCTAAAAACTGCTTAAAATCATCGATAAGGGGATATAAGCCAATTATATCAAGCTTACTTTTTAAAAAGATAAAGTTGGTTAGTATCAGCTTAACTCCTTGCCAATCTTTAGCTTTTAATTTTTGATGAGGCAACTCATCCAGGGCTTTGTTATAAGGTTCATTCCAACGTGTTTCGTAATAATCAGCAAGAACATTATGATATCCAATGCGATCCTGTTCATTGTTTAGATATCTGTTTCCCACCGCTTCTTTGAGCTGACCGTGGAAAAAGTCGATGACACCGGATCGATCAAAAAGATAGGGTCCGAATGCACGGTAAAGCCGCGCCCAGATCATGTCGGGTAGCTTTTCTGCTAGAGCCATAGCATCTTGTTGAGGAGCATGAGCAGAGAGCAATGCCTGAAGCTCTTCCGCTGTCATGCCTTGCCTACCGCAAGCGATAAAGGCCATGCAGTCTCTAAGCAATGATTTAGAGAAATCATCCTCTATCCTTTCCAGAACCTGGTCAAAGAGGTCAGGTACGGTATCGGGAAGCTGTTTGATTCTATCAGCCAGTTTATAAAACTCCCCAAACACACGCATCTCTTCCAGTGCAACAAGAATATAGAGTGGATTGCCCAACCTTACTTTATCATAGAAAGCCTTTTCATCATCCTCATTGGGAAAATCTTTGCTAATTTCTTTTAAGTAATCATGAACCAGCTTTTTAATTTCCTTCTCATCCAATCCGCCAACCTGAGCTATTTCAGGCTTGTCTCGCCTTACCATTAGGGCGTCATGGGCTTCTCCTGCCAGTGTGCTGACCACAATTCTTACATTATCAGGAAGCTTTTGCGGCAGCCACTGCACGTTGTGGGCATTATCTGCTTTTTCAAACTGGTTCACTGCGTCGAGAATGATGAGAATACGTCTGTGTTCAGCAACTTTTGAAAGCAAGTCAGGAAATATTTGTTTGAGCTCTTCAATATCTTCAGGTATTTCATCATCAATATTTAATTGTTTATGTATGTACTTGCAGAGCCGTTTCAGGGTCTGCCTGAGGCTTGTGGAATTCGGAGAAGCTCCTATAAAATGAGGCAGGATCAACCAGTCAGGGAGGTTATGTAAGACCTCTGTAGTAAATTTACCCATTAGGGCCGACTTTCCGCAGCCCGGCTCACCTGTGATGAGCATCACCGAGGGCTCGCCGACCTTTTCGCAAAAGCCATGTATACGATCTAACAGTTTCCGACGTCCCACAAACCGTCTTGTTCGATCGGCCACAAACAGCTCATGAAATTCAGCTTCCTCAACCAGCCAGTCTTTTTCCTTTTCAGTGAGTTCACCAATTTCGGTTTCAATGCGTTCCCACAGTACCCTTTCAACCTTTTCACCAAGTGCTTCAATCTCGTCATACTCAAACCATGGTAGGCCGACATCGATGATTTCTTGTTTCACGTCCGCCAGCTTATCCTGGTTTAACTTCTCTTTTTCAAAGAAATCATCGACCTTTTTTCCAGCCAACTTATGGGTAAGTGAATCGGAACGGAAAAAGAAAAAACTTCGGTTGCGCTGATAAGCGGAGTATTGCTCAAAAACCGTCCGAATAATCTTCAGCTCATCGTCTTCAACATCCTTCCTCAACAGGTACTTGCCTTTATAAGCATTCCACTGATAACAGCGCACCAGGCAGTTGATTTGCTCGTTGGCCAGGGCCTTGCCTTCGAACTTGCCCTCTATGATTCGTCGGAGATCCACCACCTGTTTGGGAATGTCATTGTGCAAAACCCCATGAAAAATCTCTTGGGCAGTGATGGAATGTGTTTCGCCTGGCGGTATGGACCCATAGAGGTGTCCCAAAAACCCCAGAAAGTAAGGTCGGCAAGTATCGATTTCGTCCAGGCAGATGTCCAGGGCCTTTCCGTCTTGAGCATCGGCTTCTGTAACACCCCAGCGAAGATCTACATCAATCAGGTGAACCCGGTGTTTACGACATTTTTCTTTTAATTCGGGGAAAACAAAACGAATGAGGTGATCCCGTTCCGCGTGCATATCACGGAAGGTGGAGGAGATGAATATACGGATGGTTTTCCATTTCTTTGGCATCAGTAACGTTTATTGATAAGGATTGCGTTTTAAAATTAGATTGATCGAAAAGTAGAATTCTGTATCACTTACAACCTAGCCGTAAAAATATGGAACCCGACTGAAACCGCCCAAGTTTACTCTTCAGCTATCAAAAACAAACAAGAAAGTCAAACCGTTAGAGTTATAAGATTTCATCAAGCCTCATTGAGATCGAGCTCACAGGAATGCTCAAGGCTAATTTTTTGAGATATGTTTCTAAAATATAGTCAAGGTAGTTCAAGTAATCATCCGTAGATTGCATTTAAGAGTCGAAGCAATTTATTTAATAAACCAGCAAGCAGTATATTGGCTTTATGTGTTATATATTGTGGTTGATTTATAAGGTGTTGATCCTTAATTTCGCCCCTAAACTTTAATTGTCGAAAAGCGAAGGTTTTCTACCCTAAATCAGGACGTTAGCAACTAATGATTATATTTAGTATACTGAAAAATCAGCGAATTCAACAATGCACGCATTATTGTATTGTGAAAGAGTGCATACTCTTTGAAGGTGCTAAGTGGTTCAAATCAAAAAAACAGTGTAGGATTAGCCAAAATTCCTCAATCGAAATAAATAATGCGGATACTATATCTTGTGGCATGCCCCTCAATTCAGAAATTACATGTTTCTTGCCAATATTTATGCTACATACATTTTAGCAGGCATTGTGATATCTGGTACCTTTCCTATAGGTAGAGTTGGGGAGGCTCAGCGAGCTACACCCTGCGGGCTCGCTCGCCTCCCCAACTCTACTGATAGGGGGTTTCAAGTCTTACATCTCCCCCAAATTAATCACTCGATCCA
>PVMK01123747.1_pt1 | contig 10978 bp, 11 predicted proteins | sample 1853481 | NCBI WGS metagenome assembly PVMK01 (sample SAMN08533507, study PRJNA380276) | Marine sediment metagenome, whole genome shotgun sequencing project. | reverse complement strand
AAACCTGTGCTAACTGATTCCTTATCTCAACATGTGATGTTGTCAGATTCGCTCACAGCTTTAAAGCTGTTCGGTCGAATCTTAGTTAATGCACTTTAATGTATTCCTGCCCCCCATGAAATGTGAAGCCTATTTCTCTGGGGTGGCTAAAATCCTCACCTTTCCCTCAGATAGGCCCTATGGGCCGGAGGCTTGACCTCACAAAAACTATTTCATTTCTGGATGGACAATACGTAGCCGTTAAAAGACTGCGATTTTTCACACGAAGGCGCGGAATTCTGCATCGCCATCACGTTCAATTTGATCAACCAGTGCCACTTCCCACTCCAGGTAACCTTTCATGGCCTCTTGAGTTGCCTCTGTGTGTTCGTACGGTTTGTACCAGACATCGTTGGCGTCACAAATGAGATGCTCCAGTCCTTGGGCCGTAGGCAGACCGGCCTCGACCCACCCATTGGTTCCGCCCTCAAGGACCCGAATCGTGAGCGCAGGCAGGAGGGATTTTATGTCTTTTACAGCGAGGTGAGCCAGTGTTCCTTCCTGCGAGGTCAGTACAAGACAGTCCACAGGTGGAAGGCGGGGCAGGCCGTGCTCCAGCCCGGAGCGTGACCCCCACCAGGCCCCGGGGATGTGTCGACGTTTGTACTGGATGCTTGTGCCCAGGTCCAGCACCAAAACAGATTGCCCGGCATCAAGCGTCTTCTTAAGTTCCAGTGGTGATAAGGAATCACCTTTCTTAAAACCGAGAATCCTCGGAATATGGGGTCCCTGAACCAAGGGTGCATCACCGATCCCGCCTGCCAGGACATAGACGTCGTCCCAACCCATCTGGGTTAGCCATGACGCGGTCATGATGGCGCGAACCTCGGTTTCGTCCACCAGGACCAGACGGGAATTCCGGACAGCAACATATTCGTCGGTTGCCTGTACGAGCTGTCCGCCAGGGACGTTGCGTGCCTCTTTCAAATGACCGGCGTCAAATTCTTCCTTTAGGCGTACATCCAAAAGATAAAGCGTTCGGATATCTGCCTCTCTCTTCCAGTCCTCCAGGGTGGCAGGCTCAATCTTTTTAACTCCAAACCGTTTTGCCACCCTGGCAGCGCAGACCTTCGCCCTTTCAAGCCCTGCGGGAGATGGGAGCGGCGCATAGCGCTTCTGCCCGTGCTCAAGTTGAAAGCCCGCCAGTTGCCAACCCATGGTGCCGTCCTTCAACGCGGCAACAGGATTCGGGATGTCGGCGTTTATGAGTGACTGGGCCCCGATGATGCTGCGAGTGCGACCGGCGCAATTGACTACAACCAAGGTCTCCGGGTTGGGAGCCAGGTCGTGGACTCGGTACACCAGTTCAGCGCCCGGCGAGTCAATCCCCCCGGGGATGTTCATGCGGTGATATTCGTCTTGGGGCCGAGAATCAAGAATGACAGGCTTCTTGTCAGAGTCAAATTTGGCCTTGAGTTCCTCGGCAGAGATCCTGGGGGTATGGTAAGTGACCTCGACGAACTCGCCAAAGGCCTTGCTCAACACGTTGACGCCGGAGAAGAGTTCGAAGCCGGACGTGCGCCAGGCGTTGATGCCGCCTTCCATGATTGCAACATGGGAATACCCAAAACCCGCCAGGAGTTCGGCTGCCTTTTCAGCAAGCCGTAAGCCATCAGGTGGTCCTTCGTCTACGACCACGATTCGTGTGGCACGTCGGGGTACAAGATCGTCCAGCTTTACCTCCATATGGCTAAAAGGGATGCAGCATGCAAGCAGCTGGTGTTCCTCAGCAAAATCGCCCTGTTCGCGTACGTCCAAGAGGGCGAACTCCTTTTTATCATGAAGCATCTCTTTGACCTGTTTCGGTGTAACGGCTTTGGTCTTCATCATCATTCCTCAGTCACAATCGGGGTTTTGGGTAAGAAAAAGATTATGGGAATCCCTGCCAATCCGAGAAGAGCGCTGACCGAAAAGGCCGATTTCAGACCCATTAGATCGGCCAACCAGCCCACAAAAATGGTGATCACAGCCGTGCTCATGAAATGTATGGTCATAAAAACACCGGTGGCTGCGCCCCGATGACTTCCGCAATGGTCTTGGACAATAGCCAGGTTTACGGGCGTAAGGACAAAAATGCCACACCCAAGACATAATAAGATAGGGAACTGAAGCGAGTGGGGGGCATGGACAAAGGCAAGCAACAGGAGGGCCGAGGAGGGCAGGGCGGCCAGGAGAACAGCCCGGCGACCCACTTTGTCACTGAGTGTTCCCCCAAAGAGAGTCCCCACGATGCCCGAAAATTCGAGAACGGCGAGGCTCATTCCACCAACCCACAGGCTCCGTCCCGTTACGACCATATAAGTTGGGAGAAATGCGGTCAGAGTTGCCGCCAGAGAGGCACGGGAGATCATCACTCCGGTCAGGGGGATCATAACGCGACGTAAGGTATGCCAGATTCCCCCAGACTTGTCCTGGGTCTTTTTTCCCGGAACCAAACTCATATCCTTCAGGTTCAGGTAAAGGAGCATCGAAGCAATAATGCCCAGACCCATGATTGGATAGCTTCCCTCAAACCCCCACATGGACACAGCCCACACTGCGATGAGAGGACCCACGGTCCTGGCCATTTCCCCGCCGGTCATCCAGATCCCCATTCCTTTGCCAAGATTCCCGCTTCCTACCTGTGCAATCATGACAGGTCCAAGGACATGGAATATGGCGGCGCTTGTTCCGGCGCACACCAATAAGAAACAAACAGTAAAGTAGTCAGGGGCGACCCCCAACAGGCTCATTGTGACTGCTGTAAAGGCAGGGGCCCAGATTGCAATTTGGCGAAGGTCGACACGATCGGATATGACGCCAAAAAACGGGGTTACAAGGGAGGGAAGGCGAAAAAAGACCGTCAAGGACCCAGCGAGTGTCATGGAGAGCCTGAACTTGCCGATGAGCAAGGGCAAGAATGGAGCGAGAAAACTGGAGAAGACATCGTGAACAAGATGTCCGGAAGAAATGAGTGTTATCTTTTTGGTCTGAAAGGTTGATTCCCTTTGGTTTTCGACTGGCCAACTCCTTGATTAAGATGTGAGCGGTCAAATAAAATATAAAAACAGCATATTAAGAAATTTTAAGGACGTTCATATTCCAAAAGCTCGAAGAGGTCAAGGGCACACGGATCAAGGAGATCTAATCGGGCGGCATAGGGGTTCTCCTTGTAATGTACGTCTTCGTCTGATAAATTATTGCAAGAGAAAAAATCTGATGTCAAAGGCAGAAATAGGAAAAATCCAAATCAACTATGAGGAATACGGCCAAGGGACTCCCTTGGTGATGGTCCTTGGTTTGGGTCAAGATCTCACGACTTGGGGTTTTCAGATCCCGGAATTTTCCAAGCATTTCAGGGTGATTGTCTTTGATAATCGGGACGTCGGAAAAAGCTCTCGGTGCACCGGGTCCTATGACACAGAGGCTATGGCGGATGATGTTCTGGGCCTTCTGGACCACCTGGAAATTGACCGCGCGCATGTGCTGGGGACATCGATGGGAGGAATGATCGCACAGCAGATAGCCCTTTCAGCCCCCGAGAGGGTGATAAGCCTGATACTTGCCAGCACCACGTCCTGGGGTGAAGGGTGAATGAGGGTTTTATACAGCTCCTGGAAGGAGCACCTTGATCGTTCGGGAAGACCAAACGCTGATCCGGCAATCATGCCCTGGCTGTTCTCAAAGTCTTTCCGGAAACAACATCCCGAAAAGATCAGAGAGATTAAAAAAACCCTTGGCGGACAGTATCTATTCCGGAATTCCGATGCCTTTGAAAGACAAGTAAAGGCCAATATTTCCACTGACACAAGGGGTAAGTTGGGGCAGATCAGTGTGCCTACACTCATCTTGGTTGGAAACCACGACGAGCTGACACCCCCCAGGATGGCAAGGGAATTGGAAGCTGAGATCCCGAATGTCAAACTGGTAATTCTTGAGAAAGGCGGGCACGGTTTATACTGGGAGGTGCCGGAGCTCTTTAACGAGATGGTGATGGGTTTTCTGAAGGGCCAGGCTGTTCACTAGCCCTCAACATCCTGCCTGGTGGGGATCTTGGACTCACAGGGAACCCCTGTCTGACACAGGCCGCAGCCGCGACCCTTAAAACCATAATGAGATCTTATGTATTTGGGGGCAACCGTCCTGACATGCTTTAGACACTTAATCTTGTCGTGGCCGGTTTCGGAGACGGCATCGGCCGGACAGCGTGAGATACACTTACCGCAGATTCCATCCGTAAAGAAAAGACAGTAGGCATGATGATTTTCGTAAGGTCTGGGGGTGGTAGGGATCTGAATTTGTGCAACCACGGAGCCTGTGCGCATGGCTTTTCCCAACGGAGTGATCAACCCATCGCACAGCCCAAATGTTCCCAGACCGGACGCATAGGCCGCGTGACGTTCCGACCAGGTGGAGGAAATTGTATATTTTTCAGATTTTTTTCTTGCCCATTCCGGGGAGAGCATGGGAGCCACGGCCTGGTACCCCTTTTCTTGAAGGGCCTCCACCACTTTTTTCCTGAGCTTCACATTGAACTCCTCACCAAAGATGCGGGCCCGCGCCCACCGTTCTGACGGGTAAATGGTCTGTTCGCGGTTGTCTTTCTTGGAATCCCCGGTCTGGGGCAGGATCCAGCTTATGACCGTTAGATCTTCAGGGCCCGCGCTTACGGTAGGGAACGTCTGGGTAAATATTTCGTAAGGCGTCCAGTGAAATGCCCCTACATATTCTTTGAACGAATCGTACACGGGATCGTCTCCTGAAGAGAAGCCGATCAGGGGATTTTCAAATGCCTTGTCATTTGCCTGATTTCTTAGTGTGTTTTCAGGTGATCTGTCGACGAATTCTTGGATTACAGCCTGGAGCCAGGTTGCTCTATCAGATAACGGTATTCCTGACATAATTTCCTCCAAAATATTGTTCTTGACTTTGAACAGTATAAGGGGGAAGGGGATGGGTGTCAAAGGGTTAAGAAACTAAATCCCTGAATCCAAAATTGTCCGTAAAAAAAGATTTTTTGCAGGTGCATAAAAACTGATGTAGGGAGATTCTGTTGCTGGAACACACCTTTATCCATATTCAGGGAATAGGAAAAAAGACCGAACAAACCCTTTGGGACCGGGGTATTCGGACCTGGCAGGATTTTGTTGGTCACGACGGCAGCATCTTTTCACCTGCCAGGGACAGGGTGGTCCGTGAGGAACTGGAGACGTCTATCCGGCAACGGGAGAATGTTTCCTATTTTGCAAAACGGCTTTCATCACTGTATATATGGCGGGTTTTTGATGCCTTCAAGTCAAAGGCGGTTTACCTCGATATAGAGACCAGCGGGATGTATGAAGGGACAGACGAGATAACGGTGATCGGGCTTTATAACGGTGACACCGTGGAAACCTTTGTGAATGGAGTCGATCTGGATGAATTCGAGTTGGCAATTGCCAAATATGACTTGGTTATTACCTTTAGCGGTTCCAATTTTGACCTGCCTTTTATCCGCCGCTTGTTCCCGGGCATCTCCCTTCCTCCTGCACACATAGACCTCCGGTTTTTGCTACAAAGGCTGGGCTACAAAGGCGGTCTCAAAAAAATTGAAAGGGAGGTCGGCCTTCTCCGCGACTCCCATATCGAAAATTTGGACGGATACGGGGCCGTCCTGTTGTGGAAGGCCTATCAATGGGGAGACGATACGGCCCTTGAGACGTTGATCCAATATAACACGGCGGATATTGTTAATTTGGAGCATTTGATGCTGATGGGGTACAATAGGATGAAGGACCGGGAATTGTCGGGTTCCCGGGATAGCGGCATGCTGTGAGAAGAGTTGTCTCCAGGTTTTGCATTCTGAGCGGGATGCTGGTGGTTCTGCCTCTGCTAGGGGTTTATCTGGCGGGTTTCCCTGTTGGACGATACCTGGAGTTCCCCCCTGTGACGCGATATCTGAGTCATGCATCTTTCTCATGGGGTGCGTTTTCAGGATACAGCATCCTTATCCTTGTCATGGTGATCCCATTTCTTCTAAAGGGATTGATAAGCAGAAAACAACAGAGGATCCGGGGGACAGCCGGTCATCATTTTCCGTGGTGGGGATGGATCGGGGTTTTGACAGGTCTTATAATGTGGATCCTTGCGTGGACGCGTTTTCCCTGGTTTTCAATCTTTCATTCACATACCTTTGCCCCCCTGTGGCTCTCTTATGTGGTTGTCGTCAATGGTCTGACATATAAACGAGACGGCCGGTGTATGATGATCGACCGGCCCGGGTTTTTTCTCCTTCTCTTCCCGGTCAGCGCGGGATTCTGGTGGTTTTTTGAATACCTCAACAGATTTGTCCAGAACTGGCACTATATCGTGGCTGATTACGGCCCCTGGGAATATTTCTGTTACTCGACGCTTTCCTTTTCCACCGTGCTCCCGGCGGTCCTCGGAACCCGTGAATGGATGTTTGGGTTTTCATGGCTTGAAAAGGGCTTTGGGGAGTTTGCGGTGGTCAGGCCATCTTGTCCGAAGGTCCTTGCATGGACTGTTCTGGCGATCTCGGGGGCCGGTCTTGCCGGGATCGGTGTGTGGCCCGATTATCTCTTTCCCCTGCTTTGGGTCTCCCCCCTCCTTATTATTATCTCCCTTCAGACCATTGCAGGGGAATCACATGTGTTTTCGGGTGCAGCCCGGGGTGATTGGCGTCTTGTTATTTTTTCATCCTTGGCCGCGCTTTTTTGCGGTCTGTTCTGGGAGACGTGGAATTATTATAGCCTGGCAAAATGGGAATACACCATCCCTTTTGTGGATCGATACCAGCTTTTTGAGATGCCGATCCTGGGGTATGCCGGGTATCTGCCTTTTGGTCTTGAATGTGCTGCTATTGGAGAGATAATGGGGTCAACCGGTCAGGGGGCCTCATCTCCATAATCCCCGTATCGGGTCATCAGCTCTTTGAGCCGCCCCTTTTGCTCTTTTACGTCTTTGTGGGGGAATGTGCAGTGGGGTGTCTCGATAATGCCCATGTCGGCGAGTGTCTCTTTTATGACGGCCGCGGGCATTTGGCTATAGATTTCATTTAGGTCGCGGAGGTACTGGCCCAATTCCCAGACCTGATGGAGATGATCCGGATATTGTTTTTGCCCGCCGGTCAGTTGGAGGGAAGACCGGGTTATTTTCTGCCAGGCCCCCGGCGCCAGATTGGACCCCACGGAAACCAGTCCACTCATGCTGGGGTGCTCCAGAAACTGGGCCTCATGGCCATCATATATCCTGAAATGGGCCCTCCCCCCGGGATGCCCTGTTGTAATTGTGTGCCCTGTCGAGAGTGCCCGAAAATATCACACCTGCGATTTCCTTGAACACCGCAAGTTCTTTTAATATGCCTGTCCGAATATTGTTTCGTTTGAGGGGGTTTCCCAGCCCCCGTATGAATTCCGGGTCGTTGTGGAGTATGAGGGGGTCATCGAGTATCCGGACAAGTGACCGGTAATAGGCCTGAAGCCCCCGGTTGCTGTGATAATAAAGCGGTGTGTCCACCCAGAAGATTTGGCCCTCATACCCCTGTTTTTGAAGGCTTTTTTTATGGGAGAGAATGGTGTCTTTTGTATTTTCTTCTGTATCCCGGGTAACCCAAATCAAGAGCGGAATCCGGCCGCGGATTACTGCGGCTGCCTTTTCAATAAGTTGGGATCGTTGGGCAGGGCTGAGCCCTTTTCCCTCACCGGCATGAGGGCTTGCCAGAAATATACCGTCAACACAGGGGGTAAGCCGGTTGAGAAGTCTTTCCAGCCCCCGGCCATCAATGGACCCGTCACCCTTGAGAGGCGTGATAAGGTCAGCGATGAGTCCGCGTGGTGCTATTGGATCCGCCATTTAACCTGAATTCCTCTCTCCCCAGGAGATCGTGGAGATGAACAATACCCGTGATCTGCATTTTTTTATCCACGATGACGAGGTGGGTGATTGCGTACAACTCCATGAGCCCCAGGGCCTCAGCCATGGTCTGGTTTTCGCCAATGGTCATGGGTGATGAGGACATGACTTCTTCAACTTTTTTGGAAGGGAGGTTTTCGTGTTCAAGGAGCGCCCTTCTCAAGTCCCCGTCACTGATGATCCCCTCAAGGGTCTGCCCCTTGCTGACTACCAGGGTGGCCCCAAGGTTTTTGGCATTGATTTCCTTGATTGCTTCGGTGACCTTTGAGCCCAGGGGAACCATGGGGATCCGGTCACCGGTAAGCATGACCTCTCTGGTCTTGATGGCGAGCCGCTCTCCTAGGCTTCCGCCGGGGTGAAACCGTTTGAAATCGTCCTGGCCAAAACGCCGGCGGCTGATCAGGGCCACTGCCAGGGCATCCCCCATGGCAAGGGCGGCAGTGGTGCTGGCAGTTGGCACCAGCCCCATGGGGCAGGCCTCCCTGTCAACACCCACATCAATGACAATGTGAGATCCTTTGGCCATTGGGGAATCCAGGTCTCCGGTAAAGGCTATGAGTTTGACCCCCATATCTCTTAGAATAGGCAGTATCGTGATGATCTCAACGGTCTGTCCGGCATTTGATATGGATATAACGACATCATCCCGGGTCACTGTGCCAAGGTCACCGTGGACTGCCTCAGCGGGGTGGAGAAAGAGGGAAGGGGTCCCGGTGCTGCTGAGGGTGGCGGCTATCTTTCTGGCAATAAGCCCTGATTTTCCCATGCCTGTGAGTATCACCCTTCCCTTGGCGGCCAGGATGGTCTCGATACTCTTTTCAAATTCGGGGCCGACCTTGTCAACCAGGTTCAGGATCCCCTGGGCTTCTATTTTCAGTACCTCTTTTGCCTGTTCGATCACCATGGTTCACTCACAAAAAGGGTTTATTTTTTATTTAACATTTTCAACAGAACAGCTCAAGACATTAGTTTTATAAATTTGTCTGGACTCTTTATGCGATTTTGAATATAAAAAAGGGGAAATTTGAGGCGGTAATTCATATGTTATATGGCGCAATGAATTTTCCCGTAAGACCGATTCTCAAGGAGCTTGAGACGATTTCAGGGTTGGGTTTTGACTACCTGGAATTGGCCATGGACCCCCCAAAGGCCCATTATACCATCCTACGCCGGCAAAAGAATGATCTGTTAAGGGCCCTTGATCGATCAAATTTGGCACTTGTTTGTCACCTTCCCACTTTTGTGTCCACGGCTGATCTTACGGAAAGCCTGAGAGCCGCCTCCCTGAATGAAGTGTTAAAATCCCTTGAACTTGCGGTGGAGTTGGGTTCACTCAAGGCTGTGCTTCATCCCGGTTTTATTGCAGGGATGGGTGTCTTTGCAATGGATGAGGCCAGACAATATGCCCTTGAGAGCCTTGAAGTTATAACGGAAACGGCGGGGCAACTCGGGCTGACCCTTTGTATCGAGAACATGTTTCCCCGGTCCAACTCGCTTGTGAACCCGGAAGACTTTGTGGAGATTTTTGAGCAGTTCCCCGGGCTAAAGATGACCCTGGACACGGGGCATGCAAATATCGACGGAAAGGGCGACAGGAAGCTTATCGAATTTATTGACAGGTTTCATGACCGTATTGACCATGTTCACGCAAACGATAATTTTGGCAAAGAGGACAACCACCTCCCCATAGGCGCCGGGACCGTTGATTTTCCAAGAGTCGTCCAATCTCTCAAAAAGGTTGCCTATGACGCCACTATTACCCTTGAGGTTTTTTCACGGGACAAGGACTATGTCAAGATAAGCAGAGACAAATTAGATGCCATGTTTGATGGGGGACGTCCGGGGCGAGTGTCGTGACAGAGAGGCAGAAGGGTATGGATGAGGAAGAATACAGCAAAAAATATGCAATGTTGAGGATTCTGAAAAGTGTCCAGGAGTATCTAAAGCCCGGGGGTGATCCTCACACGGCAGTATATCCCATCACCGTACCCGATGATCTGCTTTATCAGGTGCTAAAGCTGGAAGGTGCTGACAGCGCAGATAAATTGATTCACAAGATCTTCAAAATGGGTCTTACTGCCTGGAGCGAAAAAGTCTACAATGACGCCTTTGGCTCACAGGATAATCTGCAGCGGTTTATCGAGCTTGTAAAAAAACGCAACAAGGAATAAACCCGGACCTCAGGGTCCCCGGTCCCCAGGGGAACCCTGACGAAGAAGGAGTTGCTTCAAGGACCGATCAGACCTTTGGTCTCGGAAGGACCCCCGCCCTCTCTGCAATCTCGGGAACCCTGTGTTCCCATTCAATGGCCATCAGGTGAATGCCCGCCAGCCCTTCCATCTCTTTGAATTCCTCAATCTGCTCAAGGGAAAACTTGATACCTTCTTCGGCCGCCTTTCCTTTGCCGGCCCCCCTCAGCCTTTTGACCAAAGATTCCGGGACATCCATTCCAGGGACCATTTTGGCCATATATTGAGCCATACCCACACTTTTCATGGGGGTTACCCCCGCCAGGATATAACACTTTTCATGAAGGCCCATGTCCACGGCCATCTTCATAAATTCCCTGAACTTGTCCATGTTGTAGATGCATTGGGTCTGGATAAAATCAGCCCCTGCATTGATCTTTTTTGCCAGCCGATGGACACGAAACTCAAAGGGGTCTGCAAAGGGGTTTGAGGCTGCACCTATAAACAGTTTGGGCGGCACATCTATCTCTTCACCGTTTAAAAACTGACCCTCGTCGCGCATTTTTTTGACCATGGAAATCAGTTGCATGGAATCAAGGTCATAGACATTTTTCGCTTCTGGATGATTCCCAAAGCGCTGATGATCTCCGGACAGGCAAAGCATGTTTCTGATACCCATGGCATAAACCCCGAGGATATCACTCTGCATGGCAAGTCGATTTCTGTCACGGCAGACCATCTGGAAGTTGGGTTCAATGCCCTCCTGTAGCAGGATGGTTGATGCAGCCCAGCTGGACATTCTGACTACTGCGGTCTGGTGGTGGGCCGCATTTACGGCTTCAACCACCTCTTTCCGGGGG
>PVMK01119988.1_pt1 | contig 10978 bp, 8 predicted proteins | sample 1853481 | NCBI WGS metagenome assembly PVMK01 (sample SAMN08533507, study PRJNA380276) | Marine sediment metagenome, whole genome shotgun sequencing project. | reverse complement strand
ACCAAGCCATCCGAAATGGACCTTGCGAGGGGATTCCATGCCCGCTCAATCACCACGGAAGCAGTCAGGCGATCTCGGGTGCTCATCGCGACAATTCGAGAGTGAAATTATACTGTGGGTAACTTTAGGTGGACCGTTGATTCTTAGATTTTGGATATTAGCTTTCTTTGATACCTTCATTACGTCGGGAGGGGTTTAAGCAATTTGGAGGGGGTGTGATGGAGTTTCTTGCCGGCGGCGTTATCGTCGCGTTGTTCATTCTCTCGCTTGTCATTGCAAAGCGTGTTAGGCGATAGAGAGAAGCGTGCCATCTCTTTAAGAAAGCGCCCCGCTGAAGCGGGGTTTTTCTTTTTGGGGGCAATTCAATGGGCAATGTGACAATCTCGTAACGGCAATTCCACCTGTTTGCCTGTGACGCCGTATAGGGTCAGTGCCTCGAGGTGCATTCCGAACGCAGTCGAGTCAGTGCGAAGAGTTGCCAGATCAAAGGCATGACCTTGATTGGGCCGCTCATTGGGAGGTTGGCGGTATGAACCTAGTGGATAGAATCTAACATATGAAACCCGCGCGACGGCTTCCCGAGCTCACCCGGCCCACTATGATCTGGCGCCCGCGATACGCCGTGATACCGTCGCATCACGAAGTATCGCGCAACGTGGCCGGCGGGCTCGGGATACCGGGATCGTAGGGGTATCATATGTTAGATTCTATCCACTAGGGCTATAGAGGTGCAAACCAACTTCAGTCTCGCTCAGCTCGCGGATCCCGACGTTGCGGAATCGGAAAAGATTCTCCGCACCTGCGTCCACTGCGGCTTCTGCACGGCCACTTGCCCTACCTATGTGCTGCTCGGCGACGAGCTCGACAGCCCGCGCGGCCGCATATACCTGATCAAGGACATGCTGGAGAACGACCGGCCGGCTTCGGACCGGATCGTCAAGCACATCGACCGTTGCCTCTCCTGCCTGTCGTGCATGACCACGTGCCCCTCGGGCGTTCATTATATGCATCTGGTGGACCATGCCCGCGTGCGGATCGAAGAGACCTATGATCGCCCGGTCTTGGACCGTTGGCTTCGCGAGATCCTCGCTCTGGTGCTGCCCTATCCCGGGAGATTTCGACTAGCGTTGATGGCGGCTTGGTTCGCACGTCCCCTCGCTCGGATGTTTCCCGGCCGGTTGGGCGCCATGCTCGGCCTGGCGCCGGCGAGAGTCCCGGCGCCGAGCAAGGTGGACCGGGCGCAGGTCTTTCCCGCGCAGGGTCGCCGCCGGGCCCGCGCCGCCTTACTGAGCGGTTGTGCCCAACAGGTGCTCGCGCCCCAGATCAACGAGGCGACGATCCGCCTGCTCAACCGCCATGGCGTCGAGGTCGTCGTCGCCCGCGGCAGCGGTTGCTGCGGCGCGCTTACGCACCATCTCGGCAAGGAAGCGGCGAGCCTGGATTGGGTGAAAGCGAATGTGGCCGCCTGGACGCGGGAGATCGAAGGCGATGGCCTGGATGCGATCGTCATCAACGCCTCGGGTTGCGGCACCGTGGTGAAGGACTACGGTTTTCTCCTGCGGAACGATTCCAATTGGGCCGGTAAGGCGGCTCGGGTCTCCGAACGGACCAAGGACATCAGCGAATTCATGAACGATCTGGGGCTCATGCCGCCGGTCAGGTCAACCGGGCTCGCCGTCGCCTATCACGCCGCCTGCTCGCTGCAGCACGGCCAGCAGGTTCGGATGCAGCCCAAGAACCTGTTGACCGCGGCCGGGTTCACCATCCGCGACTTGGCCGAAGGTCATCTGTGCTGCGGATCGGCCGGGACATACAACATTCTACAGCCGGCGATCGCGAACCGCCTGCGCGCCCGCAAGATCGAGACCATCGAACGGGTCGCTCCCCAGGCCGTGGCGACCGGCAACATCGGATGCCTCATGCAGATTGCGGGCGGAACCGATCTGCCGGTCGTTCATACGGTCGAGCTGCTCGACTGGGCGACCGGCGGGCCCTTGCCCAAGGCGCTGGAGGCGGCCGGCTTGTCGGAGGAAGACGCGCTGGCGAAAGCAGCCCAGGCAGCCGAGTAAGCGAGCCTCAGCCTAACTCCCGGACAGCCCCTGCAACGCGAGCCGCAGGGTCTCTACCGCGCGGTCCCATACCAGGTCCTTCCAATCGTCCTTGTCGGGATAGAAGGCCGCGCGGATCTGTTGCTTGATGGCCTCTGCCTTGGCCGAGCCGACCTCGCCGTGGTGATGCAGCCAGTTGTCGGCGCGCAGCGCCAGGCGCACCTCCGGCGTCGGGAGGGTGCCGTACTCGAGGGCGATGGCGGTGAGTTCGCGCCCGGCCAGCGCCTTTTCCATGCCGACCTCGTTGCAACCATGCAACTCGACGGAGGACGAGGTCCCCAATGCCGGCGACGTGATGTCGTCCTGATACCATTCGGCGGCGCGCTGAAGGCCAGCCGATGCCGGTGCGTGGACGCAGATCCGCTCGCCGTGACCGTAAGGGCCGAGCCCGGTGTGGAAATCGACGACGGCGACCCGCTTGGCGTGGGCGAGGCGGGTATCGAAGACCTCCTCCATCACCAAACGGGACCACGTCGGCCGGTGCCCGCCGAAGAAGATCCCGTCGGGATGCCTATACTGGCCGCCGGAGATGGCGGTTTGCAGCGCCGCGCGGCCATGCGTCTCGGCATAGGTATCGAGGGTCTTTTGCGTATCCGCGATCATCGCCTCGTCCCACTCTTTTGGGCAGAGCGTGCCGGCGAGCGCCTCGTAGCCCGGGTTCTCGGGATAGGTCGCGTCGTGGTCGACGAAATTGCGATTGAGGTCGACGTTGTCCTCGGTCACGCGTCTTAGCCAGGCGAACCCATGCGGGTTGATGGCATGGATCATGAGATGGGCCGTTCCGGCCGGCTGCTCGCGATAGAGGCCGCTCTCGAGCCAGCCCACTTGGGCGCCGGAGCCGCAAAATCCTTCCACCCCATGGGTGGCGGAAATGGTGACCAGCACCCGTTCGGCATCGGATGGCCCGAGCCAGGCAATGTCAGTGGACAAGGCCTCGCCCTTGGGGCCTGTCAAAGGATGCGCCCTGGCGTCCAGCGCCGCGCCCGCCGCGCCGGCCCGGTCCAGGAAGTGTTGCCGGGCCTCCTCGTAGTCGCGCGAATAATAATTTTTTGCAGCCATGGCGCCCTCGACACCTCAGGAAATTGTGATCTCTGGACCGCCTGTCATACGCTTGCAAAGCGATCCGAGCGGACCATACTAGCGCCATGCGCTTCCTGGTCGCCATCCTCATGCTATGCGCGGTGAACGTATCGGCATCCTCCGTTTGGGCAGATCAGAACGAACCTCAGCTTGAAGAGCTTTTCCCACAGCTCCGCGATGCGCCGGACGAAGTGGCTGCACGTCGGATCGAGCAGCGCATCTGGGCTCTTTGGGTTGCGCACGAAGAGTCCACCGTCAATGACTTGATGGAAACTGGCCGCGGGCAGATGGCGCGGCGAGACCTCCCGTCCGCGCTCGAAACCTTTGAGAAAATAGTCGGCCTTGCGCCCGAGTTCGCGGAAGGCTGGAACAAGCGGGCAACCGTCCACTGGCTGCTGGGAAACTACCAGCACTCACTGATCGATATCGATAAGACCTTGGCCTTGGAGCCGCGCCATTTTGGCGCGCTGTCCGGGCGCGGGCAGGTCTACATCAACCTAGAGGAATGGGACCTCGCCTTAGAGGCGTTCGAAGACGCCCTTGACGTTTACCCGCAGATGGTCGGGCCGCGCCTCAATTCCGAGGCCATCCGTGTGATGCTCGAAGGCCGCCCGATTTAGCGACCACCCAGGACCAAGGCATCGACGGCAAAGCAGCCTTCTGGGGTGGCGCTCACCGGGTTGACATCCATCTCGCCGCATCACCGGCGGCCAGGGTGCCGCAAGGAACGGAAAAGCGCGCCAGGGCCTCGTCCAGCACCGCTTCGACTTGCTGGCCGCCGACGGCCGGCCACCACGAGATCGGGCGCCTCCCGCAAACTCGACACGCACGGATAGCACTGCGTCTTTTCGATCTCCTGATACTTCGGATTAACGAGATAGATCGGGCCGCTAGAACCGCCCGCCAGGGCCGTCTCGACCATGGCTAGTCCCACGGAGCCGGCCCGCGGCGATGCGCCAACCAGGGCGATGGCGCGGGGGTAAATCAAGGGTGTCAGGCGGTGTTCCCGGTCATGGCTACCGCGCTCGCTTTGGCGAGCCTGTCACTCCCTGTCCGTCCATTCTCGAGTTCGCCTCACTGCTGTACCGAACTGCACCTTGCCTTGAAGTTGTGGGCAGGGAAAGAACCTGAAGAGGCCAACGGACCGGCTGGCCCGCCGGGACACCGCCGGTACAACTACGTCCTTTCCTCGCCGCTTAGCGGACGATCATGTAGGCTGGCGGCCCGCCACCCCCCTACCATAGTGGCCGCGAAGGGAACCCCATGGCAGCCGCTGCAAGACTGCCTCTGATCATACTTGTTTGCGGCGCCTCGGTGCTGGGCCTCAACATGGGCATTCGGCAGACCTTCGGCCTGTTCCTCGAGCCCATGACGCTCGACCTGGGGATCAGTCGCGGCAGCTTCTCGCTCGCCATCGCCCTACAGAACATTCTTTGGGGCCTGCTGACACCGCTGTGCGGGGTTTTGGCCGACCGATACGGCACCGGCCGGGTTCTGGTAACCGGCGGCCTGCTCTACGCGTTGGGCATTGTAGTCATGGCGCTTGGTGCGTCCGGCTTGGCGGTCTACTTAGGCGCCGGCGTGCTGGTCGGGTTGGCGGTCGGAGCCAGCGGTTTCCCGCTGGTTCTATCGGCGGTGGCGCGTTCGGTGCCGGAGGAGCGGCGCAACCTGGCGATCGCACTGGCGGCGACCGGCGGGTCGGTCGGGCAGTTCCTCCTGCTCCCCCTGGCGCAGGTATTGATCGAGGCGACCGGCTGGCCAGGGGCCTTGCTCATTTTTGCCGGACTCAGCGCTCTGATCATCCCCCTGGCCTCCGCACTCAGGGGTAAGACGGTTACGGCATCCTCTGGTGAAACCAGTATCGGGGACGCGGTGAACCAGGCGGGCCGGCACAGCGGTTTTCTCCTCTTGACCGGCGGATTCCTTGTCTGCGGCTTCCATGTCGCCTTTGTCGGCACCCACCTGCCCGGGTACATCACCAGCTCCAATCTGGCGCCGCTGGTGGGCGCCACGGCCCTCAGCATCATCGGGTTTTTCAACATATTGGGTGGATTGGCGGCTGGTGTGCTCGGCAGCCGCTATCGGCTCAAGTACCTTCTGTCAGGGATATATCTTGCTCGGGCGGTCGTCATCGCCCTGTTTCTCTTGGGTCCCAAGACCGATTGGGCGGTCTACCTGTTCTCCGGCGCCTTTGGCCTCTTGTGGCTGAGTACGGTGCCGCTCACCTCTGCCCTCGTGGGCCAGATCTTCGGCCCCCGTTACATGGCGACCCTATTCGGGATCGTTATGCTGGGCCATCAGCTGGGAGCCTTCTTCGGTGCTTGGTTCGGGGGGCTGAGCTACGACCTCTCCGGCTCCTACGATGCGGTTTGGATCATTTCCATCCTGCTCGGACTGCTGGCCGCGGTCCTGCACTGGCCGATCGCCGACCGGCCCGTTGGTACAGCCGTTGCCGGTGCACCGTCGGACGCCGCTGATTGACGGTGATTGACGGCTAATCGTCGACCCAGGCGATGCGCAACAGGTTCGTACGCCCAGGTGTGCCGAAGGGGACGCCGGCGGTGATGACCAGTTGGTCCCCGCCGGCGGCGATGCCTTCAACGACGGCGGTCCGACAGGCCTTTTCCACCATCTCCTGGGTGCTGCTGACGTCCGAGGTATGAACGCAGTGGGCGCCCCAGAGCAATGCATACCGCCGGGCCGCATCCCGCTGGTTGGTGAGCAGCATAATCGGCACAACGGGGCGTTCCCGGGCGGCTCTTAGCGCGGTCGAGCCCGACATGGTGTAGGTAACGATCGCGGCGGCCGAGATCGTTTCCGCTACCTTGGCGGCGGCGGCCGTGATCGCGTCGGCGGCAGTTGGCTCGGGTGTCGGGGTGAGGGCGCGGACGGTTCGCCGGTAGGCTGGATTATTCTCGGTGCTGCTGATGATCCTATGCATCATGGCCACGGCTTCGACCGGGTAGTCGCCCGCCGCCGTTTCCGCCGAAAGCATGACCGCGTCGGCTCCATCGAACACGGCCGTTGCAACGTCCGACGCCTCGGCCCGGGTCGGCGTCGGGCTATGGACCATGGATTCGAGCATCTGGGTTGCGACGACCACCGGCTTTCCGGCTAGCCGGCATTCCGAAATGATCTGTTTCTGCAGGCCGGGAACCTCCTCCGGCGGCATCTCGACGCCAAGATCGCCGCGTGCCGCCATGATGGCGTCGGATTGATCGATGATGTCGCTGAGAACCTTGATCGCTGCCGGCTTTTCGATCTTCGTCATGATGCTGGCCCGGCCGTCTATCAGGCGTTTAGCCTCCTCGATATCCTCCGCACGTTGAACGAACGATAGCGCAATCCAGTCGGCGCCAAGATCGAGTGCAAATTCCAGATCGTCGCGATCCTTGTTGGTGAGGGGCGAAATCGGCAGGACGACCTCCGGCACGTTGACGCCCTTGCGATCGGACAGGGTGCCGCCGGTTATGACGCGTGTCTCGGCGAAATCCTCGCCGCATTCCTCGACCTCGAGACGCAGGCGGCCGTCATCGAGCAAGAGGTTCGTGCCGGGATTGAGCGCTGCGAAAATTTCGGGATGGGGCAGATACGCACGGTGTTGGTCGCCGGGCATTTCATTGAGGTCGAAGCGATAAGGTGCGCCGTTCTCGAGGTTGACCTGGCCGCCTTCGAATGCGCCCACGCGAAGTTTAGGTCCCTGCAGATCGGCCAATATGCCGATCGGCCGTTCGACCTGGCGTTCCAGCTCTCGGATTGCAACGTAGCGTGCCCGATGCTCGTCTTGGCTGCCATGGCTAAAATTCAGCCGAAAGACGTCCGCCCCGGCATCAAAAAGCGCTCTGATCTGGCTCGCGTCGGAGGAACTCGGGCCGAGGGTCGCCAGAATCTTCGCATTTCTTTGTCGTCGCATGGTCGAGAGCTTATCCGGATTCGGTCTTATACCAAAGGGCGTGGATATTGACACATTTCATGGCGGCAAAACGGCATGCCCGGGGAGGCGCGGCGCGCCGCGCGAGGCCCCATGGATTCCCGGGGTATCGGGCAAGCGCCGCAACGCGCCCGGCAGGCCGTTTTGCCCCACCGAAGGCCGCGCTCTCTCGCCCGCTCACGGCGTTGCGGCCCGCTTGTGGCAGCCCCACACCACGGCGCGGGACCGCGTCTGGTGAGCGAACAAGATCTCAGCGGTGAAATGGGTCAATATCCACGCCCTTTGGTATTAATTGCAGGAAAATCTGACGGCGAGATTGCCACTCAGTGCGCCGTTGGCGAATGCGAACCCAGACGCCGGCGCAATTCACCCTGCCACCAGGCTCACCAGGAAGCCGAGGAAGGCGGCGACGACCACCGACGGCCCCGAGGGCGTGTCCCATACGACGGAACCGGCCAAGCCGCAGAACACCGCGAGAGCGCCCGCGACGACGGCCATGACCGCCATCTGCTCCGGGGTCTCAGCGAAGCGACGGGCCGTTGCGGCCGGGATGATCAACATCGCGGTTATCAGCAGTAATCCGACGATCTTCATGGCAATCGATATGACGATGGCGATCAGCAGAACGAAGGCCAGGCGGGTCGGCCACACGGCGACGCCTTCGGCGCGCGCCAAATCTTCGTGGACCGTGACTGCCAGCAGGGGTCGCCAGATTGCAATCAGCACGATGAGCCCCACGAACGCGCTGACATAGACCCATATGAGCTCTGTCGTGCTGACGGCGAGGATGTCGCCGAACAGGTAGGATAGAAGGTCGACACGCAGAGTCTCGAAGAAGCTCAGGACCACGAGGCCGAGTGCCAGGCCGGAATGAGCCATCAAACCCAAAAGGGTGTCGCTGGCGATCTGTTTCTGTTGCTGCATGGCCAGCAGGAATGCGGCGAGCATCGCCGATCCGGCGATGACGCCGAGGGACAGGTCGATCCCCAGCAAGAGGCCAAGCGCGACGCCAAGCAATGCGTTGTGCGCCAAGCTGTCCCCGAAATAGGCCATGCGCCGCCAAACGATGAAGCAACCGAGCGGTCCCGCCAGAAGGACGACGCCGAGCCCGGCCAGAAATGCGCGTACCAGAAAATCTTCCATTATTCCGACCGGCCTTCCGCGCCGCCGCTTTGGCGCCGATCCTCGTCCGGATTGTCGGCTCCCCGTTCCGATCCGGGCAGAGTCACCACTTCGCCCGAAAGCGCGTGGCCGTGATCGTGGCTGTGCGAGTAGACCGCCAGGCTCTCTTCCGCTCGGGGCCCAAACAATGCGAGGTATTCCGGATGCTGGCTAACGGTCTCTGGCTGGCCGGAACAACAGATGTGACGGTTGAGGCAGAACACCCGGTCGGTGCCTTTCATTACAAGGTGCAAGTCGTGCGAGACCATCAGGACGCCGCAGCCGCGCTCTTGGCGGACCCGGTCGATAAGATTGAACAAGGCCAGCTGCCCGGTGAAATCGACGCCCTGAAGGGGTTCGTCCAAGACCAGGAGCTCCGGCTCCCGGAGCAGGGCACGGGCCAAGGTCATGCGTTGCAGCTCGCCGCCTGAGAGTTCCTCGATCTGGCGCGGCAGAAGATCGCTGCCGCCGACCTCGTCGGCCGCTCTCTGCAGTACGATTTCGTCTTGTTTGCCGCCCAGCCGCAAAAACCGACGCACGGTCAGGGGCAAGATCGGATCGATGCTCAAACGTTGCGGCACGTAGCCGATTCTCAGTCCATCGCGCTGGCGGACCTGTCCGTCATATGGCCTCTGCAATCCAAGAATGGTGCGAACAAGGGTCGTCTTCCCGGATCCGTTGGGACCGATCAGCGTGACGATTTCACCCGGCTCCACGGCAATCGAGACATTATCGAGCACCGGCCTGTCACCGAGGCGAACAGTAATGCCGTCACAGGCGACCAGGGTCGTCCCACCGGCGGAATGGGAAGCGAGGGACCGGGGCGTCATGGCGGCGTCATGGCGGCGCCGTGGTCGACCGGCAAGCCGGGCACAGCCCGCGAACCTCGACGGTCTTGCCCTCCACCGCGAAGCCGCAAGCCGCCGCTTGCGCGGAGATGGCCCGGTCGATCGCGCGATCGTCCATTTCCGCAGCTGCGCCGCAGTCGCGGCAGATCAGGAACTGGCCGGAATGACTCTCGCTGGGTTCCGGACAACCGACGAAAGCATTCAGACTTTCGATGCGATGGACGAGGCCTTGCTCGAGCAGGAATTCGAGCGCGCGGTAAACCGTGGGTGGCGCGGCGCGGCCGTGTTTCTGGCTGAGACGCCCCAGCACATCGTAAGCGCCAACGGGCGAATGGCTCGTCCAGACGAGCGCCAATACCTTTTTGCGAAGCTTGGTCAACCGGGCGCCACGCCGCGCGCAGAGTTGCTCCGCCTCGCGCAAGGCTTTCTCGATGCAAAGGTCGTGATCGTGGCGCTTGCCATCGAACGGCAGCAAATCGTGCTGACGGGCCGTTCCGCGCATGTGGGTCCTCCGGAAACGTCCGAACTCTTGGATCCGTTAATTATGTTATATCATATCATTTCGGACGCAAGCAGGGATCGCGGGAGGGGGTCCCCAAATAAGCTGCCGGGACTCTCTTCAGCTCGGGTGGCGAGAACGTGCGCGCACCACGCATGGCCGTCCAAGACGAGGCACGCACGCAGGTGTCAACCTTATAGAGACTGCTATCGATAGCCGGCCGGCCCGGGGCGGCTTGGGCGATTCGATGAGAGCGAAACCGCACTCAAGTCACGGTAGGGCGGCGGGCGTCCCGGAGCGGAACGCCGCCGGCGGTTCAGACCACCTGGAAGCCATGCGCGTAGGGGTCGCGGTCTTCGATGAAAATAGTGTTGAAGCCGGTCAGGCGCGCCCAACCCTCGATCGAGGGAATGATGCCCGGCCGGTTGCCGACGGTCGTCGCCGCTTCGACCCGGCCGCGGAACAGCGAGCCGATGATGCTCTCGTGCACGAACTCCTCGCCGACGCCGAGTTCGCCGCGGGCGGCAAGCTGGGCCATGCGGGCCGAGGTTCCGGTGCCGCAGGGGCTGCGGTCGATCGCCTTGTCGCCGTAGAAGACGGCGTTGCGGGCGTGCGCTTCGGCGTTCGTCGGCGCGCCGGTCCAGAGGATGTGGCTGACGCCGCGGATGGTCGCGTCTTCCGGGTGCACAATCTCTACGGCCTCGTTCAATCGATCGCGCAGGATCGGTGAAATCCGTAAGATATCGCCGGCCGAAAGATCGGCCATGTCGCGATAGTTCTCTTGCGGCTCGACGATGGCGTAGAAGTTGCCGCCATAGGCGATATCGACGGAGATCGGGCCCAGGTCCGGACAGTCGGCCTCGACGCCCTCGGCCGCCAGGTAGGCGCCAACGTTGACGATGCGCACGGCCTCCACATGGGCGCCGCTCATTCTGTAGTGGGCATCGACCCGGCCCGCCGGCGTATCGAGCCGCAGCACGCCAGGCTCCGCCGGCTGCACCAGGCCGCGCTCGAGCGCGAAGGTCACGGTGCCGATGGTGCCGTGACCGCACATCGGCAGGCATCCGCTGGTCTCGATATAGAGCACGCCCACGTCGCAGTCCTCGCGCGTCGGCGGGTAGAGGATCGCGCCGGACATCATGTCATGGCCGCGCGGTTCGAACATGAGGCCGGTGCGGATCCAGTCGTAGCGCGCAAGAAAGTCCTGGCGCCGCGCGCTCATGGTTTCGCCCCGGAGCGGCGGACCGCCGCCGGCCACCAGCCTCACCGGGTTGCCGCAGGTGTGCCCATCCAGGCAGAAAAAGGTGTTGGGCTTGATCGCCCCGTCTGTCTCGTTCATGAAGCGTTTGTA
>PVMK01116940.1_pt1 | contig 10978 bp, 8 predicted proteins | sample 1853481 | NCBI WGS metagenome assembly PVMK01 (sample SAMN08533507, study PRJNA380276) | Marine sediment metagenome, whole genome shotgun sequencing project. | reverse complement strand
CTGACTGGAGAGCGACTTTCTGAAGTATTTCCACCTAGGCCAGTCGTTGTCAGACGGGCATATGCTTCCGTTTGCACCAGGGCTGCAACGATCTGAGTATTCGTTTTCATCAGGTGACTTTGTCCGGGGATCACTTTATTGCCCTTGTTCATAATGAATGATGTTTGTCATCACCCCCACACTATGGCAGATCGGCCGTCCCGGGCGATAGTGACAGCGTCCCGATTTTTCGGGAAATCTGTGGGATAAAAGAGTTTCATTGGGCGATTCAGGAGCTTCATGTTGCTAAAATGACCGGGCCCGGGCATGATAACGGGAGGTGCATTTAAGACTCATAGGATTGAAGTGGAACTGATTCCGATGAATTGGCTGAAAGGATTACGAAGTAAACAGGAGAAGGTATGCCCGATCTGCGGAGAAGCGCAGGAGCTAAACATCGTGCCTTTGCTTCGTGGCAGTCATGGGCAAGTCGAAGTCTTTTTTAATAACCTGCCGACCTTGTTTTGCGGCCGGCCTGACCATCCCCGGCGTTTTGCCGACCCGGACTTCGGCGCCCGGCTGATCGATGCTGTCTTTTGGAAAAAGAACATTTCTTTGGCCCAGCAGGGCACCTGGGCCAAAGTCAAATGCCATCATTGTGGGAAAAACCTGAGCAAAGAGCCTAGCGAGGTTGGCGAGGTCGGCGGTGTTCTAAGAATAACCGATTTGCCTTCTTTTAGTATCCGCATCCAGGGGCCAGTGACCATCTGCCCGCGCTGTGAAACCGAGCAACTGAAAGCCACCAAGGAAGTGAGTACCGACGTGTCTAGCGCCTTTGTCGATGCCTTTCAACGGATTGACCTTAAGCCCTGATCTTGTTCATATTAATGAGGTGACGTAAACCGCCCCCTAAAAAAGGACCAATCATGAGTGGAATTTCTGGCACAATAGCTGCAGGAGAATTCCCCATGAACCGTTCACACTTTAGTGAGAAGCAGAGCATCAAGATTCTGATTATTGATTTGACAGCATAGTAGATCTGGTTGAAGCTCAGCAAGATAAGTGACAATGCACAATAAAACGGGAAAATATCAAAGGTTATGCGTGTAGATAAAAACGAATTCGAACAACCCATTGGCTTTCCAATAGATAACTGGCAACCCAGAAGGCATCCTCCAAAGGCTGTTATGAATGGTAATTTTTGCACGGTGGAGCCGATTGACGTCGCAAAACACAGCCGCTCGCTCTTTGAAGCCAATCTTAAAGCAGAAAACGGCCGATATTGGACCTATCTCCCTTATGGGCCATTTACCAGATTTGCTGATTATGAACAGTGGATGGAGGAAACTTGTTTAGGAAATGACCCTCAATTTTATGCCATTGTGAATAATCAATCGGGTAGAGCCCTTGGTGTAGCCAGCTATCTGCGTATCCATCCAGAAGTGGGCGCCATTGAAGTGGGACACATCAATTTTGCGCCTGAATTACAGCAAACCCCAGCCGCTACAGAAGCGATGTATCTCATGATGAAAAATGCTTTTGCCACACTCGGCTATCGACGGTATGAATGGAAATGTGACAATCTAAATGAGCCGTCTAAGAAAGCCGCCGTGCGCCTTGGATTAAAACCAGAAGGCATCTTTCGGCAGGCAACAATGTACAAAGGGCGCAATCGAGACTCAGCTTGGTTCTCAATACTGGATAAAGAGTGGCCGATGCAAAAAGGGGCCTTTGAAGCGTGGCTTGATTACTCAAATTTTGCTGCTAACGGGCAACAAAAACGAAGCTTGCAGGCGCCAGGCAATATGTAAAACGTAGTAGTCGCGGGCGGCACGGCCATTTTGCCCGATCCCTTGAGAGCTAGAGATTGGCCTCAAAACTGTGAATGCCGGATGAGCCATCAGGTCTGGATTGGCTCTTTTCTTCTATTTGGGGCGTGCCATCTGCCTCGGCACAGCGGACCTCGAAGGTATGCTCGCCTGGAGAATAGGGCCACTCATAACGCCAGATAACCCAAGTTGTTTCTGACAATGGCGTCCGCAATTCGGCCGGCTCCCACGCGCCGCCGTCCACCCGAACCTCAACCTTTGAAACACCCCGGTCGCCGGCATAGGCGATACCACCTACCGGCACTAAAGGCTGATCACCATTCTCGATGATGTGGTCCACAGCAACCGTGTCAATCACTGAAGTTGCTTTGACCTGGGCTGTCTCGCTCCAATTGCGTTCCACCCAATAACCTTCCCGGTACTCGTCACTAACTTCGATACTGGTGATCCACTTAGGTTGTTTCATGCCATATCGATCGGGTATCCAGATGCGCAGTGGGAAACCATGATCTTCTGGCAACGTATTGCCGTCCCAGGCATAACAAAACATGATTCGTTCGTCGTTAGTGATTAGATCCAGATCCACCGTCTCATAAAAACCATCGCCGCTAGAAATAATCAGATAACGCGCGCCGTCTTGTAATCCCGCATCGGCCAGAACCTCTTGCACGCTGGCCCCGGTCCATTGGGTGGTGCCGATGAGGCCGGTGCCAACTCGGCCGGAAATGCAGGTGAGAGTGACATATTGGTCACGAGGCTCGTAATTGTTGCGAAAATCGTCCAAAGTTAGCATCAGTGGATTATCGACCATCCCCATAATGGGCAATATCCAGCTTGCGCCGTCTATGATGGTTGGCTCGGTCTGGAGGAAAACCTTGTAATGATCCTTGATGGGCGTGTACTCAGGCCGGGTACCTGGTGCCGGCACGACCGGGTCATTGGCGTTTGGAAAGGGGGAACGGCCGTCGACGGTAGTCTGGTGGGCCATGGTTGCTTCCAGTTCCTCTTCCAATCGTCGCCGCTCGGAGGTGGCTAGCACGGCGCCAAGACCACCACTGACCACGGCAATAGTGGCTGTGGTCGCGCCAAAGCGAACCAAAAACTGCCGCCGGCCTATCCTTTCTACAGATCGAGGTTCGCTGCCGGTCTCGGCCGTTGTTACCGGTACGATAACAACCTCTTGCTCAATCGTTTCCAGGCGTTCATAGACCCGGCTGAGAGTCAGACCCCAGACCAGAAATAGCCCGACCAGGTAAAGGACATTAACCAATGAATTGACCGTCGATTGGGTTACAGTCAGGCTGATGATAATTTGCGGCAAGCCATAGAGAGCGCCCATGATCAGCCCGGGCAAGATCCCGGCTTTAGCCTGGCGAAGCTTCATGACGGCAAAAAATACCGCTCCGGCCAATGTGCCACCCACTACGAAGAGGATAACTGCCATCACCTGTTCGGCCGTTTTGGCTGTATCGGCAACGCTGATTCCCAGGAAGCGCATCATATCGATCATGAGATCGATGCCAAAGGTAACAAGATCCCCGGGTAATTCCCGGGTGAACCAGTTAAACAACTCATAGGGCACAAAAGGCAGGCCAAATAACTGCCGCCCCAAAAACAGGATGCCGGCTAGAGCTGTTGTCAGAAGTAGGCCGACGAGTATGCCGGTTCCAATGCTCAATTTCTTCATGAAAGCGTCCTCCACGATGGTGTTTTCCTTATAAGTATCTATTGTAAAACAAGATTCTTACAAGAGGATTACGGCGCAAACGGAAAATTTTGCAAGATCATTCATTCTGTATTGGATTTGGACACTATCACCTCAACCAGCCGTAAGATTTCCGAACCATCATCAAAGGGCACCCGCTGCTGGGAAAAGGAATCGTATAGGAGCACATCCAGGCTGGCCGGACCGGGCTTTGCATCGGGTGAGATGGTGAGATAATAAACGTCGCGCATCTCCCAACCCGGTTGCCACCAGCTAGTCGGCCGGGCGCCGTTGCCCGGCTGCATATCATGTTGGGCGATGAGTTCGCCGCCAGCCTCTTCGATACGTACCGAGACCGTGCGTTCGGCGTTGGGAGCTGCGATCGCCTGCCAGTACAAAGTGATCCGCAGCGCTTGGCCTGGGCTAACCACGACCGGCTCCTCGGTTGTATTCTGGTAAAAGCCCGAGTCGTCAAGGCGGGCCACTTCCAGCCGCTCTAGCAGAATAGCCTCTTCGGCCGTCTGGTGGACCGGGAATGCCGCTAGCTGCTCTCCGCCATAACGAATCAGGTAGGCGCCGTCCCCTTCCATCTCAATCACGTAGTTCGGATCGGCCACGATATTGTCGATTTCATCATTGCGCTCGAGTTCGTTTAGGGGATAGGATTTCAAATAGCGGTCCAAGACCAGGTAATCGATCTCCTCTGGCTCCGTCTCCAACCACGGGTAAAGAGAGAGGTTCTCCCGGAAAGCCAGGCGAGGTGTGTAGGCGCTCTGGGCGGCTACGCTGGCTTCGGCTGGTACATTGTCCAGGATCTCGGCCGCCAGGAGATGGTGATCGGTAATTTCGTAGCGTATCTGGTTAAATCGGCCGCCTAAGGGAGCTTCGCTGTAGAGACGAAAGCCAACGAGTGTAAACAACAATAAAATCCCAACCAACCAACGGGCCTGGCCTAATGGCCGGCGAGTTATGCCAATAGCTAGAGCCGCAAACAGAATGGGCAACAGAGAAGCCATGTACCATTCGTCCAGGCGGTGCATGGTCGGCTGGCCACTTAGCAGCATGTAGGCCATTGACGGCAGGGCGATCAAGGCGATACCAGGCGCCAGAAATGGCAAGATGAGGCCTAGAGGTAAAAATACCCGCAGCAAAGCTTGCCGACCATCGTCGTTAAACATCCATTCCAGGGCTACCAGCGGCCGGGTCAGAACATTTCTGGCAATTTCCGGCAACGAGCCGCCCCAGTCAGAAAAATATTTGATCAAACGATACTCATCGCCCCCAGCAACTACTTCGACCGGCCGGTTATCAAAGGCCGGGATAATCCATAGCAGCATCGCTGCCCCCCAGGCAACGCCAAAAAGGGTGAGTGGTAAGCCCCATTTCCAATCCCGTTCGAACAAGAGCAGGTAAAGGCCAACCATGGCCACGATAAGCGCCACATTCTCCTTAAATAACAGGGCTATAAACAAACCGGCGACCATTAACCAGCGGTTGCCAGTGGCTAGCCCGTAGAGGGCCATCGCTATAAAGGGAACAGCCAGGGTAATGCGGCGTAATTCCAGAGAAGCTACTTCGTGAAGGGCCGGGTTAAGAAAAAAGGCCAGTAAAAACCAGCGAGCCAGGGACGGATAGGTCCGGTAGAAAATCAGATAGAGGAACAAGCCAGCGACCGCCAGCCCTATCGTCTGAACGAGCGTTAGGATGCGGGGATCCTGCCACAACAACAATAAGGGTGATAGGCCAGCCATCAACGGCGAAAAGTGATTGGCCAACAGCGAGCGACTCTTGATAGTGGAAAAAAGGAAATTGCCTTGAAGTGTATTCCATATTCCCTGGATGAAGCGGTCTAAATCGGCCGCCCGGGTATCAAAGGTCAGGTACTGACGGGAGGTAAGCCAATAGAAGATGGCCATGAAAAGCAGGGCCATCACAATTGCGGCCCAATGATTTCGCCATATTCGCTGTCCTTGGGAAGAATCAGCGGCCGGTCAACCTGAGGATCTGTATCCATTCAGATCGATTCTACCGGTAAACGGTCTCTGCGGCGATGCTGTCGTACCCGGCTAGCATGTCTATTAAGTAGCGGCTTGTCGCCTGGCCAGAGCGTATCAAATGGCTTCGAATCAGGGTTTTAGAATCACGGGTAGATAAAGCGAAAAGGCAAGTGCTTTTACTTGAACCACTGTTGGGGCTGAAAGCTGACCAGCGGAATTGACGGCCGTAACCGTGGCTGTGTAAGTGCCTGGTGCGGTGTACTGATGGGTGATTTCAGCGCCATTATCGCTGTTGCCATCTCCGAGATCCCAGACGTAGGTCACGTTGCTGCCGCTACTAACAGTCGCTGTTAGCTGTGTGGCAATGCCCACTAACGTGGGGCTATCATTCGAGGCCGTCAGCCCGCTGATAGGAACATCCGTTATTTGAACCAAGGTAGTAGCTGTCTCTTGACCAAATGAATTCGTGGCGGTGACCGTGGCTGTATAGGCGCCCGGCGCGGCATACTGGTGGGATACTATGACCCCATTTCCATCATGGCCATCGCCGAAGGCCCAGGCATAGGTGACGTTAGTGCCGCCGGTGATGGTGGCGGTTAGTTGAGTACTGCCACTCAAGGTGGTCGGACTATCGTTTTCGGCCGCCAGGCCACTAATAGGTACATCGACGATTTGCACGAGGGTCGAGATCGACTGCTGCCCGGCCGAGTTGGTGGCCGTAACCACGGCCGTGTATTGGCCAGGGGCAGCATAAATATGGCTGACTTCCGTTCCAGTAATGCTGTTTCCATCGCCAAAGGCCCACGAATAGGTGACATTCGTGCCGGCGTTAATCGTAACCGTCAGGAACGTCGTATTGCCCAATTCCGTCGGACTGCTATTTTCGGCCGCTAGGCCGCTGACCGGCACATCCACGATCTGCACGAGGGTCGAGGTCGACTGCTGGCCAACCGAGTTGTTGGCCGTAACCACGGCCGTGTATTGGCCAGGGGCAGCATAAATGTGGCTGAGTTCTGACCCAGTATCGTTATCTCCATCGCCAAAGGCCCAGGCATAAGTGATGTTGGTGCCCGCGCTAATCGTGGCGGTCAGGAATGTCGTATCGCCCAATACCGTCGGGCTGCTATTTTCGGCTGACAGATTACTAATGGATGTGTCCACGACTAGCACGAGGGTCGAGGTCGACTGCTGGCCGGCCGAGTTAGTCGCTGTCACCACGGCCGTGTATTCGCCTGGAGCAGCATAAATGTGGTTGACTTCTGCTCCAATATCGCCGTTCCCCTCACCGAAGGACCAGGCATAGGTAGCATTACTGCCGCTGCTGATGGTGGCTGTCAAGAAAGTCATGCTGCCCAACTCTGTCGGGCTATCATTGCTGGCGCTCAAGCCACTAATAGGCACGTCTTGAATTTCGACCACCGTCGTCGTTGATTCTTGGCTAACAGAATTGGTGGCGGTCACCACGGCCGTGTATTCACCTGGCGCGGCGTAGGTATGATTAACCGTAGCCCCGCTGCCGGTTTCACCATCATCAAAGTCCCACGCATAGGTGATGTTACTGCCGGCCGAGACGGTAACGGTCAAGCGCGTGGTGTCGCCCAATAAGGTGGGCCCGTCATTTTCGGCGGCCAGACCGGTTATGAGCGAGTCAACCCGAACCATGGTCGTCGCCGTATCCTGGTTGGCCGAATTGGTGGCTGTCACCACGGCCGTATATTCACCTGGGGCGGCGTAAATATGGCTAACCTCGGCTCCAGTATCGCCATTTCCATCGCCAAAGTCCCAGGCATAGGCAACATTGCTGCCGGCGCTAATTGTCGCCGTCAGGAAGGTCGTATTGCCCATCTCCGTTGGACTGCTATTCTCGGCCGCCAGCCCGCTAATGGGTACATCTACGATCTGCACCAGGGTCGAGGTCGACTGTTGCCCGGCCGAATTGGTGGCGGTCAGCACGGCCGTGTAATCGCCCGGGGCAGCATAAATATGACTGACCTCTGCCCCGGTGTCGCTATCGCCATCGCTAAAGGCCCACTCGTAGGCGACGTTGGTGCCGCTGCTAATTGTCGCCGTCAAGAAGGTGGTATTGCCCAACACCGTTGGACTGCTGTTAACGGCCGCCAGACCACCAATAGGCACGTCTTGAATTTCGACCATCGTAGTGCTGGAATCTTGGCTCACCGAATTGGTGGCCGTGACCACGGCCGTGTATTCACCTGGTTCCGTATACTGGTGGGAAGCCGTAGCCCCGCTATCATTCTGTCCATCACCAAAGGACCAGGCATAGGTGACATTAGATCCACCACTGAGGGTAGCGGTCAAGTGAGTGCTGTTGCCGACGACTGTCGGCCCATCATTTTTAGCTGCCAGTTCGGCAATCAGAGAATCGACCTGAACTATGGTCGTCGCCGTGTCCTGGCTCACCGAATTGGTAGCCGTGATAGTAGCCGTATAGCTATCTGCTGCAGCATAGGTATGATTAACGGTAGCCTCAGTGTCACTATTCCCATCGCCAAAGGCCCATTCATAGGTGACGTTGCTACCACCACTGATTGTGGCCGTAAGCTGAGTGGTGTTACCTAAAACAGTCGGCCCCTCATTTTCAGCTACCAGCCCGACAATGAGTGAATCGACTTGGACCAGCGTCGTTGTTATGTCCTGACTGATTGAATTCGTCGCCGTGATAGTGGCGGTGTAGCTGCCCGATGCGGCGTAAGTATGATTAGTTGCTGCCCCGGTATCATTATTCCCGTCGCCAAAATCCCACTCATAGGTGACGTCACTGCCGCTCGTGATGGTGGCGGTTAGATTGGTGGTGTTGCCTAAGATGGTGGGGCTGTCGTTTTCGGCCGTTAACCCGCTGATGGGAGTGGTGCTACAAGCCTCGATCACGGTCCAGCCCATATCCTTGAACATGCAAAGGGTGACAGGGCCTGGATTGTGGATCGTTTCTCCAGCGGCAATGCTATAGGTCATCAAGGCCTGGGGCGTGTTGTTGTAGCTTTCGGCCAGGTGAGAATAGCTGGAGCCCCCATTCCAGGTAGCCGGCGCGTATAAGGGCACCTGGCTGCCGCCATTGGCGGCGTTAGCATTAGGGCCGTCAAAAAAGACACTATTGCTCGTCAGCTGGGTGGCTAAGGTAGTCGAGTTGTTTGGGAAATTCAGTAATGGTGTACCAGCACCATTTTCAGTCAAGCGGTCATAAATCCAGGGAAGGCCGCTTGAACCATAGCATCCTTCTCCAGCCGTACCCTGGCACTGGCCTGAACCATCGTCGACCCGCATGGAGCCCGAAAATCCAAGACCGTGTCCTAACTCGTGCAGAACGACGGATATAAAGTTAATATCACCGGCCGGCGTGATGCTATCTGTTCCGAAATACCAACTGGAAAAGTTCCGGCTGAAATTAGCTACAATGTCAGCATTGTCCGGATCGAGATCGCTATTGGCCAGCTTATTGGCTAGAGCTATGTGATACCAGGTGTTTGCCTCGGGGGCGTTACTAAAATCACTCGCGATTGAGATTGGTCCGGCACCACCTAGAATGCCTGGGCCCAGAGGGCGAAATTCGGCATCGACCACAATGAGTATGGAAGAGGTGATCAGCGTCTCCCAAATATCGGCGGCAAAGCGAAAAGCATCTCTCGCTTGATTTGTCCAGCCGGGGCCATTGAAATTAACGACGATTGTGGCTGTGGCCAACTCTTGCAAACTGTTTCTGTTTTTTAAGAAGGCGGCCGGCGCGGGTACGTAACGCTGTCGGGAGTTGGGGTCCAGGCGTATTAACGTCGTTGGACCATTGTCGATGACCGTCTGGTTGGCCGGGATGGCCCCGGCCGTCGGCCGCGTTTGCATGGCCACAAAGGCCAAAGATAGGAGAAGAATAGCTAATAGAACAGCTTTTTTCATTAACAAACCCACCTATTTAGCCATTTTATCACACCATACTGGAGGAGGTGGCCCAGGTCATTGCGGCACGCCAGTAGATCCCTTTGATATCCTCCGATCACAGGGAATTTTGGCTGTAAAATAAGCCTCTTCGCCTGATAATGAAACAAATTTATCAATTCAGGTAAGAAATCGTTCGCTTAATGCATCTAATAGATTGAACGGCAACAAAAGCATACTTCTCCTCCACAATTTTCTTCCTCCCTCCTCCTGGCATAAACGCCGCATCATAGTTGATGCGGCGTTTTGCTTTGCCTATTTCCATCTTATGGAAGGCCATGGTTAGGCTCACTCTTTTTGGCTAGAACCACTTCATTGGTTAAGGCGTAATCAGATCAGGCGCTGTCGATAATTGCCTTTAGCTCCATCTCGATTCATTAATCGGGGTCATAAGACGGCTAATTTCTATCATCGGGGTTGCCCGGTGACTATCACCAAAATATTCGCTATGAGCTTTGGCTGCCCCTGGCCAATCGTTCACATTAGTTACAAACATAGGCGTCTGCACAATGTCGTTCAATGAAGCGTCGGTCTTGCGCATCCCTTTCCCTGAAGGAAAAGAAAAAAAGGTGTGGCAGGTCAAACCTACCACACCTTTTTTTAGATCAAACTAATTTAAACCAGAAACAAGTTTCCAGTTGAGAATCACTTGTCACTTAGGCCGAAAAAGCCCACAAGCGGCTCGTGATCGCTCGAGAAAACACCCACTATTTAAAAACAATAGGCAGATATACCTTATAAGGCATCGTCAGCTTGACGAGCAGCGGATCATGATCGGCCGACTGCGAAGCCTCGTAACGGTCGATATTAACATGGACCGCGTCAAATTCCGGAGGGGCAACATCGTCGATCGATTCGCTGACCAGAATATGGTCCAGGACCTGGGAATTGCCGTCGAACACAAAGCTATATTGATCCGTTATGTGCACTTGCGACCAGAGATTGGCCAATACACCTCCCTCAAGGATGTCTAACGCCGGCCTGAATCGGAATTCATTCATGTCACCCAATACGACGATTCGGGCATCTTTATCCACGCTTAATATGGCATCAACGAAGTCATTGACGATTTCGGCTTGATCGTTCCGTTGCAGCTCGGTATGCAACACCGGCGGTTGGAACTTGCCGAATAAGGGATCGTCTTCTGACTTGGACTTTAAGTGATTGTTGATGAGGAACACTTTATCACCGTTGAAAAGGAATTCGGCCGCCAGCGATTTACGGCCTTCCTTCCAGGCGTTGTCAGTCGGATCAATTCGACCGGGGCTGAGGGAAAGCTCCGCGCCGCCGTCTGTACCTAGTGTGACCGTTACGGCATCAGTAGCCCCGCCGCTACCCCGATCTACGAAGGCAACGCGGTCAGGATTAAACAGGTAGCCGACCCGAATGTTTCCGCCCGGCGCGCCACCGTCCTGGTTGTCTTCAGGGGCGATATCGCGCCAATCGTAGGTCGGTCCGCCGGCTGTCGAGATGGCCGCGATAAGCGCTGCGTAGGTATCGCTGGCATCCACAGTTCCGTTATC
>PVMK01116709.1_pt1 | contig 10981 bp, 6 predicted proteins | sample 1853481 | NCBI WGS metagenome assembly PVMK01 (sample SAMN08533507, study PRJNA380276) | Marine sediment metagenome, whole genome shotgun sequencing project. | reverse complement strand
TGCGTTGCCTCACAGAACCATTCTGTTGCGAATTGTAACGGATTGGACGGGTGGGCATCACCGAATGAGATCTTCGAAGGTGGATTCCGAATCAATCTGTTGGCGATCTCATCTTTGAACGAGTTGTATTTTGTGTTAAGTATATCGCAGGGTTTTTTTGTAAAAACCGGGGCGGTGAATCCCGACAGATTAATCAGAATCACCAGCTGGGAAGGCCTGAATTTATTACCGTAGACGACATTAGTTGCTTGCTTATATTAAAATGCGCCGGCATTTTAGAAAAACGGGAGGAATGGGGATGAGAATATTTAAAAGGGGCGAAGAAGAAGAGGATTTTTCTTCAGAAATCGAAGCGCTCCGAGTAACGGTCCGCGATGCGGCCATGCCGGAGTATGTCGAGAAGGTTGCCTTGAAGGAGATTGATAGAATCGCTAAAATGGGGCCGTCCACCGCGGAATACACCATCGGAATCAATTATATTGACTTACTGGTGAGCCTGCCCTGGAACCGGATGACTGAGGACTATTTGGACATCAAAATGGCGGAGGCCATTCTCGATGAGGAGCACTTCGGGCTTTCCGAAATAAAAGATCGCATCCTGGAACACCTGGCGGTAAGGATATTAAAGGCCTCGCGAAAGCATAAGATGCTGGTGGCCGATGACGAAAAGATGGCACGTATGAATCTGGAGCACGTCCTCACCAAAGAAGGCTATCAGGTCCTCACCGCGTCCAGCGGGGTAGAGGCGCTGGAGCTTCTGGAAAAAGACAGTTTTGATGTTATCCTGACGGATTTGAAGATGGAAAAGGTGGATGGCATGGGGATTCTCGAGAGGGCCAAGCAAATAGACCCTTCCACACAGGTGATCATCATCACGGGATATGCGACGGTTCCCACCGCGGTTGAGGCCATGCGCAAAGGTTCTTACCATTTTCTGGCTAAGCCGTTGAAGCTCGACGAAATCAGATCGGCCGTCAGGAAGGCGTTGCGTAACAAGAGTGATCAATTTGAGTCCCGCGGTCCGGTTCTCTGCTTTGTGGGGCCGCCCGGTACGGGTAAGACTTCACTTGGAATATCCATTGCCAGAAGTATGCACCGTAAATTTATTCGTATCTCTTTGGCCGGCATGAAGGACGAGGCGCAAATCAGGGGCCACCGTCGCAGCTATGTGGGGGCCCTCCCCGGCCGCATCATTCAGGAAATCAGGCGGTGTGAGGCCAAAAACCCGGTCTTCATGCTGGATGAAATTGACAAGATCGGCCAGGATTTCAAAGGAGATCCGGCCTCGGCCCTGCTGGAAGTCCTCGATCCGGAGCAGAACACCTATTTTATGGATCATTATCTGGACGTCCCCTTTGACCTTTCAAAAGTCATATTTATCGCGACGGCCAATACCGTCGATTCCATACCGGAACCGCTGCTGGACAGATTGGAAGTCTTGTGGCTTTCCGGATACACGGAGCTGGAAAAAGAGCAGATTGCGTTCAGGTATCTGATTCCCCAAGAAATACATGCCGCCGGTCTCAGCGATCAGGCTCTCCGTTTTACGCCGGAGGCCGTCCGCAAAATCATCAGGGAATATACGCGTGAGGCGGGTCTGCGAAACCTTCAGCGGCAGATCGCATCCCTATGCAGAAAAATCGCCAGAAACAAATTAAACCATGAATTCAGCGAGGAAGCCGCCAGCATCACACCGGATCTTGTGGAGACGCTGCTGGGCCCCAAAAAGTTTTATCACGAGGTCACCCAGGCAAAAGACAGAATCGGCGTGGCAACCGGTTTGGCGTGGACGGACGCCGGGGGGGAGATTATATTCATAGAAGCAACCAAGATGAAAGGCAAGAACCAGCTTATTCTGACGGGCTCGCTTGGCAATGTGATGAAAGAATCCGCCCAGGCCGCCATGAGCTACATCCGCAGTCATACCAGCGACTATCAAATACCGGAAAATTTTTTCGAGCAGCACGATATCCACATCCATGTGCCCGCCGGAGCGATACCCAAAGACGGCCCTTCAGCAGGATTGACCATCGCCGTCGCCTTAGTGTCGCTAATCACCGACCGACCCTGTCGCCGGGATACGGCTTTGAGCGGAGAGTTAACATTAACCGGCCGGATACTTCCGGTCGGTGGCGTCAAAGAGAAAGTTCTGGCCGCCCACCGGGCCGGGATTAAAACCGTTGTCTTCCCGATCAAAAACAAAGCTAATCTCAGAGAAATTTCTGCAGAGATCCAAAATGATCTCAAGATTATCACGATCGATGAATTAAACGAAATAGTTAATCAGGTCTTGAAATAAAGCCAAATAAGCCGTTTGTGTAGATAGTCCAACTGCTGTGGTTTTGTGATACGTTTTGGTTATGTCAGAAATTTAGCCCCTTGATACTTGGCGATTATTGCAGGTATCTCAGACACGGTGAATGATTTTCTGACTGATATTCCTTCGGCTATTTTTTTAATTCATCCCTGATAGCTATTCCTATTTTTTCTAACGTAATCGGCTTCTTTACATATTGGCCGGCACCTAATCTTTGGGCTTCTTTCACGTCATCTGTTTCAGCGAACCCACTGACTATAATAGCCTTTTGATTGGGGTGAGTCTTTAATATCCTCTCGTATGTCAAAAGACCATTTATGCCCGGGTCCATAATCATATCAAGCACTATTAAATCCACTGTATTTTCTTTCAAATATTCAACCGCCTCCTCGCCACTTGATTCGGCTTTAGTTATATAGCCAAGTTTATCCAACATCCTACAGGATATATCTCTCTGGCTTCCAACATCATCAACAACCAGAATCGTCTCTCCGTTTCCTTTGTAATCTTTGATGGGTATGGACAGGTCCTGACTCGATATTTCTTCCCTTGTTATTGGAAAGTACAACTCAAATGTTGTGCCGTTCCCGTCAGTTATAATATCTATGTAGCCTTTATGATCTTGTACAACGTTCCATACAACGGCCAAACCTAAACCGGTACCGCTTCTGCCCATTACCTTCTTTGTATAGAACGGCTCAAATATCCTCTCAAGGTCATCTGATGATATTCCCGGACCATCGTCTGATACAGCCAAAACAGCGTATTCACCAATGTTTACATCATCATATCCCCTCAGAGGTCTGTCGACATAACGGTTCATGGTCGATATGGTAACATTACCGCTACCCTCAATTGCTTCCGAGGCGTTGGACACCAGATTCATCACCACTTTTCTGATATGAACATGAGAACCGCCTATGTTAAGCAATTCGGTATCGATATTGGCCTTGACTGTAACTGTAGGATAAAACTTTTCAAGTTTTTTAAACTCCGGAGAATTTAAATAGTCACTGACTATTTCATTTAAGTGCAGTGGTTCTCTTGTGGTAGCCACTCCTCTTGCCACGGTTAACAGGTCCTGGACGATAGCAGCAGCCCTGTGTCCGGACGCCTGCATTGTTTCAATGGGATTCCTGAGCTTGCTGTCTTCAGGTAAATCCAGTAAAAGTAGTTCTGGATAGCTGACAATCCCTGACAGAACGTTATTCAAGTCGTGGGCAACACCACCTGCCAATAGCCCTAATGCTTCCATCTTTTTGGCTCTGGTGAGCTTTTCTTCACTCTCCCTTAACGCCTCTTCGGCTTGCTTGCGCTCTTCTATTTCCTGCTCCATTTCCCGGTTTGCTCTCACCAGTTTGGCAGTACGTTCTTTCACTAACTCTTCGAGCTGACTACGGTGTTTTTTCAACTCCTGTTCCACCTGTTTACGTTCAGATAATTCCACCTGTAAGTTATCAGCCATTAGGTTAAAAGATTGTGATAGTTCACCGATTTCGTCTTGAGAGTATACATTAATTCTATAATCTAAATTGCCTTGGGAAATTTCATTCGTTCCGCTAACCAGGTTCTTGATAGGGCCTGTTAACAACTTCGACAGAGCAATCGCCAAAAGGACTGCAATAGTGATATTGACACACGAAAGAATAAGTATACTCTGCGTCCTTTCAGTCAATTGTTTCTCCATGCTCTTCAATGAGATCTCTACATTCACCAAATGAGTAACTCTCCCTAATGCAGTTACCGGACTGACAAATTCTAAAATCCACTCGGCATCCTTCCGAATTTTTCTATATTTTAATTGTTTGTTTCTAACAATATCTTCATAAAATGGACTCATGAGGATGGGATTTCTTTCACTGTTATTCGTGCTTATCCAAATTTTACCGTTTGTGTCTATAATTGTAATAGATTGTATATCACTGCTTTTCACCAAACCCAAAGCCTTCTCTAATACAGTGACGTAATCTGTTTCAAAAATGTGGATGATAGCCATCTGAGTGAATATTTTCGTAACGGCAATCCCGTATTTTTGGATTTCAGTTTGCATAGAATTGCTAGCGCGAAAATAAGAAAAAAAGGTGGAAATAGAAATGATAACGAGCGCTAATAGGGATAAGGAAAAAATAAGTTTTGAGCGAATATTGAAATGAAAAGATAGCATAATTGGTCTTCCGCAATGAACGGGCTAAAAAGTGGAAATGAAAGATGCATATAGTTACTTTGGGGTTAAGACTTCTTGCATTAATTTCCGAACTTCACGAATGTTGTCATAATCACTGTCATGTCCTTTTATGAATCCTTTCGTACCAAGATCTTTGAAGATTTTTTCTGCATCTTTATAATTGCTTATCTTCAATAAAGCACTTTGAATTTTATAGAATTGTTCATCCGACAGATCCTTATTGGCAATCCAGGGGCCGCGATATATTGGCCCGGATTTCCATAAAATGTTAATTTTTCTAAAATCTACATTAACTTTTTCTTTCGCAGTACTTGAAATAGCTCCGGCGTCTACATGTTTGTTATAAACCGCTAAAAGGGAGTTGGCATGTCTTGTAACATGTTTTACCTCGGAAAAATTCTCCATTTTAATTCCCGCTTTCTTCAACGCAACCATCGGAAATAGGAAGCCGGAAGTGGATTTTGGATCATTAAATACAAAGCTTCTACCTCTAAGATCTTGAAGAGATTTCAAGCCAGAGTCTTCTCTTGTAATAATCATACTATAATAGGATTCTCTCTTTTTTTTACCATAAGTGCGAGCAATTAATCTAACACCAAAATTGTCCTGGGCTTCGACATAACCAAAGGCACCTACATAACCAATGTTAGCCTGTTTTGTTCCTATTTTCATTATTACTTCATCATACGTCTTACTTCCTGTCCATTGAAAGGTAATTCCAGTTTCTTTCTCCAGCGCTTCGATAAGCATCCCATAGGCGTGTTCATTGCCTAGCGTTGAGCGATGTGGGATTATTGCCAACTTTAGTGTTCCTTTGGATGTTTGGGCTTGCCCATTCTGTAGGAAAAGAGAAGCATGAATAAAGGTCAAGCCTATCAAGGCGAGGAATAACTTAGCTATAAGGAAATTTCTATGAGGCATGACACTCTCCTTCGGTTATTTTATTTTTTTGAAAGAGGGGTTAAAGGGCTGCCTATATCAGGGGATAGGTAATTTATCCGAAAAATACGTCCATCCGATTCGTTTTATGTCCTGGACCGAGATCTTTGATACCTAATAAATATCTATTTTCACTTAAAAAGGGATGCGATACTGATATCTAATAAATTACACACTACCTATTTTTACCAATAGCACAAACTCAGCCAATTTTGCAATATGTTTTTGATATCGCTAACAATTCAGGTACTTAAAATGTTGGTCTACAAAGCAGCTATGCAAAAATTGGCTATTGTGTGAGCATTAAAGGAATCTTCAGTCTGGTGCCTTTGCACTATTGATTAGGAAACCCTTGCTTTTTTTATGAAATCCTTTTGCCGATTAATGCCAAATTTGTCCAAAACCATTTGGCAACATACATTTAAGAAAAAACCGGGAAGCATCGCAAACTACTTTAACCAAAGCTATTGCTTTTATCAGCCGGTCAGTGTCAATAGTCTACTGCTGTCCGACCAGGGGCCAGGGCCGGGCTTCTTCGAGTTCGAAAGCGAGCTCAAGCAGACGCTTCTCCTGGCCATATGCCGCAGCAAACTGGATGCCGATGGGCAACCCGTTTCGGCTAAACCCCAACGGCAGGGATATGGCCGGGGCTCCTGCGGCATTTTGTAGCGGGGTAAAAGCCACATACTGGCGAATCCTTTCGAAGTGGGTCTCAAAACTGACCTCCGGACCTATGTCGCCGATCTTCGGCGGGACATGCGGCAGAGTCGGGGAGAGGAGAATATCATAATCCGAAAAAATATTTTCATACTGGTTCGAGAATTTTTTAAGCCTTCTGATGATGAAAGGAGCTTTCAAGAGATTTTTTCTAAAAAACCGGCTCAACCCGAGCGTCCAGATCTCCAGTTTTTTCTTGTCGAACTCGGTTTCGAACAGCTTCTTACCGAAATGGTGAATGAAGAAGGCCAGCGCCCCCCAATAAATCAAGAAGTCCTCCATTACCTGCGCCTTAAAAGGGCATGAAATTGTCTCCACATTGTGTCCGAGATCCTCGCAAAGCTTGCCTGCATTGACCGTAACTTCTACTGAATCAGTATGACTGGGTGTGTTGTAGGGCGTGTCTGTAAACAGCCCTATCCGAAGCCGCTCTTTTCCCGGATGCTGAACCAGACCAATTTCTGGCAGGGCCGGGTTGCGATAACGTTCTTCTACGGCAGCATAAAATGCGGCGGTATCCCGCACGCTTCGGCTAATAACGCCGTGGCATACAATATTGATCGGCATCTTTTCTGCCCCTTCAACATCCGCCAGCCGGCTTCTCGAGGGCTTGAGACCGACCAGGCCGCAACAGGCTGCCGGAATGCGGATGGAACCGCCGCCGTCATTGCCGTGTGCCAACGGGACGACACCCGCTGCCACCAGCGCGGCCGCCCCACCGGACGATCCACCGGTGGAATAATCGAGGTTCCAGGGATTGTGGGTGGATCCTGTAGCAAGAGATTCGGTGGTTGCGGTCAACCCGAACTCGGGTAAAGTGCTTTTACCCAGGCTTACCATGCCAACGGATAAAAACTGTTCCACGAAACGGCTCGATACAACAGCCGGCTTATTTGGAAGCGCGCGGTGCCCATTAGGGTCGGAACGCCCTTGACATGGTCGGTGTCCTTGATAAACGAAGGAATCCCCGCCAAAAGACCGGTTTCCGGCTCCTTATGTTGCTTACAGGCCTGCTCGAAGGTTTCCGTAACGATGGCGTTGAGGGCCGGATTCACCTTCCGGGCGCGGGCAATGGCAGCCTCGACCGCTTCAGAAGCCTGGATCTCCCCGGCCGCAATCAATGCGGCCAGCTCGATCCCATCCTTGGTTCCCAAGACATCATCACAGTAGGCGCTTATTAACTTTTTCTCCGAGTTCATTTGTTCTCCTCTTCGCCGCTTATCAATCGTCACCTAAAAATCTCATAACCCATTAAATAAAGACCTTGTTGAATAGTTGACTGGTTGAATGGTTGATTAGGTAAATTGTAACCGTTCAGGGGTTCAAGGTTCAGAGGTTCAGGGTTCACGTCAAATCTGAACCGTAAATTATAGCCATACAAATCCCTGCCAGATATACAAAGGTGCCTACTTGCTATGTGTCCTTTCTCGCCGAAGGCGAAACAAACTTTCTTTTTAATCCGTGTTCACCCGTGTTCATCTGCCTGCCCAATGAAATCTCTTTTGAATTTATTTCATCGGGGTGTCCTAATTGTCCTTTCTTTTGAAAGATGGAGTGTCCAATTATTTTGCAAATATGGGATAACTATTGCCTGGCTGCCGATTATAGTTTATCTTCCTTAGCCACCTGAAGCGTATGTACCATGTTATACTGAATTTTAGCAAAAACTGAATATAAAAAGCTGTAACGATTCACAGGTTCCGGGTTCAACGTTCAGCCTGCCCTGGCCTCTGGCTCGTAGATTACGCTTCGGAGAGCCTACGCCTCGGAGAGTGCGACTTATAGGATCATATTACGGCCCGTGTCAGGTTCCCAAATATGAATCTGAATAATTTAGCAACATAAATTCAGGTCTGGGCCAGGGGGTTAAAGGACAAAGAAGGCATTAAATATCCGAAGTCATCGTTTACAATGCTCATTTCTCCAAATAATTGCCAATTTGGCTCCAATTTTTGGATTAGGCCTGATGAAGCTAACGCTTTTCTCATAAATGCGCATCCCAAATGCAGGCAGGGACGAGAATGGAACCTCTTGTATGAAACTTTATCAGGATATGGCAAAATCAAAGTGGGGCCGACCACCCTGGCTCGCCATACGCAAGGTGTTTAATCGTCCTCGTCGTCGTGCTCGTCCTCGTAATCGAAAGCTATAGCCGGTGAAACCCTTTGCCAAACGGATCGAGGGCGAGAACGAACCGAAGGATGAGCTAAGTCTGAATCCCGCAGCTCTTATATGACATTTTCTTTTTCAATCAAACTTGTCGCTTCGATGGCCGGGCTTGGATTGAACAGCAAACAGATTGAACGTCGAACATCAGTTTTTTTTCGATATGATCGGCCGTTTTTTGGCCGGTGGCGGCGCTGAACCTTGAACCTTTCGACCCTGAACCTTTGAACCCGAGATCGCCTACGAAAAATTCATATGAACCCATCAAACGATCGAATCGATAACCCCCCGGCGCCTGCCGACAAAAAACCCGTCAGCACCCACCGCGCTTTTGTATACGGTGCCTGTGCCCCCGGATTGGGTGAAATCTATGCCGGATCCCGCATGCGGGGAATTTTAACGGCATCATTGTTTTTAATCTGCGCTGGATGGTTTACATGGATGCTGTTCACCATCCTGACGGCGATCGTGGGCCGGGTGTTTGACAACCTGAATGGCATGGCTCCCATTGTGCTGCCGGATTTGCCTTTTATCTCTCTTGGGGTTTCCTTTTTTGTGCTTGATTTTCTCGGGTTATGGGCCATGATCTCCGCCGTCGATGTGGCCGGGTCTCACCGTCAAAGGACAGCCGCACAAAACCAGGCAAGTGTGATGTGGGCAGTTACCCTGTCGTGGTTTTGTCCGGGAACCGGTCAGGTTTACGCTGCTGACCGCCGTTTCGGGTATATCCTTTTTGCCGCCTACCTGATAGCAATACTGCTCAGTGTCCCGGCATACATGCAATTGTACCAAAGCCTTTCAGAGATAACCAAAAGCGGCCAACTGTCGGCCAATAACCCTTATGCGATCATTGAAATTATCCACGAGCTGATTGCCGGAATGAACTATAGTTTCGGTAAACTCTTGCAGATCTGTGTTAGATATTTTGCTCTGGCTGCGACCCTGGCCGCTTTAAGACAGGGTCCTTTAGCAACTGATACAAGATGGTCCGCCCCTTCGGCGGCTTACGGCGCGGTACTACTGGGTATGGGATGGCTGTGCCCGGGGTCCGGACAAATTCTGCAGCAACGGCTTAAAATCGGCTGGTACTTTCTGGCAGTCTACCTCGGCAGCAAACTGCTCATCGGTTTCTTGCTGGGCCACAACTTTATAGCGGTCCAAACAGCTGATAGCCTGGCCTGGTTAACTGTTCTCATCCAGTGGATTGCCATGTTCGAGGCCCCAATTTGGATGATGAAAGCCAATTCCAAGCTACCTTGAAATCCAACCTGTATAGAGTTTTTAAACGTTATCGAAGCGTTACCATCTCCCGTAATAGTTAACGCTACCGCTCAACCTCCCCCGCCTGACTTATTCAATTATTTTTTCCGTTTATTTTTATAACTTATTAATTTTCATAGTGATTTTTAATTGCAAAAAGACCCATCGGTCCCTTTAGTATCTTAGTTCTGAAATTGTCGTTTTTATTGGCAAGAAATTCTTTGCATCTTTGTAGATCCCTATCTATCCATGCTTCAGAGGGATCTGAACAACCGTTCAACTTTTTTTTGTTTGGTAATTTTAATTTGGGTGATTCGAATTTGTTTCGGATTTCGTGCTTCGGATTTCGTATTTCCGGCTTGTCCGGGTTAGGTTTTATAACAAACAATGGCATTAATTATGCATCACTTTATTTTAATTTCCGGCCGGTACTGGGTACTTTGTATTGGGTACTGAATACTGGGTATTAGGCCCTTATCGGGTTTTTTCTGACAACATGTTGTAAGAAACTGAAGGTGTCAGGTGTCGGCAATTAAAAAATTTCAAATAACAAATCACAAATATCAAATGGTTCGACAAGCTCACCACCCTGAGCCTAGTCGAAGGGCAAATCACAAAGACCGAAATTCAAAATCCCAAACGGATGATCCGCCGGCATTTGTGCCAAATGGCATAATTTCCGGCGGACAAAAATTTAGGCAGCGGTACGGTACAACCGCGTTGAATGTTTTGGTCATTGGATATTGAAATTTGAGATTTATTTGGCCCAATTTTAAGATCAGGTGATGCTTGTAATTTGTAATTTTCGGTCTATCCCGGTTATACAATTGCAGTACAAGTTTTGGCTTTGACAACTGCCCCGCAGGGGCCACTTTTTCCGAGCGTAGTCTCGGAAAAAGCCTTGTACCTATTTATTGAAATCACATCATGTTTGCGCATGATTTATCTAACAACATATTTTCCGGCTTGTCCGGGTTAGGCGCCTTAAGCAATGCAAATTATCTCCATACTCAAGCATGCTGTGATGATCAGCTTCTTTGTTTTTGTGATGATGCTTTTGGTCGATTTTATCGAAATTGCCAGTAAGAGGCGAATGTCGGGCATCATCAAAGGCGGTCGCTGGCGGCAATATACACTGGCATCCTTTTTGGGTTCCTCCCCTGGTTGCCTGGGCGCTTTTATGAACGTCAGTCTTTATGTCCACGGCTTGATATCTTTTGGCGCCATCGTGGGTGGCATGATCGCAACATCCGGCGATGAGGCCTTCGTGATGCTGGCGCAGTTTCCAGGTACAGCCATGACCCTTTTCGGGCTGCTGTTTGTGTTCGGAATCGTTTTTGCCTGGATCAGTGACAGCATTATCCCTTACCTGGGGATCACGCCTTGCCAAGCATGCA
>PVMK01158571.1_pt1 | contig 10984 bp, 18 predicted proteins | sample 1853481 | NCBI WGS metagenome assembly PVMK01 (sample SAMN08533507, study PRJNA380276) | Marine sediment metagenome, whole genome shotgun sequencing project. | reverse complement strand
CAAGCTTGCCTGCTGCAAGCAGGTTCGGATGACCGATTATAGGTTACTAATTATCTCATCCGTAATTTGCTGAGTGGTTGCAGCGCCTTTATCTATAGCATCTGTACCACCGCGCAGTTTCATCATATCGTAGGTTTTTACATTTCCTTCTTCAATAACTTTTGCAATTGCATTTCTAATTTTTACTGCTTTTTCAGTTTCACCAATGTGATCGAGCATCATGCAAGCACTTAGTATCATTGCAATCGGATTTACAATTGAGGGATTTAATTCTTCATACTTTGGGGCTGAACCATGTGTGGGTTCAAACACTGCTACGTCTTCACCAATGTTGGCACTGCAAGCAAATCCCAAGTCCGCCAACCAATCCTGCAAAACCATCACTGATTATATCACCAAACATATTTTCAGCAACAAGCACTCCGTATGTTTCCGGATTTTTAGTCAACCACATCATTTGTGCATCAATGTTTGTATCCCAGAGTTGAATGTCGGGATAATTTTTAGCAATATCTTTTGCTTCTTTAAACATCATGCCGGAAGTTTCTCTAAGCACATTTGGTTTTTCACAAACTGTAACATTTGAGTAACCAAATTTCTTTGCATAATCAAACGCTGCGGTAATTATTCTTCGGCAACCATCTCTCGATACAATTCTTGTTGAAATTGCCATGTCTTCACTTGGAACATCTTTAAACTTTTTCATTTTAGGATGAGTCTCAAGAGCATCCCTTACTTGCGCGGGAGGGTTTGTCCATTCAACACCTGAATAAAGGCCCTCAGTATTTTGCCTGAATATAACTGCATTTACGAGAGGTTCCTCAAAGCCGCCATCCGCAGTTCTTCGTATAAAATTAAGCGGGTTACTTTTAAATGACTGGCAAGGACGAATACAGACATCTAAATTAAAATGTTGTCTCAACCCAACAATCGGACTGAAATATACAAAACCTTTATCTTGTAAGGATGGATCTAGTTCCTTAGCAGCGGCATCTTTGGGTTTACTTGTTATTGCTCCGAAGATTCCAATCTTATGTTCTTCTAACAATTCTATTGTTCTTTGCGGAAGAGCGTTACCCTCTTTGCACCAGAATTCCCAACCAATATCTCCGTGAATGTAATCTGCTTCAAAACCAGCCGCATCTAACACTCTTATCGCTTCTGGTAAAACTGTTTTTCCAATTCCGTCTCCGGGTAAGCTAACTATGGTTCTATTCATTTTATTCTCGCATTTAAAAATTTAAAAAATTGGATATGAAAATTAGATAAATGAGTTTTTTGAAGCAAGGAATTTTTATTTGATTCTAAAATGTGAGATTATGATTCTTTTCCATAAAATTCTATAACTGATTTTCATATAACAGGTTAGAAGTATTTATTTTAAAATAAAAGTGTTAAATTATAATTGGTATAATTATTCATTAAGAACATTAACATAAATTAATACTTAGAGTGACCAACTCAATCGCTGAAAAAAAATCGTCAATAAAAGTTGATGAAGTAGAAGAACTTAGAAGTTTGCTTGAAGAACTAATTGAGCAAAATATTCTTAGTGATAAGTATCAGAACCTATTGAGTAAATTAAGCGAATCCTTTTTTGATCTTATTCGTGAGAATACAGACCTAAGCCTTCTTACCGCTTCTTCCCTCGATGTATTATTCAGAATTTCAAAAACAGGTAAGCTGCTGTATATCAGTCCTTCCTGCAGGATCTTTTGGGCTACGATGCTGATGAAATTATTGGTAAATCTTTTGCCGAATTTATACCAAAGGATAAATTATCTTCAGCATTCAAATCAATGGCTAAGCTGCTGCGTGAGAAAGACATAATAGTATTTAATTCCGACGTCATTCATAAAAGCGGTTCTCAAATTCCTGTTGAAGTAACGGGACGACTTGTTGAGGTATACGGTAAACGAATGGGGCAGGGTACTATACGTGATATTTCTGGAAGATTGATTGCAGAAGAGAAACTTCGTTCATCCGAAAATACATTTAAAACCATTTGGGAAAACTCTTTAGACGGAATGCGCCTGACCGATGAAAGACGGAATTGTTTATATGTGTAACGAAGCTTATGCAAAAATGATTGGCAAATCACGATTTGAAATTGAGGGGCAGCCTGTTTCATCCATTTATGATGAGGAACACGGACCTAAAATATTAAGTGAGTATTTAAATAAATTCAATACCCAAAGTTTAGTAACAAAGTATGATACAACTGTTCATCTATGGGATGGCAGCAAGAAAGAATTTTCAGTCTCTAATTCTTTTATTCAAAATATAAGCGGCAAAAAGTATCTGTGCAGTATTTTTAGTGATATCACCAGCCCGAAAAGGAAATGAAGAATTAATTCAGAAAAAAGATAAGCTGCTTCAGGGAATTGCAGATGCAACAAAAACTTTAATGACTTCCAGAAAAGAGGAAGAAGGATTTATTGAAGCATTAAGTATTCTTGGCAAAGCTGCCGATGTTGAGAGGGTTTATATTTTTCAGCATCAGGTAAATAAGGAAACTGATGAGATGTATTTTAGTCTGGTATATGAATGGGCAGCGGAAGGAACCGCAGCACAAATTAGAAATCCCGAGTTTGATAAAATTTCATATTCACGTTTTGCTACACTTCAGTTTTATGAAAGTTTTTCTGAAGGCAAAACACTTAAATATATTATAAATGATTTGCCAGATAGTTACAAACTAAATTTTATTGATAAGAATATTAAATCAATCATACTTGTTCCTATTATGATTGAAGGGAAATATTGGGGTTTTGTAGGATTTTGATGAAATGGAAACCGACCGCACTCTGGAGCGATAACGAAGAATCAATTCTTGTTACTATGGCATCAACAATAGGTGCGGTAATAAAAAGAAATCTTTTCAGAGAAATTCTTGTGCAGAGAAATAAAGAACTGGACAAAGCAGTTAAAGAAGCAAGGAACGCTACGAGGGACTAAAAGTGAATTTCTTGCACTTATGAGCCATGAGATAAGAACTCCAATGAGCGGCGTGATAGGAATGACCGACTTAATGTTAGATACAGTGCTTGATGATGTTCAAAGAGAGTATATTCAGGCACATTCGTTTGAGTGGGGAGCAGCTATTATCAATAATAAATGAAACGCTTGATTTTTCAAAAATTGAATTGGAAAAACTTGAACTAGAAAATCGACCGTTTGATTTACGAGAATGTGTGGAGGATTCAATTGAAACTGTTAGCATCAAAAGCAGTTGAAAAAAATATTGAACTGATATATACTTTTAATCGTGGTACGCCTTCTGTAATCAGTGGTGATGTAACAAGGTTAAGACAAATCCTGATAAACCTTATCGACAATGCTATTAAAATTTACGAAAGAAGGCGAGGTGTTTGTTTCAGTATCAGCAGAAATGTTAGAACAGAATAAATGCAATCTTAGCTTTGCCGTAAAAGATACGGGCATTGGTATTCCAAAAGAAAAGATGGATAGATTATTCAAGCTTTTCAGCCAGGTTGATTCATCCACTACAAGAAATGTATGGCGGTACCGGCTAGGGTTGGTAATAAGCAAAAAGCTTGTTGAAAAAATGGGCGGCAGCATGTCAATCGAAAGTGATGAAGGTATAGGAACAACATTTTATTTTAATATAATCGCCGGTGCAGTAGAGGATGTATCAAATTTTTATCACGTATACACCTCTTGCTGTATTCGAAAATAAAAGAATTTTATTACAGGTTGATAATTGGACAAGAAGTAATATTCTTGATGTGCAACTTAAAAACTGGGGTATGCTGCCCAATACATCACGCTAATAGTCAGGAAGAGCTCCTTTCTACAATTAATAGTGAAAGTATTGATGTTATTCTTATTGACATTCAATATTCAAATGTTAACATTCCCAGAGTTGATAAAACAACTGGAAGAAGAAAATACGAAAACAGATTCCTATAATTTTATTTTCTCAAATGGGCAAACATATTGATGGGATCAATAACCTGGATGAAAAATTTATACGAATACTTAATAAACCGGTTAGAAGTAAAGCATTACATCAAACATTAGCTAAACTTTTTGGCGGTGGAATAGAAACTGCACAATTCGATAAAGAAAGGAATTAGTGCAGATATTTTTGTTGCTCCTCCCAAAAGATTCACCGCTAAGTATTTTGCTTGTGGAAGATAATATTGTAAATCAGAAAGTAGCATTAAAAATTTTAGAAAAATTAGGGTATAAAGCTGATGTTGCTAACAATGGTCTTGAAGCGGTAGAAAACGCTAAACTTAAAGATTATGATTTAATATTTATGGATTTATTAATGCCTAAACTAAGTGGTATTGATGCGACAAAAATGATTCTCGAGATATTTGGCGGCAAAAAAAATCCTAAGATAATTGCAATGACTGCTGATACTATTATGAACGATCAGGGAAGCTTGCCTGAATGCCGGTATGTCTGATTTATTAAACAAACCTATTCGTGTTGAAGATTTAAGAACTGTATTGGATAAATGGAAGAAAATTATATCTGATGAAGTGGAAGTTAATCTTGAAAAAATAAAGGATGAGTTTGCTGGTACAGAAATTATTAAGGAAAGCAATATAACTTTTATAAGTGAAGTGCGGACAAAGTGCTGATATTAAATTCCTGATAGAGCTGTTTGAAATTTATATTCGCGATTTACCCGTACTTGTTACAGAGATTGACGGGGCAGTAAAAAATAACGATTTTGACAACTTAAAATTCTTTACACATAAGCTTAAAGGAAGCGCTCTAACACTTGGTTTGGAAAGCATTGCTAATTTTTGTCTCGAGTTAGAAACTGCGGCTGCAAATAAAATACTTGATGACCAGGTTCAGAAAGTGAATGTAAATCTTCACGAACATATTAATAAAGTTGTAGAAGAATTAAAGAAATTGAAAGAAAAGTATCACAATATTAATTATTGATATTTGTCTGTTATATTTACCCGCCATTTTTTCTATCTAATAATTTTTAATGATAATAAATAGTGAAGCTTAAAAAATCACTAAATAGAACGCTTACTCTTTCGGATGTAGAGATTGATAAACTGAAAAGTAAGTTGATCCGACTTGATAAAAAAACGAACATCAAACAGATAAAAAATAAAATCATACATCAGAACCTGGAAGAAGCAATTGAATATCTTCCCGATAATTTTGTCGATCTGATGTTTATTGATCCGCCATATAATCTTAATAAAAAATTCAACCTTGTTTCATTTAAAAGTATGGATTTTAAAGAATATGAAAAATGGTTCGAAGGCTGGTTCTCAAAACTTGTTAGAATTTTAAAGGACACTGCTTCGGTTTATATTTGCGGCGATTGGAAATCATCAAATGCAATTTTAAATGTTGGCATGAAATATCTTACGGTAAGAAACAGGATAACCTGGGAAAGAGAAAAGGGAAGAGGTGCCAAAAGCAACTGGAAAAACTGTTCAGAAGATATATGGTTTTTTACTAAAGGAAAGAACTTTACTTTTAATATTGAGGAAGTAAAATTAAGAAGAAAAGTGCTTGCACCCTTACAGAGATGAAAAGGGAACTCCAAAGGATTGGGAAAGCGGAAAAATTAATTACCGCGATACATCACCATCGAATTTATGGACCGATATTTCCGTTCCGTTTTGGTCTATGCCTGAAAACACAAACCATCCAACACAAAAACCGGAAAAACTTTTAGCTAAAATAATTCTTGCAAGCAGTAACAAAAATGATTTGGTGTTTGACCCGTTTTTAGGATCTGGAACCACAGCCGTTACGGCAAAAAAACTTGGGCGTAATTTTGTCGGTGTTGAAAGTGGATGAGTATTATTGCTGTGCAGCAGAAAAAAGATTGCAATTGGCTGGAGCTAATAAAGAAATTCAGGGTTACAACGATGGTGTGTTTTGGGAACGAAATACATTAAGAGAGCAGAAGAAGAAAAAATAAAATTAACTTTAATGCCAGCGCTTGATTTAAATTGGAAAAAATCAAATGTTTGTAAGCCGTTATAAAAATATTGGGCGCCGGTTAACATTTGATTACTAAACTCCGTCAGGTCCGGAAGGAAGCAGCGGTAGGTATGATTTTTGTGTAGCCGGTTGCCCTTTTTATTGTTTAAAAAGGCGGTAATAAAAATTCTAGTATTCCTTTCCCCGGTTTGGGATTTCCATTGAATGATAGTTTTGCTATTGATGCCGGAGAGAATTTCAAGTTTAATTGTGAGTTACATACTAAAGAAGAAATGTGATAACTCATATCCGGTTGATGTCCTACAAAAGCAATGTTATCACCGTCTAACACTTCTGCTAATTGGATTACAGAACGGGTGCTGCAACCCGGAGATAAAGCGCTATCCTTAATTATTTCGTTTTTATAATTCATCAAATCAGCAATAATTTCTGCAGTTTGAACGGCTCTTTTAAAAGGAGATGTAATTATAAAATCGAAACTTATTATTCCATTTTTCCAGAATTCAACTGATCGTTTAATTATATTTTTGCCTTCTTCTGTAAGTTCTCGGTCAATATCTTTTTTTGTTTGGAATGCAGGTTCAGCTTTACCGTGCCTTATTAGAAAAATATTCATTTCTTATCTTGATTATAATTTACGGCAATAACTGTTATGTTTTTATGAAAATCCATCAAGCTTTTATTTAATTCCTTTCCGGCTTTGCTGTGCATCATCCTATCCATTTCCTCTTTGGATAATGCTGAAATCTCACAATAATAAGTATACTTTTGTTCCAGAAGCAGGTTGCTTTCAACTTTTGCAATACCAACATCCTTCCCGATTATTCCCTCTAATTTTTTGATGGTATTGTCTCTAAAAAACTGAAGAACATTTTCATCATCAGTTTTATGTAAAAAGAAAAGTAGTTTATACATCAGCACTCAATAATAAATGAAGTGACAATTTCATCATAGGTAACCTTATTTTTATCATAAGTGTATTTTGGAGTTTGGAGAAGAAGAATAAAAGTTTTGTTTGAACAAGAATGCTCAAAAAACTGGATATAATTTTTCCCCGATTCAATTATTTTTGTTGATCGTACACGGTAATCACCTTTTGTTGGGTTGCCAAATTTGTATTTTACAAACTGAGAAGCAGTGCTTCCTTCCGGCAATTGAATAATGGTAATTGTTGCACCGATTTTATCGTTAATATAACGTACTCCTTCCAACCTGCTTATCAAATGATCGGTAACTGCTATACCAATCGGATTATTCCAATCAGAATTAAGAGTAACCTGATAACCATTCAATTCAATATCTGCGTATTCAATAGATTGCTCGTTCTTCTTTATTGTTTCTAATTTCAATTCCGGTTTTTCTATAGTCCATTTTGCGTCCTTTATTTCCTTAAGCACAAAGTTTGTAAATACATCTTTCTCGCTTATATACTTATGCTCAGAAGAATTAAAATTAAAGGTAACTTTTTTATTATTTAATTTTGTTTTACGATTAGAAGACAATCGTGTAACAATTTTATGTTATCGTTAATGTCTCAATCGATTGCTGATAAATTTTACCTGCTTTATCTAATTTAGTAAATGAGTGGAATACCAGATAGAATCTCCCACTAATCATACTGTAAAGCGATATTCTTGAAAGTTTAAGAATGTCTTTCGATACAAAATTTTCAGATGCGATTAAATAAAGTTTACCAGATATGTTCCTCCATTCGGTTACAATGTTTCCGTTGAGTGAACTATCGAGAAGATATAATAAAAGATTTTCATTATAAACTGCTAAAACATTGTAAAACGGGTTGGGATATTCGATAAGAACTGAATAAAATTTTATGCCTTCTTTAGTAACAACGCTGTCAATTTTAAGTTGATTATATTCATCTGGCGGCGGAGTATCTGGCTTTACCAATCCCGATAACCGGTAATTGGCTTTTTCGCTGCCCCAAAGAGCTTCTTCAACAAGTTTGTTTAATATCTTTCCATTAAACTTTTTCGGCTCCTCTTCTTTTGGTTTATCAGAACAGGAATAAAGAAAAAGTAATGCAAATAATATTATTAAAAGATTTCTATACATAGCGTTTCAGGTTACATCTATACAAACAAAAATAATAATTATTTTTGAATTATTTCTGCAAGGAGTTATATTTAATTTAAAATGATTTCAAATATATGACATTTAATCTCATCTGAAAGAAAATTGAAAAAACTTCTCATATTATTTTCTTCGATACTTTTTATAAGTAGTTCTTTATTTCCGCAATCAGTTTCGGTTTCTTCAACTGCTTTGGAGGGAATTGAATTCCCGTTTGCTGTTTCCGGTCTTCCCGACAGCTTATCATCAGTGAATGTTATTATTCAAAATGATTCTTATAAAGATGAAGTTGTGCTTAGTGCTTCCGGCGGTAAAATTAATACTTTGCTTGTTATTAATGAAACCGGAAATTTTGATATAACATTGCCGCAATTCAATGTTAAAGAGATCTCTGTAAGAGTGTTCCCCGGTTTATTAAGTATCATTCCTCCCTTGCTTGCAATATTATTCGCATTAATTTTCCGGCAGGTTATCCTTTCATTGATTCTGGGAGTTTACGTTGGGGCAGTTTTTATTTATGATTATAATCCACTCACCGGGTTGCTGCGATTAATTGATAAATATATCATCAATTCCATATCAGATGTTTCTCATATTCAGATATTAGTATTTACTTTACTTTTTGGAGGTGTGATTGGATTAATATCAAAAAGCGGTGGAACTAGAGGAATCGCAAATGTTATTACAAAATTTGCAAAGAACAGAAAATCAACAATGCTTTCTGCCTGGCTTTCGGGTTTGGTTATATTTTTTGATGATTATGCAAACACACTCATTGTGGGAAATTTAATGCGACCGGTTACTGATAAGATGAAAATCTCCAGAGAAAAACTAGCCTTCATCGTAGATGCCACCGCAGCACCCGTGGCAAGTATATTTATTATCAGCTCATGGATAGGTTTTGAAGTCGGTTTAATACAGGATGGATTAAGTATGATTGGCTCAGATGCCAATGCTTATACAACATTTTTAGCAACAATTCCATTTAGATTTTATCCAATCATAATGTTGTTCTTTGTTTTTCTTATTTCGTATTCGCAGCGGGATTTTGGTCCAATGTATAAAGCGGAAAGAAGAGCATTGGTTGAAGGGAAATTATTTAACGGCAAGGATATAGCTACAGCCGATTTAACTGACACATCTGAAATATTTGGAAATGAAGATAAAGCAAAATGGTATAATGGTATTATTCCAATTCTTGTAATAATCTTTGGGACAATAATCGGACTGATTTATACAGGCATTAACTCTTTACAAGAGCAGGGAATTTCGGAATATGGTATTCGCGAAATAATTAGTAATTCCGATTCATATCTTGCATTATTATGGAGCAGCTTTTCTGCATGCATTATTGCAGCCGTTATGATCCTCTCTCAAAAAATTATGAGTTTAAGTGAAACCATTGATGCATGGTTTCTCGGTGTACGCTCGATGCTGCTTGCCGTAATAATATTAACGCTCGCGTGGGCAATCGGTGCAATAACCGTTGAGATGAAAACAGCAGATTATATTATAAGTTTGATTGGTGATAATATCAGTCCGCACTTTTTGCCGGTAATAATTTTTCTCGTAGCAGGATTAACAAGCTTTGCAACAGGAACAAGCTGGGGAACTATGGCTATCCTTATGCCTATCGTTATTCCTTTGTCTCACTCAGTTTCCTGTTTATACGGTTTAGATGCAATTGAAAACACAATAATTCTGCAGGGAGTTATTAGTTCTGTTTTAGCCGGAGCTGTATTCGGCGATCATTGTTCACCAATTTCCGATACAACAATTCTAAGTTCTATGGCTTCCGGATGCAATCTTATTGATCACGTAAAAACACAATTACCATATGCTATATTAGTTGCTATTGTGTGTATGCTTTTAGGAGATATACCAACTGCTTTTGGTTTATCACCGTATTTATCTTTAGGATTGATAGGGCTGGTTGTAGTTGCTATTGTATTTTGATTGGTAAGAAAACAGATTTGGGTTTGAGTAATAAATAGAAAACTTTCTGTAGCGCAGATTAGCAATCTATGTTATAAAAATTGAGTGGTTTTTCAGAAATACCGTTATCTTAGTTTCATTTTTCTATAATGGTATTTACCCAGTCTTTAAAGCGGTGAAGATATTTCCATAGCTGCTCAATATCCTTTTCATTATAGATATTTCCGCCATAGGAGACAGCATTTTTGTGATCGATTAGCCTGTAAAGTTGATGTAACGCTTTTTTATTTTTTTCAGAAGATGGAACAATTTCTTCAAGTATTGTGATTACCTCAAGATGGTTATCACCCCGGGACTTAACACCGCCATATTTTATGGTTATTGTGTCGGCAAATGCAATTGCAGAGTGAACAATTAATACACCCGCAGCATTCCAGCTCTGCTGTTCCGTTGCAGCTTTAGCACCCTTGTAAAAATCCTGTGCGATAATAAGATGATTTCCTGATTGAGCTTTATCGATTGAAACACGCTTCGTCTTTTTAACCATTCGCTAATACTCTTATAGATTTACCGTACAATACAATTCCGTCCTTTAAAATTTCATTGACTGGTGGTTGATTTAATTTTGCTTTTCTTTTGAATCCCTTTAGAGAGATAAAAAAAGGAGAAATTGTCGCTCCATATTGTCTTTTTATCGAAGAGGATAATTCCTCTATTTTATTGCTTATCATTTCACGATGTGAAGTGCCGGAATAGACAAAACAAATGTCTGTATCACTCTCTATGCTTTCTTCTTTTCTTGCCACACTTCCAAATAGAATTATACTTTCGGAATGTTTGCTTGTATTCCTTATTATCTTTTTAGAAAGAAGTTTTAAGTAGTCTCTTTCTATATTAAGAAGAGTTAATATTCCCTCTTTAACTAAAAGATGCTCTCTATTCAGACTAAAAAAATGATCTCTTCCTCCTCTTTGTCTGAAAACGATGGAGAGATTCTCTA
>PVMK01148796.1_pt1 | contig 10985 bp, 10 predicted proteins | sample 1853481 | NCBI WGS metagenome assembly PVMK01 (sample SAMN08533507, study PRJNA380276) | Marine sediment metagenome, whole genome shotgun sequencing project. | reverse complement strand
CCCATGCATGACCGAATATTGGGCCGTTCGGACGATATGATCATTTTTCGGGCGGTGAACATTTATCCGGGACAGATCGATGAAATATTATCTCAGATTGCTGACGCCAGTTGTGAATATCAGGTTCATCTTGAAAGAAAAGATGACGGCAAAGATTATATGACTATCAGATTGGAGTGCTGCGAGGATTATGACTCATCCCGCAAGCCCGAGCTCGTCGCGGCAGTGCAGGCGGAGATAAAAAAGAAAATCATGGTCTGCTGTGATGTGGAGATAGTGGATTACTGCTCCCTGCCGCGATCGGAGAGGAAATCGAAACGGTTTTTTGATAATAGACCGGAATAGAAAAGAATTGCTTTAATAAATTTACGAATTGTTTTTATGGTTAACGATTTACAAAGAATAACAAAAATTAGGAGGTAATTGAGATGTTGACCAAAGCGTATATTCCGTACAAGGGTTATTACAGTTCTCCATTTTCGCGCTGGCAGGGGAGCATGGCCAATGAGAATTCGATTGTGCTGGCGGCCGAGACGGCCAAAAGATGGCTGGCGGAAAAAAACTGGGATCCCAAGATCTATGACTACCTTTACCTGGGGATTACCGTCCATCAGCATCGCGGCTTTTACGGGGGGCCCTGGGCGGCGGCCATGATGGGCGCTAGCGGGATACCCGGTGTTTTGGTCAGCCAGGCCTGTTCCACTTCCACCATATGTATTTATCAAGCCAGCGTCGGGGTTGAAACCGGTTTGTTTGAAACCCCCATGTGCCTGATGACCGATCGGTGTTCAAACGGACCGCATGCTATCTGGCCCAACCCCAAAGGCCCTGGAGCGCAGGTGATTTCCGAAGACTGGCTGATGGACAACTTTGCCAAAGATCCCTGGGCCGGTGCGGCCATGATTAAAACGGCTGAAAATGTATCCGCAGAAGCCGGCATTACCCGTGAGCAGTGCGATGCGGTGGCCTTGAGACGCTACGAGCAATATAAGGATGCCCTGGCGGATGATCGCGCTTTTCAAAAGCGTTACATGTATCCGGTGATGCTCCAGGTGGGCAAGAAAAAAACGATTATGCTCGAAGAGGACGAGGGCATCATGGAATCCACTGCCGAGGGGCTGGCAAAGCTCAAGCCCGTTTTGCCTGACGGGGTCCACACCTATGGTGCTCAGACCCATCCGGCGGACGGCCAGTGCGCCATTACGGTCACCACCCGTGAAAAAGCCAAAGAGCTCAGTGCCGATCCGGATGTGGAAATACAGGTAATTTCTTACGGGTATAGTCGGGCCAAACCGGCTTATATGGCGGCGGCCGTGTATCCCTCAGTTAAAATGGCCCTGGATAGGGCCGGTATCACCGCCAATGATGTCAAGGCCATTAAAACGCACAATCCTTTTGCCGCCAATGATATACACCTGGCGAATAATTTGGGTGTCGACGTTAACAGCATGAACAATTACGGCAGTTCTTTGATATTTGGGCATCCCCAGGGGCCCACCGCCGGACGCCTGATTATCGAAGGGATTGAAGAAGTGGTCATGGCCGGCGGCGGCTATATGCTCTTTGGGGGTTGTGCAGCCGGGGATACGGGGGCGGCAATGGTGTTGAAAGTAGGATAGCCGAGTTACGCGTTACGGGTTGCGAGTCGCAGGTTACGTGTTATGGGTTACGCATTATGCGTTGCGGCGATGCGACTAAGTCCGCCAAAATACAAAACAAATATAAGGACTAATGAAGAGTATCGAGCTCAGGAAGGTAGAAATTTGTAATGCTATTTAAAATAAAACGATGGAGCGAAGCGACTTCCACCATTATTCATTATTCATTCCAGGGGGGGGTTGATATGAGAAAATTTACCTACCTGGCCCCCAAGACCATGGATGAAGCCATATCGCTGCACCAATCCTATGGAGACCGGGCCAAATATATAGCCGGTGGCACCGATGTGCTGGTGAAGATTAAGGAAGGTAAACTGGCGCCTGATTATTTGATTTCTTTAAAAAATATTATAGATCAGAAACGACCTTATCTCAACCATGAAACCGGGGAGCTTTTTATCGGCGCTTTCCTTACCCATCGTGCGATAGAGAAATCCTCAGTTGTCCAGCTCAACTACCCGATTCTGCATGATGCGGTTAGAAACATTGGTTCGGTTCAAATTCGCAACGTTGCTACCATCGGTGGAAATCTGGTCAATGCCGTTCCTTCGGCGGATGGAGCGATTCCTTTAATTGCTCTGGACGGCAAGGCGCATATCTATGGCACCAAAGGCCATCGTTCTGTCGATCTGAGACGTTTTTTTATGGGACCGGGTCAATGCGATTTAGAAAGAGGCGAAATTCTCCTTGAGATAGTTATTCCACCACTTCGGCCCACGAAGCGGTGGGGCTTACATCAAGCATGGTCGACGGGAGGCCATGGAACTTCCCATGCTGGGTGTCGGAGTCTTGCTGAGTTTGGAAGAAGACATGACCACCTGTGCCAGGGCCCGTATTTGTCTTGGCGTCGCTGCTCCCACGCCCCTGAGATGTCTGGAAGCGGAAAAATATCTCGTTGGCAAGACAATCGATGAAAACTCTCTGGCTGAAGCCGGTCGGATTGCCGGAGAGGAGTCACGGGTGAGAGACAGCATCCGGGGCCTGGCCTGGTACCGCAGGGAAATGGTCGGGGTATTGGTCAAACGTATGGGCTTGAAGGCATTAGAAAGGGCGAAATAGAAGTCGGAAGTCGGAATGCGGAAGTGGGAAATGAGAAGTCGGAGGGTGGAGTAAGTAAATCGTGAGTGATAAGGATTTAAGGGAAAGAACTAAGAAGTTTGCTTTGGAAATTATTCGACTTATTGGTTAGAATTATTGAAGGGGTCTGGAATTGCAAAAGGGAAGTTATTAGAGGAATTACTCGTGGAAGCTGATGAATTGGTGGCCATTTTTACTACAATCGGTAAAAAATCCAAATAAAAATTCCGACTTCCGCATTCCGACTTCCGAATTCATAATAGGAGTTAATACATGTCACAAGAAATAGCCTTTGTGTTTAATGGCAATAAAATGAATATGGTGGTCGAAGACCATTGGACGCTGCTGCATTTAATTCGAGAAGAGCTGGGATATACCGGCACCAAGGAAGGTTGCGGCAGTGGCGAGTGCGGAGCCTGTACCGTCATTGTCGATGGGGATGCCGTAAATTCCTGTCTGTATCTGGCGGCTGGAATCGACGGTAAAGAGCTGGTGACCATTGAAGGGCTGGCATCTGCTGATGGAACATTGCATTCCATCCAGAAAGCCTTTGTGGAAAAGGGCGGTATTCAATGTGGTTTTTGTTCCCTCGGGCATGATTCTGTCAGCCAAAGCACTTCTGGATGACAGTCCCAACGCCAACGAGGAAGAGATCAAAGATGCCATTGCCGGCAATCTCTGTCGCTGTACCGGCTATGTGCAGATTATAGATTCCATCAAGTCTGTCAGCGGGTACTACCAAGAGGAAGCACCGCAGGTGGTGGCGTGGAAGAGTGAGGAGGGCGACCGCGGCGAATAGTCTCTAATTGGGTTTTATCTCATTTGGAGACGTTATTCTGGGATATGTGTTCTATACCTTTATTACGGATATACTGATTAAAAACTAAACAACTCGTTTATATCACGATCGAAGATCTTCCGCATTATCTTCGTGGTTTCAGCTAAAACAGATTAGCCCAAAAGCTTAAGGAGAAATACTGATGCAAGCTTTGAGTTCGGTCGGGAAAAGGATTCCGAAAATCGATGCCGTTGATAAGGCAACGGGTCGAGCGCAATATATACAGGATTTAAAACTTCCCGGGATGCTCTACGGCAAAATCCTTTACAGCAAGTTTCCCCATGCGCGTATCGTTAAAATCGATACGTCCAAAGCCAGGGCGCTGCCGGGGGTCCGGGCGGTTATCACCGGAGAGGATATACCGGAGATAAAAATGGGCGTTTACAAGGACAACCGGCCGCTGAAGGCCGGTAAGGTGCGCTCTTACCGGGATGAGGTGGCTGCGGTGGCGGCCACCGATCCTCAGATTGCCCGGGAAGCCTTGAACCTGATCGAGGTTATTTATGAACCCCTGCCCGGCATTTATGATCCCGAGGAGGCCATGCGGGAAGGAGCCCCCCTGGTACACGAAGCGCATAAATCAAATGTACTGAAGATGCCCTGGAAGCTGCATTACGGCGATGTGGAAGCCGCCCGCAAAGAGGCCGCCTACGTGGTTGAAGATCGCTTCAGCACCACCTGGGTCACTCATTGCTGCATGGGCACCAGCGGGAGCGGTGGCCGAGTTTGATCCCGTTAACAATTTAACGATATACACCAATACTCAAATTCCGTCCCTGGCCCAGAAAGATTTCCTGGGCGCTCTTAAAGCGATGGGAATCAACGACCGGCGCGTGCGGGTGATTAAACCTTGCATCGGGGGCGGGTTCGGCAGCAAGCTGGATACCTATGCGTACGAGTATATCGCCATTCTTCTGGCGTATTACACCCGCCGACCGGTGAAAGTTGAGTTTGAACGCGCCGAGGAATTTATGGCCACTTCCACCCGGCAGCCAACCATCACCCGTATCTCGCAGGGATGCGACCAAAACGGCAAACTGCTCTTTCGGGATATTTCCATGATTCTGGATAACGGGGCCTATACCTCGTGGGGCGCCACCACACCGTCGGTGATGATGATGCCCATTACAACCCTTTATCGCGTGCCCAACGTCCGTTACGAGGCCAAATGTGTATACACCAACAATACGTATTCTCAGGCCATGCGGGGGTACGGAAATCCCCAGGCCACTTTCGCCATCGAAAGCACCATGGATATGCTGGCTGAAAAAGCGGGCATCGACCTGATTGAATTTCGCCGCATCAACGCCAATCAATCCGGGGATGTTTCCACCCAGGGCCTGCGTATTACCACTTGCGGACTGGAAGAATGCATGGATTCCGTCAAAGCCGAACTTGAATGGGATAAACCCAAAGAGGCGGGTGTGGGCGTCGGACTGGCTTCTCTGATCCACGTGGGGGGCGGTGCCAGGGTTTACAAATCCGACGGATGCGGAACCATCATCAAAATGGACGATTTCGCTAAGGTTGATCTTTTTACCGGCGCCACCGATATGGGACAGGGCTCGGATACGGTTGTGGCCCAAATTGCGGCCGAAGAACTCGGGTTGCAGGTGGAAGACATTCACGTCATTCACTCCGACACCGATATCTGCCCCTGGGACGTGGGTGCCCATGCCAGCCGAACGACATTTATCGCCGGCAATGCCGCACTTGGTGCCGCCCGGAAACTCAAGGCCCGCGTCCTTGAACTGGGAGCCAAGCAGCTTGAAGCACCGCTGGAAAGACTGATCCTGGCCGAACGATGTGTGGTTGACAAGGATAACCCCGAAAAACGCATCGAAATCGGCAAACTCCTGAGGAAAGCGCATTTCAGTCACGGGGGACAGATGTTGATGGCTGAATACTTCTATGATCCGGCCAACGAGAATATGGGCAAAGATTTTAAAGGCAACATGTCCATGACCTATACCTTTGGCACCCATGGTGTCAGGGTAAAAGTGGATGAGGAGACCGGCAAGGTTAAAATACTCAAATATGTGGCCACCCACGATGTCGGTAAAGCCATTAACCCCTTGCTTCTGGAAGGACAGGTCTATGGAGGGGTGATGATGGGCATTGGTTATGCCCTGTCAGAGCAGGTAATTCTTGAAAAGGGTGAGAACATGAATCCCAACTTCAGGGATTACAAAATTTTAACTGCCAAAGATGTTTTCCCCATCGCGGCGCCTGTCCTGGAGACCTATGACGAGGCCGGGCCTTATGGCGCCAAGGGAATCGGAGAACCCGGGTGCGTTCCGACGGCTCCGGCCGTCGCCAACGCCATTTACGATGCCGTGGGGGTGCGAATCAAAGATCTGCCCATAACCCCGGAGAAGATTCTGGCGGCGATCCGGGAGAAAAAAGGGCTGGATCTTTGCGGCCAGGAGGTGGGAAAAGAAGATCCGGATGCTTGTATCATAGAGGAATAGACAGACAGTCAACGGTGTCAGTCTTTGGTGATTTCAGAGTCCTTCATTAACTCTAAAAATGAGTCGATTTTTTGGACACTATTTATATTTATTAACGCCAAATTCCTCAATCAGATCCGTGTCCAATTTTCATGCAATCCCATGACAGATAAAGAGTCACAGCTATTTTTCCAAGCTGAATGAAGAGGTCCGGATCTGCGATAGAAGGTCATTTTCGAATTGTCATCATAACCCAAACCCAAAAAGGAGGGCTTGAAAATGAAGAAGCAATTACCAGTTATTGTTCTATCCATCTTTGCATTGTCTATGGTTTTTAGCTTTTTTACACCGGTTTCTGCCGTAGCGGAAACGATCAAATTAAGCTACGCTCAGTTTGCGCCTGCCAAGACTTTTGTCGGGGTTCAACTTGAAAGATGGATCGCGGAAGTTGAAAAGCGCACCGGCGGCAAGGTCAAGATCGACGCTTTTCACGGCGGCACACTGCTGGGGGCCAAAAATATGATGGATGGCGTTATTGCCGGCACCGCGGATATCGGCACTCTCGTTATGGCCTATCAACCGGGGCGTTTTGTTATTACTAACGCGACCAGTTTGCCCTTTGGATTTCCCAATGCGCGGGTTGCCAGCCTTACACTCTTGGATCTATATTTGAAGTATAAACCCAAATCATTTTCGAAAGTAAAAGTTTTGTGTATGTACACATCCGGACCCTCCAACATCATGTCTAAAGTACCGGTGAGGTCCCTGGCAGATCTCAAAGGGTTGGATTTGCGTGCCTCCGGCGGAGCAGCTAAAACTTTAAAAGCCTGGGGAGCCAACCAGATCGGGATGCCAATGTCCGCAACCCCCGAAGCCCTTCAAAAGGGTGTCGTCAAGGGCCTGTTTTCGTCTCTTGAAGTCATGAAGGATTTTAAGTTTGCCGAAATCTGCAAATATGTGACCATGACCGATGCGGTCATTTATCCGTTTTCGGTTGTCATGAATTTGGATAAATGGAACTCTTTGCCCAAAGACGTGCAGAAGGTAATGGACGATATGGCCAGAGAGCACTCGGAGTGGACCGGCACTTACATGGATAATCATATTGTTGAATCCATGGCATGGTCAAAGAAAACCCAGGGCGTGGAAGTCATTACTCTGTCGAAGGCAGAAAAAGCAAAATGGGATAAACTGCTTGATCCCATTACGACTGATTGGATAGCAGCAACCAAAAAGAAGGGCTATCCGTCAGATGCCATCGTGGCCGATATTAAGGCCTTTATGAAGAAAAACCAATAATCTCCGGATGACGGCATGGTAGCTCTTGAAAAAATAAGCAACGCTTTAAATCAGATTCTGCTCTGGATAGCGGGCCTGTTTTTAATAGCCATGATTGCGATGACCGGTGCCAACATCGTTAGCCGTTTATTCGGGCTTCCGATTCGCGGTACCTTTGAACTGATGGGATACTTCGGTGCTGTCGTGACCGCCTTTGCTTTGGGTTATACCCAGATCAAAGGCGGTCACATCGCCGTCGATATCGTCGTCCTGCGATTTTCAGAAAAAACCCAGAGAATTCTGCATGCCGTTAATCATCTTATTTGCATGGGGTTCTTTGTCATTGTAGCCTGGCAGGTGTCTAAATATGCGACGACGCTCTGGGAAACAGGAGAAGTCACCGAGACGCTGCAGATCGTTTATTATCCCGTTCACATATGCGGTGGCCCTGGGATGTTTGATCCTGGCGTTTACTTTTTTTGTGGACTTTCTTAAATCCATATTTGGGGATCAGGGGAGCAGTCAATGAGCCCGGAACTTGTCGGCATCCTCGGAATTATTATCCTGCTTCTTGTTTTGTTTTTCCTGGGAATGCCGGTCGGCTTCGCCATGGCGATTGTGGGTTTCTCCGGCTTTGCCTACGTGGTTACTTTTAAAGCGGCATTTGCCATGGTCGGCACCGATATATGGGGCACATTTTCAAAATATGGCCTGACGGTAATACCTCTTTTTATCCTGATGGGATATCTCGCCTTTAATTCCGGTATCGCCGAAAAGCTGTACAATACCGCCTACAAATGGGTCGGACACTGGCGGGGCGGTCTGGCTATTGCCACCATTGCCGCGGACGAATTTTTTGCCGCCATTTGCGGATCCAATACTGCCACAGCCGCCACCATGGCCGCCATCGCTTTACCGCAAATGAAAAAGTACAACTATGATACGCGGTTAAGCAGCGGGACGGTTGTTACGGGCGGGACCCTGGGTACGGTGATGCCGCCCAGCGTTTTGCTGATTATTATCGGTCTGCAGACGGAGCAATCCATTATCAAGCTTTTCATGGCCGGTATTCTGCCTGCCATTCTTTTGGGCCTCCTGTTTGTGCTTACCATCGTCGTTCTGTGCCGGATTTACCCCGAATTTGGACCTGCCGGACCGAAGACCAGTTTCAAAGAAAAAATAAAATCGCTTACGGGGGTCGTAGAGGCCCTGTTGATATTTGCCCTGGTTATTGGGGGCTTATACGCCGGTATCTTCACGCCGACTGAAGCCGGCGCAGCCGGGGTTTTGTTAATGCTGATCGTAACCGTTCCCGCCCGCAAATTGACGATGCAGGGCCTGGCCAATTCTTTCAGGGACACGCTCAAGATATCCTGCATGGCATTTATGCTTGTGACCGGCGCACTCATCTTCGGACGTTTCTTAGCCATAACCAGACTGCCCTTTATGGTGGCGGACTTTGCTGCTTCTCTGCCGGTGTCGCGCTATGCAATTTTGGCCATTATTTTGTTGATTTACTTAATCGGCGGTTGTTTTGTGGACGCCCTGGGGTTTCTGGTTCTTACCATCCCTATTTTTTTCCCGCTGGGAAAAGCCCTGGGTTTTGACCCCGTCTGGTTTGCCATTATCATAACGATGGTAACCACCATGGGGGCGATTACGCCGCCGGTGGGGGTCAATATATTTGTGGTCAAAGCACTGGCCCCTGAAATAGACCTGGCAACGATTTTTAAAAGTGCCAGTTTTTTCCTGATTGCCTGCATTGTTTGCACCATCATTCTGATTATTTTTCCTCAGATTGTTCTGGTTATACCCAATATGATGTATTAACAGTCGCTCAATTAGGGTCCTACCCTTCCTGAAGGTATCGGAGACTAATGATGAAACCAAATTTCGTTGAAAAGGGTGCCGAAAGATATGTCAGAGGTGAAGCCGAGCCATTTGATGAAAAGTTCATGATGTTCCGCGGGTCATGTGGGACATGCCGGAATTGGCGAAAAAGCTGTATTTTGTACCCAAGATGCCGGATGAAGCTAAACCCGGATATACCATCCGTGATGTGGCATTCAGAAATGCAACCTGGGATCTGGAGCGAGATTTCGGAATGGGCAACAGGGGCGGAAGGCAGTTGCTGCTTGACTGGGATCGACCACCCAAAGGGGAGTTTGCACCGTTCGCCGGACTGAGAATTGACGGCGATGATCCCTTAAAACTGACCATTGGCCTGAAAAAAGTGGCTAAATTTGTGGGTGCCTCGGCCGTGGGGGTTTCAGAGCTGGACCGGCGCTGGGTGTATTCGCATGCCTATTACCCTGAAATAAGAAATCCCTTTGGCGGAGGCGGTGAGCTGACCGAGGAGGAAATTACCAACGGCCGAAGCGAGAAAATTGAAATAGCACCGGAATATAAATATGCGGTTGTCTTTGCCCACGCAATGGACTACGAGCTGGTAAAGTATTCGCCGACCTATACCGCCGGTGCCGGGGCAGGACTTTGTTATTCCAAGATGCCGTTTATCGCAGCGACAGTGGCCCAGTATATCCGTGGCTTGGGCTACAAAGCAATCCCGATGGCAAATGATACGGCCTGCAGCATACCCCTGGCCATTGACGCCGGATTAGGTGAACTGGGGCGCAATGGTATGTTGATCAATCCCGAATTCGGTCCCAGAATACGGCTGAGTAAAATCTTCACTGATTTACCGTTGGTACCTGATAAACCCGTTGAATTTGGGGTCTGGGATTTTTGTATGACCTGTGAGCGATGCGCGAAACATTGTCCCAGTCAATCCATTCGCTACGGCGAACCCACCACTGAAATTTGCAATCCGTCCAACCGTAAGGGTTATATCGGTGGCCTGTAAATGGTGAAAAATGTATTGCTTCTGGGAGCGCAATCATTCAGGCTCCTGCCTGAACTGCATCCGTGTCTGCCCGTTCAACAAACCATCCGGTTGGCTGCATGCGGCCGTAAAGTACGGAGTGAACCGTTATCGCTGGCTGGATCGGGCGTTTTTATGGGGAGACAGCCTATTGGCTATGGCAAAAAGCATAATGCCGACGAATTTTGGGAGAATTGACGATATTTTGATGCATTCGTCCGAACACCCAAGAAAGAATGCACACAAAGCTTGATTTTTTTGAGATAAGTGTTATTGTAAAAAAATAATCTGTAAAGGCCTGTTGAAAATTGACCGGCCGGTTTCGTTCTATAAGGAAAGATCTATTTGTCATTGTGGCAACCTTAAGTATGGAACGAGGAAAATTTTTTGAAAGGAGGGTGCCGCCATGGCAGAAGGTGTAGTTAAATGGTTTAACGACAGCAAGGGTTTTGGTTTCATCGAGCAAGAAGATGGTCCGGATGTGTTTGTTCATCATTCGGCAATCCAATCGAGCGGATTCAGGTCTCTTAGTGAAGGCGATCGCGTTAACTTTGACATTGAGCAAGGCCAAAAAGGTCCTGCAGCAACCAACGTAACTGTGGTCTAGCAGAAAATATTTGTTAAAAAAAGGGCATCCCGTGGGATTTTAGCGGGGTGCCCTTTTTTTGTGCTCACAGAAATACCTAATTTGCGGCTGTTGTGTCCCACAAATACATTAAAGAAGTAGAACAGGATATCAAAAAATGGTGGCGTCTTTGAATATAAAAAATTCCAAGTACCAAATAACAAATAATATCCAAATT
>PVMK01143016.1_pt1 | contig 10986 bp, 10 predicted proteins | sample 1853481 | NCBI WGS metagenome assembly PVMK01 (sample SAMN08533507, study PRJNA380276) | Marine sediment metagenome, whole genome shotgun sequencing project. | reverse complement strand
TATAATCTTTAAGAGCTTCATTAGTTTTATCAGGTGTCTTATCATAAAGATGAGCTACCCTATACTTATTTTTCATTATAACATACTTTGTCCAATTCTTTGGGTAGTCTTTGGCAACTGTTCTTTTAAAATTTCTACATGCTTTAAATCTCCAAAGTTCTCTGTTTTTAAATCTGTACTTTGTTGACCAGTTTGTATAAAATATTTTTCCTAAATTACCATCTGTTTCCCAGTTCTTGTTTTGTAAAACTTTACCATACTGATTAGATAATGCATAATTTGTATTAACTGATTTAGAGTTAGGGCATGTTCCAATAAACATAAATCCTAATGAATCAGGTAATTCAACACCATCTCTATTATCTATCACAGCATGCCATAAGTTTTCATTATATGTTTTAATTATTTTTTTTAGCTTCTTATTATCTATTTTAGAATACAAAGGTTTTTTCTCTTTGAATTCTCTATATGTTTCTTCATTTAATAACCCCAATCTTTTTTGTCTGTATCTTGGAGCATTCAAATCAGGTTTTTTAAAATTATTAATCATACAGTCTACATTTATAATTTACAAAAAAAACCCCACTTAATGAAATTAAAAGTGAGGTCTTTACAATGCTTGATATGTTAATTCACATATATTACCCATTGTAGGGTGTTGTAATTCAAGTTTACCAGATCTTCTATTACCAACATATTTATTGCTATAATGATAGTAATCTGTCTTTCCTAAACTTGGAAGTGTCTTCTCTATAAAACCAGCTGTTTCATTAGATGTCATATATTCTACTTTTCTATCTGTATGTATGTGACCTTTAAATAATGTTCTGTTTGTTGTAGCACCCCATTCTTTTGGATACTCTGATGCATATATCAATGGATTATTTTTACTACGTTTATCACCATGCTCAAATGCATTAAAGTTGTTATGCCATACATGAACTTTTCTTTCTTCATATTTAGTATCCCAAACTATCTCATCACTAATAATAGACTTAGATAAAGCATGAACTAAATGAAAAGAAGATAATCTATCATGATTACCTGGAACATATACAACAACTAATTCTTTACAATATGCTTTAATGTAATTTATAGCCCAGTGCATTGCATCAAATGCTTGCATATAAGCTTCTGTAGCAGGCATACAGTTATCTAATCCTGTTCCGCTAGTGGTAGTCCCATCAAATGTATCCATGTTGATTAAATCACCTCCTACAACAAAATACATTTTTTCTATATAATTAACAGGTGCTGCCTTATCTATAAGATATCTTACAGTATCTTCAAAGTCTTTATCTATGGTATCATTACCTTCTTTCCCAAAATGAATATCTTGTAATGATATGACACCACACACAGGGTCTTTTGAAACAATATTTTTTAGATTTACTTTAGGTAATTTATATGTCTTAGGTTCCCAGCTTTCTAATAGCTCTTTAAAAAGCTTTTCTTCTGGGTTTTTAATCTGAGATACTAATGCTGACACTCTCCAGTGATCACCCATTTGTTTGTTCCAATACTGAGATAGTTTCCATCTATCAGTATCTATTTTTAGTAACTCAATTATTTCTTCTGCGCTTTTAGGCTCATGATCAAAAGTTCCTGAGATTTTACCTTCTCCCTTTTCTAAATCAATTGCTTCAACAACTTGAGCATTTTCTGCTGCTTTGCTAAAAAATATTGATTTTTTCTTTTTATTTTTTCTTTCAGTAAGTAACTCTTTCTTTATTTTTTTATATTGCTTTTCACTTATACCTAGTCTTTCACTACTGATTGAAGGATGCTTTTTCCACTTTAATGATTCTAATACTCTCTGTTTTAAATTGTCCATAAAAATTTTTTTGATTATTGTAAAGATAAGAAAAAAAAAGAGACCGGAGTTAAACCCGGCCTCTTCCAACGTTTGTAGTAGAAAACCAACAAACCACCACCTGTTGTTATTTTATTGTGCTCCCGTTGAAATTAAAATTTCAATAGGTATACAGCCAGCACCTATACCTGCATCTACAACTTTAATTTTGTAAAGAGTGTTTGGAACTAGATTTGTTATTTTAAAATTGTTTGTAGTTGGCACTATAGGTGTGGTGTTTACTAATGTCCATCCTTGTGGGTTAATTTGCGTATCTATATAAATATTTATACCAGTACTATTGCTCCATACTCCATTCCACAGAACCTCTGCAGAGTTTTTAGTAACTACACCTGCATATACATTATACGGATCATGTTGAACATCATCTGATGTACAAGTACCTAACCCATTTGCTAAAATCATAGAAAACTTCTGTATAATAGAATCAAGTCTTTCACCAGAAGTTATAACTATTTTACTACCAGAATCACCTATTTGAAAAGACGTACCACAATAACTTACACATGAAGCACATTGTATATCTTCACATCTTTCACTTCCAACACTACAATCTGTGTATGAGCAAGGGTTAGTTAATGCAACATCACTGCATCCACAATTACTACTATTATTTGAACAATTACATGCCATCTCTTATTATTTTATTTTAGCAGCTTGCTATAAGCTGTGCGTTTATAGTTGAAGGATCTTCATTTTCATTCCAAGATCCACTAGTATTAACTGCTAACTCTCTCCATGGATAAACTATTGTTCCTCCATTATCATATGTTGCATTTACACCAGCACCTAATACAATTATTTTAACACCTTGATTATTTGCCTGAGAGGTTAATTGACCTATATAAGCATAATCAGTTGGATCAAATGCATCATCATCACCGCTTGGTAATACATCAGTTATTACAACAATGTATTTAGCTACATTAGCTCTAAATGCATTTAAGAAGTTTCCAGTTAGTACTTGACCTATTGCCATATCTGTTGGTTCAGGACCATTAACTCCATCACCTATTTGTATACATGTACCATCTACACCACCATTAAGTTTTTGAACTTGAGTATTTGCTGATGTTCCATTATTGTCTTGGAACATTTCCCATGCTGTTACATATTGAGTTACTCCAATTCCTGTATTAGCAATTTTTTGTGAAGTAGGTAATGTTGTGTAATCTACACATGCTGCATATTTCGGTGGATTTGATGCTTCTTCTTCATCAACAGTTACTATACCTATTCTATAGTTATTAGATCCTGAAGAAGTATCTATGGTATTAATTATACCAGCCATACCTGCTTTAATATCGTTTATTTCACTACCCATGCTTCCTGTGTAGTCAATAATAAATGCTACATCCATACCAGCATCACACGGTGCACTTGCTGATGCAGTATTAAAATCTACTTTATCACATTCTTTTGTCTGACCATTTACTATGATTTGAAGCTCAGCAGTATAAGTTGTTGCTGCTGTTAATCCTCCTATTGGTTGTGTAACTTGTGGGCCAGGATTGTTAATAACATATGTAGCAACAACACTACTTGTTGAAGCTTCTTTAATTATTAAGGTATACTGTGCTGTTAAGCCTAGTAAATTTGTAAAGTTTGCATTACCGCCTGATACTGTCATATCTGTAAATACTATAGTTGGACAAGGGATTATACCATCTATAACTGAAGATTCAACTGATTCACAAGATGATGTTCCGTCAGTAACTTTAAAGTCTACAGAGACACTTATATTTCCATACTGATTTAATGTTGGTATTGGAAAGTTGTAACCTCCCCCATTAGATTGAAGCTGTGTTACATCTACTATTGCTGTTTCACTTGAACCAAGTGAATCTGTTAAAGTAATAACAGAAGATCCAGCAGGTGTTGTAAATGAAGATGGTATAGATGATGATGTGAAATCAAAGTTTATAGCATCTATAGATCCTGCAGCATTTAAAATATTACTTGTTGTATATCCAAAAACTACACTATCACAACCTGTTGGACAACAATTTGTTTGTATAGATGAAACTGCATTATATAGATCATCAATAACAATCCATGCATTCTGAACACTTTGTGCAAGTGTACTAGGATTATTATTATATCCAGTTATAGAACCGTATGTTGCATCTGATGATAATGAGCTTGTAGACCCTATCAATGAAGTTTGACTTATTGCAGAGTTTATTTGTGTTGGTGTTCCAACAGCACTTTCTAAAGCACAAAATCTTTGTTCTAAAGCAAGAAGAAGTACTGATACATCTGTTAAATTACCTACATTAATAATACAAGTTGGTATAACTTGCTTTTCAGCTACAACTCCAGAACATGGTAAAACACATGCTTCTAATGTATTTAATCTATCATTATAACTTGAAAGAGTTGTATTTATGATTTGAATACTTTGTAAGTTAGTACATACCTGATTGGCAATTAAACTTGCAAATAAATCTAAACGTAATTCTGTTACAGGATTTCCATTTTTATCATCATACTGCAGACATGCAGGTAATGTCATTATAGGTAAACTATCTGTTGTTTGTTTTGTTCTGGCTAAATTTGAGCTTGTTCCTACAGTTGTACCGGAACTATTAGCACAAATCTGATTAACCATTTCCTGTAGTACAGGTACCAAAGTTGTTGGTGTTTGACCTTGAATATTTAAACAAGTAAGGTCTAATCCACTAAGATTAGGATTAGCATCAACCCCGTTAGTAATTATATCACAAACTTTAGTTGCTAGTTTTGCTGTAACATCAGTTATTGTATCACCTGTACATAAATCAATACATGCAATATCTGGACCTTGCCACACTACACAATTAGATGATATATTGTCACACCCGTTTGTTGAGGCACTTGAGCTTGTTGGGATCATAGATACTTAATTTTATTATATTGTAATGTTTGCTTGTAAACTATACAATAATAATATACAAAAAATTTTAAAACCAAACAACTAATGCCTGGTTTTAAAATTTTGTTTAAGTAAATATGTAAAGTAAGTCTAAGCTTTTTCTTCTTCTATATCACTAATAGTACCATCTTCTAAACTAATGTTTACAGATCCATACTTTTCTTCTAAAGCTACACTCATATCTTTCCATTCTGCTTGAAGTTCAGTATGTCTAGACACAAGTTGATTTTTTACAAGTTCAGCATTACCTATATTCATCAATAAAGTATTGATTTCATTTTGCTTTACTTTTACTTCTTCTAATTCCTTTGCAGAAATTTTTTTTGCTTTTTTTTGATTTTGCCATTATAATTGGTTTTTAAAAATTTGTATACTCTTCAAAGATAATAATATTTTCTAAACTACCAAGGAAGATCAACAACTAAATTTGTATCAGGTAATAAATCTTTCTTAATTATATTCTGCATTCCTGTTATATAATCATCCCGTAAATACTTTACTAAAAATGTTTTTACATCATTTTTAGATAATGATTTATAATCTTGTGTTGCTACAACTCCTTCATCAGTATCTTTTACTATGTATGATCCGTGTACAGTAACACTTTTCTTTTCATATGTTGATTTTAATGACTTGGGTATTACTAATGAACCTGTATAAGTAAATACTATCTCCTTTATTAAAGAATTACCATCCGTAACTAAAGACTCAATATCAAAATAAAATCTTTGAGATAAGTGCTCTTTAACTACAGGTGCCTGTACTTTTTTAACAACCTTCTTGACAACTTTCTTTTTTGTTACTTTTTTCTTAGTTGACTTTTTTTTCTTCTTTGTCATAATAGTTAGTTTAAATATTAAAATTGATTACGGGCAAACACTTAATGTTATACAAGCTGTGCTTCCATCTTCAAAAGTAATTACTAAATATTTAAATTTACCTTCAGTAAAAAACTCTTGAGATTTTATGCTTGTTGATTTTCCATTTACAAAAATACTTCCACCACCATCACTTCCCGCTGGTCCTTGTGGTCCTCGTGGACCCTGAGCACCAGTATTACCTGTGGTACCCTTTGATCCAGCAGGTCCTTGTATTCCTTGTGGTCCTTGACTTCCCGTTGCACCTGTATTACCAGTAGGTCCTCTAGAACCTGTTGGTCCTTGACTACCAGTTGGTCCTTTATCACCTTGTGGTCCTTGCGGTCCTTGGCTACCTGTAGCCCCGGCTGATCCAGTTGCACCTCTAGGTCCAGTAGATCCAGTTGCACCTGGTGCTCCATCACTACCATCAGTTCCATTACTTCCTGCCGGTCCTTGTGAACCTGTATTTCCTTTAGCTCCAGCTGGTCCCTGAGCACCGGTAGTACCTGTAGCTCCTCTTGCTCCCGCATCTCCTGTATCACCTTTAGGTCCTGTCAAACCTGTTGGATTACCTACCCAGTCTCCTTTAGCATTAATTACATCTGCACCATCAATTCTAACATACCCTACATCAGCAACACCTTTAAGTCTTAAATTACCTGAAGTAGTTAATGACATTGCACCGTCACTATTTGACTGACCTTCATACTTCCAAACCCATCCACGGTCTGAGTCATTATTCATTTGGAATACTGTAGCATAGTCATTTAAATAACCATAGCTCTGACCAGATTGCATTCCTATACCATAAGTAGATGAGGTACCCCAGAATCTATATTTACTTGCATTATCACCTGAATTAGTATAGTGATATGTTCCACCATTAGGTCCGGCTGGACCTTGGGAACCAGTATTACCCTTTGGACCTTGAGATCCCGTGTCTCCTTTTGCTCCTGCTGCACCAGCAGATCCAGTAGCACCACGTGCACCCGTATCTCCCTTAGCTCCTGCTGTACCCGGATTACCTTGAATACCCTGTGATCCAGTAGCACCTTTATCTCCAGTGTCACCCTTGGCACCTGCAGCTCCAGCGGCTCCTGCAGGTCCTCTTGATCCTGTAGCTCCTGCATCACCTGTATCACCTTTTGCACCAGCTGATCCAGTTAATCCACGTATACCTTGTATACCTTGTGATCCTGTATCTCCCTTAACACCTTGAATACCTTGAATACCTTGATCACCTTTAGGGCCTTGTGGTCCGTATTAGTTGGCATTGTTACAGAGTTACCATCACTAATTGTAAGTGTTTGACCTGATACAGAAAGGGTTTGTTGATCTGCACAAATAGTAACAGTTCTTGATTCTTCATCAACTTGTACATTTGTTCCTTTACAACCTACTAAAGTTAAAGTATCATTATTGCTACCCGCTTTAATAATACCTTTACCATTAGTTACGTTTTTAAATATAGATTGAGAAGAACCTCTATCTGTATTTGTAATAGTTATAGTACCTCCACTAGATGTAGAAGTCATTTCTGATTGTATACCACTACCTTGTGCTATTGTTACTGTTTCACCATTTGTAACAGTTGTACTTTCTGTTCCGTTTCCTTCTTTAATAGTCCAAGAAGACATATTCCCAACTTGTGAGTTATCTACTTTTGTCCATGTTGTATTAGCAAATACAGCCCAATCACCTATTTGCCAATCTGTAATACCATTTAAATTTGTACTACCTGCAACAGAGACTATATAATAATCTCCTGATGTACCTACATTACTTGCAAGACTTGGTGAATTTGTACTAGCGTTCCATGTACCTTCAAATTGTAATACTCCAGTTAAAGCATCATTAATAGCTTTTTGTATTTGAGCACCTGTTGCAAGGTTAGAAGACGAAGAAGTTACAGCAGCAGTTTTTGGTGTTAGTGTTACTGATGTTGTACCAGTCTTAGTTAATGTATTTGTATTTCCAGATGCAACACTTGTTACACCTGAGCTTGAACTAGTACCTGCACCAATTAATGTTCTAACTTCTGCAGCACTAATTCCTGAATTAAGTGTAGGTGTAGTTCCATTTGAAAGTATTGCTGGTACACCACTATCTGTTACTTTTTTAGTGTTATTTACAATAGCAGTTGCTTGTGTAGAAGTAATAGTTGTTGTATTACCTGCCATTGCAGTTGTTGCTGTTGTACCAATAACTAAGTTGGAAGAACCAGTTCCTGCTCCTATAAGAGATCTTACCTCTGCTGCACTTATCCCTGTATTTAGAGTTGGACTTGTACCATCAGATAATATTGCAGGTCTACCAGTATCTGGTAATGTGTTAGTAATAGTTATGGTTCCACCACTACTTGTTGATGTCATCTCAGATGTAATACCTGTACCCTGAGCAATAGTAAATGTTTCTCCATTAGTAACACCAGTTGATTCGGTACCATTACCTTCTTTTATTGTCCAAGAACTCATAGATCCTGAACCTGTCCCAGCTCCAATTAATGACCTTACTTCTGCTCCAGTTACACCGGAAGCTAAAGTTGGTGTACCACTACCACTAAATATACCTGGCTCTGCATAAATAGTAGAACTATTAAATGCATTACTTCCATATGTATATGTTTGATTTGTAGCACCACTAACGCTAAACGTAAGTGTGTTACCTGATTTAGTTATACCATCAAGATAAAAGTTTGAAGCAGATGTTAAGTATCTACCATCTAAATCTACTGTAAGGTCTGCTAGACCTGAACGTGTTAATGTTAAAACTCCATTAGTCTTACTAAAGCTAATACCTGATACATAGTTATTTGTACCTGTCTGATCATTGACCCATTTTACAGCAGAACCTGTACTACTAAGTACTTGACCATTTGAGCCAGAAGATCCTGTACTATCCAAGAATGCATCATCAGTGCCTAACTGTACACTTGAATGTAACTTGTCACCATCAATATCTAAAAGTCTTTTTGAGCCTGGTATAGTTGCCATATTATTTCTTTTTTCCTTTTAATTTAAATCTTGTCATTTTCATTTTGATTTGTGGATCCATAGCACCTTGATACATACTACCATATACTAACACATCTCTATCACCAGACATCTTATATGGAGCTTTATTTGGGTGGCCTGTTGCAACCGCCTTAACCCTTAAAGAAGTACCCGGATTTAAAAATACGTGGTTAGTGCCTATATTATAACCTTCCCATGTAGATCCTCCATCATTAGATACAAAATAACTTAATGTACACCCTGTAGGAATAAACCAATCAATTGTTTCCCAATAAACTACATTTATTTCTTGATTATTTTCTAGTGCATAATCACCATATGTTATTGACCAATCCCCTATTAACTCATTTTTATAATCATCACTCCATATTCTAAAACCATGACCATCTGCACCATAACCACTATGAATCCACCAAGGTACCCCATTAGTGGAATACATTCTTGTCATATTAGATCCATAATCTACCCTATAATTTCTTCCTCTACCTAAAGAAGAGCTATCATTAGTCACATCATTATATCTTAACAATGCAACAACTCTATTATTATCTTCATCTATCCAACCTGGTATCATTGCTTTACCTCTATCTCCTGTTGTTGGACAAAAGTCATATCCTGGCATTCTATCTGTTGGTTGTCCTGCAGAGTCCCCCTGATATTTTGTACCTGCTCTAAAATTAACTGAATAGTTATTTCCAGGTGTTTGTGATTCTACATATCTCCTTTGTAATAAAGTTGCCTTTGCTCCACTAAAACATGGTGTTACATCTACCTTTGCTATACTTGAATTTACTCCAACCCAGAAAACATTTGGTGCTCCTTTAGGATCTGGTATATACCAACCTTGTTCATAGCCGTCATCACCAAGACCAATATCACCCATATCACACCATACAATTTGTGGTTTAGCTGTTGATGCATCAAGTACTAAAGCAAAATTGGCATTGTAATAATACCCATATAAAACTCTATCATTAACTTCATCATACATCATCCAATTTCTATAGCCATTCCTATCCATAGGTTGAGATCCAGGATACATGTTGGCTGCATCATCAGCTTGTATTCTTTCTTCAGCACCTGTTTTTAGGTTTCTTCTCATTATTTTTTTGTAATGATGAGAGTCATGATCACCTGCATATATCCATTCTCCAGCAGCTACTAAACCACTAAAGTAAGATGAGCCTACTCTATTGACATAACCTCCGCCTGTATCTTGTGATCCTATAAAAACATCTGGATTACTATGTGTTGGTCTAGGATCTTTTACAAATGTTGATCCTCCATTAACAAGACCGCTATAATCAAATGTAGTATATCCTTCTACATTATATGTCATAGCAACACCCTTCTTGTTTATTTTATCTATTGCAACTGATGTAATGTGATTATAAGTACTAGTAGTATCTCTCCATAAAAATTGACTTTCATAAAAATAACCTTGTCATAGTACCATCATCATTTAATCTACGTACAGCAAAACCATCACCCCAACCAACTGTAAAAAGCAAGTCACCATCTATTTCATAAGAGTTTGTGAAACCTATACACCTATCACCACCATCATATTCACCACTACCAGAAGATACAGTAAGATTACTCATACCTCTTTTTTGAACAGGTACAATAGCAACTTGGCCGCCATAATCATTAGCAGCACAACCTATAATCTCTTTTATATCACTTCTATTTAAGTAAGTTGCTTTAAACATTCTTCTATTTCAAATTTTAATAATTGTATCATTTCATCATTAAACCCATAACCAGCTTGCATTTCAAATTCTTCTTCTAGTGCAAGCTCATATTCAGCTAAACAATTTAGCCAATATTCTCTATCTGTTCCTGTACCTTTTCCTGCCATGATTATGTTGTTACTACTTCAACCCAAAACTGATGGAAATTTCTACTCTTTGCAACATTATACATATATGATGCGTTTTGCCCACTATAAACTATTGATGCATTAGATCTTGATAACGCAGCCTGAGTTGCTTGTGAATCCATATATATTTCTATATGATCTATAAATCTACTTTCTGGTTTTTCATATTGTACATAATATGCAGTGTTTAAATTAATAACACTCATGTTACCTACAGTTAATGCACCTACAGTATATGCTTGACTTACCAATGTAGGACTTGAATATACACCTTCTTTAACAGCATACACTCTATATGCCATTGTACCGCCTGTATTAAAGGTGGTATCTACAATAGTCATTGTAGCAGAAAAATCATCTGGTGGTACTTGACCTATAATACCAAAGTCTGCACCATCATCTGATGACCAAACTTGATAGTAATCTATATTATTTGTTGATGA
>PVMK01123191.1_pt1 | contig 10986 bp, 10 predicted proteins | sample 1853481 | NCBI WGS metagenome assembly PVMK01 (sample SAMN08533507, study PRJNA380276) | Marine sediment metagenome, whole genome shotgun sequencing project. | reverse complement strand
GCGACCAGAAATCACTCTTGTAGGTCAGGCCAACGCTGCCATTAGGGGGTGCCAGTCGATAAAGATTGTCTGCTACATCGGTACGCCTGCCACGAGCATAGGTCGCGACCCCATCGACCGTGAAACGGTCTGACAGTTGGTAGTCCCATGCAACATCAGCACCCCAGATTTCGGCGTCTGTGTTCGAGAACTGCAACGCTGGCTTGCCGGTCATCATCATTGCCACCATGTTCGCCGCAGCGTTCGTTGAGGTTACGCCCTGTATGTAGTCATCAACCTGCTTGTAGAAGACCTGTGGCGAAATGCTGAAGCTTTCCGACATCAGGAATACGCCGATATTGAGTTCATTCGACCTTTCAGCCTGGAGCCCCAGGTCTCCAATGTATGTTCTGCCATCTGCTAGCCCACCGGTCGATTGCATTGGCATCCACATATAGAGTTCCTGGTAAGACGGTGCCCTCGACTTGCTGGCAGCTTCGAATCGCCATTCAAGATGATCATTGCGGCGATACAGATACTTGGCGACGACATCGATATCGTCAAAACTCAGGTTCTTGTCGGCCGCATTGAAAGCGTCTTGCAACATAGCAGGGGCGGTGCCCATGACTCCGGTCATAGTGACAGCACCGGCACTTGTATCTACTCGCTTGGCGCTGATACCGAGTTCCAGCTCTGATGCGTCGAAATCGATACTCCATTCTGCGAATGCACTCAGGAGGTCCCGCTGTACATCAGAGAAGTTGGCGATCTCAAACATTGCATTGTTCGGGTTGGTAATCGTTGCATCGTGATCGGCATTTATGCCATCAATGCCGATGCGCAGTGACGAGCTATCGAAGTCCATTTTCCCGGCCAGCGCGAACGAATATCCCTCTCCCACGGCGTAAGTCACCCGTTGCATAGCGAGGGGAGGAGCCGATCGCAAGGAAAAGTTGTCCATAACATGTTCGACATCATTCAATGCGAACCGGCCATCGATGCTTAAGCTCGATGATAGAGCGTACAGGAAGTGGCTTCCGGCAAGGTTCGTGTCGATGTAGTTAATGTCCATTGGCAGCGCCGGGGTACCGGAATTTTCGGTATCAAGTTGGCCAACGAATAGCACGATATGACTTTCGCCATCGGTGTAAGCATAGCTTGCATCATATCGTTTGCGGTTGACGGCCGACGGACGTATCACCCCAGCGGGTGTCGAAATATAGTCGCCATTGTCGATTTCCGTCAGTAGTGAGAATCGATGCGAGAGATCTGAAAGCGTAACTCGACCGGCTGAAGTATTGAGGTTGCCATTGGTCGAAAATCGGGTACCCATAAATCCGGAAAGTCCGAATTCTTCTCCGCCGAATTTACCTCGTGCGAGAGTCGCCTCGAGATGACCGCCGATGGACTCAGGCGCGGACGAAACACTCGCTATGCCCCTTTCGATGACTATTGATTCGGTGATCATGGGTGAGACATAGGACAGCGGTGCATCCATGGCGTTTGGGCCGCCAGATACGACGGCGTGACTATCTATCGTCACCGCAACGCGATCGCCATACATGCCGCGGTACTGGGCGATTCCAGTAATGATTCCGTTCTTGTTTACATCGGCTCCGGGCAGGTTTTTCAATGCCATCGCAGTATCGACCAGCACTTGCTGATCAACCGCGATCTTAACGGCGTTTGTAGTAACAGAGTGGCCAGCGACGATAATCTCGTCGATTGGCTGAGTATCCTCTTTGGCCTCCTGGGCCAGAGATGGACAGGCAGCGAGCAGCAACAAAGCCGCTCCATATTGGAAGTTCATTCTTGTACTCCTGATTAACAGATTTTTGACGCGGTGCTAGCCGGCATCAATATTGCTTAGTTCTGTTATTCAGGCGGGAGGGGCACGTGATTGGTAAGCTGTTGCTGTTGTGCGAGATAATGTCGTTGTGGCACTCAGGATGAATGCCGGTAACGCTTTAATCTGGATTCCATCGATCGCCGGCGCATCAACTGCGATAGCAGAAAACAAGAGGTGTCCGATCTGGCACTGATCGGCGCCGTTTGCGGGCTGAGATGTACCAGACGCCGCTTGATTGTGATGATCGTGATGTGAGGAGCTGCTACTGAGAACGAACCCGGGTGGCAGTTGCTCCGGACATAACTCAAACAGCAGCCCATCCCCGGCCGCCGATGGCATATAGCCCACCGGTGCAAGCGCGCGGAGAGCAAAGCCTGCCAGCACGCTTGCGATCGCGAAATTTTGGTAGCTGCGGCGCAACATTATAAGCTACAGCCTACCGAATCTTCGGCCGTAGCGGAACTGGGGTAATACACGATAGTTGCGGGGAAATAACCCCTAGTAGACGGATTTGCTCAGAAATTTATACAGACTTGCTCGTGCCGACGTCTGATGGTCCCAGAGCTCGTAAGACTGTTGCTTCGGACCTGTGGATTGAAGGCGCAGGTCCGAGGCTTCGGCGATTAAGCGCAGCTGATCGATCGTCACTTCGTAGTAGGCGTCAGTAGCGGATGAGACGGGTTTGATATAGACCGGTTCGCTGGCGCCGATCGCTGCCGGGAGCCAGCCAGACAGATCCAATGACAGGGGTTCGCCGTCGGCAAAAATCACGATCGACTCGAAACTGCTACTTGCATTGCCTGCATCTGTATCCTGCAACGTATTCCAAATTCCAAGCCAAACATAATATCGAAAATCTCCAGCACGATTGACCTCAAGCGGTGCCAGGTGCACGTAATCTCGGGCGAATGCTGCTTTGCCGTTGTCATCCCGATAGAAAACGAACGGAGTTTGACAGTATGTAATCGTAACGGCCGTTACTGGATCGAGTTTGTCCTGGAGAAGGGCACCGTGGTCGGCGCATGCTGATAGCAACAACACTGGCAGCGCAGCCGAGATCCGTAACGAGCTCAAAAGAACACCTGATACCCGAGGCTGACAAAATAGGATTCACGATCAAGATCGATAATGTCGTTTTCCTGTCGTGCAAATTGTTTGCCGACTTCAAACTCGATACGAAACTTCTGACTACGGCGATACTGAACGCGAATTCCGGGGGTGTAGATCCACTCGGAAGTTGCGCGGGTCGTTCGTTGGCGTTGATCGACGCGCAGCCTTGGATTGATTCGCCAGGTTCGGCCTAACGGGTAACGACTGTCGATAGTCAGTGAATATACCCTGGAGGTATCGGAGTCGGAGTAACGAATACCAAATATGGTGACGTCACCTTCTCTTAGCAAGCTGCTGGCCACCAGGCTGCTGGAAAAGTATCGGTAGGTTGCCGAAGGTGTCGCCGCAACACCGCCGGACTCCGGCGTCGCATCAACCGCTGTCTGGTTAAAATCCGCGTTGATTTGGAGTTTTGGCGCGAGTGAGTGTGACACGCCAATCGTATAGGTCGTGGAGACAGGGCTGCGATCACGACCAAACTGTCGGATTTCCTGTAGCGGATATAGTTCGAGCAGCTCCGCGAACGTGGCAACTGGTTGACCGATGAGGGCATTACCGGTGCTTAGGAAAGGGCTGTGTCGGTGGTCGAGCGAGCCGTGCAATGTTAGCCGCGAACCAAATCGCCAGCTTCCCTGCAAGAAAGCACTGCCTATTTCGTCGTACGAGGTATCGTAATCCAGCAGCCCCCAAAAGCTCTGATTCGGACCGAAATAACGAAATTCACCACCGACAGCTTGCCGGTCGTCAACTCCCTCGATATCTTGCTGAACGAAGAATAGCCCCAGCTCGAGACCATCAATCAAAGGGCCGTAGCTAATGCTCGTGCCGTAAAAGGTTCTGGCAGAATCGACTCCGTCGGATGCGGAGTAAGCCGGTTTTCCCATGACTGCGTTGAGCAGGATACGTTCGCTTGCCTGGTAGCCGATGTTGATGCCGTCAAACCGGCCGAGAATGCCACCGGTATTTCGCGACTGGCGACCAATGCGCCCCCTGAGTCCGGTCTTCGCATCGGCGAGGTCTGCGTAGGCATAGGAAACTCGCAGCGAATCGCCGGGCCCGGCATTTTCGTCGAGAAAATCGTTGCGATACCCTGCCGACAGCCGGCTGCTGAAATCAAAGCGCTCGCCGCGCCGCCGAGCGTCGAAGTTGACGTCGGAATACAGCGCCGATTGACTAATGATCTGTTGCGAGTCGTTTTGCTGATTCGCGTCACGCCGATAATATTGGGAGAAATAGGTCAGTAGTCTCCAGTCACTTTGCCTGGACGCACGTCCTGTTTGTGCGACACCGGTTGCTCCTGTGGACTGGCTGCTGGTTGCACCGCTGGCAAGTAAAGCAGCAAGTCGCTGCCTGACTCTGGGGGCACCCTCGTTGTCCGGATAAAGCGACAGATATCGTTGATACTCGGCTCTTGCATGTGCTAACTGCCCTTTCCTTTCCCGTGCCAGGGCAAGATACTCCTGGGCTTCCGGGTGGCGCGGATGTTCCGGCATTTGCAGTATTTTCGTGTAAATCTGAATTGCTCTGGACGTATCGCCGGCGACAATCGACTTCCGGGCGTCCTCCATCAGAGAGTCGACCTTCGAGTTTGGCGTGTTGATTGTGGGAGCAGCAACAGTCAGCTCAACAACTTCGCCATCAGTTTCGATCTGGTCGATCCACGCTCCTGGATAACTTTCCCCCAGTTCGTCGAGTGCACGCTTCGCACTATCGCCCGAATCAAAATCGCCGAGTCTCAGGCGATACCAAATGCTACCGTCAATAGAAACCTCGTAGTAATAAAGTCGCTGGTCGGCTCGGAGTTGCAAATTGGGTGCATCTGCGATCGTTGGTATGCGACGAAAAGATGCCAGGTTAATAACCCAGTCAGGTGATTTCGTGACTGGCTGGGTGACGCGCCGGTGTTCGATCGTCGCCATAGGCTCGGACGTATCAACAGATGCCGCATATTCGGTTGTGGGATGCACATGGATGCTGAGGTCGAATGACATTGATGACATTTCAACAGAAAATGCGACAGGTTCACTGAAGCTCAAAGTCAATACTGATCCAGCTGCCGTATCACCTTCGTATTCCAGTTCAAGCAAGTGTGCGCTGTCGGCATTAAAAGGACGAAGCCGACTCCGGGACTCGGCGACGAGCGGCGAGACGCCGTTGCAGATAGCTGTCGGATCGAGGTAAATGCGCAAGTGGTCACCGCCGCTCTTCGGCTCATGCCGCAAATACTGCGCCTTGCAATTGAAACGAATATCAATAGTTGTTACAGGCTCATCGCCAGACTCATCAACAGAGACTCTGGAACTCCCGATAAATCCCGGGCCGGCCGTTGCGATTGGCGCGATAAGCAAAAGTAATGTGCTGGCAACCCATATCCGACTATTGTGGCAGCAGCTAATCAAAAGCCACCATCAGAGATTCGGTGCTCGGGGCCGGGGCGGCTTTTCTTGATTGTTGTAAATGAGGAATTCGTGTAGATATGGCAAGCGCCCGAGCAGTCTCGCAATTCGCTGGCGGAGTATTTGATATCCGGACTCTCTGACTTCTTGTGCGGGCCTGACTTGTAGTCATTGCCGTGGCAACCGGCACAGTCCGGCTGGAACGCGGGGAATCCCCAATTGACTATTTCCGAATTACTTTGATGACAGGCGGTACAGGCCAGGTTGCCGCGGTGATCGAGTGGCTCGAACGGCAGCCCGACATGACTGTAGTCAGCCGGCGTCCATACGTTGGGGTTGTGGCACAAGCCGCAGTCTTGTGATGTATTGAAGTGCCCGGGATTCTGGCCAGTGGCCGCCGTGCCGTTGTGGCAGGATGAGCAGGAGCCAAGAACCTGGTTGTGGTCGACGTTGATAACCGGCGCCCAGACGTTCGTATTGTGGCAGTCCTCGCAGACATTGGTCGTTTGCACGTGCAATGGCCCTTTGCCGGTTGCATCAGTACCGTTATGACAGGCGATACAGTTGTCCACGATAGTCGCATGGTCAAAATTCGCCGGCGTCCAGGCGACGGTTGTGTGGCAGTCATCGCAGTTATTGCCACTGCTGATATGCGTCGGGTGTTTGCCTGTGGCCGTGACGCCATCATGACAGGTGCCACAAGTACCAATGACCTGTGTGTGATCAACTGTAAAGACAGGTACCCAGACATTTGACGTATGGCAGTCCTCGCAGACCGTGGTTGATTGTATGTGGTTCGGATTCTTGCCAGTCGCGTCAATACCATTGTGGCAGCTCGCGCAATTACCGGTGATGTTGACGTGATCGAAATTCGCCGGTAACCAGCCGACAGTCGAGTGGCAGTCATCGCAGTTATTGCCACTATTTATATGTGTCGGATTCTTGCCGATTGCGGTGATGCCGTCATGGCAGGATCCGCAGGTGCCGATTACTTGAGTGTGATCAACCGTGTAGGTGGGTACCCAGACATTTGACGTATGGCAGTCTTCGCAAATATTGCTCGTTTGAATATGAGAAGGACTTTTACCCGTAGCTTCAATGCCATTGTGGCAGCTCGAGCAATTACCGGTGATGTTCACGTGATCGAAATTTGCCGGTAGCCAGGCAATGCTCGAGTGGCAGTCATCACAATTGCTGCTGCTGGTAATATGCGTCGGGTGTTTGCCCGTTGCCGTTACACCGTCATGGCAGGAGCCGCATGAACCGAATACCTGCGTATGATCGACGGTATCCGCCGGTACCCAGATATTGCTGTTGTGGCAGTCTTCACAGACGTTGCTTGTCTGTATGTGTGTGAGGCTCTTACCCGTGGCCGTAACACCGTTGTGGCAACTGCTACAGTTTCCCGTGATTCCAGCATGATCGAAAATCGCCGGTCGCCAGGCGAGCGTCGAGTGACAGTCGTCACAAGTATTGCCGCTGGTGATGTGAGTGGGATGTTTGCCGGTTGCTGTAACGCCGTCATGACACGTGTTGCAGGTGCCGATGACCTGCGTGTGGTCAACCGTATAGGTAGGAGTGAATACGTTGGTATTGTGACAATCCTCGCAAGTGTCGCTTGTCAGAATGTGCGCAACACCCTTGCCGATCGCGTCGACGCCGTTATGGCAGTCGATACAATTGCCCGTGATATTCAAATGATCAAAGTTGGCAGGCAGCCAGGCAACGGTTGAGTGGCAGTCGTCACAGGTATCGCCGCTGGTGATATGTGCCGGGTTCTTTCCCGCCGCGGTGACGCCGTCGTGACAAGAACCGCAGGTGCCCAACACGTGCATATGGTCGACGGTATCGACCGGCGCGAACACATTGGTATTGTGGCAGTCTTCACAGATGTTGCTGGTCTGAATGTGAGTCAGATTCTTACCTGTGGCATCCGTGCCATTGTGGCAGCCAGAACAATTCTCGCTAATGCTCGTATGACTGAAGTTCGCAGGCAGCCATGCGACTGTCGAATGGCAGTCGTCACAATTATTGCCACTCGCCAAGTGTGTGAGATTCTTGCCGAGCGCTGTGACGCCGTCATGACACGAGCCGCAAGCGCCAAGCACCTGCGTGTGATCGACAGTAATTACCGGCGCCCATACGTTCGGGTTGTGGCAATCTTCACAAACATCGCTGCTCAGGATATGTGTGGAGCTCTTGCCGGTTGCTTCCGTGCCGTTGTGGCAGCTGACGCAATTGCCGGTGATATTCACGTGATCGAAGTTGGCCGGCAACCAGCCAATGGTCGAATGGCAGTCGTCGCAATTGTTGCCGCTAGTGATGTGGGTCGCGTGCTTGCCAGTCGCCGTGGCACCGTCATGGCATGATCCGCAGGTGCCTAACACCTGGCTGTGGTCGACCGTGAAAGCAGGCACAAAGATCACCGTATTGTGGCAGTCCTCACAGACATTAGTCGTTTGCACGTGGGTCAAACCTTTACCGATGGCAGTAATACCATCGTGGCAACTAACGCAGTTTCCGATGATGTTCGAGTGATCAAAGACGGCCGGAAGCCAGGCGGTAGAGTTATGGCAGTCGTCGCATTGATCGCCGGAGCTGACATGGTCCGGTGTTTTCCCGGTCGCCTGAACGCCATTGTGGCAGCTGTTACAGCTGCCAGTAATGGCGGTATGATCCATGAACGCTATCATTGTCCAATTCGCCGTAATGTGGCAGTCCGAGCATTCACCGTTGGTGGCAACATGGCTGGCAGGTTTTGACGATGCGCGTACGATGCCGCTTTGCGAATGGCAGCTTGAACACGCTGAATTGGTAGGACCGAAAGTGCCGCGTACATGGCAACCTTCGCAGGTCACGTTAGTGTGCGCTCCATCCAGGATGAAGCCGGTGCTGAAATGATCAAAGGTCGTCTGCGAGCGAGTCTCCTCGGAGGCGAACAGACCGAGGAGAGCAACTGAGATAAACACCAGACCGGCAAACTTCAACTTTTGTATAGTGTTTGTCATTGGATCGACCTCACATCCGTGAATGAATTTGCTGTATGGCAGCGACCGCAGTCTGCCCCGAACTCTCCGTCATGAATGTCATGCGCGCGGTGGCAATTACGGCAACTTCCGTTGATATTTTTTATTCGTTCCAGCGGACTACGGTGGCAATCGTCACAGCTAACATTGACGTGTGCGCCTACCAGCGCGAACTCCGTTTGTAGGTCATGATCAAAAGTTACTTTGTCCCAGGCAACCGGGTTATGGCATTGCCCGCATGTCCGATCAAAATTACCGCGATGTGGATCTTCCTCTTTGTGGCATGCAATACATTCAGGCTCGGTATCCCCGAAGGACTGATTCGTATGGCAATCAATGCATTCCTTCTCGCTGTGCTTGCCGAGTAGTGGGAACGAAGTCAGTTCGTGGTCAAAAAATACCGGATCCTGCCAGTTAACTTCGGTATGGCAGTTCTCGCATTGTGTACCGAGCGATTCTTCGTGGGCATCATCGTCAAGGTGGCAGCTATCACACGTCGTTTTGAGCTCCACTTCGAAAATGGGCTCAATATGGCAATCAATACAGACCACTTCTTTGTGTGCGCCGTTGAGCGTGTAGTCGGTCTGCAGATCGTGAGCGAAGGTCGATCGGTCCAGTCTGAGTTGTTGTGGCAATTGCCGCATTCCTGGCCGTTGTGAGCATCGTGATTGTCATCTTCCAGGTGGCAGGAAATACAGACCGGTTTGATCTTGTCCGCATAGGGGTCGTCGGAGTGGCAGTCATCACACTGCAGCAGTGCGTGATTACCGAGCAGCTCGAAGTCGGTATCGCGTTGATGATCAAAACTTGTATCCGTCCAGTCTCTGGGGTTGTGGCAGGTTTCGCACTCTTCCCCGTTACGACCTTCGTGCTGGTCATCAGATGTGTGGCAGCCGAAGCAGTTAGTCGCCGGACTCGGAAATGTTCGGTCCTCGTGACAATCCAGACAAGTAGCCTCGCGATGTTTGCCGAGCAACGGATACTCGGTTTCGTCGTGATCGAACTCGGCTTCAAGCCACTCAGTCGGTTGATGGCAGGAGCCGCACTCTGCGCCCATGACTTCCTGGTGGGGCTGATCCTCAAAGTGGCAATCGACACACTCGGCGGGTGCCTCCCGATATTTCAATTCTGGCGAATGACAATCCGAACAGTCTGCATCTACATGTGAGCCTTCCAGATGGAAGTCGGTAAAGCGGTGATCGAATGTGTCCTCGTCGAAAATGACGATGACCGCGTCGCGACCTTCATGCTCGGTGTGGCAGGAAGCACATTGATCGTTTTGCACTTCCGCACGAAGTCCGTGAAAGCCTAGCTTTTGCTCAAAATCGGCGGCTACATCTTCATGACAATCGAGGCATAGATCGCGCTGTCCCTGCTTGTCAAATAATTTATGACATGAAGAGCATTCACTCTCGAGTTCAAGGTGCCCCGTGATGACTTCGCCAGGCATCACAAGCGTCTCAATATCCTGAGCCGCCGTGGTATGCGATGTAAGAAGTGCGATTATCATCACGAATCCGAGAGAAAGAGTCCTTTGCAAGTGCATTCGTCCAGTGGCCTCACCTAGTACATGTGTACCGCAAGTACATGTACGAGTGCAGAAACCACCAATAAGAGAAACAAGGGCATGTGAAATACGTGCCAAAGCGAAAACAGCCGTTCGTATAAAGCGAGTGTCGCAACCTGACGCATCAGTCCGACCTGTTGTGCCGCGTAGGTATTCGCGGTCTTGCGGAGATTCTTCGCATTGTTATTCAGAGCCTTCGAGCTCGTAGCTCGCTCGCGAAGCTCCTTGTTAATCAACAAGTGAAGACGAAGCCGTACAATGTAATACCTAAGGACCCAGGATAGGCAATGCCGCATGCTGATTGAGCGAGTGAACTGGTCGCCGATCAGCTGTGCTGACACGGCGTGCAACTCGTTGATGAATTTCGGCAGGATAGCCGCCAGACCGCGACTGTTTTCCATCGCATCCGAAATTTCTTCACGTAGTTCTTCTACGTTCGCTCGTTTGCCGTACAGCCCGCGGTGGATGCGTGTATAGAAGTACCGTCCAATAATTCCGCTGACAGCGACCGCTATCATGCTGTAAAGCGCAACCGTGCTGTTAATGGCGGCAACACTGAAGTTGCAGTGGTAAAGAATAAGTAGCGGTCCAACGAGCCCGAAAATCATGTGAATTCGAACCCAGTGCTTGACCACTCCAAGCCGTCGCAATATTGCTGACTTCTTGCCGGCCGGATAGAGAAGCAAGAACAGCATAAGGCTGCCACCAGTGATGCCCAGCCAGTAGCCGAGACCGTCATTGGGGTCGACGAGCTTCACATCGCTCAGCAGCCAACCCGCGATTACGGCGGTAACGAGGAATGAATACCCGTAAAGTGCGTTGCGTGATTTCCGGGCAGCTGGCGCTTTACGTGTTTCTGATTTGGGTGGGGTCGAAGTGACCAGCGTTGTTGTTTCCAACATAATTATCTGACCTTGTTATTGTATTGTGAGGTTAAGGTGCCGATTTGCGGCAACCAGTATCGTGTCGGATTTTGCTTCCAGACCTTGCAGTGCGACCGTCGCGTCACCACCGCGCGTAATTCTTGCCGTGACTACCACCTCTTCGAAATCTGATAAC
>PVMK01137640.1_pt1 | contig 10988 bp, 17 predicted proteins | sample 1853481 | NCBI WGS metagenome assembly PVMK01 (sample SAMN08533507, study PRJNA380276) | Marine sediment metagenome, whole genome shotgun sequencing project. | reverse complement strand
AAGGAGCGCAGGAAGTGACACGAGTACCCAAGTCGGTTGTGATTGTCCTTGGGCTGATGGTGAGCTTTGCGGCCGGCCATGTCGCCGCAAATGGCTTTGCCACCAGGATCAACGAAGGATTCCTCAACGCCTTCAACTCGGCTGGGCAAAACCTCTTTGGCAGCGCGGTCTTCGGAGCGCAGGGACTGCCCCCCGATGCCTTACCTCCCGGCCCCGAAGACCGCCCACCCGACGGACCGCTGCCCCCCGATGAGTTACCTCCGCCCCCCGAACCTGAGGCCGTGCAGGTCGACTTCCTCACCAACTCGCAGATCCGCACGCTGCTGAACGTGGTCGAGCCGCCCGAATCCGACACGCCCCAGTGTCGCGTGGGGCTGCAGGTCGAGATCGCGGGCGACGGGAGCGTGTCGGTGATCGTCGACCCCGACGTGTACGATCCCGATGAGCTGATCGAGATAGGCACCCCGACGGGCGTGCCGCCACACCCATGTGCATCCATCCCAGGGTTCTGCGCCGACGCCAGCGACTGCCCGGAAGGTGACATCTGCGTGAGCAACCGCTGCGAAGTCGACGTCCCCGAGTGCACGACCAACGAGGACTGCGGCGTTCTTGCGGACTTCATCTGCGTAGACGGTCGGTGCGTGCCATTCTGAGCGCCTGTCCCTCCTCAGAACCCCGTCCAGCGCACAATCGTTTACTATCACGGATCCCGGTTCCACCTCGCACTCGGCAAGGACACTCCCGAATTCCGCAAGCGCGAGTCCAACGATGGGGGGAAGATCCTCGCCCTCCCAATGGTCGGCGGGCCGCATCATCGCTACACACGACGCACAGGCTGAGCGAAAGGCGCGGTCCCACAACGAACGTCGGCCGTGAGCGCGCGCTGGGCGCACTGCGTAGGGCTAAAGCGGATGCCGCAAAGTGATTCGCGCTTGTCGAACCGTCGGCAACGCACGCAAGGGTCCGAACTCTGTCCGCTTCGTCACCTTCGCGATCATCGTGGCTCACGTCTCGCGACGGACAACGTTTTGAGGAACGACAGGGCCTTTGTTCTGGCTATGACCTCAAGCTAAGCAAGTGGATTCTATGCCCGAGAACTGACTCCAACCAGGCGCCATCCAGTGTACTATTGGCGCCGATGACGAAGAAAGCAGGTTGGGCACTGGGCATCGGGCTTCTGGTCGTGGCCGGTGCGTTGGCGGTTCTGCTGAGCCCGCGAGCCGAATTCTTGGTGGGCGGGGCGATGGTCAACGTCGGCTACCGGCTTCAGGACCGTCTCAGCAAATTCGACTTCGTACACGACGAGTCGATCACCCCTGACCAAATCTGGGAGGAGCTCGAACGTCAAAATGAGCTCGCGGCCGGCGTGCGTGGCCTCTTTCCCCGTACCGTGCGGCATCCCGTCGTGGCGATTCTCGCCTGCATGGACGCGCGCATCGATGCCAGCGAGCTCGTCGGAGACACGCGCCGCTATTACTACGTCGTTCGCACGGCGGGCTCTGTGCTCTCGCCGGCTGAGCAAGAGATGCTCGAGCTTTCGGTCCTCAACGGTGTGAAGATCATCGTGCTCACGACGCACACCGACTGCGCGGCAGAGGCCGCAGCGGCCGACCCCGAGATGAGGGAAAAGTTCCCCGCGTTGATCTCTCTCATGGACGAGCGCGAACGCCGGATCGAAGAGTTCATGGCGCGTCCGACGATTCGTGACGCCATCGCGGCCGGCAAGCTCAAGATCAAGCGCGGCCGCATCGACACGACCACCGATCGGCTCGTCGTCGAAGAGGTGCACGAGGACGCGCACTGAAGGCACCTGTGCGGGCGACTAGGAGACCGGGGGGATACACGCCGCCTCCGCGTCGCTTCTAGTGCTTACCTAACCTAGATCGCGCGTTTCCTGCGTCGGTCGAGGAAGCGCAATTCGGTGACGCTGCGATTCGGCGGGCAACACCGCTTCCTTCTTGCCGCCCTTTTCGAAGAGGTCGCGCTTGCAGGCCAGGCCGGTGATGACCGCGCCGGGAATGATGTTGCCGCATTTGCGTCGATCATTCCGTTCGCGGCGGGGTGTGGTGATTCCGGCGACGGGATGGCCGGCTCCGGCGGATCCACGGGTAGCGGCGGCAGTGCCGGCGACGGTGGCAGCGGCGGTGACGGCGGCAGTGCCGGCGGCGGCAGCGGCGGTACCGCAGGCAGCGGCGGTACCGCAGGCAGCGGCGGCGCCGGTGGCACGGGCGGCACTGGCGGCACCGCCGGCATGGGCGGCGCCGGTGGCACGGGCGGTACCGGTGGCACGACGCCGAACATCACTCCCGGCCTTTGGACCGCGAGCAGTCTAGACCCTGGCGACTGGGCACTGTGTTTCTACGTCAGCGCCGACGGCACCACGCTCACCAAGAGCGACCAATGCGATGTGGGCACAAACGACCCCGACCCGTTTTCATTTGAAGCGCGGATCCAGAGCGGGGTCCCGGTAGGCTGCGAGATCAGTTTCGGGTACGAACAAGACGTTGCAATCGTGGGCGGCATGTTCCAGGTGAGCGGAATACCCACCGGCCCAGGCACAACCACCACCCGCTTCGAAGGCGCGTTCGACGATCCCAACACGGTGACGGGCGAGGTAAGAAACCAACTCCAGCCCTGCAGAGTCACCTTTACCGCGAGGCCATTTACACCGTAGGCGAGAAGCCTGCTAGGCCATCGGACGCTGGTTGTGCAGTTCCGGGCCATGGTCCGCTCCTCCACTCAGGAATTGCGCAGAACGCCTTATGCGTAAACTTCGTGGTGCCAAGAAGAGGGTCTTTGTTTCGGCTACACTCCCAGGGTGCAGACATGGCATGATCGCGACGAGCGGTTTCCGGCGCCGATCACGATTGCGGTTTCGAAAGTGCCAGTAGCCGTAACACGGCACGCGCCAAGCGGCGCGAGTCCACGTGCCGTGAGCCCGACAAGACCTTGCGCGCCAACATGCCTAAGGTCTGGGCGGTGGGCACGTCTCCCACGTCCGCCCTTCCCTGCGTAGTCTCGCGTTCGATTTTGCCAGTTGGCAAAGCGTTTTCCCGAAGGTGCTTGACGGAGGCCTGCAAGAATCTCGACCTGACGCCAACCGTCGTCGCAGACTCAGGTGTCGAAAACGTCAACGGCGAGGTCGACCAACTCATCGCCGACGGCTTGCTCCACCGTGTGCTCGCCCAGGTGGAAGTCAGCTTCAGCAATTCCATGATCGAGGCATTCTGGCGTTCTCTGCGTCATCAGTGGTTGTACCTGCATTCGCTCGACAGCTTCACGCAGCTGGAGCGTTTGATCGATTTCTACATCGAAGAGCACAACACCCAAATGCCCCACAGCGCTTTTTTCGGACAGACCCCCGACGAGGTCTACTTTGACCAAGCCGATCGTATCGGCGACCGCCTCACGGCCACCCGGCGTCAGGCTCGTCGGGCAAGAATGGAGGCAAACCGAGGTGAGTCATGTCGCGTGTGCGGACCCCCGCCCACTCCAGAATCCGTGAGGGTTATCAAAGCCGTCGCAAAAGCGCCGCCGTGACTCCAGAATGTTCCCGGACGCAGCAGTGCTATCGTCAGGTCACCTGGCCCACATCCGTAGTCGAGACGACTCGGCGCCGAGGTACGTCATCCGGGACCGAGACAAGATCAGCATCACTTGGGCTCGAGCCGCGGGCCGTGCGTCTCCATACCTAAGCCTCGATCCTCAGCCACAGCCGCGGTCCTCCTCCCCGAGGTTAGTGCCAGGGTTGCTCACTTCTTCTTCCTCTTTCTGTTCTGCTTCTTCTTCTTGGCGGCGTGTCTCTTCTGTTCCGCCTTCAAGCGCTCTTTGGCCTCTGCCAGCTGACCATTGGGTTCCAACACTGGGAGCTTCGCCAAAGCCTCCATTTCCCGTTCGGCTTGTTGCGCGGCCTTGGTGATCTTCTTCTTGATGCGAGCGGTGGTCTTCTTGGCCCTCTTCTTCAGCGCAGCCTTCTCGCTGGTGCGCTTCTTCGCCGCCTTCTTCACAGTCTTCTTGGTTGTACGCTTCTTGGCAGCTTTCTTCGGCGATGCCTTTTTGACCGTGCGTTTCTTGGCCGCTTTCTTCGGCGCCGCCTTTTTCGTCGTGCGCTTCTTCGCCGCCCTCTTCACCGCCTTCTTCCTGGGCGGCGACTTCTTTACCGTCCGCTTCTTCGCGGGGCTCTTTCTTGCGGTCTTCTTGGTAACTGCTTTGGCCATGACACGCTCCGGGGTGGGTGAGCGCGAAGTATAGGGGAACTCCTCTACGGAGTGAGCAACAAAAAAGGGGGCAGCCCTCTTTGAGGGTGCCCCTTTTTCGAGTGACGCGCGCGAGCGCCGTCACTTCTTCGAAGCTGGCTTCTTCTTTGCCGGCTTCTTCGTCGTCTTTGCCTTCAGCTCCTTCGTCGCCTTGTCGATCTTCTTTTCGAGAGAGCATAGCCAATTCAAAGGCCCCGTCTGCGCCGCGAGCAACTCGACATAACATCTGATATGTAGCGACCTGTCAACAGAGATGATGGGGTTTCCTTTGTGGTTGTGAAGTACAACCTGGTTGGATACACGGACATGGCAAACGACCACCCAAAGGCCAACACATACACCAGCAACCAAGTGATCAATCCCGCTATGATCGCCGCTTTGTGACTCTGTCCAAACCGTGGGGTAATGGCCGCATAGATCCATACGATGACCAACCCCCTTCGACTGATACCTTCTTCATCGAAATCTTCTCCAGCGGCGGCTCCGTGTCCTTCTGTGCCCCACAACCCGCAACCATCAGAACCATCAAGGCAATGGAGTAGGCCAGAACACCTAACCCTCTTCCGGGCAACAACTGTGTCAATCTATATTTCATAACAGTCATCCTTGTAGTGGAGTGATTGGAAAAGCCTGACCCGCATTGCCGATTCAAAGGCTGCGGACCGGCGGATGATCGCGCTACGGGGCCGGCACGAAGACCAAGAAGTGCTGTCGCTCCACGATTTCGAAGTCGTCGACCAGTCGGTAGCCGGCCGCGGTCATCTCGTCGACGATTGTCTGCTTGGACGTCGCGTGTCCGAACAACCGCGGAAACCAGTGGTGGTCGTTCAGGTCCAAGATCGCGACGCGGCCCCCGGGCGCGAGGTCGGCCAGCAGGCGCGCGAAGTAGTCGCTGCGCTGCTCGATATGGTGGTAGGTGTTGCCCGTGAAGGCGAGGTCGATGCGGCCGTCGGGCAGCAAGGGATCGTGGAGCTCGCCCTGGATAACTTCGATGTTTGCCACCCCACCCGCTTCCGCCCGTTCCTTCAGGTAGGCCACCATGTCCTCGTCCACGTCTACCGCGTAGACGCGGCCCGTGTCGCCGACCACACTGGCCAGCTTGAAGATGAAGTAGCCACCCCCAGCGCCCACATCGGCGACCTGCGCGCCCTCATCGACACCCAGGAGGGCGATCACTCGTCGTGCTTCTTGATGCGCACTGGGACGCTCACTGTCCTCCGAGGAGCTGTTGATACAAGCGATTGGCAGCAGCATCTTGAAAAGGAAGAATGGACTTCCCGTAGACCCAGTCCTCATTGAGTGTCTTAAGCCAATCTGCCGTGACGGTTTCGGGGTCGAGGCCGGCGGCGTGAACGGCCGCCACGAGCTCGATCGGTCGTCGAATCGGTGTGCCGTCCGCGTAGATTTCGGCGAACGAAGCATATAGTGCCTTGAGTTGCTCTTCATTCATGAGTGCATGAGTGGTCCCCGTGCCGTGCCGCGTCAAATTCGGAATCGGATCTACACGCCGCCATGCGCCGACGGTATATGCATCCGGCGGGATACCGGGACGGTCAAGGCTACAAGATGACAGCGGTTGTCGCCAGGGTTTGCCGCGGCTGGACTCGCGAGGGGCGGCGCCGGCCGCGTAGAAACGCCGAGATGGCGAGGCAGGCGCAGACGATCGACTCCAGCACGCTGAGCTTGGACAATCCAACTGCTCGTGACACCCCTCAGCCTCTCACCCGGCTCGTTTGACAGACCCGGAAAATCGAAAGGTGGCCGAAGGGGCCTTCAAGGAAGGACGGCAGTTGAGCGGCTGGCGCTGCTGTGGCAGGAGCTTGTTTAGATGGACCAGCAACGGCTCACCATCCATGGCAAGAGCCTAAAATATCGACTCGGGGGCAAAGGCCCGCTGGTGCTTCTGATTCACGGTATGGCCGGCAGCGCAGCGACTTGGCGGCAGATCATGCCGGCGCTGAGCGAGCGCTTCACCGTGTTGGCCCCGGACCTGCTGGGCCATGGTGAATCCGACAAGACAGAAGGGGACTACTCGCTTGGAGCCTTCGCGACAGCGCTGCGCGATCTGATCGTGGCGTTGGGATACAAGCGAGCCACGGTGGTCGGGCAGTCCTACGGCGGCGGGATCGCGATGCAGTTTGCTTACCAGTACCCGGAGCGCTGTGAGCGACTGGTGCTTGTGGATGCGGGTGGGCTTGGATCCGAAGTGAACCCGCTTTTGCGGCTGCTCACTCTTCCTGGGTCGGAAGCAGTACTATTGGTGGCTTGCGCATCACCCGTTCGACACCTTGTCGAAACGATCGGTCGCGTGGTGTTGCGCGACAAGCTTGAGAGCGCGCCCGCAATCGCCGAGCTCTGGCGGAGTTACTCCTCGCTTGGGGACGTCGAGACGCGTCGCGCGTTTTTGCGCACGTTGCGCGCGGTGATTGACCCGCGCGGTCAAGCCGTGAGTGCGGTCAACAAGCTATACTTGGCCGCCCAGATGCCAACACTCATTATCTGGGGCGAGGAAGATCGAATCATCCCGGTGGAGCACGCGTATGCCGCTCATGCGGCGATCCCGGGAAGTTGGCTCGAAATCATAGAGAGCGTCGGACACTACCCACATTGCGAGGCTCCTGACCGCTTCGTCGCAGCGCTCACGGAGTTCATCGAATCCACCAAGCCCGCTCGGATCAAGGTGTCACGGAAGCAAATGCTTCGTTCGGTCTCCCGCTAACTCAAAGAAGCGCATCGACTAGAGTCCGCGGAAAGTCGTTGGAGAGAAAGTCATCGATGCTGCTGTGCGTCCAACTGGTGAAGAGCCAACCAACGGGCGATGTCGCCTCGGTGAAGCAGACCAACGATGGTGTCCCCCTGCATGACCGGCAGTGGATCCCTTTCTGACTCGGCCAAGGCACGGAGCGCATCGCGGCCGCCAACGTCGGGACGCAAATGCTCGTCGATCGGGCTCATCACGTCGCGCACGGTTTGTGTGGCACGCTCGCCCTCGCTGGTGGTACGGGCGTCGTCGAAGGTGATGAGGCCAACCGATTTGCCTTCCTCCACCACGGGCCAGGCCGACTGAGCGCTGCGAAGTAAGAGCTCGTTCACGAACGCCTCCAACGTCAGGTCGGGATGAACGACCTCGAAATGTGTTCGCATCAGGTTCCCGACGATGAGCTCGGAAAATGCCTGCTGGACGAGTAGTTGTGCGTAGCTGTTGCGGGCGGCGTTGTTGAGGAACCAACCGATCAAGAGCAACCAGATGCCCTGCACGAACGAGCCCTCGAACGATTGCAGCACGCCAAAGCCCATGAGCGTCCAAGCAAAGAGTCGGCCCATGTTCGATGCCCACAAGGTCGCGCTCTGAAGATCACCGGAAATGCCCCACAGGATGGCGCGCAGCACCCGCCCGCCGTCCAGTGGAAAACCCGGAATCAGGTTGAAGAAGGCCAACATCAAATTGATGGGACCCAGCCAGAGAAACAGTGTTGCTGCCGGCCCCAGATTCGCCATCGCTGCCTCGGAATCCTTCAAGACGGCATCAGCAAAGTCCGCGCCAGCCAAGGCGGCTCCGAGCCAGGTGAAGGCGAAGCCGAGAAAGGCACTCATGGCTGGACCGACGATCGCGATCAGGAGCTCGGTCGCTGGCGTGTCCGGCTCCCGCTCGAGCTCGGATACGCCGCCGAAGACAAAGAGCGTGATCCGTGCCACCGGGATACCGCGACGCTTGGCGACTACAGAATGGGAGAGCTCATGGGCCAGCAGAGACGCAAAGAACAAGAGGCCGGCGGCAAATGCCGTGCTCCAGGTCAGCGCGGATCCCCACGTGGGATGCCATCGAGGGAACAACCCGGCTCCCAGACTGTAGACGACCAGCGCAAAGACGATGAGCACGCTGAAATCGAGCCGGATTTGAATTCCGAAGAGTCGCCCCAGGGACATGCCTCCTCTAGTTGGCCGCCGCTTCGCCGCGCCCCTCCTAAGCCGACCTGTGGAACCGCGAGATGGGTTGATGTCTTGGCTCATCGAATGTGAGACGGTGTCATTTGGGTGTCGGCCGCGCAAATCGGCCAGTGGGCTTTGCCAACGACATGACCAGAAAACCCGCGGGGACGAGGCTGGTAGCCAGCATTACTTCGTTGATGTCGCGATGCTCCGACCAGGTGCGAGTTTCTCGATGCTCAGGATCGAGCCAGAAGGACTTGATCGCCGGACCGAGGGCAACGTAAGGCGTCAGCGCTTTGATCCGCTCGTGTACTTCTGCGCTACGCGAGAAGTGCCGATGCTCTGTTCCGGTTTCCTTCTCGATCAGCTCGATCGCGGAAAGTCCGATCGCGAGGCCGAGCTCTCGAAAAGCCAGGCGTCGGGAGGCTGGACGTCTCAAGTCGTCCTGCCGCGAATAGTGCGAAAGGCCCTGCTGCGCCGCGACGAGCAAGGCCCCCAGTTGCGCCGGCCGCGCAAGCACTAGAAAAGGACGTAGCGGCATCGCGGGCGTCAAAGCGACTGACACCTCGAGGAGCACCAGCTTGCAAAGAACCGATGAACCCAGCATCGACGATTCACGCCAAACGATTTAGACGCGCGCGCAGCTCAGTGATCGCGGCGATTGGTTTTGTAGTCTCAGCGCTATCTTGGTGCACGGACCTTGGCGAAGGAGGACTTGAGCTGCTCCTTGTCTCCAGTTCCAGGCGTCTGCCCTCTCATCAACAGGTCAACTTCGTAGGTCAAATCGCCGACCAACAGTAATGGCGGCATGCTGTCCCTCCTCAGAACCCCGTCCAGCGCACGATCGTTTACTATCACAGATCCCGGATCCACCTCGCGCTCGATAAGGATGCCCCCGAACTCCGCGAGCGCGAGTCCGACGATGGGGGGAAGGTCACCGCCCTCCCGATGGTCGGCGGGATGCATCATCGCTACACGCGACGCGCAGCCTGAGCGAAAGGCTCGGTCCCACAACGAACGTCGGCCGTGAGCGCGCGCTGGGCGCACTGCGTGGGGCTAAAGCGGATGCCGCGCTCTACGCGCCCATGTGCAGCCGTCGGCAACGCGCGCCGCGCCCACGACAATCACAGCCTTGTCATCCCGGAAACAGACACGGATATCCAGGGGAAGCCGAGGATCGAACTTCTTTCCTTTGTCGAATATCTTCTTCTGGCTGCGATCAAGATTGGCGTCCTCTACACCGACAGGCACGCCTTTATCGCTGACGCCGAAGAGGATCGCCCCGTGGGACGCATCCGCATTGACCATGCCGCATAGCGAACGTAGGCCGGGATCGAGCTGAGCCAGACTCGGTTTGAATTCGATGCGCTGGCCCTCCCCGAGCGCCATCAATGTCTCCAACTCCGCCGGGTCCACGATTTGCAGGCTAGCCCGAGAGAGTCAACGACGCGAGAGATGGTCCCCAAGCCGTTTCGCTCCGTTGATCACCGGGAGTGAACGAGGTGCGCGATGGCGCGCCTGAGCTCGGCCGCGTTGCGTTCCACCTCGATCAAGGTTCGGCGGAGCGCTGCCTTCTCCACTCGCTCCGTCAGCACCTTCTTGAGCAACCCCCCAAGGCGGATCTGTTCGCGTTGGATTTTCAGGAGGTCTTGAACCTCCTGGCGAGTGCGAGCGCTCGGAATCTCTGCGTTCAGAAGCGCGCGGCGGAGGACCTCTCCGCGCGTGAATCCGGAAGCTTCCTGAATGGCTTCGAGACGAGAGAGATGCTCGTCGCCCACACGCACGCCGATGAAATGCCGAAGACCGCCCACGCGGTGAATCATAAGCAGGGTCCTACGCCTGTCTACCGTCGATCTGTCTTACGCGTGCGAATAAGCCGAAGGCGTTGAGCACGTTGATCGGGTGCGCCGCGCGAAGGTGGAACACGTAGCGCTGACGACCCGCAGTTTTGTTAAACAAAACTCCACCTTGCCGCAGCTACGCTCCCTGTATGTTGCTGCATATCTCTGCATATCTCTGCACTTCCTGCAAGGCTCTGCTTTGTCTTGTTCGATCCTGTAATCCCTTGGAACATCTTGGATTGCTCTGCAGCATCCTGTATTTCCCTGGATTGTTCTGCATTGTCCTGGATAGCTCTGTAAATCTCTGGACAAACTTGCATCTCTCAAGGAACCCATCGAACCAAGCCGACCCAAGAAAAATAAGAGGAGCAAAAAAAGTTCGCTCATTTGAGAATAGTTTTGGTCTCCAAAACCGATAACCCCTGTGTGAGCGCAACAGACATCCCGAGACACACTCCGTGTGTGTCACTAGACAAACCCTTCTGCCTCTGTCGACCGGGCGACGCGTATCGTTACTCAGTCGCGGAGGACGACCGTTGATTGGGGTTCAGGAAACCGCGCCGTGGCTGACCTATGCGCAAGCCGCACGCTACACGGGCTGGTCGGTTCGATATCTGCGAAACCTCGTCTCCGCAGGGCAGATTCCGGTCTACGGGCGGCCCCGAGTCCGCCGATTCCGTCGGGATATGTTAGACCTCTATCTGACGAATCCGAACATGGCGATGCGGGAGTTCCTGTCGGAAAGGAACCAACCGCATGGCCGTTAGAAAGCTAGCCAACTCATGGCAATACGACTTCACACTCCAAGGCTACGGTCGCCGGCGCAAAGCTGGCTTCAGGACCAAGGCCGAGGCGCGCGAAGCCGAACAGAGGGCACGCGAAGACCTGATCGCAGGTCACAAGCGAGTCCTCTTCTCCGACGCGTACGAGCAGTACATGTCAGCCACGACGATGAAAGATC
>PVMK01125867.1_pt1 | contig 10988 bp, 11 predicted proteins | sample 1853481 | NCBI WGS metagenome assembly PVMK01 (sample SAMN08533507, study PRJNA380276) | Marine sediment metagenome, whole genome shotgun sequencing project. | reverse complement strand
TGACAATGTTTCGTGCGACTGGCCTCGATGCCAGGGTAGGAGCGCGAACCCTTACTCAGTGGTATCAGTTGATCTTTATTCACTACCTGACCTTTCAAGTGGGTGTTTTCGTGATTCCCTTTCTGGGGGGACGTGCCAAATGCCGATATAACTGTCCGATGGGGGCCTATCTGGGGTTTTTCCAGAAGCTGGGAAGATTCCGTCTTGCAGCTGAAGCCTCAAAGTGCATCAGCTGCTCCAAGTGTGACGAGATCTGTGACATGGGGATCCCTGTGATGGAGTTCGCTGTGCAGGGCGGTCAGCTCAATTCCTCGGACTGCACAGGATGTGGGCTTTGCATCAGCGTCTGTCCCACGGACGTCCTGAGCTTTTCTTATACCCCTAGCCCGGTACCGGAATGGGTACAGCTACAAGCGAGCACGACATGAGATTGCAACAGATCAAAACAAGTGTGGATAAAAGCATGGTCTGGGTGATGACCCAGCTGGACGGGCTTCAGCAGCGCTGGTTTTTCAAAGCTGAGGACTGGCCCGTTGTCTCTGGGCAGTTTTATGTGGGACGAAAGGACAGTCCGGTGGCGGTCTGCACTCTGAGCAGCCTCGATCTCATGCGTAAGATTGGGCGTCGGGATGAGATCGCAATTATCGGCAAGACCTTTACCGAGAATCTGGGGATCGAAAAGATGATTCGCAACATTGTCACTAACCCGTCGATCCGATTCCTGATCTTGTGTGGTCGGGAGTCCCCCCACCGGGTAGGCCAGTCGCTCATCGCCTTAAAAGAGCATGGGGTAGACACAGGAGGAAGGATCATTCAATCGCTCGGAATACTACCAGTCATCAAGAACGTTGCGCCGGAGGAAATCACTGCTTTTCGCCAGCAGATCGAAATCCTTGATCTCACCGGTGAGGTGGATCCGGATACCGTGTTGAAAACGGTGCAGGATGCCAGGCAGCGCAAGCCGGAAAGATTTACGTCCTCGGGCATCGTAACCTCCGGGAAGGCTCGCCCACAGGTGGAGCAGGTCAAGTGTTGGCACCGTGAAAGCCAGGACTATAAGGCAGATCCAGCCGGCTTCTTTGTGATTCAAGTGAATTCACAAGACCGGGAGATTGTGGTCGAGCACTACTCCAATAAGCACGAGCTGTTGAGAGTCCTTCATGGAAAGAATGCACTGGAAATCTGTTCCTCTATTATTCGAAACGACTGGGTTACGGTGTCTGGTCACGCTGCCTACCTGGGCCGTGAACTGGGTAAGGCGGAATTCGCGCTTAAGCGGGGCTGGCTCTATGAGCAAAACAAGGGGTTGATTGAGTGAAGTCTGATACAAGTTACCCTGCCATTCGTTTTGTGGGCAATCTTTCCCAGGGCGCCTGGCAGCTGGTCAGTCCTTTAACGCGACTTCGATGGTTTCCGAACATTCGGGGATTACTGGCACTGGTCCGGCCTGGCCGCGTTCTCATGGTTTCCTCCTTGACTTGGGTGAGTGCGTTCGTCGCTAACGTCCCCTGGCCACAACAGTGGACCATCACCGTGGGAGGGGCGTTTCTGGCAATGGCGGGTTTTGCCCTGGACTTCTATACGGATTGTGAAGCGGACAGGAGGGCGCCACGACCCTGGCCGATCAATCCTCTATCCACCGGTATGATGAAAGCGAGAACAGCCCGGAAATGGATTGCATGTTTTGTGGTATTGGGACTCTCACTTTGTGTGTGGACTCATCTCGTTACTCTGGTCCCGGCTGCCGTTTTGCTTCTCACCTATTGGGGACTGGCGGCAGGAACCCTGGATGGACCCGTAGGACGCGCCGTAACGCTGGGTCTGCTGCAAGCGTTATACGTCCTGCTGGCAGCCGCAGCGACCGGAGGAATTCCCTTATTGATGCTTTGGGTTGCCGCTGTCTTTTTTATGGCAATGATCGGTGCCCGAGCTGCCGCAGACATCCGTGATTTACCCACCGATCTTCTCACCCAGACCCAAACCTTGCCGAAAGTGATTGGGGTGCAGGGAACCAGTTGGATCATGCCGATAGCCATATCGATTGCTGCGCTCATCAGCCTGGGAATTTATAGATTCGGTCCTTTTGACGAAGACTATCTGATCTGGACGATCGCCAGCTTTGGGCCAGCCGTTGTCCTGGCATGGAGTTTTCCAATCTGGCCTACGCCCAATTACGCGTTTATTCTCGTTTGGCCGTACTGGGGAATCGGGATTCTCTATATGGTGGCCCTGGTTACCGGCAGCTACTAGTGTCTATTTAAGGAGAGCAACTATGAACTATTTTCAAACCCGTAGAAGTTTTCTCTGGGCCCTAATTGCTGGCTGTACAGGAAGACTTGTCACTGATCCAGCCTATTCTGTGTCCAGAACCACGCTTCAGGAATCTTTAGGAGACACTCTGAAAGAAAAACTTTTAGGTGCGTGGGAGCTGCAGAGTTATAACTACACGTCTAATAACAGAACGTTTAGCTCTCCGGATGAAATGGAAGGTATAGCGAATTTTACTGAAGAGGGTTACGACGCAAATTTTTCCACTTATATCTCGGCAGTAGGCATAAAGCGCACACGGCGCAAGTCAGAATCGGGGACGTTTTCGGTAAATGGCAGCAGCATCAGGCTGCTTGCCGAAGAAGCCAGTGAAGAGGATGAAAAGGGGGAAGAATTTCTCATGGATGTCCGGATCGAAGGCGACACCATGACTCTTACCTCGAACAACAGCTCCAATAACGAAGTGTGGAAACGGAAGGGCTAGGATTCCGGATTCTTAGCCTGGGCGACCCAATCCTGGATGTAGGAGATAAGCTTTTTCTCATATTCCGTTTTTGGAAGGCAGTGGTCACACTCTTTTTCCATCCCTTCACACCCTCCGTTGGCAAGCAGCAGCACTGGAGAGCGACGGTGGAACCAGCGAAGGAATTTTCGCGTATTCGACAACTCATCAGGCGTGGCGTCATCATCAACGATAACCAGGAAGGGCACAGGCGCACCCGCCTCCAGAAACGATTCTTCCAGCGAGGCGGAAACTGACACCAGAAACCCTGCGTCTTCCAGCTTCCACTTCAAGCCTCTCACGAGTTGTTGGTCGGCACTGATCAGCAGAATTTTGTCCATGAGTTTTATAACCTTACAGCACGTCCTGTTCCAATCCTGGAGCCCTGAGCCTTTCGGCTCTAAAAAAGGGCTTCTCTATTGCGTTTCAGTCCGAGAAGCTTATTGAGAAGGGACCCTGAAAAGGGTCAAGAACTGGTTTTCGAAGGGGTTAAAAGGCACAAAGGCGAAACCTGTTTTAGGTGAAATCACGTGTTTTGGGCTCAAGGAAAGGGAATCCTTTGATTTCAGGCAATGGGCCAAGGGGAAAGAAGGGTTGATCCCAGGAGGAGTTCGATTTAGGCTTGGTTCGTGGTGGTAAAAAAAGAGCAGCCATTATCGCTAAAGTATCTGGACCTTGTAGGGGTGATTATTGTCGCCATTGACGCAGACCAAAAGGTGAAACTCATTAACAAGAAGGGTTGCGAGGTCCTGGGATATAAGGAGAGCGAGATTGTCGGGAAGAACTGGTTCGAGCACTTCATTCCGGAAGGAATGCGAGACACCGTCGAAGAAGCTTTTACAAAGCTGATGGCGGGAGAAATCGAGGCGAGTGAATACTTTGAGAACCCGGTCTTGGCAAAGAGTGGCGAGGAGCGAATGATTGCCTGGCACAACGCTTTATTGAATGATGAAGAAGGACGAATCACGGGCACCCTCAGTTCAGGGGAAGACATCACGGAGCGCCAGCGAAATGAGGAAACACTGCGGCGCAGCGAGGCTGAGATCCGGGCCGTTCTGGATACCGCTGTAGACGGAATTGTTACGATCGACAAAAGAGGAATCATTCAGTCCTTCAACCCGGCGGCGGCTAGGATTTTTGGCTATTCATCCGATGAGGTCATCGGCCAGAACTTAACAATCTTGATGCCCGAACCGGACGGCAGCCAACATGGCGATTATTTGGGCAGCTACCTACAGAGTGGTGAGAAAAAAATTATTGGAATCGGCCGAGAAGTTGTTGGACAACGCAAGGACGGAACAATATTTCCCGATGTATCTTGCCGTGAGTGAAGTGCATTTGAGAGGCGAGGTCAAGTTCACGGGTATTGTGCGTGATCTCACCGAATTTAAGCAGCTCCAGGAGAAGGTGTTGCAGGCCCAGAGTCTGGCCACGATCGGTGAAATGGCGGCTTCCATTGCTCACGAAATCAAGAATCCCCTGGCCGGAATCAGCGGCGCCATTCAAGTGCTTCAGGATGGTCTGGAAGCCGGAGACCCACGCCAGGAAATCATGGAAGAAATCGTGGGCCAGGTGCGGCGACTCGACAGCCGGGTGCGAGAGTTGCTCATGCTTTCTAAACCCTGGCAACCGGAAAAGCAGCTGTGCAATCTTCGAAGTCTGCTAGAGGGGATCAGCGCAAGCGCCCAAGAACAGGAGAGCTTTGCCCGAGTCGAGTTTATATTCAAAGGGAAAAAGGCTGTGTTGGTGCCGGTCGATCCCACATTTTTCGAGCAGGTGCTTTGGAATGTTCTTCACAACGCCACTCAGGCCATGCCTGATGGAGGAGAGATCCGCTACGGCTTCAGCCAGAAAGAAGAATTTGTCCTTTTGACCGTTGCGGACACGGGTACCGGCATTCCGGACCACCAACTGGATCGGATCTTTCGTCCTTTCTTTACCACTAAAACTCGCGGCACCGGGCTGGGGCTAGCCATCTGCCAGAAAATTATGCAGGCCCAGGGCGGCTCGATTGCGGTCTCCAGTGAAGTCGGCCGGGGCACGGAAGTCACACTCAGTTTTCCTCACTAGTGTCTCCCTTTCTCCTTTGACCCTAGAAAGTACCCCAGAGCAAACACAGCTGCAATTCCGATCATGTGAATGAAGATTAAAGACGAAACAGACATGTGCCATTCTCTCCTCTCTTGAGAATCGCATGATTTATACCAGATTTCTATCCAAAGCCCCTCTTCCTTTTGACCAGGGAATGGGGTAAAATACCCACTCATCTGAGTGATTTCACCCAGGTATAGGGCGAGCTGACCCGGCAAAGGCAATGACGGTCCCGTTTTCACCCGTCATGAGAACTGGTTAAGTTCTTGCGTTAATAGAGAGCGAGAATGTGATGAGATCTATTTTGATGAGTCCTAGCGAGGGATCCTATGAGAGGTAAAGTCATTCTCGTTGTAGATGATGAGAACCTGGTCCGGTGGTCCATTAAGCAGAAGCTGGAAGGCGCTGGATATCAAGTTCTCGAAGCCAGCGATGGCACCGGTGCCATTACCCTTTTCAGAGAGAACATGCCCGACATGGTGACTCTCGACGTCCGCTTGCCCGATACGAGTGGGTTGAAAGTTCTCCTGGAAATGAAAAAACTTGCCCCGGCTACGCCGATCATCATGATCACGGCTTACGGGGCGGTTGACGACGCCGTTAAGGCCCTTCAAATCGGAGCCTATGATTACCTGGAAAAACCCATAAACTTTGAAAGACTCATACACTCGCTCAGTAATGCTTTAGAGACGACCAAGCTGCGCACGGAAGTCGAGCGAACCAAGCAGGAACAAGAGGAGACGCATTCCGTTGAGCGAATCATTGGTGAGTCGAAGGTCATGCGTGAGGTGAAGGCGCTTGTTCGCAAGGTGACAGACAGCGAGGCAAGTACCATTCTCATCGAAGGGGAGAGTGGCACAGGGAAGGACCTGGTGGCCAAGGCGTTGCATTACCAGAGTCGGAGACGAAATCAGCCCTTCGTGGTTCTCAATTGTGCTGCCATACCGGAGCAACTGTTGGAGAATGAGCTGTTCGGACATGAACGAGGAGCTTTCACCGATGCCAAAACCCTGAAAAAGGGCTTGTTTGAATCGGCTGACGGAGGCTCGGTCTTTTTTGACGAAATCAGCGGGATGCATCTCAACTTGCAGTCCAAGCTTCTGAGAGTACTCGAGGATCAGACCTTCCGCAGGATCGGGGGACTCAAGGACATCACAACCAACGTCAGGGTGATTTGTGCCAGCAACAAGGATCTGGAAAAGATGGCTTCCACAGGCGAATTTCGGGAGGACCTGTTCTATCGCCTTTCCGTCATCCCGATCTTGATGCCGCCTTTGCGAGAGCGCAAGGGGGATATTCGCATGCTGGTCAAACATTTTGTCCAGGAATACAATGTGCGCTTCAGCAAATCGATCAAAGGGGTCCCTGAAGAAACGATGAAGATCCTTGAAGTGTACGATTGGCCTGGAAACGTTCGAGAATTAAGGAATGCCATTGAGCGGGCCATGATCTTGCAAGACGAAGGCTATATCGATGAAAACGTTTTCCCTTTGCGAATCTCAGAATTCGGAGGTGAATCCAAAAGCCTGTCGCCCGATGAAAGGCTGACCATACCCGCGCAGGGGATAGAACTCTATGGGGTGGAAGCTGACTTGATTCGCCAAGCGCTGGTCAAAGCCGGGGGAAATCAAACCCAAGCCTCACGATTACTCTCCATTACTCGAGACACTTTACGTTACAAGATGAAAAAATACGGTCTCGGGAAACACCAAAAAGCAGATCTTCAGCCCACTCCGCAGTAGACATTGCTCGATAGAGCAGACGAATGAATGAACTGGTATTCACGACATTCTTCGCCGCATCGTTGACCGCTCTTGCCACCGGATTGGGTGCGCTGCCCTTCATCTTTGTCCGCGATCTTTCTCCTCGCTGGCAGGGCCGCGCTGCGGCTCTGGCTGCCGGCATGATGCTTTCCGCTTCAGTCTTTAGCCTCTCCGGCGAAGCTCTAAGAAGAGGACAAGCCTGGGAACTTGCACTGGGCATGTTGGTCGGCGCATTGTTCCTCTCAGCCACCAGTAGGCTTCTGGAGGGGCGTCATTGGAAAATTTCAGGCTTGAGCAAAGAAGGTTCACGCAAGGGAATCCTGGTCCTCGTTGCCATGTCGATCCACAGTTTCCCGGAAGGGGTGGCTATTGGGGTCAGCTATGCGACAGGGGAAATGGGCTTTGGCCTGATGGTTACGCTGGCCATCGCGGTACATAACATCCCTGAAGGACTGGCTATTTCATTGCCTTTACGAGCGCGTGGGGTTTCCGTAGCCCGCTGTTTCTACTACTCTGTCCTGTCCAGTGTTCCCCAGCCCATAGCAGCCATTCCGGCTGTCATCTTTGTATCCTTTTTCCAGAGATTGTTGCCCGTGGGACTCGGTTTTGCCGCAGGCGCCATGATTTTCCTGGTGGTCGCCGAATTGCTGCCGGAGAGCCTGGACCACGAGAGTTGCGGTCCCAAGGAAACAGCCTGGTGGTTGGTTGTGGGAACGGCCGTCATGCTGGTTCTAGCAGTGTCCTGACGGGTGGATTGGAAAATCAAAAGTGCCAGAGTGCCCGCTATTAGAAAAGGAACAGCGGCTAGAAACATGATCCCTCGATTAAACCCTTGAGCCAGAGCTCTTCCTTCGGCGGAGCCCGTCAGAGCGGTTTTGCACATGGAACATTGGGCCACAACGAATGGCTGGGAGAACATCAGCAACACCATCAACGTCAGCGCAGCCAGCAGAAATCTCTTTTTCCAAATCATATTCAACCTTTCAGCCCGGATTATGTATAGGTTTTCGTAGCGAGGCGCCAAAAACGTCGCGCTGACCAGGCGCGCGACCCGAGGGCACCACAGACGTACTGTACGGTACGTCGAGGAGCCCGACCGAGCGTAACGCAGTCAGGGCGGATGGTTTGGGCGCCACAGTAGAAAATTTATGCATAATACAGGCTAACGGTGCAACACTCGATCAGGGTTGTGAAAGATCGAGAATACGCATTCCATCCGGGGCAATCACGACAAACAGGAGCAACCCCGTGATCAATAGCCCCACTAAAACGACGAGGATGAGGTTCCATTTCTCGAAGCGGAGGTGCATGAAATAGCCCGCAATCAATGAGACCTTGGCCAGCATCACCCCCACCAGTACCAGTACCAAAACGCTTCGGGTAAGCGGACTTTGATCGATAAAGACCATGACCAGGGTGAGGACGAGAAGCACAAACCAGATACGCCAATAAGGGCTGGAACCCACTCCGGATGCGTCTTGTGTCATACCGATTCTCCTTAGGTTAAACTTAGGCCTAAATCAAATAGAAACACGTAAAAACGAAGACCCACACTAAATCGACAAAGTGCCAGTAGAGCCCCACCCGTTCAACACCTGCGGCCGTTGATTTTCCCCTCTTGCAGCGTACCCAAATGGTCAGAAGAATGATCACTCCGCTCAGGACGTGGGTGCCGTGAAATCCTGTGATGAGAAAGAAGTAGCTTCCAAATTGGGGCACGCCCCAGGGGTTGCTGTTCAGTCGTGCTCCTTCGTGGATGAGGGAAGTCCACTCATAGGCTTGCATTCCCAGAAACACCAACCCTCCCAGAATGGTCAGGAGCAAAAACTGCAGGACCCTGCCTCGAGTACCCTTGTGTGCGGCTTCGACGGCGCTGGCCATGGTGGCACTGCTGGTGATAAGGACAAAAGTCATCACACTGATGAAACCAATATGAAAGACCTCGAATTGATCGGGCCACTGGGGGCTGGCCAGGCGTGCGAAGCCGTAAGCTGCTAGAAAGCCGGCAAAAAGCAGACCGTCTGTGATGATGAAGATCCACATCAGCAGCTTCTGCCAGCTTACGGCAAAAGGAGAAGCCTCTTGTGGGCTCGCCCCGGTCGTGAGTACATCAGCCATAATTTCTCGTCCCTTCACCAGTAAAAAAGCATCACAAAAACAAAAAGCCAAAGAGCGGTCAGGAAGTGCCAGTAAGTGGCACACAAACCGGTCAGATCGCGATGAGCAGGTCCACTGAAATTCTCTGCCAGGGCTGGCTTGACTCGCATGAAAACGTAAAGCAGCAGGATCAGCCCACTGAAAAGATGCAGGCCGTGGAGTCCGGTCAGGATGTAGAAAAACGAACTGTGAGGATTACTGGGTATGAATATCCCCAGGTCCATCAACTGCTTCCAGGCCACCAGTTGACCTGCTAGAAATCCAAAGCCCAGCAAGAGGGTCACCAAGAACCAGTTCCTGAACGTTTTGAGGATAGATTTTCTCCTCCTTGACCGTGCCCGCTCCAGGGAAATGCTGCTGGCGATCAGAACGACGGTATTGAACCAAAGTACCGCCGGCAGGGGAGTGGTCTCCCAATCGGGCGATGCACTGCGCACCAGGTAAGCACTGGTGAAGGCGGCAAAGAGCATGGTGACCGTTCCCAGAAACAGCCACAATCCGAGCAGGGCCGAATCTGGAACCAGCACTCCTCGCGATGGGGAGTGCTGCCCTTCGCTAATGAGTTGTGGGTGCATACTCTGCCTCCCCCTGAACTTGCGCTTCAACCGCTTCTGGAGAAACCGTTTGAGGGGTGAAATCCTCCGAAGCACCCTCCAGCCTGTACTCGTAGGGCCATCGGTAGACGGTTGGGATCTCCTCTCCCCAGTTTCCGTGCGGTGGGGTGAGGGGTCGTCCATTCCAATGTCGTGGCTTGCCAGGGATTGTCCTGGGCCGTTGGACCCTTAGCCAGACTCCAGAAGAAGTTGAAGAGAAAAACCAATTGGCCGATGCCCAGCACAAAAGCTGCCCAGGTGATAAAAATATTGATATCCTGAATTTCCTCCAGAAAGCTAAAGTTGGAGAAGCTGTAGTAGCGGCGCGGCATGCCCCCGAAACCCAGGAAATGCTGACTGATAAAGATGCAGTAGAAAGCCGGCAGGGTAAGCCAGAAGTGAAGTTTTCCCAGTCGTTCGTTGAGCATGCGGCCAAACATCTTGGGGAACCAGAAGTAAGTAGCGGCAAAGATGCCGAACAGGGTCACCCCTCCGATCATCAAATGGAAATGACCGACCACGAAGTAGGTGTCGTGCAAGGGAATGTCGGCCGCCGCATTCCCCAGAAACAATCCCCCCATACCCCCCGTGCCAAAAAGTGAGATCAGCCCCAGGGTGAAGAGCATTGCCGTGGTCAAGCGCAGGTTTCCACCCCACAAGCTGGCAATCATGTTCACCCCGATCATTGCCGATGGGACGGTGATGAGCATGGTGCCGATGGAGAAGAATTCGCCCACCCAGGGGCTCATTCCACTGACAAACATGTGGTGACCCCAGACGACCATGCTCAAAAGGGCAATGGCGTAAAGGGACCAAGTCGTGATTCGAAAGCCAAAAATGGGCTTGCGGGTAAAGGCAGGAAGAATGTCGAAGGTAATCCCCAGGGCGGGCAAGATCAAGACATACACTTCCGGGTGGCCCAGGAACCAAAAGAGATGCTGCCACAGGAGGGGAGTGCCCCCCTTGGTTGGGAAGCAGGTGATCCCCGAAGAAGAGTCCTGCGGGGAGGAAAAAACTGCTGCCCAAGTGACGGTCAAACAGTAACATGACCGCACCAGCGGTCAAGGCCGGGAAGGCGAGCAATCCGATAATGGAAGCAATCAGGAAGGACCAAATGGTGAGAGGAAGTCGGCGCATCGACATTCCGGGGGCCCTGAGATTGAAAATGGTGACGACATAGTTCAACCCCCCCATGGTGAAGGACACGATGAAGAGGGCCATGGCCAAAAGCCAAAAGGTTTGTCCCCACTGTGATCCGGAAACAATCTCTTCCATGACGGCAATGAGCGGAGGGTAAGCCGTCCAGCCTGATCCCGCCGCACCTCCCTCAACCAAGAAAGAGAAAAGCATGATCAGACAGGCCGGGACGGCGACCCAGTAGGACAGCATGTTCAAGAAGGGAAAAGCCATGTCTCGGGCGCCAATCTGAAGAGGGATCAGATAGTTTCCAAAGCCTCCGATCAGGGCAAAGGAGACCAAAAAGAAAACCATGATGGTGCCGTGCATCGTGACCAGTGCAATGTAGAATTCCGGCTTGAGGATCCCACCTTCTGCACCCGATGGGAACAAGACGCCCAACAGCCACCAGCTTTCGCCCGGCCAGGCCAGGTTCAG